>ERZ773079.2555-NODE-2555-length-10067-cov-14.299441_pt1 | contig 10067 bp, 8 predicted proteins | sample MGYA00511355_ERZ773079 | MGnify/ENA primary metagenome ERZ773079 (study PRJEB29015, sample SAMEA2737979) | human oral metagenome | biome: human oral; feature: human-associated habitat; material: dental | place: China | collected 2117 ... | reverse complement strand
GAAGGGCACGGATTCAGCCGCATTGGGGTAGGCAACGGGTCATTGGGGCAGGCAATTTGCCTGCCCCAATGGGTGGTTCCCTACCCCAATGCGCCTGTTCCTACCCCAATGCGCCGGTCCCTGCTCCATGCGCGTGCCCTGCCCGGCGCGCCCGCCGGGCGCCTACGGCAGCAGGAGTGCGACGGCCAGAAGCCCCACCCACACGAACTCGAGGGGGCCGATGATCTTCGGGGCGAGGGGGCGGGTGCGCCGTTCGGACCAGGCGGGCATCGCCCAAGCGCGGACCGTCATCGCCACCCACACGGGCACGGCCCAGGCGCTGATGAGGCCAGCGGCCGCCAGCCCCACCGCCGCTGCCGTGCACAGGGCGTGGAAGAGCACGGAGCCGATCACCCACCGGCGGTCGCCTCGCCCGCGCACCATGGAGCGCACCGTCGGCACGGTGCCCGCGAACTGCGCGCCGAGCACACCCGCGGCCACCCACACACGAGCCGGAACCGACCCGGGGAAGCCGCCCGACGCCGACACTGAGAACGCCACGGGCAGCATGAGCGAGGAAGCGGCGATCGTCGCGAGGCGCGCCAGGATCGAGCGCTCCCGCCCGGCCCGCACCTCCCACAGGGCGACGCCGACCAGTGGCACGAACCCCACCGCCCACCACGCCAGGGCGGGACGGAAGGCCAGGTAGGCGCCCCCGGACGCCGCGGCGACAGCGCCGGAGGCCACGACCGCCCGGATAATGGCGCTCTTGCGGCGCTTGGGGGACTTCACCCAGTGCTCCACCGCGTTGAAGCACGCGAAAGCCGTGGTCCACGCGAAGCCCAGCACCAGGTGCTCCCACGTCGGGCCCCCCAGCGCCGCGCCGATCACAATGGGCAGCACCGTCATCGGCCAGGCGCCGTGCTGGTCGGGGATCCACCCGTCGCGGGCGAGGGCGCGCAACCGGGAGGGGCGCCGCCGACCGCCCTTGCCGCCCCGCCCCCTGCCCCGGCCGCCCGAGGGGGCCGCCCGGTGCGTAGAGCTCGAGGCGGCCTTGCGCGCGGAGCCTGATGGGGGGGCCTGGCGCGCGCTGCCCAGGGGTTCCCGTGCCTCCCCGTGGGGGGGGCCGCTGTGGGCCGCCGAGGCGGGGGCCGAGCCGTGGGGCTCGGGGGTTTGGCCGTGCGGAGCGGGGACCGCGCCCTGGGGCGCGGAGGATGACGCTTCGGGGCCGCCCGCGCTGTCCGATGTGCTCATGGGACCGAGCCTACCGGGATGCGCTGTGAGATGGAATACTTGTGCCCTCACCAGGTGAGACGCGCGGGTCGATGGCGCCCGATCGCAAAAGAATGGTCGCATGTCCCCAACACACGATTCTCCGCAAGCCCCAGCCGTCCCCGCCGCGATGAGCAGCGAGGACCGCAGCGCGCGCATCGCGGTCACGGTCTTCCCCCTCATCGTCATCGCGGCCTTCATCGCCGCCATGGTGCTCCCCTCGGCCTTCCTGCCGCTCGCCCCGGGCGTCAACTGGGCCCTGGGCGTGATCATGTTCGGCATGGGCCTGACCCTCACGCTGCCCGACTTCGCCCTGGTCGTCACCCGGCCGCTGCCCGTACTGGTAGGCGTCGCCGCCCAGTACGTCATCATGCCCCTGGTGGGCTTCGGCCTCGCCTGGGTGTTCCGCCTGCCCGACGCCGTCGCGGTCGGCGTCATACTGGTGGGCTGCGCCCCCGGCGGCACCGCCTCGAACGTCATCTCCTACCTGGCGAAGGCCGACGTGGCCCTGTCCGTGACCATGACGTCGATCTCGACGCTGCTCGCACCGCTCATGACGCCCGTGCTCACCACGTGGCTGGTCGGCTCCCGCATGGAGGTCGATGGCGGTGCCATGGCCATGAACATCCTGCTCATGGTGCTCGCGCCCGTCCTCGGGGGCTTCCTGGTGCGCTACCTCGCCCACGCCCTGGTCGAGAGGATCCTGCCCGCGCTGCCGTGGGTCTCCGTCCTCGGCATCTGCTACGTGCTGCTGGTCGTCGTCTCCAAGTCCGTCTCCGTGATCGTCTCCTCCGGAGCGATCATCATCGGAGTCGTCGTCTGCCACAACCTGCTCGGCTACCTCTTCGGCTACCTGGCCGGGCGCCTGGGGGGCGGCAGCGAGAAGGCTGCGCGCACCACCGCGATCGAGGTCGGCATGCAGAACTCGGGTCTGGCCGCCGCCCTGGCGACGACCTACTTCTCGCCCGCGGCCGCCCTGCCCGGCGCCGTCTTCTCCACCTGGCACAACCTCTCCGGGGCCGTGCTCGCCGCGTTCTACCGCCGCCTGGATGGCGGGTCGGCCGCGACCTCCCGGCTGTCCGGGCACCGCTGAGGCGGGTCGACGCGCGGCGGGGGGCGCGCAGAACGGGCGGTCCGGTGCTCCGCAGCGCATCTACTGCATCTACTGGCATCCACTGGTATTTACAGTGCATCTACAGTGCTTCTATGAACGCTGCGCGCCCCGTGCTGTCCGTGCTCGACCTCGTGCCGGCCTCGGCCGGGCGCACCCGCGCCGACGCCCTGCGGGAGATGGTGGACCTGGCCCGCGCCGCCGACGACGCCGGCTACGCCCGCTACTGGCTCGCCGAGCATCACGGCTCCGCCACGTATCTCGCCTCGGCGACGACCGTTCTCATGGGGCAGGTCCTCGCCGCCACCAGTCGCATCGGGGTCGCCAGCGGCGGCATCATGCTGCCCAATCACGCGCCCCTGGCCATTGCCGAGCAGATCGGCACCCTCGCCACTCTTCACCCGGGCCGTGTGGGGCTGGGGCTGGGGCGCGCCCCGCGCACCGACCCCCTGACCGCGGCGGCCCTGCGCCGCCGTCGAGCCGATCCCGCCCGATTCGCCGAGGAGGTCCTGGAGACCCTCGCCTATCTCGGTGCGATCCCCGACGACGTGCTGGCGGCGGTCCCAGCTCCGCTCCTGCCGTCCTCCGCCGCGGGCGGGGACGCCGACAGCGGTGGGACCGGGGACCCGACCGTTCGCCCCGCCGCCCCGGGACGCGTGCGCGCCATCCCGGGTGAGGGCACCGATCCGGACGCCTGGATCCTCGGCTCGTCCGTCAACGGCGCGCGCGTCGCCGGCACGCTCGGGCTGCCCTTCGTCGTCGGCTCGCACTTCGCGCCCGCCCAGGCGGAGGCGGCCATCACCACCTACCGCAGCCACTTCAGCGACGTCGGCGGCCCCGTCGACGCCGGCGGCGTCCGCCCGCTCTCACGGGACGGCCGGCCGCACGTCGCCGCGGGCGTCAACGCCGTCGTCGCCCCGAGCCGGGAGGAGGCCGAACGATTGTTCTCCACCGCCATGGCGGCCGTCGCGAGAGTCGTCGGCGGCAGGCCGGGCCCGCTGGACCGGCCCACCGCTGACCCGCGGGCCTGGCGCTCCCTGGCGGGAGGACGGGAGGAGGCCGTGGAGGCATCCATGGGGCTGTCCTTCGTCGGCACCCCCGACGTCGTGGCCTCCGGCATCCGTGAGCTCGCCGTGCGCTGGGGTCTGGAGGAGCTCCTGGTGGTCACCCACATCCACGACGCGGCCGCGCGCCGCCGCTCCTACGAGCTGCTCGCGGACGCATGGTGACGCAGCACTATTGTGTCCGCAAGGTTACTGAGCGAGAGGTAGGCTGCGCTCCGCGCTGTCGGTGCGTCCTCGTCCGGCACGCGTCAGATCGTTGCCGACGAGTGCCGACAATGTCGTACGGAGGTAGTCCCCTTGAACAATCCCATCATCTCTCGCCGTGATCTCGGTCGCGGGGCCGCAGTGGTCGCAGTGCTGCTCGCCGGCGCCTGCGGCTCCGACACCCCCAATGGTGGTGGTGCTACCGGCGAGTCGAACGGCCAGGGCGCCGACAGCGGCGGCAGGCTCACCCTCGCCTACAACTCCGACGGGCCGCACAAGGCCTGGGTCGAGGCCGTGTGCAACTCCGTGAGCAACACGCTGGGCATCTCCATGGAGCCGCTGCCCTTCCCGCAGTTCTCCGAGCTGCGTCAGCAGATCTCCGACCACGAGATCGTCGGCGCCTTCCGCTCCGGATGGCAGGCGGACTACCCCTCCATGGGGGATTTCCTCGGCAGTCCGTACCAGACGAACGGGGGCTCGAATGACGCAGAGTACTCCAGCGCCGCCTTCGACGATCTCCTGGCCCGGGCCGCCTCCACCACGGATGAGGCGGCTGCGCTCGGATTCTACGAGCAGGCCCAGGAGCAGCTCCTGGCGGACCTCCCCGTTATCCCCTTGTGGTACCAGAACGGCTTCGGCGGGTACTCCAAGAACGTCAGCGACGTGACCATGGATTGGCACGCCGTGCCCTGCTATGACTCCATCACCACCACTGCCTCCGACGGCGTCGTGCGCGCCAACGGCACCGAGCCCCAGAATCCCCTCATCCCCTCCAATACGAATGAGACGGGTGGCGGCCGCATCGTCGACCTGCTCTTTGCCGGCCTGGTCTCCTACACGTCCGACGGATCGGTGAAGAACGAGGTCGCGGAGTCCATCGAGACCTCCGACAATCAGAACTTCACGGTCAAGATCAAGGACGGCTGGACCTTCTCCGATGGCACTCCCGTTACCGCGGACTCCTTCATCAAGGCGTGGAACTACGGCGCCCTGCTGTCGAACGCTCAGCTGTCCAGTTACTTCTACGAGCTCATCGAGGGCTATTCTGCCGAGAAGGACTCCGAGCTCACCGGCCTGGCCAAGGTCGATGACCTGACGTTCACGATCAAGCTCACCGCGCCGGCCTCCGACTTCGCCAAGCGCCTGGGCTACGCCGCCTACTACCCGCTGCCCGAGTCCGCCTACGCCGACATGGAGGCCTTCGGCCAGGCCCCGATTGGCAACGGCCCCTACACCCTGAGCAGTTGGGAGCACGACTCCCAGGCCGTGCTCGTCAAGAGCCCTTCCTACCAAGGCGTCCGTTCGGCCAAGAACGAGGGCGTCACTTTCACCTTCTACACCGACTACGGCTCCGCCTACAACGACCTGCTCGCTGATGCCGTCGACGTGCTCGACGCCATTCCGGACTCGGCTCTGTCCTCCTTCAAGAGCGAGCTGGGCGACCGGGCGATTAATCAGCCCGGTGCCGTCATCCAGTGCTTCGCCATCAATGTCAACTCCGAGCACTGGAAGATGGACGACGAGGGCCGCGCCCGTCGTGCCGCCCTGTCCCGCGCCATCGACCGCAAGCAGATCTGCGACACCCTGTACTACAGCACTCGCACTCCCGCGTCGGACTTCACCAGTCCCTCTATCGCTGGATGGAAAGAGGACGTGCCCGGCAACGAGGTCCTCCAGTTCGATGAGGCCGAGGCCAAGAGCCTGTGGGAGAAGGCGGAGGCCATCTCCCCGTTCTGACCCGGCCGCCATCTCCCCGTTCCGACCCGGCCGCCGGCCCGGCGAGGCGCTCGAGCGAGTCCCGGACGGATTCCGGGCCTTCGAGCTCCGGCGCTGGCCCGGGCGCCGCACGTCCCTCCGCTTCCATCCGCATGAAGGAGATGCCCATGCTCCGCTACGCCGGGCGCAGGCTCCTGCAACTGATTCCCGTATTCTTCGGGGCCACGCTGCTCATCTACGCCATGGTCTTCGCCCTGCCGGGTGATCCCGTCGCCGCCATGGGCGGCGACCGAGCGCTCAGCGCCGATCTCCAGGCTCAGATCCGCTCCCAGTACAACCTGGACCAGCCCTTCCTCGTCCAGTACCTCCTGTTCCTCAAAGGACTCGCGACCTTCGACCTGGGGAGCACCATCCGCGGGTCCAGGCCGATCGTCGACGTGCTGGCCGGCGCCTACCCGGTCACGATCAAGCTCTCGCTCATGGCGCTCGCCTTCGAGGCGCTGTTCGGCATCGCCATCGGCCTGCTGGCCGGGATGCGCAAGGGCGGGTTCTTCGACGCCACGGTGCTGGTCCTCTCCCTCGTGGTGATCGCCGTCCCGACCTTCGTCATCGGATTCCTCCTGCAGTTCTTCATCGGCGTCAAGCTCGGCTGGCTGCCGACGACGGTGGGGACCTCGCCGGGATTCAAGGAATTGCTCATGCCCGCGATCGTGCTCGGGGCGGTCTCCCTCGCCTACGTCCTGCGACTGACGCGCACGGAGGTGGGGGAGAACCTCTCGGCCGATCACGTTCGCACGGCGCGTGCCAAGGGCCTGTCGGGAGGTCGGGTCATGATCGTGCACGTCCTGCGCAACTCGCTGATGCCGGTCGTCACCTTCCTCGGCGCGGATCTGGGTTCGCTCATGGGCGGTGCCATCGTGACCGAGGGGATCTTCAACATCAACGGCGTGGGCGGCACGCTCTACCGGGCCATTCTCAACGGGGAGGGCCCCACGGTCGTCGCCTTCACGACGGTGCTCATCCTGGTGTTCATCGTCTCCAACCTTCTCGTCGATCTCCTGTACGCAGCTCTTGACCCGAGGATCCGCTATGCCTGACAACACCGAGGATCAGAAACAGGACCAGCACGGGGCCCGGGACCGGTCCGGAGATCGGCCTGTCCCGTCCGGCGCCCGCGCGGGTCAGGAGCACTTCGTAGCTGAGACCGACGAGCAGGGTCTGGGCGCCGTCGACGCCGTGGACGACGACTCGGCGCCGGCCTCGATGTGGGGGGAGGCCTGGAAGCAGCTGCGCCGTCGGCCCATCTTCTGGGTCTCCGCCCTGCTCATCGCCGTCGCCCTCCTCCTCGCCGTGGCCCCAGGACTGGTCGCTCGCGCCACACCCACCTACTGCCAGCTCAGCAACTCCTACGGCGCGCCCTCCGCCCAGCATCCTTTCGGCTTCAACCAGCAGGGCTGCGACATCTTCGCCCGAACCGTGCACGGCGCCCGCGCATCGGTGACCGTGGGCGTGCTCACGACGTTGCTGGTCACCCTGCTGGGCAGTGTCATCGGCGCGATCGCGGGGTTCTTCGGGGGATTTCTCGACGCCTTGCTCTCTCGCGTCACCGACGTGTTCTTCGCCGTGCCCTTCGTGCTGGCGGCGATCGTCGTCATGCAGATGTTCAAGGGCAGGTCCTCCATCATGACCGTCGTCGTCGTGCTGGCGATGTTCGGGTGGCCGCAGATCGCCCGCATCACCCGGGGTGCGGTCATGAGCGTGAAGAACGAGGACTTCATCACCGCCTCGGTATCGCTCGGTAGCGGACGGGCCGCCATTCTGCTGCGTCATGTCCTGCCCAACGCCGCCGCGCCGATCATCGTCACCGCCACCGTCGAGCTCGGCATCTTCATCGTCGCCGAGGCGACCCTGTCCTTCCTCGGGATCGGGCTGCCGGCCTCCGTGGTCTCCTGGGGCGCCGATATCGCCGCGGCCAATGCGGCGCTGCGCGACCACATCTCCGTTCTGCTGTACCCCGCGGGCGCCCTCGCGCTGACCGTGCTCGGCTTCGTCATGATGGGCGATGCGGTGCGCGACGCCCTCGACCCGAAGGCTCGCAAGTGACTATCGACGACATCGCTGCCGGCAACCCCGCCGGCGCTGCTGACGACCCCGCGCCCGACACCGTCGCGCTCGATGAGGACGCCCCGCTGCTGCGCATCGAGGACCTTGAGGTGGCCTTCAGATCCTCCACCGGGCTGGTCCCGGCCGTTCGCCGGGCGAACCTGACGATCCATCCGGGGCAGAGCGTGGCCATCGTCGGGGAGTCGGGCTCGGGCAAGTCCACCCTGGCCAACGCCGTCATCGGGCTGCTGCCGGGGACCGGTCGCGTGACCGGGGGCCGCATCCTGTTCGACGGCGAGGACATCGCGCACGCCTCCGGCAAGCGGATGCGGCGTCTGCGCGGCAGCGAGATCGGGATGGTCCCGCAGGACCCCATGACCAACCTCAACCCGGTGTGGTCCATCGGATTCCAGGTGCGCGAGGCGCTCCGGGCCAACGGACTGGCGGGGATGGCGGACGACAGGCTCGTCCAACTCGCCGCGCAGGACGAGGCGGGGTCGGACCGCCGGGACGAGGCCGGCTCGGAGGAGCGCCGGGGCAGGATCGCCATCGCGGACCAGGTGGCTCTTCTGCTGGAGGACGCCGGGCTGCCCGACGCCGCCCGTCGCGCCAGGCAGTATCCGCACGAGTTCTCCGGGGGCATGCGTCAGCGCGCGCTCATCGCCATCGGCCTGGCGGCGCGTCCCCGCCTGCTCATCGCCGACGAGCCGACCAGTGCCCTGGACGTGACTGTTCAGCGTCGTATCCTGGACCACCTCGGGCGCCTCACCGACGAGCTGGGCACGGCGATGCTCTTCGTGACCCACGATCTCGGCCTGGCCGCGGAGCGGGCCGGGCACGTCGTCGTCATGCATCGCGGACGCGTCGTCGAGTCCGGGCCGAGCCTGGATGTCCTCCAGAACCCGCGCCACCCCTACACCCGCAGGCTCGTCGAGGCAGCGCCGTCACTGGCGTCGAGGCGCATCGAGGCCGCGCACGCCGAGGGCATCCGGGTCGCCTCCGACGAGCTGGGCGTCCATGAGATCGCGGAGGACGCCCCGGAGATCCTGCGGGTCGAGCATCTGACCAAGGTGTTCGACGTACGCGGGGCCAAGGGCCCGGACGCACGCATCCGGGCCGTCGATGACGTCACTTTCGGGGTGCGCCGCGGCACGACGACGGCGTTGGTGGGGGAGTCGGGGTCGGGCAAGTCCACCGTGGCGAACATCATCCTCAACCTGATCGACCCCACCGAGGGCAGGGTCTTCCACAACGGCGTCGACCTGTCGACCCTGGGGCGTAGGGAGCTCTTCGATCTGCGCCGCATCATGCAGCCGGTCTTCCAGAACCCCTACGGCTCCCTGGACCCGATGTACTCCATCTACCGGGTGATTGAGGAGCCGCTGCGGGTGCACGGCGTGGGCGGTCGCAAGGAGCGCAACGAGCGCGTCGCCGAGCTGCTCGACATGGTCGCCCTGCCGCGCTCGGTCATGCGACGCTACCCCAATGAGCTCTCCGGCGGGCAGCGCCAGCGCGTGGCCATCGCCCGGGCCATGGCCCTGCGACCCGAGATCGTCGTGCTGGACGAGGCCGTCTCCGCCCTCGACGTGCTCGTCCAGGCGCAGATCCTGCGGCTGCTGGCCGACCTGCAGGCCGAGCTCGACCTGACCTACCTCTTCATCACCCACGACCTGGCGGTCGTGCGCCAGATCGCCGACGACGTCGTGGTCATGGAGAAGGGACGAGTGGTGGAGTCCGGGCACGCGGATCCCCTGTTCGCCCACCCGCGCGAGGAGTACACACGCGAGCTCATCGACGCCGTCCCGGGCGCCAGGATCGCCCTCTACGGGGGAGCTAGCTGAGCGAGCCGCCTGGGAACGCTCGCCGTGGGAGCGGGAGTCGCCTGCGCGGTCGCCATGATCTGGTTGTCGGACGGCGTCGTCTACGGTCTTCGGGCCCTGGCCGGGGCGGCCTGCTGCTTCTGACGACGTGGGCCCTGTGGCGGGCGCCGCAGGTGCGTCTGGACGACGACGCGCTGACTGTGCGCAACGCGTGGCGCAGTCACCGCCTCGCCTGGGGGGACGTCGAGACCTGCCGCACCCGCTGGATCCTGGAGGTGGTGACCCGCGGCGGGGCGACCGTCAGGGCCTCGGCGGCCCAGCGCACCGGCGGGAGCGGATGAGCAGACGACGGGGCGCGAGGACCGGCCCGGGGCCGGATTCCGAGGCGGCCGGTGACGGCCGCGCAGATGGGGACGACGTCGGCCAGGACACCGCGGGCCGCGGTGCCGGGGGCGCTCGCCCCGCCGACGCCGCGGGTGGGAGCGTCACCCGCGACGGGAGAGTCCGATCCCGGCCCAACCCGGTCCCCGTCGTCGTCGCGTCGGCTGAGGACTGCTTTTCCTGCTCGTCGTCGCCCAGATGATCGCGGTCTGAGATGCGGCGTGAGCGGGTGCACAGCGTCCGTGTCATCCCCGTCATGGCGACTGCTGAATGGTGCCGTTACCCTTACCCGCTGTGCGTCAGCGGCGGGCCCTGTGCCCCGTCCGCGCTCCGGCGCTCCTCGGACGGAAGAAGTACTCCATATGACTGTGCGCCAGGATCTGCGCAACGTCGCCATCGTCGCCCATGTCGACCACG
>ERZ773079.2553-NODE-2553-length-10070-cov-3.692561_pt1 | contig 10070 bp, 9 predicted proteins | sample MGYA00511355_ERZ773079 | MGnify/ENA primary metagenome ERZ773079 (study PRJEB29015, sample SAMEA2737979) | human oral metagenome | biome: human oral; feature: human-associated habitat; material: dental | place: China | collected 2117 ... | reverse complement strand
ACTCGGCGAGGAAGTCGGCGACGACGCGCTCCTCGAACTGCTCGGACAGGTCCCATACGTAGAAGGGGATGCCGAGGATCTCCGCGGCCCAGCGGGCGTCGCCGGCGTCCTCGATGGAGCAGCAGCCGCGCGAGCCCGAGCGGGTGACGGCGCGGTTGCGGGTCAGGGCCATGTGCACTCCGACGACGTCGTGGCCGGCGTCCGCGGCGCGCGCGGCGGCGACGGCGGAGTCGACTCCTCCGGACAGGGCGGCCAGGACGCGCACGGACGTCTCCTCGAGAAAGCTGGGTGCAACCGTGGCAGGCTACCGCAGGTCGCGGATGGCACGGGAGTCGGGCGGGCGGCGCGACGGGGAAGAGGGGATCGTCGCCGTTGCTTGACGGAATCGATTGTCCGTCATATCGTCGTGATCAGGAATGAACGAGATGTGGGAGGATATCAATGCTCAATGGTGCGCTCATCTTCTTCGTGCTCTGCGGGCTTTTGCTTGTGCTTCTCCTGGTGTTCGCGATCTATGGTGGGATCCGAGCCGCGGGAAGACGGAAGCGTGAGCGCCAGAATTTCCATCATGTCTACGGCGCGCCAGTCGATAAGGATACTCGCGGAGAGTCCGGTGGATCGTGACGAGGTTCGGCGTATGCGAGATTCCGGTCGGCGGGGGCGTGCTCGTGCCAACGGTACCCCGTAGAACCCCATGGCCCGTCCTCTCCCGGCCTTCAGTCCACCGAACAATACTCAGGGAGAAGCGGAGAACTGAGATCAGGAGCCAGATGGTGATGGGGATTCCGATCGGGAAGAAGGAGTCTGTCGCTTCCGTGCCGTCCAAGACGAATAGAAGATAGAAGTGGAGACCGAGGAATAGGAGCGTTGCGAGCAGGTAGGTCAGTCCCCAGCTGGCTGCGCGAGCGCCGACGGTGCGTGTCGGTTCGAGGTTCTGACGCCTGTACATCAGTCCGACGCATATCATGACGATTGGCGCGACGACCGAGCTGATGAAGGGAAGGAGGCAGAATATCAACAGGCCTGCATGCCACGATGCCGCGCCTGATGAGGGGCGGGGGTGCCGGGTACGCGGACGGCTGTGGTGATTGCGGTGCGCTGGGATATCATTGCCGCGGAGGGTGGTCGGTCATGGGTGACTGGGTTCTGCTTTTATTTTATTGAGTGCTGTTGAGGTTCGGCGGACAACGATATCGTGCGGAGGCACATGTGGATCGCACCGACGGCGCCGTTGGTCTTGTGGTGCCGTGGGAGTCTGGTCCCGCCGCGTCACGGCGGCAGGGGAGCGGGCACGGGGTCGGGCCGCCGCCGACGCCGGACGATGGCTCGGTACGATCGGTGGCTGGTGTCGAATCGCGATGCGGTTTCTCCGCAGGAGTCGTCTCATGGGTGTAAATAAGAGGTGTGGGTCCCCCGGACCCGCCCCTACTGAGGAGTCCCTTCATGCCATCAGTCAGTCTTCAGCACCTGCTCGACGCCTGCCGCCCGGGAGGCGCCAGTGTCCTCACCTCCGTCACACCGCTGGAGCCCGCCGCTGGTCCCCATGCGTCGATCGCCCCGGCCAAGTTCGTCGAGGGCAGCAGGTCGGTGTTCGCCTACGAGCGGCGATTCTGGGCGGGTGAGGCGGTCACGGCCGTCGTCATCGACTCCAAGCAGTCCCAGAACAACCGGCTCGAGGCGGTGGTCTCATCCGCGATCGCGGATGACGACCCCGTCTTGACGAGTCTTCCGCGGATCGAGCTGCGCTTCGCCGACGGCCAGGTCTACAACGACTTCGACCTGCCTCACCGTGCTTTCGACGGCCAGATCAGGGCCGGCACGATCAACGGGGAACCGGCGACCGACGCCGGGGAGTACCGCCGGCTGCGCGATGCGACCGTCCTCCACGCGCGCCCGCTGCTGGAGCGCAGCCCGATGACACTGCTGCTCGGCGGATGGGACGCCAGCCGCAAGAGCCGCCAGGGTCGCTACCGCAGCATCCTCGTCGGCGAGGTCATCGGGATCCTCGCGGACCAGACCGGGGGGCCCGAGGCCAATCAGTCGAAGCGCGGGGGTGCGCGAATCGATCCGGTGGGCATGCGAATCGATCTTCCGGACGAGGATCGCAAGGCCATTGCCGATGCTCAGAAGAACGAGTTGTCCGAAGGCACCTACAAGAGCGCTTCCGGGAGAAACGGGAAGGCCTCTGTCCTTGGACTCGGAGGCGTCCCGCCGTCGTTGGAGCAGCTTGGTGGTGTGACCTGTCGGGAGATCGTCCGCTCCCACGTACTCAGCTTCGCCGCTCTGCGCGCCCTGCGCTTCGACTGCACGACGCAGGAGGGAGACGTCGCCTGCCGCGCTCTTCTCGCTACGCTCGCCCTGAACGGCCTGGCGCGTTCCGATGCCGAGCTCCTGCTGCGAGCCAACTGCGATCTCGTGGAGGCGGGCCCGGCGGTTGTGACGTTGGACAGGCGTTACGGGAAGAAGGAGACTTTCGAGCCGTTGTCCATCGACCAGGCGCAGGAGCTTCTGTCCGCCGCGATTGAGAACGCCGAGAGCCGGGCCGACCTGACGTGGAACGGCTCCGTCCTGGTCGTCGACGGGAACCCGGCGATCCTCTCCGCCGCTGGTGATGAGGCACAGGACGACTGATGGCCCCCGTCGGTATTACCGCGCGGTTCCCGCTCGGCGTCTACCACGGGCACGCCTCGGACGGCAGTCCCGATCCGTTGCCCTCGCCTGCGCGGTTGCTGTCCGCATTGGTGAGCGCGGCCCACACAGGTACCACGGCTCGCAGTGACGGGGAGATGGACGCCCGGGTCACTGCGGCGCTCGAGTGGTTGGAGCAGCACCCGCCGAGCGGGATCCGTGTGCCCGCCACCATGAGGGCCGGCGTGAGTTCACGTCGTGTGTTCATGCACCGGAGAACCGGCACGGTAGAGAAGGACAAGAACAAGACCGAGACGAGAACCGTCTCCGATGGCTACGCCCTCGGCGGGGCGGTCGGTTGGACATGGGATGATATGCCCGACGAGGTCCGTGACGTGCTGGATCGGCTGTGCGAGGACACGCCCTGCCTGGGTGAGACGGACAGTCTTGTGGTCCTGCGGATCAACGATGTGGAACCCAATTGGATCCTCGACACCACCGCTACCGCGTTCACGCCGGGAGGCTTGCGCATGCAGGTCGCCGCGCCGGGAAGGATCGCGATTCTCGAAGACCTGTATGCACGGGCCCATCCTGGCAGGGCTCCGGCTGCGGCGGATGATCGTTTCCGACCCGCTAGCGACGCGGTCAGGACCTTTCCGACCTCCGAGGAGTGCGAACAGAGCGGTACGCTCCCGCCGAGTCGGACCGCCATGAGGACGAGCAGAGATCGCCGTGGCTTGACGTCCTGGTCTTCCCGGCCGATGACGGCACGGGGCAGGAGATCGTTCCGGAGCGTCGCCTGGGTTGGTGCGTGGCTTTCCATCGCGCTCTCGTGTCCCGGATCGGCGACGGCGCACCCGCTGTCGTCACGGGCCGCTACCCGGCGGGAATGCCGGTTCCCGCCAATCGCATGGCGATCCAGTACGCCCCCGCATCGGTCCTGGCCCAGTCCGCGGTGACGGGAATGCCCTCCTCTCCCGGGGCCTTCATGGTCATGCTGCCCTCCGGCATCGGTTGCGATGAGACCACTGTCATCCTTCGGGCTCTGGCGGGCATGACTCGTCTGCGTTCCAGATGGGGCGAGATGCGTCTGCGTCCAATGGACGAGATCATCAGCACTCGTGCATTCTGGCGTTCCCCCGCCACCGGCATTGTACGGCTATGGTCTCCCACACCCGTGGCAGTACCGGAGGTCACTCGGCAGCGCGGTTCCTGGGCGTTCGAGGACGCGATCCTCCTGTCCCTGGGATTCGTCTGGCGCGACGAGCTCCGACCCGTACCACGAGGAGTGCAGGGCTACCGCTCCCTGGTGGCACAGGTCCGCGAGCACAATGCCGGGGTCATGTGGTACCGGCGATTCACAAGGAATCCGAGTGCTTACGCCCACAAGATGCCCGAGGGCATGGTCGCCCAGCCCTATACCGCGCTCATCAGCATCGGGGAACTGTCTTCGGACACGGCACTCGTCTCCGTCGGCCAGAGCAGGCACCTGGGCGGCGGCTTGCTGGTGCCGGCCGACCTTCCCGCCGAACTGGTGCAGAGTGCTGTGAGGAGGAAGCACGGTGATTGAGATCGGCGAGTTCTCGGACTTCTTCGAGGCGGTCCATGGTCCGGGGTCTCTTCTCGTGGCAGAGCGATCTACTCGAGCATCTGGTGGACACCGGCTGCTGGCCCGAGCAGATCGCCGCGCCGACCGGTGCGGGCAAGTCCTCCGTGGTGGAGGTGCACGTCTTCGCGACGGCCCTGTCCGCGGTCGGCGCCGCTCGACGTGTGCCCCGCAGACTGGCGGTGGTCGTCAATCGCAGAGCGCTGACCGATTCCCATGCCGATCGGGCGATGAGGATTCAGCGTCTTCTGGCCGAGGAGCCTGAGGACGGCGGGATTCTCGCCCGTGTGCGCGACGCGCTCGTCAGCGTGCGCGTTCATGACGCCGAGGAACGTTCACCGCTGATCGTGACGACCATGCGCGGCGCAGCTGTCACGGATAGGGCGTGGCTCAACGCTCCTGAGGCCTGCGCGGTGCTCTGCATGACCCCCGCCATGTGGGCCTCCAGTCTCCTGTTCCGCTCCTACGGCGCTCCTCAACTGGCTCGTCCTAGACTGGCGGGAATGCTCGCGCTCGACGCCGCGGTAGTCCTGGATGAGGCTCATCTGAGTCGGCAGGTCCTGGTCACCGCGCGGCGCGTGGCTGATCTGTGCACCCCGAGTGCAGAGCAGATCGGCGTGCCCGCGCTCCAGGTCGTTGAGATGACGGCGACGCCCTCGGACGACGCTCGGACGGTCATCGCCGTGACCAGAGAGTCAGTCGAACAGGATTCGCGTCTGGCGGCGCGCGTGCAGGCCGCCAAGGCCGTCGACTACGTGCCGGCACCCTCTTGGCCCACTAATGGGAGGATGACGGCCGCTTATCGGGACGAGGTCGTGGCCCGGGTGCTCGCAGCCGTTCGAGACGCGCGTGAGCTCATCCCCGACGGGCCGCGCACCGTCGGCTGCGTCCTCAATCGAGTGGACAGCGCCGTTCGGGTTGCCGAGGCCCTCAGGAGACATGGGCTCAGTTGCCGTCTACGGGTGGGGAGGATGCGTCCGTGGGACTTGGAGCGCCTCGAGCAGGAGGAGCCGGGACTCTTCGATCCGACTGGGACTGAGGGGGTCGATGTCCTCGTGGCCACCCAGACCATCGAGGTCGGGGTGGACCTGGATCTGGTCGGCATGGTGACTGAACTCGCCTCGGGCAGCGCCCTGGCGCAGCGCGCGGGTCGGGTCAATCGACTGGGGCTGCGGAATCAAGGGCGTTTCACCGTCGTCGGTCCGCCGCAGGACCAGCCATTGATCAAGGATGTGCTTCCGTACCAGGCCAATGACATGGTGGAGGGTCGCGAGTGGATTCTGGCCCGAGCTGCCGATAACGATCTGTCGCCCTTGGCGGTCAGTGAAGCGCCGCCACCTGTGGAGTCTCCGCGCCGGTCGCTGTGGCAGCGGCCCGAACCTTGGGACATCGTCCTATGGTCGAAGACCTCCATGAATCTGGTCGTCGAACCGGAGCTCGATCTGTGGATTCGCGATGATCTCGAGCATGATGTGGAAACGGTGGGCATCGTCCTGCGTGATCTGGCAGGCCTGCCCGATGCCACAGCTTGCGAGGCCCTTATCACCGCAGTGCCGCCGCGGGACTGCGAGGTGTTCCCCGTGACCATTGCGAGCGCGCGGAGGGTTGTCGATCGCCTCGCCAAGGCTGACGGCGGTCCGTTGGAAACCTCAGTACTGTGGCGGGATGGACAGGTCCTGGCTGACTGGCAGGCGACTGTCATAGGAGAAGCGGATGCGTCCCGAACTCTCCGCCCCGGTGATCTGTTGGTCATGGACTCGTCTGTGCCGTTGCTGACGGTTGGGGTCGTGACGGAGGACGGTAAGGAACGGGGACTGCCGGTACCGTACGGGCAACTCGGCTGTGTCGCAGTCGTCACCGATTCCGAGGAGTTGCGCAGATTGGCCATTCTGGAATCGGATGAATTGTCCGCCATGTTTCCGGATGAGAGCGTGGAATGGCCGCCGGGCTGGAATCAGGACGGGACCGGGGCGCCCGCATGGATGGTGCGGCGCAGCATCGTTGCACCGGACGACGAGTCCGATGAGCGCTCCGCCTGGTCTGTGAGCCAGCGGGTGCTCCTCGCCGACCACAATGCGGCAGTGGCGGACCGAGCCGGACAACTGGCGCGAGGAATCGGCCTGGAAGCGACACCTGCGAGAGCCCTCGAGGAAGCCGGGAGCTGGCACGACGTCGGCAAGGAGGACACGCGTTTCCAGAGACTTCTGTGGCGCCGCGACCCTCGAGGCGGAGAGCTGCTCGCCAAGAGCGGGGGGAGGACCGGGTCGCTGCGGTCCATCCGCCGCGCTTGGGCCGACGCCGGCCTACCGCCGAGGTGGCGACACGAATTGGCTTCCGCGGCCGCCTACTGGGAACGGACGGCAGCGGGCGGTCCCGAGCAGAATATCCGTGACCTGGTCACGAGACTGGTGGGGACGAGCCACGGTCGTGGCAGGCCATTGTTCATGATCCGGTCACGGCGGGGCCCGACCACAGGAGTGCCCTGGAGTCTCTGGTCGGAGAGGGCGAATGGGAGTCACTCATCGCTCGCACCGATAGGACCTGGGGCCCGTGGGGAACCGCATACTTGGAGGCGCTGCTGCGCGCCGCCGATTGCACGATCTCCGCCGAGGGGAAGTGAGGGACATGATTCTTGGTGGAAGCATCACCAGCGCGCTGACGAGCTTCGCTGGACTCGGCCTGGCACTGATCTTGGAGCGGGACGGGGCGGAATGCGTCCGACTCGGCTGGACCGACGCCAACGAGCCTCGGATGGTGGTGAGCGCTGAAGAATACGATGATGAGGCCATTGCCGCCGCTGTTCACCGGCATGCAATAGTTGGTGCAGCTCCGAATAGTTGGATGCAGGCCGACTTGGCGGCAGCGCGGTGGAACGGGAGGAATGCCGTGTTCAGCCCGAGGGTGAAGACGGCAATCACCGAGAAGCAATGGCATGCCCTCCAGCTTGATCGGCATCGGGGGATCGATCGCGAGACCGAAGACCGTGGTCACGAGATCGATGTGGAGTTGATCGGTGCTCTCGGCGAACCGGCGTACTGGCGTCATGTCGGCAAGAGTCCTAGGCCGGATGAGGGCGCAAACCGCTGGGAGATGAAGACCCGGAATCGTGGTGAGGACTTTGTGCGCAACCGTCTGCGACAGTTGGCAAAAATCGTGGCTGCGCGCGATGCGAGTCTCATCCGTTCCGGGCTCACCGGTGAGAAGCTGGTGGACGAGGCTTACAAGAACAAGCGTTCTGATGATTCCAGAACCGCTACAGGCCTGACCGCGCCCAGGTTCACGGACAGCGCCCTCGCCTGGTGCGCACTATGGGGGATCTCCTCCTTCCCCGTTATTCACAGGCTTGCTGGTCCCTCCGTGACCGCGGGAGCCGTGCCTATCGGTAGATTCGCGCCGGAGAAACTGATTCTTCCGGTTCTCGTGGGAGCATACTCGCTGGAGCGCTGGCGGGCGCTGATCCTCTCCGAGGAGCTTTCCCAGGCAGAGGCGGATGCTGGCGTGGCAGTGCGTGGGTGGCTTGCCTCCCACGGTGTGCGGGCCGTTGTCTCCTTCCGCCTTCACATCAGTGATAACAAGAGCGCTCCCGAGCACTCGTTGGGCGCGGGTCGGGTGAAGGTGCTGGCCTGATTATCACGTTCGTGGCCCTCGTGTCGTGACGCGAGGGCCACGAACTCTGCTCAGAGTACTCAGGATGCAGACGGGTGCTCGAACCGATGGTGGAGCGAGCGCCCGCGACGCGGCTTCATTCCCTGCCCTGCCATGTTCTAATAATTGACAGCAGGGCTCATTTTGCTGGTGAGGACGATGAGTTCTCGCCGCCGTACCTGTCAAAGGAGACAGTTCATGCACATTGGGACGAGTTCAGATCCGATTCCGATCAGTCTTGTCGTTCACTCGGTATTCTGTCCGAGGCGGGTCTGGCTGGAGTCCGTCGGGGAGAAGACGGACACAATGCAGATGCAGGCCGGGACTGATGCCCATCGGCGTGCGGACAAGGCGACCGAGAGCAGGCCGACAGAGCATCGAGCGGTGAGTGTGCGGTCCGAGCGTTTAGGGTTATCTGGTCGATGTGATGTCGTCGAGGGGGTGGCCGACGGGCCCCTGACGGTGGTGGAGTACAAGGCCACTCCTGTGCGACGCCGTCCTGAGATAACACAAGCCAACCGACTCCAGCTCGCGCTTCAGAGGTTATGCCTGGAGGAGATGGGACATGAAGTATGCGGGACGGAGGTGTACTTCACCGGGCACCGCAGGCGAGTCGAGGTCGAGCTTAGTGATAGCGACTTCGCGCGGGCAGAGGAGGCGGTTGAGCGCACGCGTCGGATCATCGGAGCACCGCGGGCTCCGGAACCTCTTGATGAGGACCGGCGCTGCCAATGGTGCTCGCACGAGTCCGTGTGCCTGCCTGCTGAGCACAAGTACGAGGCTTCCCGAAGGCGCGTCATTGCAGCGGCGCCCGACGCCCAGATCGTTCATGTTGCGACGGCAGGTGCTCGGGCGTCGCTGAGTAAGGGGCGCGTTGAAGTGACGAAATTTGGGGAGAAGTTGCTGAACGTACCGATTGAACGAGTGCTCGGCCTGGTGGTCCATGGCAATGCTGATGTCTCTTCGGCTTTGCTCCGAGAGTTGTGCTGGCGCGACCGGTGCGTAGTATGGTGCTCCTGGTCGGGGCGCGTGATCGGCTGGTCGCAGGGATCCGATTCTCCCAATGGTCTTCAACGAGTGCAGCAGCACGTGGCGAGTGCCGAGGGGCGGCTGGACATCGCTCAGCAGATGGTCTCTGCGAAGATCGCCAACCAGGCCACGCTGCTGCGGCGCAACGGGCAGGCGCCTGACGCTGTTGATCGCATGCGGTGTCTGCAGCGTGAAGCCCTGTCCACATCATCGTTGACTGATCTTCTTGGAGTCGAGGGCGAGACGGCCAGTCTCTACTTCGACGCCTTTGCGACGATGCTTGAGGGGAGGACAGCTGCATTTGCCGCATCCCGATGGAGAGGTCGGCATCGACGCCCAGCACCGGATCCGGTCAACGCGGCTTTGGATTACACATATGCCCTGCTTCTAGGCGACTGCGTTCGCGCGCTGGTGGCGTGCGGACTCGACCCGCATGCAGGGTATCTTCATTCCAGCTCGCGGAACAAGCCCGCTTTAGCGCTGGATCTCATGGAGGAGTTCAGGGTTCCTGTGGCGGACTCCGTGGTGGTGCGTGCTCTTCGCAATGGTGAGATGACGGAGGAAGGTTTCACAGGTGCAATGGGGGGCTGTCGCTTGAAAGATCGTGGGCGCAAGCAGTTGATCGCCGGATTCGAGCGCCGTATCGAAACGTCATTCAGGCATCCGGTGTTCGGTTATGACGTCACCTGGCGACGTGCTATTGAGGTTCAGGCGCGCTTGGTGCTTGGAGCCATCGATGGGACGCAACAGACTTACAAAGGAGTGAAGGTGCGCTGATGCGTGATGATGTAAGACGTGTTCTTGTTGCATATGACGTTCCGTCCGACCGGCGTCGGTCCAGGGTGGCGAAGAAGCTGTTGAAATACGGTGACCGAATCCAGTACTCGGTGTTCGTGGTAGACGCCGCCCCGGCCAAGCTCATGCGGATGCGTGGTGAGTTGGACGACGTCATCGATCCCGAGGAAGACTCGGTCCTGCTGTGTGACGTGGGATTGCTGTCGTCTGTTGATGCGCAGCGATTCTCCTACGTCGGGCTGACGAGGACCATCACTCCCGACGGACCACTCGTCGCCTGACGCGAGCGCTCCGGTGCTACGAGAGGCCTGCGGAGCGCTCGCGGGCACGAATCGTTGAGATTGCAGCCATATGGCGCTAGACTAGC
>ERZ773079.2552-NODE-2552-length-10071-cov-19.483626_pt1 | contig 10071 bp, 10 predicted proteins | sample MGYA00511355_ERZ773079 | MGnify/ENA primary metagenome ERZ773079 (study PRJEB29015, sample SAMEA2737979) | human oral metagenome | biome: human oral; feature: human-associated habitat; material: dental | place: China | collected 2117 ... | reverse complement strand
TTTTCACTGTTTAGCCAACGGCCACACCTTCTATTCAATAATCGACAGCACGCCGTGCAGGTCGTCAACCGTCCAACGCGCATCATTAGTAATCGGCGAATCTGTAAACGTTACGCCATTTCCCGTTGCTTGAAAAAGAGCCGCATCATTAGCGCCATCACCGATAACTATACAGTCCGCCAGCGTAATACTTAGCTCGCCGACCAATTGCTGCAATTGACGTAATTTGTCGCTGGTATCTTTTTCGGGCGATTGTATCTGAACAAGCTGGTCGTTCTCGTCAAAGATAAACCTATTTGAAGACCGCCACCAAGTAATTTCCAATTCAGCCGCCACATGCCGCACAAGAATATCCATCGCGCCAGAAATGATTGCCAAATTATAACCGCGATTCTTCAACTCGCTCACAACGTCGCGAGCATAAGACATATAGGTGTATCGCCACAAAATCTTTTCGACATTCGGACGCGACACATCGCCGCGCTGCTGATAAATCTTAAGAAGCGCAGCCTGCCCTTCGGCGTCAGTAATCTCGCCACGACGCGCCTGCTCCATCAACTCAACATCTTCAGCGGGCGTCACACCCATCGCCAAATTCAAATCGCGCCATGAATTCTCCTTAATAAGCGTTTTATTTAAGTCAAATACGATAAGCTCGGGATTCATATAAATTAGTATAATCTACACTCTGCTGTCCGTAAAACCCGCCTGGCGCGAGGAGAATCAAAACATTTTTCCTGCAAGCCTTCACTTTATATTAAAGCACAACTGCTTAACCGCCGCATGAAGAAAGTATCCGCGCCATCGCATCTTTTTCCGCGCTAGTCACCCATAAGCGGTATCTGCGCTTGACTGCTACCTGGCGTTCGATATACTGGCAGCGGAACGGTTTATTGGCAGGCAGCCAGGTTGCCGCGTCGCCATCACCCTTAGCTTGATTAGCCGGACCGTCAACCGCCAGCAAATTCAACGGATCATTCGCTAACTTTTCCCGTTCTTCGCGCGGTAGCTGCTGCGCGCCCTTTTGCCAGGCGTCGCTCAATGCCACTACGTGGTCAATCTGCACCCGCTGGCTTGTTTCCTTGCCGCGTTGAAATTGAATCGTTTTGCCAGTATATGGATCATCCAACCTGCCTGATTGCACACGGCACTTATCGTCGAGTTTTTCATCAGCCAAATCCCGCGCTAAAATCACCTCGCGTGTCGAGCAGCCGTCAATTTTACCCCAGCCATCACCAAATTGCTTGCGAGCGTATCCTGTTTTGGGTGCGCGGCCCTTAACCTCCAGTTTAGCTAATTCCGCTTGAGCGTTTGAATCGCCAAACAATTGCCGCTGCAGGGACGGCGAAGTCGGCGCAATTTGCGGCTGTTGCAGTTGCGTCGCCCACACCGCTGCGCCAGCCACCGCAGCGACAAGCAATACCATTATTTGCCGCCGAAAATATCGTTGTTTCATATATCCAGTATACTAAACATCGTAGTTTTCTGAAGAGTCGGTATCGTCATTTTTTGGTGGCGCAATATCCTCACATACCGCCCGAGGCAACTGGTACTTTGCGTATATCAAAGCAGCCTTTCTCATTTCATATTCCGGATCAACTCCCCACATCGTGTTTCGCAAGTCTCTCCACTTTGCCTTTGAGTCGACAACCGGATCATCCGACCCAAAGCCATGCACCCCAAGACCAAGCTCCTGTAATTCTTGAACTGTAGAATATCCATACGCATAGCCACGACCCACCATTTTATCAAACATACTTGGACCAACTATTAATGCAATTCTCATATTGGGCGGTATACGCCTATATGAAGACCCTATATCTACAAAGCTGCGTATATGTTTATAATATTCATATTCTAGCGCGTCTGCTAATTCTGGAGAGATTTGCCGACCTTCGGTACGCAGTGCGCTAATTATAGATTCATGGTCTCCGATTGTATTTACCTTTTCCTGAATATACGTCCATAATCGCATAGATAAAAACTTTAGACGAGTATCTTTGCTTTCTATGTCGTCTTTCAGATCTTGGTCTGCATGCTCTTGCGCCTCAAGCGCAGATTTATTGCCAACGTCGCACGCAAGATTAAACAGATCAATAGTACCAAATTTTTCTGGCACATATATATCAGGATATCTGACAATTAGAGTATCAGTTTCTTCTGAGTCGACTCGTGCATCGGACACCATACGAGATGCTCCAAGAAGATCCATATTAGGATTATTACTGCGCGATGGAACGTCAAGAATGTTAGAAAAACCGATAGCTACCTCTTCAGCCTCATTACGAGGCGGTAAAATATTAACGCCGCTCATCAGCTCGGTAACACTAAATTCCATCAAGTTGCAGTTGTCACCCTCAGACCATCGACGTATCCACCGAACCCAATCTTGCTGCTCCTCAGGATTTCTAGCAACATATAGACCAATTCCCTGCTGGGCCCACTCAAACCTAGTTTCTGCCTCAGCGCTTGGCTGATTTTTCGGCTCCATATCCCTCTCAAGAAACTCGAAATCCCCCATTGCCTCACCATGATCTCGTAATTGGAAGTTATCTCTATTCATAATTTTATAATAATACATTATACGTAAAAATCAATAGTTTCACGTGATATACTATTATATATGAAAACAGTTCCACGCTTAATCGACACATTTATACCAAATAATTACGCATTAACCCTCGACCTGGCTCACGCCGAAGAAAAATCTTTTTCTGGCTCGGTAATTATTTCTGGCGAGTCAACTGGCGAGTCAATTTCACTGCATTCCAAAGAATTAACTATTCAATCAGTTACAATCGACAATCAGCCAGCTGAGTTTTCCCATTGTGAATTTGATGAGCTACGCCTATCCCGCCCAGAATTATCCAGCGGCCAGCACACTATTCGCATTGAATTTTCTGGCGCTATCACCGATGCTATGCACGGACTGTATCCATGCTATTTCACTCACGACGGGATAAAAAAACATTTGCTAGCAACACAATTTGAGTCGCATCATGCCCGCGAGGTATTCCCATGCATTGATGAGCCAGCTGCCAAAGCAACCTATGACGTAACGCTCGTCACTGCTCCGGAACTAACCGTCCTAGGCAATATGCCCGTCACTGAATCATCCGAAAAGGATGGCGCGCTAACAACCACCTTCGCCACCACGCCACGCATGAGCAGCTACCTACTTGCCTTTGTCGTCGGCGAATTACACAAGAAAACCGCCCGCACTAAATCTGGCGTTGAAGTTAATATTTGGGCAACACCAGCCCAGAGCGAGGACACGCTGGATTTTGCGCTGGACATTGCTACCCGCTCCATTGATTTTTATGATGAGTATTTCGGCGTGCCATATCCGCTGCCAAAATCTGATCACGTAGCGCTGCCAGATTTCTCGTCGGGCGCCATGGAAAACTGGGGATTAATCACCTACCGCGAAAGCTGCCTGCTAGCTGACCCGAAATTAACACCGGAGTCATCCAAGCGCTTCATTGCCACCGTTATCGCTCACGAACTCAGCCATCAATGGTTCGGTAACTTAGTGACCATGCAGTGGTGGAATGATCTGTGGCTGAACGAAAGTTTCGCTAACATGATGGAATACGTGGCGGTCGACGCGCTGCATCCCGAGTGGCGGATGTGGGAGGATTTTGCGACGAGCGAGGTCACCGCGGCGCTGCGGCGCGACAGCTTGGATGGTGTGCAGCCAGTGCAGGCCGATGTTAATCACCCAGATGAGATCAGCACTTTGTTTGACCCAGCAATTGTCTATGCCAAGGGCGGGCGTCTGCTGGTGATGGTACGGCGGCTAATCGGCGAGGAGACGTTTCGCGCAGGACTAAAGTCATATTTTGAAAAATTCGCTTACCAAAACACTGTTGGTAATGATTTATGGCAAGAGCTAGAAACCGCCAGCGGCCAGCCAGTTGTTGAATTGATGAATGCCTGGATTTCTCAGCCGGGGTTGCCGATTGTGCAAGTCGAACAAGACAATTCGGCTGAGCAATCTACTGTCACGTTAAACCAGGAACGCTTTTTCATCGGCGATCACCAACCGTCCGACGCTTTGTGGCCGATTCCGCTGTTTGCCAATCAACCGCTTGATAATATTCTGACCGAGCGCGAAAAAACATTTACGGCAAATGGCGACGTTCGGCTAAACTGCGGACTGAACGGACATTTCGTAACGCACTACGACCCGGCAACGCGAGATCGATTGATCGAAAAGGCGGCAGAATTACCGACGTTAGATAAAATTTGCTTATTACAAGACATGACGTTGTTGGCGCGGTCTGGACGAGAAAGTTCGGCGGCGCTGCTGCCGCTGGCACGCGTCTTTCAGCACGAGACTAATGAAAGAGTCTTCAATAAAGCTGGGACAAATTTGGTGGAATTACGCAAATTCGTCGATGACAGTGAAGCAGGACGCGCTCGGCTAAAGCAGATTTCTGCTGAATTTGCCCGCGATACATTCATGGAACTTGGCTGGGATGAGCAGGACGGCGAATCTGATGATGACCGCGAACGGCGCACGGCGGCATTGGGACTGATGCTGTACGGCGAAGATTCGGCGGCGCTCGCAGAAGCCAAACGGCGTTTTCATGAGACTGAACCGGAGAATCTGCCGGCTGAAATTCGTCCGTTGATTATCAATGCCAATGTCAGATATTTCGAGACGCCAGAAATGATTGACAAACTGTTTGCGTTATATCAGAATACACCATCCGCTGATTTGCAAGTCGACATTGCGCTGAGTTTGACCTCGACGAAGAATCCAGCAACCGCCGAACGAATTTTAACAGCGATCAAGGATGCTGATATTATCCGCCCGCAAGACGCCAGCCGTTGGTTTATTTATCTGATTCGTACGCGGGAGAATCGGCAAATTGCTTGGAATTGGCTGAAAGAAAATTGGTCGTGGGTAAAAAATACGTTTGGCGGCGACAAAAGCTACGACAATTTCATCCGCTACGCCGCCAGCGCGCTGTTAACCCGCGATGAGCTAAACGACTTCACCGAATTTACCGCATCCTTGCGCGCCGAACCAGCCCTGACCCGCACCATTGATCTGGGCATCCGCGAGATTACCGGCAGAGTAGCACTGATTGAGTGGGATCAGGCGGCGGTTATTGACGCGCTCATGAAAGACAAATGTGTTTTATAGACACATATTATTGACTCGCAAACAATGGCATGATATAAGAATATATACGCTGATTTACCGGTGGAATATTTTAATTTACAACAAAGATAAGGAGGTTGTATGGAAAAAGGTAAAAAAGGAAGCACTATTATAGAAGGGCTTAGACATCTCGGAGACTATACAAAAAGAGCTGGAGTAGCAGCATTGGTCGCATGTAGTGCTATTGCACCTTCAGCAGCTTGTTCGCTAGAGGGAGACCCGGTAGATCATCAGATAACAGCTTATCTATATTGCGAAGACGGCGATGGAAACCCTAATACAAATCCAATCCCAGAAGTATTAGAAGTGAGAGATATAGATGGCGGAAATAGACGTGCAGGAGAAATATATTCTGACTCAATGACTTTTACGTGCGCTGAAGGAACATCGGCGGCCATCAGGAATATTTTCCAACATGATAGCAAGAACGGAGGCGGCGCTGGCGATTATCGTTATAATATTTCCATACACTGCGATGGTGACGTTAAAAATCCAATCAACTACTATAAAGTATACAGTCTAGATAATTCCGACGAAAATAAAAGAGGGATACAAATAGCAACAAACGGTTTCTGTGACACAGTAAACGTAGAAGGTCCTAACCCGGTCAACATAGAAGGTCCTAACTAATTTACAATGACTACTCGTTCGAAAGTAGCGCATGTTTTAAGGTAACTAATATAAATTATCAGAGGAGATTTATGAGCAACTATGAATTTAGCGGCAAAAGAGAATGCTTAAGAGAAAAACTTTCTATTATAGAGAGAGGGCTAAGCAAGAGAGCCTTAGCGCTAGTCCTTTCTGGAGCAGCTGTTTTTGGGTTAACTAGCTGCGCTGAAGAGGCTAAGACCCCCAGAGAAGCAGGTTTTGCCGTAACCTGCAGCGATCAAAATGGCGCTAACTATGCCCCAGATATAATTAGCGTACAGCAAAATACACCAGACGACAGAAAAGCGCTAATAGAATTCGGCTGCCCTGTAGACACAGATATGTCAGTGGGCGGAATTGACCCTACCAGCAATAGCTCACTCAATAGCCCATCAGATTCAGATAATCAAAAAGATCCTGCAACAACATATCTAGTAACAGGAGCGGCATACTGCCCAGTCTCACTTGACGGTAAGAGTATAGTTGACTGGGCACGTTATAGTCATGATGAAGCAGGACGAAAAACTTTTGTGATAGCCTTCAATGATGGCTGCGATGTTACGGAGGCAACTGTTTCAAAATAACTAATTCAGAATTTAATCCACGACCACAGACTGCTTAATACCCTGACATTCATCAACAGCCACCGCCAGCATCCGCATATCACGCCCCTCGTGTTGCGGATGTTTTGCTATGAATAATTCCGCCGCGAAGCGCATTTGACGCTGTTTTTTGGCGGTGATAGCCGCCAGCCCGCCGCCAAAGTCATCATTTTTACGGTATTTGACCTCTGTGAAATACAAAACATCATCTTTCACACTGACAATGTCGATCTCGCAGTACCGCGTCCGCCAGTTGCGGGCAATAATCTCATGTCCGTCCGTCGACAGCCAGTCTGCGACCGTCTGCTCGCCTGCGTCGCCGATGGCGCGTGTAGTGAAAGATGCAGACGAACAGATGGCGGGTTCGCTGTCATCCTCCTCCAGAGTACACTCTCCACGCGTATCTCCACCGGAGATACTTCGTGAGCGTTCGGCTGAAACGTCCGCTCCTCGCGAACGTTTCACAGCCTCTGTCGGAGGAGACAGCGAATCTACCTCAGTCTCCTCAATAGACGAAGAAGTACCACCCGTTTTTGCTATATTCGCATACTTCACTAGCGGTGCAAAACTCAGCCGATGCAGCGGCGTCACGCCCAGCCTCTCAATCGCCGCCCGATGCTTCGCCACGCCATAGCCGGCATTTGACGCGAAGCCATACCCTGGATAGACTGTATCTTGCTCGGCCATAAACTGGTCGCGCGCTACTTTGGCGATAATTGATGCCGCCGATACACTCGGGATCAAACCATCAGCCTTGGCCATCACCGTCACATATCGCTCCAGTGCTGTATCTGCCAGAAAATTGACTGTCCCGTCAATAATAATTTCATTAAACTTCAGATTTTTCTCTTTACACTGCGCCTGAACCTGCTTCACCGCTCGCCGCGTCGCTAATCGCAGCGCCTGACTCATGCCAACCTCGTCCAATTCCCCAGCACTCACCCAGCCCAGCGCCCACGCAGCCGCCTGCTTACGAATCACCTCATCCAAAGCCTCGCGGCGTTTTTTAGTCAACTTTTTACTATCATCCAGACCCTGAATCTCGGCACCACCCAAAATCACCGCGCCCACCACCAGCGGCCCCGCCCATGACCCACGTCCGACTTCATCAATGCCGAGGATCATGCGCGCGCTGACCCTTTTTCACATCCTTTTTTACGCCCGAACGTATGAACACCCAGCCAAACCACACCGCCGCTGCACCCAGCGTATTTGCCAAAATATCCCAATTAGTGTCGTCCAACGTGATGTGCGCCAAACCAACCTTGACCATAAATAATTCTGCCAGCTCATTAATGCATCCCAGAGCCGACACCAGTGCAAACACCGAAAACGCCATTACCAGCCAGTGCGCCCGCCAGCGCATCGCCAACACTAAATATATCCACAACAGTCCCGTAAACAATCCGCCGCCCACGAAATGCGTAGTAAAACTAGTATCTCGACCGTCGATCAGCGGCGACGGCAAATACCACGAGATGAAAAACAACAGACATGCAAGGTATAACAGCCAGCGGTACTTTACTTCATCGGTAAAACCCTGGCGACGCAACACATACGGCACCGCAAATGCCAAAGTCACGGGAACAAACACAGAAATATAATGAAAGATTGACATATTGGCATTATACCACGAGAAAACCGCCCCCCCAAAGAGGGCGGTCATATGTCTCAAATCAATTACGCTTCTTTATGGCGAGCTGCGACCTCGGCAGCCTTGGCATCAAGCTCCGCCTGAGCAGCGTCTTTCTCGGCTTGCTTGGCGGCAGCTTCCTTAGCAGCCTCTTCTTTCAAACGCTCCGCCTCAGCCTCAGCTTTAGCATCGTGCACATTATTGACAGCAGCGCGATCAAAGTTCTTGGCGGTCAAGCGAGCTGATTTACCAGAACGCTTGCGTAGGAAGCTGAGGAACTTGCGGCGAACCTTGGCGCGGCGAACAATTTCCACCTTTTCAATCAGCGGGCTGTGCAGCAAAAACGACTTTTCCACGCCAACACCTGAGGCAATTTTACGAACGGTAATGCGCGAGGTATGCGACTGCTTATTATAAGTGCGGATAACCACACCTTCAAACATCTGAATACGCTCTTTGTTGCCTTCCTTAATTTTCTGATACACGCGAACTGTATCGCCGCTGCGGGCGTCAACAACTGCCTGCTTTTTCTGCGCTTGATTGACTTTATTGATTAGCTCAAAACTCATAATATTTCCTATCCTTCAAACCAGCTCTGGCTGGCCACGCAGCTGTACTCCTGCGGCTCCACACCGAACAAAGCCCGAAATTAACTCTTGTACAATGCAATTAATTTTAGCACAATATCAGATGATAAACAATAGTCGCGAAACTAAAGAGCAGCACGAGGCAAGCGAGCCGCCAACTCAACGTCCAGTTCCTGGTTTTTCATAAAATAAAATATCCGAAAATGGTTTACGCTGATGTTGGCTGCTTGCGGCTATCAACATTAGCTGGTGGCATATTACTGTTGGATTCGTCTGCTGGTCTGGCGCCTGGACGAATAAGCAAATTAGGATCAACACATATAACATCTTCCCTAACCAACCCCACCTGTTGTCTTAAGCTGCAAGAAGTTACATAAGATCCACCGTCAACTATCGTATCCTCCTCTGCTGGCCGATCAACAAAAGTATCCAATCCCGCCGGCTGCGGCAGTGTATCAGTATCTTCAGTAGATTCTCTTCCCTCTGGCTGCTGAATGCTCATATCTGCCTTGTCATATTTCTCATCAATAGAAGCGCCAACGGTAGTAGCACCGATCGCTGTCGCAGCGATTGCAGCAAGACCAGCCGCCAATCTTATTACATCACCACCAGGAAAATAGCCTTCACGGCTTGATTTTTTGGCAGCGTGCCTTGGCGTATGTTTTTCAGATTTGCCTGCATGATGAGCGCCAAAATAACTGATTACACTTCTCGGCGTGCGACTACTCGCATGCCTAAATGTATACTTACTCATTTTTACTATATTTTTACCTCAAAAATATTAAATAGTAATAAGCTTTCAGATTATACCACAATTAGAAGATAAAAGCAAGCAAAATCCCCACCCGAAACGTAATAAATTATCTGCGGCACTTACTTAGTCTTACGATATACTATTATAGACAAACCCCGGGATCATTAACCTTAGCCAAGGTTTGCACATCAACTTCTTCACTCTCACAGCCAAGCGGATAATACATTCCGTCTGACAATCTAACTGTAACGACAACATTCCTCCAGTCTGTCATATCTTCAGGACCAAAGCTTACACCTTGAATAGACTCGTATATTGGCACACCGCCATTACGCGTATAAACAATGGCTGCTTTGTCGTTAGCTACTTTATTGTTTTTAACATACACCTCTTTGATTTCGGTTTTATCCGGTTCTTCTACCCATTTCATAGCGAAAAATCGCACTTCGTCTCCCTCTCCTATTTCCACTTTTCCGCCGTTGCACGCCTCCTTGCCAAATATAGTAAGCTGACCGTTGACCGCAACGAACGCCCTAGAAACTGATGTGCCGTCTTCAGTTTCAAACGCTCCTGGTACTAGCATTAAGCATTCGTTTTCCCCTAAATTATCCTTCGATAACTGCTCAACTGTTGGCAATTCGCCCGGGGCGACCATCTTTGGCGTTCTCTCGGCG
>ERZ773079.2550-NODE-2550-length-10074-cov-21.842998_pt1 | contig 10074 bp, 8 predicted proteins | sample MGYA00511355_ERZ773079 | MGnify/ENA primary metagenome ERZ773079 (study PRJEB29015, sample SAMEA2737979) | human oral metagenome | biome: human oral; feature: human-associated habitat; material: dental | place: China | collected 2117 ... | reverse complement strand
CCGAGAAAATCATCCCGGCTACCGTGACTTTTGTCGATATTGCCGGGCTAGTCGCTGGCGCTTCCAAAGGCGAAGGCTTGGGCAATAAATTCCTAGCTAACATCCGTCAATGCGATGCCATTGTCCACATCGTCCGCGCTTTTGAAAGCGACGATATCGTTCATGTCGAGAATATTATCGATCCAAAACGTGATATCGATACTATCAATACCGAACTGATTCTGGCTGATCTGCAAACGCTAGAAACTCGCCTGACTCGCCTTGCCAAAGAGGCCAAAGCCAACCCCAAAGCTAGCACTATCAAAAATCGTTTAGAAGTGCTTGCTGAAAAACTGCGCGCTGGCACGCCAATTAACGAAATTTCCGGCGTCGATCCTGACGATATCGCTGATTTACACCTTTTGACCGCCAAGCCAGTAATTTATGTGTTCAACGTCAATGAAGAAACCCTGGCTAGCGAAGACAAGAAGCAGAGCCTGCGCAATCTCGTGCCACACTCCCGCAGCCTATTCATCTGCGCCAAGCTTGAGGACGAAATTAAAGGTCTTAACCCCAGCGATACGCTTGAACTCTTACAAAGTTATGACGTACCAGAAGACGGACTAACGCAAATGATTCGCGCCGCCTACGATTTACTCGGATTACAAAGCTACTTAACCGCCGGACCGAAAGAAGTCCGCGCCTGGACAATCCACCAGGGCTGGACAGCACCGCAAGCCGCTGGCGTCATTCACACTGATTTCGAAAAGGGCTTTATCGCTGCTCAAGTTGTTAATTACGATGATTTAGTCGCTGCTGGCTCAGAGGCTAATGCTCGCGCCGCCGGTAAAATCCGCACCGAAGGTAAAACTTACGTCATGCAGCCAGATGATGTAGTTGAGTTTAGATTTAACGTTAGCAAATAATTTAGCATTAAATCGCTTAAATTTGATATAGCTCAGGCCAATTTGCCAGCGAATTACCGGCCAGCCGCATAAGCCGCTAACAACTTCCAGCTTTTATCAATATATAAAACCGTTCCAAGTTGCCGTGCGCACCTTTCACTTCGCTATCTGCTTTATTAATAATTATGAAATTAGCACGCACCCACTGCTCGAATTCGCGCAAGATTGCCCGCCGCACGCCGTCATTCTTGACGACACCGCCGCGAGTCAGCTGTTGGCGTTGCGCCTCAAATTGCGGTTTAACCATTGCTACTATCATTGTATTTTTATCAACGATTTTCGCAACGTGCGGCAAAATTTGCCGCAAGCTAATAAACGATACATCAATCACCACTATATCCGGAGTTTCGCTTGGCACAAAATCCCGAATGTCAGTTTTTTCATATAGCTCAATTCGTTTATTGCCGCGTAAGCTCGGGTGCAGTTGATCAGTGCCAACATCCACGGCGTATACTTTCTTCGCGCCGTGCTGCAACGCAAAATCGGTAAAGCCGCCAGTGCTGCTGCCAATATCCAATACTGTCTTATTGTGAAAGTCCAAATTAAAAGCTTTCGCTGCACCCGCTAATTTTAGTCCGGCCCGCGATACGTAACGCTCTGATGTCATTAATTCAATCGGCGCTGATTCATCAACGAACAACCCCGGCTTGGCTGCCGCCCGCCCGCCAACGCGCACACGTCCCAAACGAATCCAATTCTCGGCTTCCGAACGCGAACCTACCAATCCGCGCGCCAGCATCAATTTATCTAACCGTTGCTTCATTCCTCAATTCTACTATGGATACATAATCCGCTCAATGTCACGGGTGATCGCCGAAAATACCGCGCAACCCATAAACTGGCAGTCAACTAGCTAGCAACAATCCATGAGGTTATTTTTACTACAAATGATGTAAATATGGCATCAATTGTAACGTGGCTTTTTTAACAACGTAGTTATATACACATTGCTGATTATTTTACACTGCTCTTTTGTTAATATCTTTAACATATCTGCTTTATCTCGCCAGCTACTTTATTCGTATACACTCGCTAAATATTAGCGAATGTAGGATAGTTTCTTTGTATTTTATACAATGTTGTATTTTTATCATCTAATTAAAGCTTTTGTTGTTCTTTTTACATATAGTTGTATAAATAACAACGTAATATTATCGTATTTCTCAACCATATCACTCCAAGCACAGTAAGTTTTATCAAAAATAAACAAAGCCCCAACTGAACACTTATTTTGCTCAATGTAGTTATGCTTGTCGTTTTTTCATGTCTAGTTGCACCTTCTCAACAAGACAATAAATCCCGACAATCTATCATTTTACGTTTGAAACGGCTCAATCTTATCGCAAACACCGCGCAATAAAAAAAGCGCCATTCAAGCTTGCTGCTTTACGGCGCTTTTTACTAAATTCGTGCTAGCTTATAGTCATTTTTTACGTTCGCGATATTCACCAGTTGAAGTATCGACGCTAATAATATCTCCCTGCTTAATGAACGCTGGAACTTTTACTACCAATCCTGTTTCCATAGTTGCATCCTTCATAACCGATGAAGTTGTATCGCCTTTAACGACATCTTCCGTATACGTAACTTTCAAATATAAGTTTTTTGGCAATTCTACATTAATAACTTTGCCGTCAAAAAACTGCAAAGTAAGCTCATCGCCTTCCTTCAAAAAGTTGCTGGCATTATCCACAATATCTGCCGGCAATTCAAACTGCTCAAAGCTTTCTGGATCCATAAAAAAGAAATTACTGCCATCATTATACAGGTACTGAACCGTTTTATTGCTCACTTCTGCCATTTCAATTCGTTCTTGTCCTTTGAATGTTTTAGGTATTACGCTACCGTCAATCAAATTCTTCAGCTTAACATTTACAATCGATCCGCCGCGGCCCATTACTTTTTGGCTATACTCTACTACCCTATACGGTTTACCGTCAATCTGGCACACCGTACCTTTTTTCAAATCTGTTGGTTGATACATTTTACCTTCCTAACAAAATATCCCGCTGCCAAAATAGAACAGCAGCGAGATATTACCTTAATTTACTATTAATTGTTGGCAACAAATGGCAACAAGCCAAGATGGCGGGCGCGCTTGATCGCTACTGCCAAATTTCGCTGCTGTTTTTCGCTTAGTCCAGTTTTGCCAATTGGCTCAATCTGCCCATAAGCGTTAATGTACCGCATTAAAGTCTTGACGTCTTTATAGTCAAAAACTACCGGCGTACTTTTCTTTACTTTTGCCATATAAACTCCTTATTATACTAGAAAGGAATCTCGCTCAAATCAATCGGCTTGTCGTCGATCTCTGTTACCGTTTCCTCTCTTTTGCTATTTTTCGGTGCCGCAGAAGCTGCAGAAGAACCGTTATCATTAGCCGGACCGTCCAAAAATGTTACGTCCGTCGCCACAACCTCAATCCTACTCTGGCGTTTGCCAGTATCCTTATCTTCCCAGCTATCCTGGCGCAAGCGCCCCTGAACAAGTACGCGGCGTCCTTTATTCAGGTATTGCATAACCAAATCGCCCAATTTTTCCCATGCAGTCACATTGAAAAAATCTGCTTGGTCATCCTGAGTCGCCCGGCTCACCGCGATACTAAAACTAACGACATTCTTGCCAGAAGCGGTTGTCCGCTGCTCCGGATCGCGCGTTAGCCTGCCGAGCAGAATAACCTGGTTGATACTTCTTGCCATAATTTTACCCTCTCTTTTTAGTTAATAAAATAAACGGCTAATCTTTATCTAACACTTCCTCAGCGGCAGCTTTTTCTGCCTTCTCTTTTTGCTCGCTTAAAGCTTTACGAGTTTTTTCATCAACTTTGACTAACAAATAGCGCAGAACTTCATCGGTAATATTCAAAATATTTGATATCTTAAGCGGCGCATCGCTTGGCAGCTTAACATCAAAGCAAACATAGATTGCAAAATCCTCGCGCTTAATCTGATAAGCTAGTTTTTTCTTACCCCAATTATCTTCTTTGACAATTTCACCGCCATTACTGGTGATTAAGCCGCGAACCTTATCCAGCGCCGAATCTAAAGTAGACTCTAAATCCGGATGAATAAGAACAGTCAGCTCGTACTCGTTCATGTTTCCTCCTTTGGAATCCGTACGGATGGTTACGCTATCTCACGCAACCTTAGGTTAATATACAGAGATAATTATACACTAAATTAGTGCTGTTTACCAGAGGAAGTCCGCCAATCCAGAAAGAATCAAATCAGGGTATAGTTACTAGCCGTAAACATATTTTTCGACCATCGGGTGCGGTTGATGTCCAAAATTTCCTGCGTTATAAACATATTGTCTTAACGGCACAGGACTAAACCGCGAAAGAAGTCTAGCTATTGCATCATCGTCGTCAACCTCCTTAACTCCTACCTCAATAAAGCTGTTAAGGTGTGCTATGAAAAACTCTGGATACTCAATAAAAAAACGATGAGCGATCGCCTCCATGTCAGCCCCAGCCGAAGCAAGATCTAAAAAAAGATAGCTAATTTCACGATGGTCCATACGAGATGCAATATCGTCCGCATTCGCTTCAAGTTCAAGAAGCTTACGAATTTCCTCTGGGAAAAGTTCTTTAATATTCATCCTGCCAGCCAATTCGTCAACATCGTCAGCAGACCTAAGCACAAAATCAAAGTCATCTTCACGGCACCTATTCTCTAAAAGCTTGTCAACGCGGCTGTCTTCATATAAACCAAACCCTTTAATCTTCTCGCCGAACCATAAAAATTCAAGATCTTCCGCTGTTAACTCGCCGCCAGCTTTAACACGATTATCAATCTCTGTTAGTCGTCGCATTTGCTCGACCTTCTTATAGTATTCACTACCGCCCGGCAGGGTGTTAAGCTTTTCTGCGACAACACCCAATAAATTGTCTTCTACATTTTGACCAGGCGCAATACCGCGAACTTCGGCAACCTGATTGCCTTCCATACGAATCGCGACGCGCGGCATCGTATCGTTACCGTCATTATCAGGCGTGTAATAGACATAAAAGTCTCCTTTTGATAACTGATGCGCCGCAGTGTGCGTGCCAGCCGTACACCACCCTGCACCTTTTCCCTGTAGAGATCCAGCGAGCTGCATAGCAGTGCTATTATCTACAGGGCTTTCGTCTGTAGCCTCATATCCCCGTCGAGTACGGCGGCGGCTATAATTCGGACGATAATTTCCTTTAATCCGGTCATACTTTACCCAAGAGCCATCAGTAATCTCACGCAGCTCTGGCGTTAAACCGCCAACTTCGCAGCTGTATATAGCATATGCATACATAGCTGCAAAGTTTCCTCTGTTTAATAACTCCGCCATCTGCTTATCTTCAATATTTTTGCCCTGAATAACACCTTTGCTTACCTTGTCATATACATATGATAACGCCTCAGCATTCAATTCTGGCCACGGCGCCACGGTAGATTTAGTACGCTTCTTAAACTTACCGCCTTCCTCGTCAAATTCACCCATCTTTTTGAGAGACTCCCAAACATATACTTTAAACCAATCAGGATAGGAGTGTCCGTTTTCTTCGCTGCGCAAATAGTCAGACCACCTCATTAGGCTTTCCTTCTGATCTGCTCGCAGCCTTTCAATATCTTCTTCTTTTTGCCTGTCGGTAAGTTCGAAGTCGCCATAACCGCGTTCGCGCGCAATCCGTCTTTGTAATTCAAAATATGACTCCGGCACTTTATCTCGGCGAATCAGTAGACCCTCAATTTCTGCATCAATATATAACTCATTTGATTCAGGTTTTATAATGCCGAAATAACCGCTTTCTAGCGTTTCTTTAACTTTTTCTTCTTTATTGCCTAATTTGCTAAGCTCCTGCGGTTCGCCGTTTATTTCGATAAGGCGTAGCGCGCCAGAGGCAAGGTTTCTTTCAAATACCCCCCCCATTAACTTTTCGCCAATTGGCGATGAAGCGATAAATTGCTCGGGCGATTTTTGCTTTGGCCGCGGCACGTAAACTCCTTTTTAACTCTTATTTACTCTAATTTTGTCCTGTCAATACTAGCATACTTTATTATAATTGTCAATATTCAGACAATAATGTTACGCATTTGCAATATTATATACTGCAACCATTGCCGCCAGTCAAAGAGTATACTATGATATTAGCATGCGTATCGCCATCCAAGGACAAGCTGGCTCGTTTCATGAACAAGCCGCCCATAAACAATACGGCTCAGATATTGAAATTGTACCTTGCGATACCTTCGGCGATGTTTTTAGAACTTATCGCGAAGGCAAGGCTGACGCTATCGTTGTAGCTGTCGAAAATACCATTCACGGCATCATTAACGAATCATACCGGCAAATTGAAGGTTGTGCAGCTCCTATTACCAGTGAAGTCACGCTGCGCATTAGCCAGAATTTGATTACTTTGCCAGGTGCGACGCTATCTCACATTACAAAAGTATATTCGCATCCAGTCGCCCTATCTCAGTGCCAAAAGTTCCTGCAAGATTTTCTACCGCATGCTTCTCAGATTGAATTCTTTGACACTGCTGGCGCTGTCGAATTTGTCAAACAGCAGCAAAATCCGCAGATTGCGGCAATTGCCAGCACGGCGGCGGCGGACTTATACGACCTACCAATTCTCCGAAAAAACATCCAGGATTCCGACGATAACCTAACCCGTTTCCTTGTCCTTGATCCGAACATGTCACCGAAAAACCCTAACTGCGCTAGTCTGGTTGTCACTACTGCCCATCACGCTGGCAGTTTGGCCGAGGTTCTCCAAATTTTTGCCCGCCAGAATACAAACTTAGCCAGTCTCCATTCCCAACCTATTGCCGGACAACCTTGGAAATATAAATTTTTTCTAACAGTTGACGCGGCAGGGAACCGACTTCATCAAGCTATAGATGAGGTCAGAAGTACTGGACATAATGTCACAATACTCGGCGAATATGAATCCAGTTGTTAAATAATTATTAGGTAAATGTCTGCTACCGCAGAAAACGCCAGGGTTATATATCCAACTCATCGACGCTGGATATCAAGACATCGCGCGGCTTTGAGCCGTTCGCGGCACTAATAATACCCCGCTCTTCCATTTCCTCAATAATCCGCGCCGCCCGCTGGTAGCCAATCCCTAGACGAGTCTGCAGCATGCTTGTCGAAGCCTTACGCCGCTCAACCACCACGCGTACCGCGTCCTTAAATTTATCATCGCCGCCCTCAGAGAAATCCATTATCACGCCGCCCTTGCCGTTCAATTGTACCGGCTGCGCCACCACCTCATCGTTATATTGCGGCGCCATCTGCATTCGCAAATGATCAGTTATTTTATTCACTTCATCATCGGTTACCCACGCGCCCTGGATACGCTTCGGTTTGCTCATGCTTGGCGTATAGAATAGCATATCACCCTGGCCCAGCAGCTTTTCGGCGCCCGCCTGGTCTAAAATCGTCATACTGTCCACCTGGCTAGCGACGGTAAACGAAATACGCGCTGGCACATTCGCTTTAATCAAACCAGTGATCACATCAACACTCGGGCGCTGCGTCGCCAGCACCAGATGAATACCAACCGCACGGGCCTTCTGTGCCAACCGCACAATTAGCGCCTCAACATCGCGCTTGGCAATCATCATCAAGTCAGCCATTTCGTCCACCACGATCACGATGTACGGCATCGAACCGTCCTCATGCTGCTGGACATTGCCGTTTTCATCAGCGATGGCAATCTTTTTAGCGCGCGACTGCAACTTTTTATTATAGTCTCGAATATTACGAATTTTCTCTGCCGCCAATAATTTATATCGCCGCTCCATCTCGTTAACCGCCCACTTCAGAGCTGAAATCGTCTTTTCCGGTTCGGTAATAACAGGCGTAAGCAAATGCGGAATGTCTTCATACGGCGCCATTTCTACTTGTTTCGGGTCAACCAAAATCAGCTTCATATCGCTTGGGCTATTACGGTAAAGCAGGCTAGATAACAGCGTGTTAATCATCACCGACTTACCTGAACCGGTCTGTCCAGCTATCAGCAAGTGCGGCATTTTACCTAGCTCGCCGACCACCACCTGTCCGGAAATATCCTTACCGATAGCAAAGCTAAGCTGTTCGCGGGCAGATCTCCACTGTTTGGAATTAAGCGTGCCGTATAAGCGCACGTCAGCCGCTTTACGATTTGGCACTTCTATACCCACCGCCTTTTGTCCAGGAATCGGCGCTTCAATTCTTAGGCTTTGCGCTGCCAAATTAAGCGCAATATTCGTCTCCAGCGCCGTAATTCGCGTTAACTTCACGCCGCTTGGTGGTCTTAAGGTGTACTGCGTCACTTTTGGCCCGACGTTAATATCACCCATTTCCGCATCAATATTAAATTCCGACAGCGTATCGTGAATAATTTGCGCGTTTTGGCGCGTATCGCCGGCATCGGCCCCGCTTTCGTTCCTCTCCAACAACTCCAAACTTGGCGGCTGCCAGTTTGGATCCCGAGTCGCCACCAACGCAGTTTGCTCTTCCGCCTTTTCCGGGTGCGGCGGCTGCTTTTTACTGCTTTTTAATAGGCTTTTCTTCTCTTTAGCAGCGTCAATAATCGGTACGCCAGCATTCAGCTTAATATCGCCCAATTTATCGCCAGAATCACGCTTCGCCGCTTGTTTCATCACCAAGCGGTTCTTGTCGTCTTCAGATCTGTCGGTTTTTATCATTTCCCAAACTCTACTGAACACCGTAAACGGCGAGGTTTGAGTAATAAACAGTACAGTAATAAAAATTAAGACTAAATAAATTATGGCTGCAATTGCCGAATCAACCATTTGCAGAACGCCCATATTGATTGAATCGCCGACGAAACCGCCAGACTCCGGGCGCGACGCAGTTTTTAGCAAACCGAACAAACCAGAAAACCAAACAATCTCCAAAACCGCCGCAAATTTAACAGCTAGCGGCAGCTGATTACCCTCCGCTCGAAAGGTTTCCACTGCCAAATAGATTAGCAAAATCGGCAAAGCATACATCGTATAGCCGACAGCCTGCAGCGATACCGTGTCAATCCATTTAAGCACCGGACCGCCAACACCGAACCACGCCACTACCAGCAGCAAAGAAAACAAAATCAACAGCACCGCGCCGACCTGCGACCAAAAACCCGCCGGTAGGCTATGCTGCGGTTTGGCAGGAGCTGTCTTTTTAACTGCCTTTCGTTTCTTTGCCATACTTATTTATTATACACGTTAATATGCCCGCACGTCATGTCGCTCCCGGGCCTTGGTATCATTCGCCTCGGTGTCTGGTACTTGGCGGCGCGGGAAACGTCGGCGCGGCATAGTTGACAGAGTCATTTTTGGCTCTTCCGCTGAAGCGGTGGCAGATTTTTTGCTGCGCACTGGTGTCTTTGCGGTAGAAGTACTCGAAGCAGCAGTCGATTTTACCGTTTTCAAACCGCCAACTTCGTTAATTACCGGGATAACGATCGGCGTCCGCCTGGTCTGGTCATATAATATATGGGTAATTTCATCCTTAATTTCTTTCTTTACTACATCAAGGTCGTACTTGCCAGCAAAACTACGTGTTGCCTTCTGTTTCAAGTACTGGCGAATCATATTCATCAATTCCTCAGAATCACGCAGATAGATGAAACCGCGGGAAATAATGTCCGGGCTAGTTAATAACCGCCCTGTGCCACGCTGTACAGTCAGCACCACCACAAACATTCCCTCTTGAGACATATGAATGCGGTCTTTCAGTACCACCTCAGACACAATAGCACCCGTATCATCATACATCACACCGCCAGCCTGAATTCGACCGGCTTTCTTAGCTTGCCGCTCAACGTCAATTTCAATAATATCGCCAGCGTCGCACACAAAGATGTTCTTCCTAGGAATACCGCACTCTTTTTCTGCCAGCCGCGCATTGTAAACCAACATGTGAAATTCGCCGTGAATTGGCATGTAGTATGTTGGGTTCAAGGCGTTAATCAACTTGACGTGATCATCGTAATAACCATGTCCCGACAAGTGCAGCGGTCCAATCCCCGTTAAGTGCGTCTTGCCGTTCTGAATCACATCAGAACCTTCGCGCATTAAGCCATCAACTGTTCGCACCACATTTTTCTCATTGCCCGGAATCGGATTAGAGCTAAACACCACCACGTCAGAGCCTT
>ERZ773079.2549-NODE-2549-length-10083-cov-2.783805_pt1 | contig 10083 bp, 9 predicted proteins | sample MGYA00511355_ERZ773079 | MGnify/ENA primary metagenome ERZ773079 (study PRJEB29015, sample SAMEA2737979) | human oral metagenome | biome: human oral; feature: human-associated habitat; material: dental | place: China | collected 2117 ... | reverse complement strand
ACAATTCTCCTGCCTTTTCAGTATGTGTGTTAGAGTTGCTTTGTTCCAGTTATAACGGTTTTCTTCATTCAGCTTTCTGTTTTTCGCCGTTCCTCTGTCTTGCTGTTTCATATAAAAGGTTGGGGTTAGTATTTCTTTCTCTTTCAAGTAAACGACTATCTGATTTCTGTTTTTCCCATCCATAAACAGTCTAAAAATGAGTTTTACGACTTCGGCAGCTTCTTTATCGACTATCCAAAAATCTTTGTTGTTAGGGTCTTTTATATAGCCGTAGAGGGCTTCTGTTGCAACAGGCTTTCCGCTTGCTCCTTTGGTCTTAATGCCTGTTTTGACTTTCTTGCTGATGTCCCTTGCATACCACTCTGACATGATATTGATAAATGGGGCAAATTCCAATGTGTTTTGGTCTTGGCTGTCTATACCGTTGTTGATGGCAATAAAGCGTACATTGTTTCTTCTAAATATCTCCATAGCGTTTCCCACTTGAAGATAATCTCGTCCCCACCTTGTCATATCTTTCATAATAACAATGCCAATTTTACCATTTTCCACATCGCTTATCATCTGTGTATAGGCGGAGCGGTCAAAGAACCTACCGCTTTCATCATCGTCGATATAGTGATGAATGTTCATCAATTTGTTCTGTCTTGCATATCTCTCTAAAAATGCCTTTTGATTTACAATACTGTTGCTTTCGCCACCGTCCCTGTCCTCATCACCAACTGAAAGGCGGGAGTATAGCGCAGTGATTTTGGTTGCATATTCCATCATGGCGTTATCCTCCTTTTTGTGTCTATATATCACTCCTGTTCAGTTAATATTATGCAACCCATCTTGCTGATCCATACTCTTTACCTTGCCTAAACTTCTTGGCATTTTTTCCTTTGGTATAGACAATTACTTTGATTAGGGCTGCTACTATTATTCCCACCATTATATCTATTAAATGAATACTTGGGATAAAACTTATTTTGCTGATTTCTAAAGTCGCCTTAAAAATCTTATCAAAAATATCTCCGCCTATATAACTTCTAACATGTGCTGATAGGATATTTCCCGGATAAAATAAAAAGAGATAAGGTAAGTTTTGAATTACAAACTTTTTCTTATCTCTTATATGAAATATATTTTTTATATCTTTTAATATTGCTTTTAATATCTTCGTATTTACCCCTCCTTCTACAAACTCTGTTCATTAAGCTTTTCTTTAATTTTATCTTTCTTAGGTGCGTTTTTCACCTTTTCTTTGAATTGATTTAGTTTACCCATTACCGATTCTCTTTTATTATTCTTTCCGGCAAATTTTTCAACTGCTTCCTTGAACGCCTGCTCCATAACCTTTTCATCCTTCGCCTGAAAGAAGATAATGTTATTTCCTGTAGTAAGATCTTTTTTGATACTGAATTTTACTCCGTTTTTATTTAGATCTCTTTTTAAGCCCTTAAAGTCAAGGTCATTTAGTTCTAAGGTTTCAACCTTTCCTTTCTTCACTAAATCCTTTACGGTTGTAGGTTTCTTTTCCTCTATAAACTCTTTTAGGCTTTTCCCTTTTTTGGCTGCCATATTTAACATTTTTTTCATAAGGTCTATTATCATTTTGGCTGTTCTTATATTTCCTCTTTCTACCACGGCAATAACCTGTCTGCTTACCTCTTCATTGATCAATATTTCACCTCCCTCATTTTTTACAAACCAAAAAGGCAGTTAGATGTTACTCTAATCACTTTTTTCAGGATTATTTTACTTCAGCTTTTTACTGTTTCAGCTTCAAGAATTGTTTTTTCTACCCACTGCCTTACTGATAAAATAAAGCGATTCAGTCCGGCTTCATTTTTAATTCCCTCGAATTCGAGGGAATTAAAATCAGGATTATACATTTCCTCCTAAATACCTAAAATTCTATGTATTTTTATTTCTTAGGCACTTCGCAAATCTACACCATTTCTTGTTTCTTCCCACTTCTGGACATTATGACCAGAAGTTATAAAGAAAGCAGATACACAGTTTCATTATATGCCTTGCATTTCATTCTACACTGCAATCAAAAACAATCACAGCATTGCCTTAAACAATATCCTTATTCCAGCCTCCTCCATACATATCATGCTGTACTTCCTGCTGATAAAAGTGGTTTATCGTAGTAGCCGCATTATAAAGTGCCGTAATGATATATGCCTTGATATTTGTGATTTTAGTGGTAGTATTCTTCATACAATCAATCACATATTCCAAATGGCTGCTCTCCAGCTTCAAAAATCTTGATTTCACAAGCTCGTACGGATATTCTTCTCCCGCTACCCTGATTGTTGGACGTTTCACACAGACCACCTCACAAATTACTTGAAACAGCTCATTGTAAAGTTCTCTTTCACCATAACCATCATACCTCATGTGATGATTATAGCTGATATTTTCTTTAATCAGTTCTATACATTTCTGTACATCATCCATCACATCATTCTTCTCTGAATCAGATTGAATGATAGGATTGATATGACTCTCCTCAATATATTTTAAATCAGTCTTATTATAGTTAGTATAATTAGGGTTCGATTTCCCGACTTCTTGGGGTTCGATTTCCGAACTTCCAGAGGTTTGATTTTCCGACTCCTTGAAGTCTGATTTTCCGACTTCTTGAAGTCCGTTTTTCTGACTTCTTGAAGTTTGCTTTTCCGACTTCCTGAAGTCCGATTTTCCGACTTCTGTGCTTTTATCAGTGTTTCCTGCCTTTTTTTTATCTACATTTTCTTCTAGTGAAGCGAAATTCTTCACATATATGATATCAGGTTTGCCCAATCCTCTACGAACTTTCTCTATCAGACCGATTCCCTTAGTATAATCCAGCTCTGCAAGAACCTTAACCGCCTTTTCCTTTCCGCATCCCAAATCTTCCATAATACTGTTTATGGTGTATATAATATATGCTCTGTTATTATCATCGAACCATTCATTTTTTATAGATAAAGACATACGATCAAGCATCAGTCCATATAAAAGTTTTGCATCACTGGATAATTTTTTAAATCGTTCATCTTTAATCAGTAAACGAGGAACACGATAAAATGAGAACTGTTCTGCTTCAATTCCATAATAGTAATCAAGTTGTAATATCTCACCCATTCCCGGTTCCTCCTTTCTACTGTGTACTCTTCCAGTTATCCAATAACTGATAAATAATATTTTCTATTTCTTTTCTGCTGTATGTTGCAGGAAAGTAACTGTTAATACGCTCTGTCTTTATAATAACCTTTCGCTCCACAGTTTTCTCTTTTTCCAACAACATACGAACCATCGGAAATGTAAGTTCCCCTTTTTTATCACTTTCCTTGAGCATGGCACTCTGCTGAGTTGTAATACCGGCATTTATTTCCTGTATTACATCCAAAACCCATTGCTGTGCATTTTCCGATAAAAAAGATAAGTCAACTGCCTGCATAATACCGATTTTCTTTGTATCCACCATATCAAGTAATGAATCTGACAGACGTGAAATCCATATATATCTCTGAACCGTTTTTGCACTCTCTCCTGCCGTTTCTCCAAGTTCTCCAAGTGTAAGTCCGCCTGCTTTACTTCCCTGATGCTTCATTGCATCATATTTCATTCTATATGCCTTCGCTTTCTCGCTTGGCAGAATATCCTCACGCTGAATATTAGAATCTACCATAATAATTGTAGCTTCATCATCCGTATAATCACGAATAAACATCGGCATTGTAGAGAGTCCAGCCATTTCACAAGCATATTTTCTGCGGTGTCCGGCAATAATCTCATAACCGCTGTCTTTCATTCGTCTGGCAATGCCGGGTATCAGTATCCCGTACTCTCTGATACTTTCAATCATTTCTTCCATCTTTTCATCATCCAATACTTTAAAAGGATGACCCTTAAATCCATGAAGTTCCGACAATGCAATTTCCTGTATTTGCTCTGTTCCTGCCTGTGGCTGCTCCATTCCAAATAAATCATCAAAGCTGTTCAGCTTTACCTTTGAAGCACTTCCTGTCTTACTCATTACAAAGCACCTCCTTGGTCAATGAATGATATGCACTTGCCACTTTCCCATTCGGATCGTGCTTGTAGATACTCACACCTTCCGCAGAAATTTCCGCAGCTCTTACCGACATTGGAATACTGTTTTCAAATATATGTACTTTACTTCCATAATTTTCAATAAGCAGATTGCTGATATCTTTGGCATAATTGGTACGGGTATCAACCATTGTAAGCAGGATTCCCTCAATTTCAAGCTTCTGATTAATCTGACGCTTCACCTTTCCTATAGTCTTTATAAGCTGTTCCAAGCCTTTCATCGGCAAATATGCTGCCTGTACAGGAATTAAAATACTATCTGCGCAGGTAAAAACATTTATCGTAATCATTCCCAGAGATGGCATGCAATCAATCAGAATGTAATCATAATTATCTCTCTGCTGTTCTATATAGGTACGCAGTACCGTTTCCCTACTCATAACATTCACAAGTGAAGTTTCTAAGCCTGAAAGTTCTATATTTCCGGGCATAAAATCTATCCCTTCATCATGTCTTAGAATTCCATAATCCGATTTTACTTCTTCATCATTAATAATATTTCCCATAATGGTTGCAAGTGTAATTTCCAGTCTGTCAGGCTCCTGAATCCCAAGACTTGCCGTAAGGCTTCCCTGTGCATCTGCATCTATCAATAAAACTTTCTTTCCCTGTTTTGCCAGTCCGATTCCCAAATTGCTTGTTGTAGTGGTTTTACCTACTCCACCCTTTTGATTTGCGATTGCAATAACTTTACACATGATAAAATTCTCCTTATTCTCTACTATTGATTTTTTACATTGCTTTTCTGTACTTGTGCATAGGCTCTGTAATATTTTCTTGTCCCTTTGTTGCTGTAAAGCTCTGATATCTCCAAAACTTCTATTTTCTTATGACATTTTAAGATTTTTTGAAACCATGCAATATCATTCTTCGTTCCCATAAACCTGATTTTTAACATTAATTTACTCCTCTAAATAAAGCTTACATCTCACATTTATAAGTAGCATAATCTGGATAGCGAATCTGTATCGCCTACCAAAAGAATGGTGCATATGTACAGCAAAAAAGGTCTTCTACTGTGTACTTCATACATTCATCCATCTGTTCTTCAGGTTCTTTATAATCATCTACACTCGGTGTACCGTTACAATAAAGGTTGAACGCCATTCGCACTACTTTCATGCTGCTGCCTGTTTGCCACCCCTCATGTAAACACTCGGTTTTTATATCTCCTGTCTTAAAATCATAAATACTATTAATGTTTCTTCTTGTATCAGAACTGATACCAAGACAATAACATAGTGCCTTGTGATAAGCATCTTTCTCTCTTACCTCTTTTAATTTTTCATAGTAGAATCTTTCATGTGCTTCGCTGATAAAGATACTAGACTGTTTCCTATTATTTTCTGCACTTAACGCTGTACTGTTCATAGTGAACCTCCTTTAAAAAATATTTAATTTTGCATATAAAAAAGGACTAAGCCCTTTTTAGCCGTAGCTTCAAGGATTTAGTCCTAATCGAGAGATAAGAAAGGGAAGCATTATGCTTCCCTTTCGAGTTATATATAGATTTTACAAATAATATCTTTAAATCGGTTCGCTTTCGTATATTCGGAATGATATTTCATGTACTCATTCACATCATCCCTTGTAATAATCAGCGTTGTGAAGTAAAAATATTTACGCTTTTCTATTTTCCTCCATTGGCAATAGCTGCCTGAGCTGCCGCAAGTCTTGCTATCGGCACTCTAAACGGTGAACATGATACATAATCAAGTCCGATCTTATGGCAGAAAGCTACTGATGAAGGATCTCCGCCGTGCTCTCCGCAGATACCTACATGAAGTTCAGGTCTTGCCTTCTTACCGAGTGTGTAAGCCATTTCCATAAGCTTTCCTACACCTTCCTGATCTATCTTAACGAAAGGATCGTTCTCGAAGATCTTGGTGTCATAATATGCATCAAGGAACTTACCTGCGTCATCTCTTGAGAAACCGAATGTAAGCTGTGTAAGGTCATTAGTACCGAAGCAGAAGAATTCAGCCTCTTTAGCTATTTCATCAGCTGTAAGACAAGCTCTTGGTATCTCTATCATGGTACCTACTTCATACTCTAATTCGATACCTGCTGCCTTGATTTCAGCCTCAGCGGTCTCAACAACAGTCTTCTTAACATACTTAAGCTCCTTTATATCTCCTACAAGCGGAATCATTATCTCAGGCTTTAATTTCCAATCAGGATGTGCCTTCTTTACTGTGATAGCCGCACGGATAACTGCTGATGTCTGCATCTTAGCTATCTCAGGATAGGTTACTGTAAGACGGCAACCTCTGTGTCCCATCATAGGGTTAAACTCATGTAATGAACTGATGATAGCCTTGATATCAGCTACAGTCTTTCCCTTAGCCTTAGCAAGCTTTTCTATGTCAGCTTCGTCTGTAGGTACGAACTCATGAAGAGGCGGATCAAGGAATCTGATAGTAACAGGATTTCCCTCAAGAGCCTCATATAACTCTTCAAAGTCTTTTTGCTGTACCGGAAGTATCTTTGCAAGTGCAACTTCTCTTTCTTCCAAAGTATCAGAACAAATCATCTCTCTGAAAGCCTCTATTCTGTCAGCCTCGAAGAACATATGCTCTGTACGGCAAAGTCCTATTCCCTCTGCTCCAAGCTCTCTTGCCTTCTTAGCATCATCAGGTGTATCGGCATTGGTACGAACACTGAGTCTTCTGTACTTATCAGCCCAAGCCATGATTCTTCCAAACTCACCGCCTATTTGCGCTTCTACTGTAGGTATAGCACCGTAGTAGATCTTACCTGTAGATCCGTCAAAAGAAATTACATCGCCTTCATGTATCTCCTTACCGCCAAGCTTAAACACCTTGTTAGCCTCGTCCATTATAATATCTGAACAACCTGATACACAGCAAGTACCCATACCACGAGCAACAACCGCTGCATGAGATGTCATACCGCCACGCACTGTAAGTATACCCTTAGCAGCCTTCATACCCTCGATATCCTCAGGAGAGGTCTCAAGTCTTACAAGTACTACCTTCTTTCCTGCATTTGCCCAGTTCTTGGCATCTTCTGCAGTAAATACAACCTGTCCGCTTGCCGCTCCCGGTGAAGCTGCAAGTCCCTTACCTATAGGCTCTGTGGTCTTAACAACAGCCGCATCGAATGTAGGGTGAAGAAGTGTATCGAGGTTTCTCGGATCTATCATGCTTACAGCTTTCTCTTCTGAGATCATGCCCTCATCTACAAGGTCGCAAGCGATCTTAAGAGCTGCAAATGCAGTTCTCTTACCGTTTCTTGTCTGTAGCATATAGAGTTTCTTATCCTGTATGGTAAACTCCATATCCTGCATATCTTTGTAATGGCTTTCAAGTATTCCGCAAATCTTTACGAACTGATCGTATACTTCCGGCATAACTTGCTTAAGGTGATCTATATGCTCAGGTGTACGAACTCCTGCAACAACATCCTCGCCCTGTGCATTCATAAGGAACTCACCCATAAGCTTTTTCTCACCCGTAGCAGGATCTCTTGTAAATGCAACACCTGTACCTGATGTGTCACCCATATTTCCAAATGCCATCATCTGTACATTAACTGCTGTACCCCATGAATAAGGAATATCATTATCACGGCGGTATACATTGGCACGAGGGTTATCCCATGAACGGAAAACCGCTTCTACTGCACCTAAAAGCTGTACCTTAGGATCTGAAGGGAAGTCCTCGCCGAGTTTGTTCTTGTACTCAGCCTTGAACTGATTCGCTAAGTTTTTGAGATCTTCAGCAGTAAGATCCACATCCTGGGTAACTCCCTTTTCCTCTTTCATCTTGTCGATAAGTTCCTCAAAGTACTTCTTACCTACTTCCATAACTACATCGGAATACATCTGTATAAATCTTCTGTAGCAGTCCCATGCCCAACGAGGATTACCTGACTTCTTAGCTAAAGCCTCAACAACCTCTTCATTTAAGCCAAGGTTAAGTATGGTATCCATCATACCCGGCATAGATGCTCTTGCACCTGAACGCACTGATACCAACAAAGGATTTTCCTTATCGCCGAACTTCTGACCTGCTATTTCTTCAAGCTTAGCTATGTTTTCCATAATCTGATCAAGAACTTCTTTATTTATTACCTTAGAGTCTTCGTAATATTGATTACATGCCTCTGTAGTAACAGTAAAACCTTGTGGTACCGGTAGACCGAGTTTGGTCATTTCTGCCAAGTTTGCACCCTTACCGCCAAGTGTATTTCTCATGCTTGCATCGCCTTCTTGAAATAGATATACCCACTTCTTAGACATTAATATTAACCTCCATAAATTTTTTAAAATTATAACATATCTTAGTAATTTTTAACAGCTAAAAGTCGAACTTATCCTCAAAATAAGCTTTAAGTTCACTAATAGGCAGTCTAACCTGCTTCATGCTGTCTCTTTCTCTTACCGTTACTGCCTTATCTTCTTCAGAATCAAAGTCATAGGTTATGCAATAAGGAGTTCCGATCTCATCCTGTCTTCTGTATCTTTTTCCTATATTGCCTCTGTCATCAAATTCACAGTTATAATACTTGCTTAAAAGTCTGTAAACTTCTTCGGCACCTTCATTAAGCTTTTTAGAAAGCGGCATGATGCCTATCTTGATGGGAGCTATAGCCGGGTGGAATCTGAGCACGGTTCTTGAATCTCCCCCTTCAAGCTCTTCCTCGTCATAGGCTGAACAAAGAAAGGCTAAGGTAACTCTGTCTGCTCCGAGTGAAGGCTCTATAACATAGGGCAGGTATCTTTCTGAGGTCTCATCATCAAAATATGTCATATCCTGACCTGATACTTCCCAGTGCTGTCTTAAGTCATAGTCGGTTCTGTCAGCTACACCCCAAAGCTCTCCCCAACCGAAGGGGAAAAGAAATTCTATATCGGTCGTAGCTTTGCTGTAATGGCTGAGCTCTTCTTTTTCATGATCTCTGTATCTTAGGTATTCTTCTTTTATTTTAAGTTTCTTTAACCAATCTATACAATAATTTTTCCAGTACTCAAACCACTCAAGATCGCTGTCAGGCTTACAGAAAAACTCAAGCTCCATTTGCTCGAACTCTCTTGTCCTGAAGGTAAAGTTACCGGGTGTTATCTCATTTCTAAAAGACTTTCCTATCTGTGCTATACCGAAAGGAAGTTTTTTTCTGGATGTTCTTTGCACATTTTTAAAGTTTACGAAGATTCCCTGTGCTGTCTCCGGTCTTAAATATACCGTATTTTTGGCATCTTCCGTTACACCCTGAAAGGTCTTAAACATCAGGTTAAACTGTCTGATGTCCGTCCAATCATGTTTACCGCAGGTGGGGCAGGTGAGATTATGCTCATCTACATAAGACTTCATCTTATCATGAGACCATGCATCCACACTTCCGTGTATCTCCTCGCCGGTATCTTCTATATATTGTTCTATAAGCTTGTCCGCACGGAATCTTTCGTGACAGGATTTGCAGTCCATAAGAGGATCCGAAAAGCTGCTTAAATGCCCTGACGCCACCCATGTTTGAGGGTTCATAAGTATTGCACAGTCAACTCCTACATTATAGGGGGATTCTTGCACAAACTTTTGCCACCATGCTTTTTTTACATTGTTTTTTAGCTCCACACCCAGATTTCCATAGTCCCAAGTATTTGCAAGTCCACCGTATATCTCCGATCCGGGATATACAAAACCTCTTGACTTGGCTAAAGCTATGATTTTTTCCATAGTATATTCCATTACAACATCCTCCATTTATTTATGTTACTTATTGATATCTTAAAGATAACAATTTAAGTTACAGTTTAGGTAGCCTATTCATAATTCGTCAAAACAACCTAAAAGTTTAATCTTATTTATAAATTAGACGAATTATGGATATTGGCAGTATCCTTTAAGATATATATGTATAATATGTACCTGAAAGCAAGCTTTCATTTAGCATATCATACATATATATCCTGGCTACCTAGACTGTAACCAATCTAATCGTCAAACCGACCTTTGATAAATTATAAAT
>ERZ773079.2546-NODE-2546-length-10091-cov-4.335393_pt1 | contig 10091 bp, 10 predicted proteins | sample MGYA00511355_ERZ773079 | MGnify/ENA primary metagenome ERZ773079 (study PRJEB29015, sample SAMEA2737979) | human oral metagenome | biome: human oral; feature: human-associated habitat; material: dental | place: China | collected 2117 ... | reverse complement strand
TCATGGTTCACCCTCTTTAGCCACTCTTTTTCAAATTTATAATATCTTTCAAGCTTTTTATTCTTTTCTGCTTGATTCCACTTTTCTATCTCGGCATAATCTTGCAGCTCGCCTCCGCACTTAGGGCAAACACTCCTATCTTTAACGTCCGAGAAATTATAAAATTTAAAACACCCTTTGCAGCGCATAAATTTAGGATAATATTTTATGTTTTTTTCAGGGCGAAATGCGAGATATAAAAAAAAGCGCACGCCGCAAAGCATAAAATTCCTATGATGATACGCAGATATGCGCTTTCAAGCTTTACTGGTGCCATAAAGCCGGGTTTTATATCAACTTCCCCCAATATAACAGCCGTTAATCCCCATGCGAAAAAAGCAAAAAAGCCGATTAATGCAAAAATTCTATTTAGCATTTTTATATATTCCTCTATAACAAATCAAAATTTCATCGCTTTTTAAATTTACGCTTTTTGATCTTCGGAGTTTTAACACCTTGATGAGGAGCGTTTCTTCGCCAATAGTCGCCGTCATTATACTCCGTAAGCTTTTTGCCGCAGTATGAGCAAATTTGATCCGTATCTTTGACGTCCTCGTATCGGTAAAATTTAAAGCAGTCTTTGCACCACATATACTTCGGATATCTTTTTATGTTCTTTTCAGAGCGGAAGGCAAAATAAAAGCCAGAAATACCTATTACTATAAATGCGATTGCAGGCAATATCCACAAACTACCCGCATCATCAAATTTAATATATTTCTCGCCTATCTTTACATTTTTATGTACCGTAAAATTTATAAGATATAAGAAGCACATTATACCTGTCAAAAAAGCGGCAATTCTATCTAGCATTGCGCTGCTCCTTTTCGTTACGATCTGCTTCATTCATCGTGTTTTGTGCCATACCGTCCGATCCTTAAATTTGGGCTTTCTGAGAGATAAATTCTATTCTTGATCGTTTTAAATTTCTCATATAACAAACCTGCAATATTGTAAAATCAACGTATAATCTTCGCTATAAAATTTTACCCTATTTTTTCTATTGTAGATACTCATACTTAGCAGATATTTAGCGAAATTTATATAATCCTTCGTACTAGGGAAATAAAATGTAACGCTTTGGTAGAATGTTTTAAAATCCAGCTCAAATTTATACCTGTCCATATCGTCCGCTATGCAGCACTCCGCTTCGTCTATTTTAATAAATTCCTTTATATCTATACATAATTGAGCGCTATTTTTTGCAAATCGCGCTCCTCCCGCCCAATATTCATAAGGGAAAAGTTCTAGGTATGAGACCCTTTCATTATACGATGATGTTAAAATGTTTTTTGCGAAATAATACATAGCCAAATTCGTAGTAAAACCCAATACCACAAGCTTTTTGTCTTCTAGAATTTTAATATCTAATTTATGATACTCATGCCCCATAAGTTCCTCATCGATAGTTAGAGGATCGTCTTTTATATAAATTTTATTCGGTAGCACTGATTTATTCTCCTTTTGCGCACTACGCCGTTATTCATCGAGCGCCGTCAAGTATGATCCCAATCCCTTTGATTGCGGAGGATAATAACTTTTTCCATCTACATTGATGCTATTTATGTTCATATTTTCTCCAATATAAGTTCCGCCGAGCCCTCCTCAAGCGAATTATATTCATCCAGATGTATATGCGAATGTTTCGGCACGGAATCTTGCGCTAAAGTAAGCAAATGCCTGGCAAGAGATATAAGCCCGCTTTTATTCGCCCTTATAGTAACTTCGTTTTCGAGAGCATTGACGGAGATCGCGAAGTCCTTTTCCCATTGTAGCTGCAGTCCCTTTTCTGCGCAGTAGTCTAAGGTTTTTATAACATACTGTCCCATATATCGCCGATACTCCTTTCTAAATTTAATCGATTGCCGATAGAATTTACCTCATCGATCGGCTAATCGATCTCGTATTATTTTGGAAAAATTATATCTAAAATAAAAATGAAAGGGGTCGGAATAACTAAATTTAAGATAAGTGTTGTGCGCAAAAATGAAGTGATTGAAACTTAAAAATAGATTAAGTGGTGGTCCCGATTGGACTCGAACCAACGACTTCCACCATGTCAAGGTGACACTCTACCAACTGAGTTACGGGGCCAAAAAGAAACGGCAGTATATCAAAAAAATCTCTCAATAGCAAGCAAATTTTAATTTTTCGTAAAATTCCGCCGAAATTCTATACAAGATTTCGCCGCGACGCAAAATCGCATCGAAATTCTACGTAAAATTTCACGATTTTGCCAAAATCCCCATGCCGAAATCTCGCGCAAAATTTCATGATCTTTCCAAAATCCGCGTAAAATTTAATGGCGCGAACTCGCGGCACAGCGTAAATTTACGCCAGATATGGCACGCCCCGCTTGGATGTCGCCACATTTTACGGCTCCTTGCGCGAGCTGCACGCTCCGTTTGTTCGCCACACCTTACCTCATTTTGCCCCGCTTGTCTCGCTCCGCCTTGCGCCCGTTAAGACGTCCAAATTTTTTCATTCAGCTTTAGAATTTTTACGATTTGCAGCATCGCGTCCAGATCGATTTGTATCTTGCTCGCGAGCTTATCACCGCGTATCGGCTTACTTAGATCGGGCTCGAAGCTATCGTATCCGCGGGGGATTTTTATATAAATTTTGCTTTTTCTGAAACTAAGCGCGATCTCCGATTTCACAAGCGTTTTTAAAAATAAAATTTTCTCCATCAGCACGGGCGTGAGTACATACGCTGCGGCGACCGCGTCTTTTGTATATACCGCAAAAGATCTATTAAATTTCGCGTTATCCATATTGCAAAATTTTGCACCGCTTTCCAAGACGCTGTGCGGTAGCTTTATTTGTCTTGGAAGAATAAAAACGTCGGATCTGATCTTTTTATGAAAATCGGCTGCGAAAAAAAGGCCTTGAAATATCTCCGTTTCCTTCTTTTCATAAATCAAAGTGAAAAAGCTATCATCTATAGTCTCTTTAGACATCCAAATATCGCAGAAGCTAAAATCCACGCCGTCTATGTTTCCATATATCAAATCATCTCCGCCGGAATTTGCATATTGATTAAAAAGCCCGCTTTGCAGGATATCTTGCTCTTGAGTTACGGCGCCGAATCTGTTGTATTTGTATCCTAGACTTTCGACGTAGGGTGCTATGTAGAGGGCTTTGTATTGCAGCGCGAATTCTCGCGTTTTGACTTTGTAGGTTTTTTCGTAAAATAGCTTATAAGTAAAATATAGCGCTATGCCCAGACCAAATAAAAGATACGGCATCCCCAAAGGCGTACCCTCTTCGCTAGCCATATACCTCATTAGGAAAACCGCAGGGATAAATATCGCGCAGGCTTTAAGCAGGCTTATTATTTTCCATTTTATGCGGCTTTGCAGCAGCTTGCGGCGCTCTTTTTCCAAATTTACGATAGTTTGTACGTCTAACAATTTTTGATCCTAAATTTTACCACTTGCGGCAAGATAGCCTAAATTTAACATTTAAATTTAAGCAGGCAAAGCTAGGCTTAAAGCTCCCCGTTAAATTTCAGCAGTTCGTTTGCATACGCTCGCACGCTCGCGTCCACCGCCGCAAGCGCGTCCACATCCGTCACGCTAGGCGAGTTAAATTTCTCCGCGCACTTTAGCACGACGCGCGCAATGTCGGTGAAGCGGCAGCGCTGCTGCAAAAACGCATTTACGCCCGCTTCGTTTACGGCGTTGATGACGACACCGAGATCAGGGTTTGCTAGCAGCGCGTCTTTGAGGGTAAAGATTTGAAATTTCATCTCGTCGATCGGCTTAAGCTCTATCGGTCGCAGAGTGCACAGATCCACGGGTGCGGTGATCTGCTCCCGTACGTCGCCGCTAAACATCGCGTGCGCGATGGCTAGGCGCATATCGGCCCTGCTAATGTGCGCCGTCGTAGAGCCGTCTGCGAATTCGACTAGCGCGTGGATCTGCGAGGTGCGCTCGATAAGTGCATCGATCTTACGCGTGCCATAGAGCCAAAACGCCTCGATCACCTCAAAGAGTTTATTCGCCATCGTGGCGCTGTCGATCGTGATCTTTGCGCCCATCTTCCAGTTGGGGTGTTTGAGGGCGTTTTGCGGCGTGAGCGAGCCCAGCTGCGTTAACGGCACGTCGTAAAACGCGCCGCCGCTAGCCGTGATGATTAGGCGAGAAACGGGGATTTTGGCATTGCTAAGTAGAAATTTCAGCCCGAAATGCTCGCTGTCGATCGGGAAAATTTTATCCGTTTGCAGAAATTTCCCGCCGACGACCAGGCTTTCTTTGTTGGCTAGACAGAGCCTTTTGCCGAGCTCTTGGGTTTTTAGGCTGGGCATCATGCCCGCAAAGCCTACGAGAGCGTTTACCACGGTCGTGCTTTTGCACTCCGCAAGCATCTGCAAAATTCCATCCGCGCCGCAAAATACGCGCTCGTGATCTACCTCGCTTTTTTGCTGCGCATCCGCGATACAGACGAGACGAGGGTGAAATTTTGCGATCTGTTCGTTTAAAAGCTTGATATTGCGCCCGCAGCTAAGCGCTTCGATCATACTGCCGCTGCGCGCGGCCACGTCTAGGGTGTTTGTGCCGATAGAGCCCGTAGAGCCTAAAACTACCATGAATAGACTATCGCCATCGCGATCGCGCCGAACATATAGCCGTCGATGCGGTCTAAAATCCCGCCGTGTCCGGGAAAGAGCGCGCCGCTATCTTTAAGACCCGCTGCGCGCTTTAGGTAGCTCTCGAACAGATCGCCGAACACGCCAAAAATTGCTATGATGATGGTTTTTCCTAAAATTTCAAGCGGCGGCATATTGGTAAAGATGCGCGCATAAATGAGGCTAACGATAAGCGCGAGCGCAAGACCACCTAGTACGCCTTCTACGGTTTTATTCGGTGAGCTAGCGCTTAGCGGAGTTTTGCCAAAGGCTCTACCGATAAAATACGCGCCGCTATCGCTAGCTACGATAATGAAGATCAGCCAAACGAAGTGAAAAACTTCCCCGAAATCATCGTAAGCCGCCCACATAAAAAATATCGGCGCAACGGGATAGATGAAAGGAAGCGTGATCTTTAGGCTAGGGCCTTTGGTAAAGGCTACGACAGAGGCGACGCATAGGATCATCAGGATGCTAACTTTTAGCGCTGAGACGAAAGGTTCGTCGGTCTGCGTAAATGGTAGCAGCGCAAAAAATGCGATCGCCAGCGCGAGCCACTTTTTGCTAGTTTCCTCTAGACCCCATAACTTGAGGCTTTCAAAAAACGCAAGCACGAGTATCAGCGCAAATACGGCGAAATTTAGCCACCTAGCGTTTATGAGAATTAGAGCCAAAAATACAGCGAGTAAAATGCTCGCCGTGATTATTCTTTGCTTCATAGAATTTCCTTGGAATTTATTTTGAGCAATTATATCGCAAGCTCGCTTATTACGGCTTTAAAACGCTGATTGTTTTAAAATTTACGTAGTTTACGAAAGCACCTTCGTTGATTTTGACATTTTGACGTTTGGTGTAATCGACGAGATATTTTCCGCTGCCGCTTGCACTGAAGCTCACGCAAATTTTAGCGGCGAATTCGATCACCTCTTCGCTTAGACTTTGCTTATTTGTCTTTACGATGACGTGTGCACTTGGAATGTCCTTAAGATGAAACCAATAGTCGGATTTGGAGCTATTTTTTAGTAAGAACTCATTGCCTTTTTCGTTTTTCCCGACGCTGATTTTAAAATCTCCTAGATAAAAGTTCGCTACGTATTCGCTATTTTTTTCCTTGCTTTTTTGCCTAGTTTGCGTGCGCTTAGGCATTAGAATTTCGATCTCGTGTGCGTCCTGTGCGGTGATAATGAGCGATTTTAAATTCTCGTAAAACGCGAGTTTCTCCTTTAAATTTTGCTCTTCGATATGTATATTAGCAGCCTTTTGGCGCATACGCTTTGCCTCGGAGTAAAGCTCGCCCAAAGTGGCGCTTGCAGGCTTTTGCAGTTTAAATTCTACCGCTTCGGCGTCTCCTTTTTGCAGCGTAAATTCTCGCGCGCTAGTTGGAATTTTATAGATATTTTCTTTTAGCAAGGCAGCTTTCGCACCTAAAAGTTCGGCGCTTCGCAGTAGTTCGGCGCTGCTTTGCAAAGAGCTTAGAGCTTCGCGCACCGAGTCTAGCTTTTTATTTAGCACCGTGATTTTTGCGGATTTGAGCGAGTTTAAGCGATCCGCATTTAGCGCGTTAAATTCCGCGCGAAAAAATGCTTTAAAATCCGAAATTTTTGGCACGGGGGCTTCTTTAATATTTGCAGGCGGCAGATGGCGGAGTTTTCTTCCTACCTTAATCTGTCTAAATTCCGTCTCGAAGTGCCGCAGTGCCTCTAAAATCACATCGTTTTCATCGGTGATTATTACGTTGGTAAATCGCCCGGTAAATTCGAAGTAGATATTTGAGCTTTGGGTTTTGTAGCTTGCGTTTTGGCTTACGCTAAGGCATAGAATTCTATTATTTTCTGGCACACTAACGGAGGTAATGCGCGATTTTACGAAGCGCTTGGCAAGTAGCACATCAAAGGGCGCCGCGTAAACCTTACCTTCGGTAAAAGCGTCATTTTCGTGGATATTGCAGCCTGATTTATTCATATCAAAAAACAGCGTCTCATTGCCGTCAAAGCAAACTTTAAAAAGGTTATCTCCTACGCGTTTAATGTGCGAAAGGAAGCGTTTGGCGCGTAGATACTCGCAAATTTGAATTAAGTTTTGGTACTTCATACGCGCTAAAATTTCTCTTTATGGATTTTGCTTAAATTTAGCTTTTGCAGATCGTGCGAGCTCGGGCGCTGTTGCGGTACGCCGAGGGCTAGTATCGCTTCTGCTTTGAAATTTAGCGGAAAGCCCAGCGCCTCGCGCAAAAACTCCTCGCAGCTGCGTCCGTCCGCGGCGGCGCGCAATCTTACCTGCACCCAGCAGCTACCGAGATTTAGCGCGCTTGCGGCAAGGTGCATGTAGCCTAGCGCTACCGAGCAGTCCTCGATCCAGACGTCCTGCTTCTGCTCATCTGCGATCACGACGATCGCGGCCGCAGCCTGTTTTAGCATATCCGCTCCGCTGCTGCGGCACGCGCTTAGTCGCTCAAGCATCCGTTTGTCGCGCACGAGGATGAACTCCCACGGGCGGCGTGCATGCCCCGACGGCGCAAGCAGGCCCGCTTTTAAAATTTTATCCAGCGCCTCGTCCTCAAGCGGCTTAGGCGCGTACTTTCTTACGCTTCTGCGATTTGCAAAAATATCTAAAATTTCCATCGTCTCGCTCCTTGCGGCTCAATTATACATAAAATTGCAAAAATTTATGATTTTTTAGCTAAAATCGCGCAAATTTAACCGATATGAAGGAGATTTTATGAGACAGACGATTACGGAGAAAATTTTTAGCGAGCACGTGGGCGAGGCGGTTTTTGCGGGACAAATCATCGAAAGCGCCATTGATATGGTTATCGGCAACGACATCACGACGCCGATTTCGATCAAGCAGTTCGAGCTTAGCGGCGCAAAAAAGCTCGCCAACCCGGACGGCTTTGCGATCGTGATGGATCACTACATCCCTACGAAGGATATTTTAAGCGCAAACCAAGCTAAAATTTCACGCGAGTTTGCTTACAAGCACGATTTGAAAAACTATTTCGACGAAAAAGATATGGGTATCGAGCACGCGCTGATGCCTGAAAAAGGGCTCGTAGTGCCCGGCGACGTCATTATTGGCGCGGATAGCCACACCTGTACCCACGGCGCGCTGGGGGCTTTTGCGACGGGTATGGGCAGCACCGATCTTGCTTTTGCGATGATAACGGGCAAGAATTGGTTTAAAGTACCGCCTACGATCAAAGTAATTTTTCACGGCAAGCCCGCACCGCACATATATGGCAAGGATCTGATTTTAGAGGTGATTCGCCTCATCGGCGTGGACGGCGCGCGCTATAAGGCTTTGGAGTTCTGCGGCGACGCGCTGGAGCATCTGGATATGGATAGTAGATTTTCGCTTTGCAATATGGCGATCGAAGCGGGCGGCAAGAGCGGTATCGTCGCGGTCGATGAGATCACGAAGGAATTTTTGGCGGATAAAAATTTGCGCGCCGAGCCGAAATTTCACTACTCCGACGAGGGCGCGAACTATGAGCAAATTTTGCAGATCGACGTTAGCAAGCTTGATCCGGTGATTGCATATCCGTTTCTGCCTAGCAATGGCAAGAGCGTGCGCGAGGCGGTGCGCGATGACATCGCCGTCGATCAGGTCTTTATCGGCAGCTGCACCAACGGCAGGCTCTCCGATCTGCGGATTGCCGCGCAAATTTTAAAAGGTCGCAAGGTCGCGCGCAAAACCCGCCTAATCATCACGCCTGCGACGCAAAAGATCGCTCTGGCCGCGCAAAAAGAGGGGCTGTGGGATATTTTCGTCGAGGCAGGCGCAGTCGTGAGTAACCCGACCTGCGGCGCGTGCCTGGGCGGATATATGGGGATTTTGGGCGTGGGCGAGCGCTGCGTAAGCACGACTAATCGAAATTTCGTCGGCCGCATGGGCGATAGAACGAGCGAAGTGTATCTAGCAAACTCCGCCGTCGCCGCAGCTAGCGCCGTCGCAGGCAAGATCGCCGATCCGCGGGATTTGTAGATTTAGGATTTAAAACTTAATGGCAATACGGTTTGTTTATATACGACCTAGTGGACTTGATTGTTTGATCGCGGTGTAGACGCCAAGCACCATAAACACAGCAAGAGCCATGTATGTAGCGAGAAATACGGCAGTCCAGCGAAAAAAGATCAAGCAGGCTGCGACTAAATGCAGATACGCGACAAAGCCTGCTAGCAAACCGCCTGAGATCACCCAAAATACGCAGACTTTACTCGCGGGTAGGCGAAATTTGACCTCGTTTGCCATAAAAACCGTCGGTATCAAAAGCGAGACGCTAACGAGGTTGTAAATTTAGCCTACGACTACGCGGTAAACTGGCGCAAAGACAAGCTTACACAGAAGGAAAATATCAAAGCGATTTTTGAGCTAGCGAAGTAAATTTGAGAAAATATATTTGATTAAATTATCAGTCATTGCTTTTGCGCTTTCAATTTTATGTTCAAATTTGGTGAATTTTAAAATTTAAACCAGGTCACGGAAGCACGATGTGAAGTAAATTTTACTCCTTTAAAATAATAAATCCAAACAGCGAGCCCAAAAAAGTAGTCCAAGCAGTAGAATGCCAGCTTTAACTTTGAGATCGAGATTGGAGTATTCATTAAAATATATGCAAAACCGAATGATTGCCAAAAATTGCAATAATCACGCTGATAGCAAATTTTAGGTCGGTGTAGCCTCTATTGTACGTTGCATCTTTGGCTTTTGAGTCGCCACCCCTTAAGCTCAACTTTAGGCATAAAGATAGGCAACTTGCCGACCTTAATGGCAACATAGATGTCAAGTGCCATAAGCACAGCAAAAGTCACGCGTAAAACGAGAAATACCACAGTCTGCTGAAAAATCAAGCATGTTCCAGCCAAGTACCAAATGCGCGCAAAATCCTAAAGGCGAACCGTCTGCGATCGTTTAAAATACGCGGATTTTACTTACCAGCAAGCGGTTTTTTGACCCTATTTACTACAAAAGTCGCAATCATGACTCACACATAAACCACCAATCAGTATTGGTTCCTCAAGGCAAGTGAGTAGATTTTCGCACTAAAAAGCCCTGAAAAACTTGCCGCTCCAGGGCATTGTTTCGCCCTCAACCACTCAGCTGTTATCAAAAATTTCGAAATACGCAGTCGCGATGATAGATAAAACAACCGTCGCCTGCTTGACATTCCAGAAATTGGTTAGATATTTCGTTCTAAATTCTTTAAACATAAATTTTCTTTGTATTAATTTCCTCGCTCCGCGAGACTAAATTTGAGATCAAACGCGTATCTATGAGGTAGTCATCTAGGTATCCTAAAACGTGGTCGTCAAACTTGACGCTAAAAAATAAGAATTGTAGCTAAGATATTATTAAATAAAATTAAAATTTAGCTAGATTAATTTGCGATATTTTTATCTAAAATATAAAATCTATAACCATC
>ERZ773079.2535-NODE-2535-length-10111-cov-4.271778_pt1 | contig 10111 bp, 10 predicted proteins | sample MGYA00511355_ERZ773079 | MGnify/ENA primary metagenome ERZ773079 (study PRJEB29015, sample SAMEA2737979) | human oral metagenome | biome: human oral; feature: human-associated habitat; material: dental | place: China | collected 2117 ... | reverse complement strand
AATAAAGCTAAAATTTCAATTTAGCCTTAACGACGAGAAGGCATTGCGCTTTAAATTTAAAACCACACCTGAAATTTTGAATGAAATTTTGATATAAAAAAGGCGGCTAAATTTTAAAATTTCATCAAATTTAGCTGCGAGATGAGGCGCTTACTATCTTTCGTAGAAGCCCGCGATGATGTCTTTTGACTTAGTTTTATTTACGGGATCTTCTTTGCCGTTCGTGATAAGTTTAAATTTATCAGACAGACTTACGCTTTTATCAGCATTTACGATAAAATTTAGCTCGATAGCAAGCTTTGATAACCCATCTTCTTTATGTCCGAAGTTCGCGTCCAATTGCTCTGCGGTTATTTGCGAGTAATAAGCGGCTGCTTTTAAGCGCTCCATAATAGAGTCTATGTAAATTTCGGTATTGCTTTCTTTTAGTATCTCCCCTTTTAGTTTGTCGTCGCAATCAACCGACTTCCATTCTTCTTCAAATTCTATTTTGCCTTTGGTTTTAAGCGCTTCTTGGAATTTGGCTTCGTTTAACTAGCAGTGTTCTTTTGCTAGCTTAAACAAACCCTGCGCGTCGTAAGCCTTGCCCTCATAAAAAGTCATAACTCTTTTTAAAGACGAGTCTAGCATCTCTTGTTTATATGATTTAAGCCTCTGCTCTACATCCACATTGCAGACCATCTTAACCGTCTTTAATCCGCCGTTTTCCTCTTTGCTCCACGTGACATTTTTGCAGAGTTTCGAGCCCTCGATCGCCGCGCCGATATTCATCGATTTGAAATCCGGCAGGGTGTAGTCTTTCACGAGCTGTATCTCATCCGCGCCGCATCCTGTTGAAATCAACGTAGCAAGCGCGACACCTAGTGCATATTTCATCTTTAACTCCTTGAGGTAAATTTTCTAGAAAATAATGCTACCCCCCCCCTGCTTAAAAACGTATAAATTTAGGGCTTAAATTTGATATAAATTCGCGAAGTATGTAGCTAAAAGCGTGAAAGATAAAATCTAAAGATGGAATTTTTAAAAGAATTCGGCGAGAGAGGGAGGGAATCGAACCCCCCGGAAAACGGTCAACCGCCCTCCTATCGGATTTGAAGTCCGCAGACGCCACCAGGTCGCCATCCTCTCCAAATGCGGGAATTATAGCGAGATAAAATTTATTTAGCTTTAAAGAGGCTAAATTTTAAGCCCTTTCGGCTCATTATTAGCGACGGCAGGATTATGAGCGCGCCCAAAAGCAGCAGGCTCATCACCAGACATATTAACATCCCGAAGTAGATCGTAGGCCAGAAATTACTCATCATCATCACGCTAAAACCTAAAATGATCGCAAACGACGTATAATACATCGCGTATCCGATACTTGCGTGGCTTGCGCGGATCGCCGCGGCCTCGTCGCCAAGGCGCGCAAACTCGCGCTTGTAGCGATAGATATAGTGGATAACATCATCCACGCCGATACCGATGCTAATCGCCGCTATCGTGATACTCATGATATCCAGCGGAATGCCTGCAACCCCCATGATGCCGAAGCAGGCGCAAAGCGGGATCAAATTTACGACGATCGCGATGAGAGCGTATGAAAACGAGCGAAAGATGATCACGAAAAGCACGAAAAGCACGAGCACGGTGATACCCAGGGTGCCTATCTGCGAGCTCACCAGGCTTTGAAGCATATTGTTATAAAGCACCATTATGCCGCTGATCTGCGCGCTTACCTGCTCGCCCGCGAGCAAAGAATTTAGCCCGCTTTGCAGATCTTTTAGGAATTTTGCTCTGCGTAAGCGCGGATCGCTGTCTATCGTGCGGACGCTAAAGTGCGCCTCGTTCGCTTCGATATTTACAAAAGGTGAAAGCACCATCTCGCGGTAGTTTTCCGGCATTTCAGAGTAGATTAGAGCAAGGCTTAGATCGTCCAGATCGCGCCCCTGATTAATCTGCTTGCCGAGCTTTAAAAGCGATGCGAGCGAGCTTACGTTGCCGATAAACTCGTGCCCCGTGACGTTTTTGTCCTTCAAAAAATCATCTATTTTGCCGATGATACGCATCTTTTCGGAGGTGAACCAATACTGCGGCTTGTTTTCGTTGGCGGCGTATTCGGCTTCGAAATCGCCAAAATCGTCGCTCGCGGTGGAATTATGCTCTAAATTTGCGGCATCGGTTTGATCTGAATTTACGGCTTCGCTTGGTTGTGTTGCCGCAGCGGAACCTTGGGGCATAGAATTTTCTGCAATAGAATTTTGCGCCGCGGTGGTAGAATTCTGAGTAGCGGAATTTTGTGCGATAGAATTTTGCCGAGTAGAATTTGCCGCAAAATTTCGCCCCGAGGGATCGGAATTTTCGCCGTTTTTAGAATTTGCGCTGCCGATTGCGGAATTTTCACTCCCGCTAGCAGAATTTGCGCCGCCTGCGCTTTTAAATTTAACGACGATATCAAGCGGGATCGTTCCGCCGAGATTTGTGTCGATGACCTCCATACCCGCGCGGATGTCGGTGCTTTTTTTGAAGTAGCCGATGAAGCTGTTTTCGACGCGCAGCTGCGAGATGCCGTATAGTCCAAAGATCACCGCCGCAGCGCAAACGCCGTAAACCGCGCCTCTGCTACGTAGCGCCGTTTCGGCGCACCAAAGCGTAAATTTAAAGTGCTGCTCGAAGCTGCGGTTATTGTGCGTGCGCCTTAGAAGCGACATAACCGCGCCGAATACTCCAAATGCCGTAACTAGCGAGATACTGATGCCTACGCTCATCATAATTCCCAGAGAAATTACGGGTTTTATATCGCAAAAAATTAGCGACATAAAGCCGATAACGGTCGTAAAGATCGCGAAAAAGCAGGGTCTTGCGCGCTCGCGCAGCACCGCATAAACGAGCTGGCGCTGCGAAAAGGCGTGAAAGCGCGCGCTAAACTCGCGGTAGGCGACGATTAGGTGGATACAGACCGAAACCGTGATGATGAGCTGAAGCGCTATGAAATTTGAGCTAATCACCGTAACCTCAAAGCTCAAAAAGCCGAATAATCCCGCTGCGAGCACGACCGAATACGCGCAGATGATAAGCGGCAGCAGGATAAATTTCGCCTGTCTAAAAAAGAGCCAAAAGCAAGCTAGCAGAAGCACCAAAGCGCTGAGTCCGTAGGTCGCCAGATCCGAGCGGACGTAGCCCACCATGTCGTCTGCGATCATATTCAGCCCGCCTAGAAACAATCGGTCGCCCGCAAATTCCTTCTCAAAGCTCGCGATCAGCGCGCGCAAAGCCATGATATCGCGATGATCCTTTTCACGTAGCTCGTCGCGGTAGGATTTAAAATTTTGCTCCGCAACTTTAAGCGCGTCTTTAAGCTGTGAAATTTGAGCCCCCGAGTGGTTGGCCTCATGCTCTGCTTGCTTTAGAGCGCTTTTAGCCCCGTCTCTTACGCGCAAAAGCTCCTCGTAGCGGGTCTGCGGTTTTAAATTTATTAAAATTGCGGTAGTGCGGAAATCGGTACTTACTAAATTTGACGCATAAAAAGGGCTTGTGGCAAACTCGCGCCTAGCCGCGGTTAAATTTACGTCCGCGTCGGTAAGAGTGGGTATGTGCTTAAGCAGCTCGCTCATGCCACCACCTTTGTTTAGCAAAAGCGGCACATTCGTGATGTCCGTGACGCTAGCGACGAAATCCAGCTTGGAAAAAGCCGCGTCCATCTGCGCTATTTTGCGGATCGTCTCGGGCGCTAAAAGATCGCCCGCGGGAGTGTATGCAAGCACCAAGAAATTCGGCGTTTCGTAGCGTTTGGATACTTCGCGCCAAATTTGAAGGTCTTTGTCATTATCTAGTAGAAGCGTCTGGCTCGAAGCATCGATCTCAAGCTTTGTGGAGTAATATCCGAAAAACAGCGCCAGCGCCGTAAACAGCGCGAGCGTGATTTTCGGAAACGCGACGATTAAACGAAAAATTTTTTTCAAATACCGCTCTTTTAGGCGCGCTGCTATTCGCCGCTATTGATGACGGTGGAATTTAGCCGCTTTATAAGCTCGTCAAAGCCCAAGCTTTGCGTTACGTCGCCAAGCTGCGAGCGGTAGGTCTGAATTAAGCTAACGCCCACGATATCGACGTCGTAGATGCGCCAATCGGCGCCGTTAGGATAAAATTTAAAATCTATGTCGTAGTTTTTCTGCTCGCCGATGACCTGCGTTTTTAGCACGCGGCGCTTATCGCTCGGGCTTTGTTTGCTTAGCACCTTCATATCCTGATCGGTATAAAGCGAAAGCTTTTCGATAAAGGAGCGCTTTAGATGCGCCTCGAAAGCTTTATTAAATTCCGCGATCTGCGCAGGGCTAAGGCTCGCGTAATGTTTAGCAAGGGAGAGCTTTGCCATCATCTTGTAATCGAAGTAGCCGTCGAAAAGCGCAAAAATTTTCGCTGGCTTTGCGTCTTTCGGGGTGCTGCTTCGCATAATATTTACGGCCTCGGCGACCTTTTGGCTCATCACCGGCTCGATATCCGCATCGCTAATAGCGTGCGCCGAAATCAAAAGCGCTCCGCAAAGCGCTAGAACTTTTAAAATTTTCATTTTTATTCCTTTATTAATTTCTTGCGATTTTGCTCGTAAGCATCGCGCAAAAACGGATATAGATCCACCGCATCTTTGGTCATTTTTTCATAAAATTTCGGATCGCGCGAGTAGTCGTTAAATATTCTAAATCCATTGACGGAGTTTCGAACGGTGCCATCTTTAATATAATTTATCGGGTTTGAAAAATAATCTCCGACAAGTCCCGCTGTATCGCGTAGATTGCTTTGTCCTAAGATCGGCCAGACGATATGCGGACCTGCCGGCACGCCCCAATACCCGAGCGTCTGCCCGAAATCCTCGTCGTGGCGCGGAATTCCGTAGTATTTGCCTGCCATATCATTAAGCCCGCCGAAGCCGACGGTCGAATTGATCAAAAATCGCTTCGTCTCGTCCCAAGAATTTTCAAATTTACCCTGCAATAGGTTGTTTACGAGCCTCATCGGATATAAAATATTATAGAAAAAATTTGAAAACGCGCCCTGAATCGGATCGGGCATTACATAGTCGTAACCGCTGGCTACGGGGGTTAGTATATATGAGTAAAATACGTCGTTGAAGCTCGTCATAACGCGGTTATAGCCGCTAAGCGGATCGAAAACTTCGCGCTTGGCAAACTCCTCGTCAAAACCATCCGTATCGCTAGGTGCTACGTCTTGCTTTTGCGAGCAACCGCAAAGTGCCAATGCCGCGGCTAAGAATAGAATTTTTATAAATTTCAAATGAGACCCTTCTTTATAAATCAAAGTGGCGATTTTACAAGTTTAAAGAAATTTTGTCAATAAGGGTAAAATTTCGTATAGAATTTCCCTCTTTATAGCGCAAAATAAAGCCTGCGGCTCTTTAAGAAATATATCAGAGGATATATTATAAAATCACGCGAAAGTAAATAAGAAAGGATAAAAATGGACGCAAAATTTGCTTTGGAATTCCTGCTTGGCAAGGAAACATCGCTTCTAGCCAAGCACATTAAGCTACTTAAGGCCGTAGATGAGACTAAAAGTATTACAAAGGCCGCAGAGATCGTAGGAGTGTCGTATAAAAACGGCTGGGACGCGCTAAATTTAATCAACAACGCGAGCAAAAAGCCGCTCATCGTCCGCACTCAAGGCACAAAGAAAAATAGCGGCTCCGAGCTTACCCCTTACGCTCACAAGCTGATTCGCGCTTATGATGCTATCAGCCACGCGGGTGAGACATTTTTGAGTGAAATTTTAAAGCTTGACGAGATCACCGAAGAGAGCCTTTTAAGCTTAGAGAAGATCGGCATGAAGCTTTCTGCGCGCAATCAGCTAAGCGTTGAGATTACGGATGTTCAAACAGGCGCTGTAAATTCTCAAATCACGGCTAAACTCGCAGGTGGCGAAATTTTATGCGCGACGGTAACCGTAGAGAGCGAAAAAAATTTAGGGCTAAAGGCGGGCAAGGATGTGCTGTTTTTATTTAAGGCTCCAAGCGTCATCATCGCTAAAGAAGCCTCGGAGAAGCTAAAACTTAGCACGACGAATCAAATCAAAGGCACGATTAGCGAGGTCAAAATCGGCGCGGTAAACGCAGAGATCTGTCTAGGCACAAGCTCGCATCAAAACATCACCGCGATCATCACGCGAGAATCTGCCACCGCGATGGCTCTAGGAGTAGGAGATGAAGTAACGGCGATCATCGAGCCTAGCGAGATCATTATTGGCGCGTAATATGGTGAAATTGGGTGCGCAAAATTTTAAAATTTAAGGCGTAAATTTAAAATTTTAGATACAATTCAATTCTCGGTGAGAGCCGAAACGAAAGGCATAAAATGAAGTTGAAAGCAGTGCTTTTAGGAATTTTAACCGCAGGCGCGCTAAGCGCAGGAGAGGTCAGCGTCGCAGCCGCTGCGAACACGACGTATGCGTTTGACGAGATCAAGGCGGAATTTGCCAAGCTGCATCCGCAAACTACGCTAAATGTGAGCTTGGGTGCGAGCGGTGCGCTTAGCACGCAGATCAAAAACGGCGCGCCGTTTGATATTTTTATGGCGGCGGATATGAAATTTGCAGACGATCTGCATAAAGAGGGCTTTGCGACGGCGCCTGCCAAAACTTACGCCAAAGGCAAAGTGGCGATGTTTAGCGTGCGCGGCGTAGATCTTAGCAAGGGGCTTGAAATTTTAAAAGACCCTAGCGTTAAAACGATTTCCATAGCAAATCCAAAGACCGCTCCTTACGGCACCGCAAGCGTACAGGCTTTCCAAAAAGCAGGAGTTTACGATGAGATCAAAGGCAAAATCGTAGAAGCAAAATCGATCGGCGAGGCTCTTTCGCAAGCGCTTAAAGCTTCCGATGTCGGCTTTATCGCGGCCAGCGCGATGTATGCGCCTAAGATGGCAAAGGACGGCTGCAACGATAAGCCTTGCAAGCAGGGCGAAAATTTCGTCTTGGTCGGTACCGACCTCTACGAGCCGATAGCTCAAGGCATGGTCGTGCTAAACCGCGCCAAAGACAATGCCGAAGCCAAGGCGTTTTATGATTTTATCCTAAGCGATAAGGGCAAAGAGATCTTTGCTAAATACGGATACGAGTTTTAATGATTAGAGCGAGAATCAACGAAATTTTACAAAAAGACGGCATCCATTCTGTAGGATTTATCGCGGGCGGCATCAAGCTACGTGGCGTATTTCTGCAGCTAAGTAGTGAGCTTAAGGTGGGTAGCGAAGTTTACGTGGGCTTTAAAAGCACCGATGTGCTTTTATCTCGCGAAGCCCTAAGTGGTGTATCTAGCGAAAATGAAATTCACGGCAAGATTACGAGCCTAAGCTTGGGTGAAATTCTATGCACGCTCAGGTTTGAAGGCAAGATAAGCTTTGATGTGCTCATTAGCGCGCATTCTGCGCAGGAGCTTGCTTTACGCGAGGGCGACGAGGTTTTCGCATACGTTAGCGCCACTGCGATATATATAGAAAAATATGATAACGATTGATTGTAAGAAAAAAATCAGCGATGATTTCTCGATTGATGCTCGCTTAGAGATTAACAAAGGCTCGTTTGTGTGCCTATATGGGCGCAGCGGCAGCGGTAAGACTACACTGCTGCGCATTTTAGCGGGATTTTTGCGCGCAGATAGCGGTAGCATAAAAGACGGCGATCGCGTGCTACAAGAAGGCAATGAATTCTTAAGTGCGGGCAAGCGCAGGATCGGCTTTTTGTTTCAAGACTACGCACTTTTTGAGAATATGAGCGTGACAGGCAATCTGCTTTTTGCCAGAAACGATCCGCAAAAAGCCGCAATGCTGCTTGAAATTTTAGAGCTTAGTGAGTTTGTGAAATCCGGCGTAGAGGGTCTTAGCGGCGGACAGAAGCAGCGCGTAGCACTTGCTCGCGCACTGATGCAAGAGCCTGAAATTTTGCTACTTGACGAGCCGCTTTCGGCGCTTGATTTTACGATGCGCGAAAAAATCCAAGAGTATTTGCTAAAGATCCACGAGCAGTTTCATCAGACCGTGATTTTGGTAAGCCACGATGTGAGTGAGATTTATAGGCTTTGCAAGCGGGTTTATGAGATGAAGGACGGCAGGATCGTCCGCACCGGTACGCCGGAGGAAATTTTCCTTAAAACTAGCGGCTCGCAGAAGTTTTCTTTCGCGGGCAAGATTGTCGATTTGCAAGCACGCGACGGGGTCAAAGTGGCTGTCGTAGCGATCGGCAGCCAGCTGTGCGAAGTGGTGCTAAGCAATGCAGAAGCCGATGGCTTGCAAGTAGGCGATGAGGTCAAAGCTGGCGCCAAAGCCTTTAATATCACTCTGCATAAAATTTAAACTTGCAGGCAGGCTTTGGCGCGCCTGGGTGAGAAATTTCAACTAGATTAGGGATTTAAATACAGGCTTTTATGGAATTTAGACGAGGAATTTTGCAAAATTTTAGCTGGATTTGCCCGTAAAATACGGTGAGATTTTAAAATTTTATTCGCATCGCGTTTAGATTTTCATGAAACACAAAATTTAAACGCAGGCTAGAGCAAAATTGCAATGCGAGCCTAGATAGCGTGGGGAAATTAAGCTTTAAATTTTAGATTTTGCGCGGGCATGCGCCACTAAATTCCTTCTTTGAATTTATTGATTGGCGCGGTAGGTTTATTTTTAAATTTAGCGACTTTTGATTTACTTTTTTTGGCAGGAGTTGCGTGAATTCTATCATGCGATTTTGGTAAAAAATTTAATGTGAAGCTTCGCGCAAATTTAAAATTTTCAGATTTAGAATTTTACCTGGATTTTGTGGCTTTGAAATTTTAAAAGCTCTAACGGCTCGAAGCTTGCGTGTTAAACTCGCTTAATAAGAGCTGCGGCAAAATTTCATTAACCGGGTCTTTTGGGTTTATGCTAAATTTTAAAATTTTGTTTTGTCAGGCTCAATGTAATTTCACTAGGTCGTTCGGAGGGCGTCGTTTATCCTATCTTGCGTGAAATTTGCGCTCAGATAAATCCTGCCCGCTCAAGTTTTAAAGCTAAGCTAAGCTTTTTGAAATTTAGCTCAGCAAAATTCGTGACCTTAAAAATTTGCCGGCTTGGGTAGAGCTTAAAAGCTCAGCAGGATTTGCACGCTTGAAGAAATTTATTAGCCAAGCAATTTATAAAATTCCGCCCAGTTTGGCTTGCACGGAATTTCCAAAATTTCATTTGGCTAAAGCTCTTGCGCAGCTAGGTCTGCGCAGAATTTTTCAAAATTTCATTTTGCAAAGCCTTATGACTATGAGGTTTGCGCAAATTCTATCTAGCTTTGCCTCTAAATTTTAAAGTAGGGCTAGGCTTTTAAGATTTTATAGTTTGGGCCCAGTGGCTCGGCTCGGAGGATAAATGTTTGAAATTCTAAAGGGGCTCGATTACACGCCGTTTCTCGTTTCCTTAAAGCTTGCGAGCTTAACGACGCTCGCGTTGTTTATCGTCTGCGTGCCGCTCGCGTTTTTTATGGCGAGAAAAAATTTCCGCGGCAAAAGCGTGATCGAATCGATCATCTCGCTTCCGCTGGTGCTGCCGCCATCGGTGCTAGGGTTTTACCTGCTCGTTTTTCTCTCGCCGTATTCGGTGCTGGGCGAGTTTTTTGATAAACACTTCGGGCTTAGACTCGTATTTAATTTCAGCGGGCTCGTGATTGCGAGCTGTATCTACTCGCTGCCGTTTATGTTTTCGCCGCTGGTTTCGGGCTTTCGCTCGCTTCCGCGCTCGCTTTTTTGGGCGTGCGATTCGCTCGGCAAGGGCTATTTTTCCAAGCTTTTTCGCGTCGCGTTGCCCGCGATACGCCACTCCCTGCTTAGCGCCTTGGTGATCTGCTTTGCGCATACGATGGGCGAGTTCGGCGTCGTGCTGATGATCGGCGGCAGCGTGAGCGAGCAGACCAAGGTCGCTTCCATCGCGATCTACGAAGCAACCGAAACGCTCGATTTTGCGCAGGCTCACGCGTATTCGGCGCTGATGCTACTCTTTAGCTTTGCGGTGCTTTTGATCATGCATCTTTTGGGCGCGCGCGGAGCAAAAATCAAAGCTTAAATCGGCTTTAAAACGAAATTTGCTAAAATCCCGCAAAATTTGGAATT
>ERZ773079.2533-NODE-2533-length-10115-cov-9.643539_pt1 | contig 10115 bp, 8 predicted proteins | sample MGYA00511355_ERZ773079 | MGnify/ENA primary metagenome ERZ773079 (study PRJEB29015, sample SAMEA2737979) | human oral metagenome | biome: human oral; feature: human-associated habitat; material: dental | place: China | collected 2117 ... | reverse complement strand
TCGAGATCGAGGCCTTCTATGCCGAGACCGACAAGAACGGCGAGTTCTCGTTCCGTGCGCTGAAGCCCGGCCTCTGGTACCTGTCGTCCGAGGTCGAGCAGCCCCCGAAAGATTCCAAGGTCTGCGACAAGGTGGTCGACGAGTTCACGCTGAGTTTCAACGTGAAGTGATCCGATGACGGGCCGTGCCTGCACAGCCCGTTCCTGCGCTCAGCGTGTCTGCCACGTGATGGGTCGTGATACCGTGCCGGTGATGTTGCCGAACTCATCCCGCTGTTGCTTCAGGTGGCGCTCGGTGACGCGCTGGCCCCGGTAGGTGAGTGCCTTGCCGGGTTTCCATTTCTTGGGCACGCGCCACAGGGCGCAGCTGGTGCGCGAAAAATCACCGATGCCCACTTCAGTGCACAGGCCGAAGTCCGACGAGCGGTTGCCGCGCTGCGCGCGCATCACCACCTGGGTGGTGCCGGCATGATCTTCCCAGCTCAGCGGCCCGGCGTCATACATCAGCACCATGTTGCGCTTCAGCGTCCAGGGGCCGACGATCTGCATGTGGGTGGCATGGGCCTGCACGCGGGCGTAGGCACGATCCAGGATCTCGCCCTTCTCGATCCGCTGGGCCACATCGATCGTCAGCACCGCAGCGTCGGCGGCAGCCTTGTCCAGGTTGTCAGGCAGCTTGTTGGCCGACAGGCCCGTCATCACGCGCACCGACGAGAAGGTGTCGTTGTCGCCGATATCGTCCAGGTACACACGGTAATCATTGTAGAAAGGCTGGGTGATGCCATTGCCGCTCTCGGTGGCTCTGACGTTCTGCTTTATCCGGATTACCGGAGGCTCGTCCGCTTCGTCGGTGTAGGCGTCTACCGTGCCTGTCGACTGGGTCAGTGCCGTGGCCAGCACGTCGGCCCGTATGCCCACGCCGGAGATCGGCTTGGCGTCGTTGTCGACCAGCAGCGACTGCGCGGGCAGTGCGGCCTGCGTGACCATGGCCTTTCCGGTGGCACCGGACGGGTTGGCGGGGCCCGCCGGGGAGGCCGGGTTGCCGGCATCGTCGCTGCTCCCGCAGCCGGCCAGCAGGGTGAGGAGGGATATGCCCAAGGACAGCCTTTTCATTGTCATGTTCATGTTGCATGCCTTTCGGTCATGATTTGATATTTCTCATATTTCGATGAGTTGTATTGAATGCCCCGTTTTTCGGGGTTTTGTCATCGTAAATATGCCGAAAGCATCCTATTGAAACTAAAAGTGTCGAAAAAGTTTCTTTTCCGGCGTGCGGCTAATGAAAGCCTGGATTCGGTTACGGCTGGGCCGGAAAGTACGGATTTGCTGACGTCTCGTTGCCCCTTTTCTGTGGCCAATGCGACGAAAAATGTACTCTTCTGCCGTCATTCGGACTCATCCAGGTGGTCCTCTGAACAAGTCCCGTGAACGGACGCGACGGAACGGGAGACAGGACAAAGCAGTCATGCGCCCGTTCTGCGGATGCGATGGCCGAAAGGACTCGTTCAGAGGGTCCTGGTGGATGTTCGTGGTGTCCGACAGGGCGGGCGTGTTGTGCGTTCCCAATGCCGTCAGGCAAAAAAAGCGCCAGGACCGAAGTCTCTGGCGCCTTGCGAAGCCGGTCGCGAGCCGGCTTTCCTGGGGTGGAGGCTACGTGGGCCCTTCGATTCTCAGGGCAGTTCCACCTCGGTGGCGTCCTTCTTCTTCACGGGCTTGACCAGGTCCTCACGCTTGAGGCCCAGGCGCATCACGATGGCGGCTGCCACGAAGATGGAGGAGTACACGCCAAAGCAGATGCCGATGGCCAGGGCCAGCGAGAAGTAGTGCAGCGTGGGGCCGCCGAAGAACAGCATCGACAGCACCATCATCAGCGTGGACGTGTGGGTGATGACCGTCCGCGAGGTGGTGGTGGTGATGGCGTGGTCCAGCACCTGGGCGGTGGTCATGTTCCGGGCATGGCGCTCGCGGAACTTCTCGCGCACCCGGTCGAAGATGATGACCGACTCGTTGACCGAGTAGCCCAGCACCGCCAGCACCGCGGCCAGCACCGACAGCGAGAATTCCCACTGGAAGAAGGCGAAGAAGCCCAGGATGATCACCACGTCGTGCAGGTTGGCGATGATGCCTGCCACGCCGAACTTCCATTCGAAGCGGATGGCCAGGTAGATCACGATGCCTGCAATCACCACCAGAAGCGCCATGGCGCCGCTGGTGGCCAGCTCCTGACCCACCTGCGGGCCCACGAACTCGTTGCGGCGCAGCTCCACCGACGGGTCATGCTGCTTGAGCGCAGCCAGCACCAGCTCGGCCTGTTTGGCGGCCGAGACGCCTTCCTTCAGCGGCAGGCGGATCAGCACGTCGCGCGAGGTGCCGAAGTTCTGCACCTGCGGCTCCGAGAAGCCCAGCTCCTCGATGGCCTGGCGGGTCTTGCCCAGGTCGGCCGGCTGTGCGTAGCTGAACTCCATGACCGTGCCGCCGGTGAACTCCACCGACAGGTTCAGGCCGCGGGTGAACAGGAACAGCACCGCCAGCAGGAAGAAGACGATCGAGATGGCGTTCAGGATCGTCACATGGCGCATGAACGGGATGTCGCGCCGGATCTTGAAGAGTTCCATGGTGTGCTTGCTCCCTCAGCGCTTGGCCGGTTTCGGATCATCCAGGTGCCAGTCGCTCTGGCCGACGGACAGATGCTTGACGCGCTTCTTGCCGCCATACCAGAGGTTGACCAGCCCGCGCGAGACGAACACCGCCGAGAACATGGAGGTGAGGATGCCCAGGCAGTGGACCACGGCAAAGCCCTTGATGGGGCCCGAACCGAAGGCCAGCAGCGCCAGGCCCGCAATCAGCGTGGTGATGTTGGCATCCAGGATGGTGGCCCAGGCGTGCTCGTAGCCGGCGCTGATGGCCATCTGCGGCGAGGCGCCCTTGCGCAGCTCCTCGCGCACACGCTCGTTGATCAGCACGTTGGCGTCGATGGCCATGCCCAGCGTCAGCGCGATGGCTGCGATGCCGGGCAGCGTGAGCGTGGCCTGCAGCAGCGACAGCACGGCCACCAGCATCAGCAGGTTGAAGCCCAGCGCCACGGTCGAGAACAGGCCGAAGAGCAGGTAGTAGACGATCATGAACACCGCGATGGCCAGGAAGCCCCACGTCACCGACTGGAAGCCCTTCGAGATGTTCTCGGCACCCAGGCTCGGGCCGATGGTGCGTTCCTCGATGATGTCCATCGGGGCCGCCAGTGCACCGGCGCGAAGCAGCAGCGCCAGGTCGCCGGCGTTCTTGGCCGAACCCATGCCCGTGATCTGGAAGCGGCTGCCCAGTTCGGACTGGATGGTGGCCACCGTCAGAACCTCGCCCTTGCCCTTCTCGAAGAGCACCACGGCCATGGGCTTGTGGATGTTCTTGCGGGAGACTTCGCGCAGGTGGCGGCCGCCGGCCTCGTTCAGGCTCACGGCCACGGCAGGCTGCTGGTGCTCGTCGAAGGTGGCCGAGGCGTTGGTGAGCTGCTGGCCGGTGAAGATGGGCTCACGCCGCAGCACCACCGGGGCGCCACGCCCCTGGCGGAACAGGTCGGAGCCGAAGGGCACCACACCGTTCTCGCTGGTCAGGGCCCGCTGGGCCTCGGGGCTCATGTCTACCAGCCGGGCTTCCAGCGTGGCGGTACGGCCCAGGATGTCCTTGGCGCGTGCCGTGTCCTGCACACCGGGCAGCTGCACCACGATCCGGTCGGCGCCCTGGCGCTGGATGACCGGCTCGGCCACGCCCAGTTCGTTGATCCGGTTGTTCAGCGTGGTGATGTTCTGCTGCACCGAGTTGTCCAGGAAGGTGCGCATGGCGGACTCGGTCAGCGTCAGCAGCAGCTGCGACTGATCGCCGTTGCCCCGTTCCTGCACGGCCAGGTCGGCCTGGTTGTCACGCAGCAGCTCCTGGGCGCGGGTGCGGGCATCCTCGCTGGCAAAATCCAGCACCAGCTGCTTGCCGTTGCGCTTGATGCCGTTGTGACGCACCTTGCGGTCGCGTAGCAGCGTGCGCACGTCGGCCATCGCACTGTCCAGGCGCTTGTTCAGCGCCTCGGTGGTGTCGATCTGCATCAGGAAGTGCACACCGCCGCGCAGGTCCAGACCCAGGTACATGGGCAGGGCGTGCAGCTGGGTCAGCCACGTGGGCGAAGCCGACAGCAGGTTCAGCGCGGTGATGTAGACCGGATCGGCGGGATCCGGGTTCATCGCCTTCTCCAGCACGTCGCGGGCGCGCAGCTGGGTATCGGTGGACTCGAAGCGGATCTTGACGGAGTTGTCGTCGCGCAGCACCCCCGTGTTGGGGATGCCGGCCTTGTCGAGCGCGGCCAGCGCCTGGCTTTCGGTGGCCGCGTCGACCTTGATGGTCGCCTTCTGGCTCGATATCTGAACCGCTGGCGATTCGCCGTAGAAGTTGGGGAGGGTGTAGATCAGGCTGAAGATCAGTGCCAGCCCGATGAGGGCATATCGCCAGAACGGATATCGATTCACACTCAGATGGCCTTGATGGTGCCCTTCGGCAGAAGGGTCTGGACGGTGGACTTCTGGAAGTTCATTTCGATGGACTTGTCGCCAGAAGCGGAAACTTCGACGGTAACATAGGCGTCGCCGACCTTGGTGACCCGGCCGACGATCCCGCCAGCCGTCACCACTTCATCGCCTTTTTGCAACGCTGCCAGCATGTTCCGATGCTCCTTGGCCCGCTTCATCTGCGGACGGATCATCAGGAAATACATGGCCACGAACATCAGGATGATGGGCAGAAAGCCCAGCAGCTGGCTTTCGGCGCCGGCGGGAGCGGCGGTCTGCGCGTAGGCGGTGGAAATCACGATAGGGTTCCTTTCAGGGTTGAAGGGATGGATGGGTGAACCCGTCATTATAGCGACGGGCCGTCTGCCGGGCGGTCGCTGCCATGGCCGGCGCTGCAGTATCGCGGGAGGCGGCCGAAGCGATCGCCCCCGGAATCATTCAAGCTTTACGGCGCGTTATGGCGCCTTAAGGACGCGTCGCCTCAGCCGTCCAGTCCGCGCTGGCGGTCCTTCAGGAAGGCGGCGTGGAAGGCCGCATAGCGCCCCTCGGTAATGGCCTGCCGTGCCTGGGCCATCAGGTCCAGATAGAAGTGCAGGTTGTGTACGGTGGCCAGATGTGCGCCCAGCATCTCGCCCACCCGCTGCAGGTGGTGCAGGTAGGCGCGCGAATGGTGGCGGCAGGTGCTGCACAGGCAGGTCGGGTCCAGCGGGCGCTCATCATCGCGCCAGCGGGCGTTGCGGATCTTCAGGTCGCCAAAGCGGGTGAACAGCCACCCGTTGCGGGCGTTGCGGGTGGGCATCACGCAGTCGAACATGTCGATGCCACGGGCGATGCCGTCGAGCAGGTCCTCGGGCGTGCCCACCCCCATCAGGTAGCGGGGCCGGTCGGCGGGCAGCCGGTGGCCGATGTGGTCCAGGATGCGCAGCATGTCTTCCTTGGGCTCGCCCACCGAAAGGCCCCCCACTGCATAGCCTTCGAAGCCGATGTCCGTCAGGCCCGCCAGCGACTCGTCGCGCAGGTCCTCGAACATGCCGCCCTGCACGATCCCGAACAGGGCGTTGGGGTTCTCGCCGCGCAGGAACTCGTCCCGGCTGCGGCGTGCCCAGCGCAGCGACAGCTGCATCGAGCGGGCGGCCTCTTCATGGGTGGTGGGGCGGCCATTGATCTCGATCGGCGTGCATTCGTCGAACACCATGGCGATGTCCGAGTTCAGCGCCCGCTGCACCTGCATCGAGACCTCGGGCGTCAGGAAGAGCTTGTCACCATTGATGGGCGAAGCAAAGCGCACGCCTTCTTCCGAGATCTTGCGCAGATCGCCCAGGCTCCAGACCTGGAAACCGCCCGAATCGGTCAGGATGGGGCGGTGCCAGCCATTGAAGCCGTGCAGCCCCCCCAGCTTTTCCATCACGGTCGTGCCGGGCCGCAGCCACAGGTGGAAGGTATTGCCCAGAATGATGCGCGCGCCCACCGCCTCCAGGTCGGCCGGCGACATGCCCTTGACGGCGCCGTAGGTGCCCACCGGCATGAAGATCGGGGTTTCGATTTCGCCATGGTTGAGCCGCAGCGTGCCCTGGCGGGCCAGGCCGTCGGTGTGGTTCAGCGTGTAGTGCAGCATGAAATGACGGAAGGAGGTGATTCGGGGAAGCGGCTGCAGAAGGCGGGGCCGCGGCAGCGAGTGTAAGGTACCGGCAGGATGAAAGGGGGCGCCGGATCACGCCGGGCCTGGACCCATGGAACCGGACATGCCTGGGGCAGCCCGGATCATCCCGGATGGGGCCTGTTCAGGCGTCCCTATCCACAGGGGCGCGATCCAGCAGCATGGCATCGCCATAGCTGAAGAAGCGATAGCGCTGCGCGATGGCGTGTGCGTAGGCGCGGCGGATCGTCTCGCGGCCCGCAAAGGCGCTCACCAGGATCAGCAGCGTGGACTTGGGCAGGTGGAAGTTGGTGAACAGCCGGTCCACCACCCGGAAGCGGTAGCCCGGGGTGATGAACAGATCCGTTTCGCCGCTGCCGGCCACGCCGCCGCTGGCCTCCAGCGCCCGCAGCGCTGTGGTGCCGATGGCCACCACCGGGCGTCCCTCGGCCTTGGCGCGGGCGATGGCCTGTACCGTCTCGGGCGACAGCGTGTAGCGCTCGCTGTGCATGTGGTGCTGCGACAGATCTTCGGTGCGCACCGGCAGGAAGGTGCCCGCGCCCACATGCAGTGTCAGGTGTGCGCTATCGATGCCGCGCGCTCGCAGCGCCGCCAGCAGCGCCTCATCAAAGTGCAGGCCGGCCGTGGGGGCGGCCACCGCGCCCGGCTCGCGGGCGAACACGGTCTGATAGCGTGCCTCGTCGGCCTGATCCGGCTGGTGCTGGATGTAGGGCGGCAGCGGCAGCTCGCCCAGCCGCTCCAGCACCCCGGCCGCTGGTGCATCGAAGCGGATGCGCAGCATCATGCTGCCCGGCTCGCGTGCCGAGACGACCGTGGCGCCCTCCATGGCGTCCTCCGGCCCGAAATGCAGCCGGCTGTCCGCCTTGGGCGGGTGGCTGGCACGCACCATCGCCAGCACCTCGTGCTCACCGTCGATGCGCTCGACCATCACCTCAATGCGTCCGCCGCTTTCCTTGCGCCCGGCCAGCCGCGCGTGGATGACCCGCGTGTCGTTGAACACCAGCAGGCTGCCGGGCGCGATGAGTTCCGGCAGATCGGCCAGCAGCCGGTCGGCAGCGCCAGTCTCGGGCAGCCGCATCAGCGTCGTCACGTCCAGCAGTCGCCCGCCGGCGCGTTGCTCGGGCGGGTACTGGGCAATCAGTTCCTCGGGCAGGTGATAGTCGAAATCGGACAGCTTCATCGGGATGGATCAGAAAAAGGGGCGGGCATCACGGAGCGGGTGAAGGCGTCGCGTGATGGCCTCATGCGGAAGGGCTGGGCTCTGCGAGGATCCGGCGCTGCATCAGTCGGGCGCCAGCGCCATAGCCGGCTAGCTTGGTCTGCAGGCGTGGCGTGGGCGTCACGTCCTGAAAGCCATGGCGCTGCCAGAAGCGGACTGCTCCGGCCAGCGACACCAGCCGCAGGCTGCTCAGACCCTGCTGGCGCGCAGCCGCCACGGTGGCGGCCAGCAGGCGCTGGGCAATGCCTCGACCATGCCATTCGGGGCTCACGGCGCAGTCGTGGACGAACCAGTGCCGGCCCGGTTCGGGCAGCGCATCCAGCAGCTCCCCCAGCGCGGGCGGCAGCCCGTCGTCCCACGGATACGAGACCAGATAGCCCGCCACCCGGTTGCCGGCCAGCGCCACCAGGCATCCCTGCGGTGCAAGCTGCTGGCGGTTCTGGAAGAACTCCACGGGCTCCAGCACCGGCAGGCCGACGTAGGCCTGCTTCTGCACCTGCATCAGCTGCGGCAGGTGGGATTCTTCCAGCGGCGATATCTGTACGGGCACATGGCCCAGACGATGGTGCGGGAAAGGCAAGGAGCCCATGGCGGAAGGCGGGAAAGGAAACGGCAGGAGTCAGGCAGGGGCACGCAGGCCCGGAGGCGGGCTGCAAGGGGCGCAGGGCGCGAGGCGGTGTACCTGCCACTGCACTGTTGTCAGGTGGCCGGGCGGTTGCCGCAGGCCGCAGACTTGGGCCATAATGCCAGCCGGATGCCGATGTTACAGGAAGCGGCTCCGTCCTTCATGGCAGCAGCCATGCCCGGGTGGTGAAACTGGTAGACGCAGGGGACTCAAAATCCCCCGCCGCGAGGCGTGTCGGTTCGAGTCCGACCCCGGGCACCATCTCTCTTTCTTTTTCTCTTTTGTCAGCGCGACGGCTGCGGCCATTGCAGCAGCAGCGGAACGGGCTTCAGCTCGTCCAGGCAGCTGACATCCAGGGCCGCGGCGTCAGGTCGCCGCAGAAACTCCGCCATCAGCTCGGGCATGCAGCCCGCCGACATCACGTTGTGCGCCTGATGCTTCAGGTGCAGATGACGTGCGTTCTTCAGCCCCGCCACGGCTGCCTCGCCCATGGCGTGACCAAGGGTGGGGTCGAACTCGCCGGTCAGTGCCAGCACGGGGATGTCCGGTGAAATCTGCTTGTCGAACCCTGCCGGGACTTCACCCCGGGGCCAGCTGCGGCAGGCCTGGGCCATGGCCCTGATGTTGGCATTCAGCATCAGCGGGTCGGGCTGGCCTGCGGGTTTCTGGAAACTGTCGATGTCTTCGGTGCATGCCACGGCGGTGTACATGCCCATCGCCAGAATCTCCCGAAGCTGCTCGTTCATCTGCCGCGCCAGATAGCCGGGCACTTCGTAGTGCCCCTGGGCCGCCTGATGGATCAGCAGCGGCAGCATGCTGGCTGTCTCGGGCGAATAGGCCAGCAAGCGCACCAGCGAGGCCATGGTCTCGTCCGTCAGGCGCTGGCGCACCCACTCGCCCCGGGGGGGCAGCTTCAGGTTCACCTCCACCGGCTTGGCACGCAGCTTTTCCAGCGCTTGCAGCAGCTGCGGGTACGGATCGCCCAGGGCCTTGCGGCAGGCGGTGTCTTCCGTGCAGCGTGACAGCAGGCGCTTCAGCGCATCCTCGTGCTGGCGCGCATCCAGCTCGCCCAGATAATGCCCATTGGGCAGGGGAGAATCCAGGATCAGTGCTCGCGTCTGCTGCGGATATTGCCGGGCGTACTGCAGCGCCACCCGTGTGCCGTAGGAGATGCCCAGCAGATTGATCCGCTCCAGCCCCAGGGCCTTGCGCACAGTCTCCAGATCCCGCACCGCGTCGGTGGTGGTATAGAAGCGCAGGTCCGCCTTGTCCGCCAGCGCCTTCTGGCAGGCCTGGGTGAACGCCACCAGCGCCTGGGGCGGCATCGACAGCATGTCGGTACCGGGCGCCATCGGGCAATCCAGCCGGTTCGATCCCCCCGTGCCGCGCTGATCCACCAGCACCATGCCCCGGCGCTGCCGCATCTCGGCAAGGCTGGGTGCCAGCGCAGCATAGGTCTGCAGCGTGTCCTGGCCCGGACCGCCCGACAGCAGGAAGACCGGATCCTTCTGGGCCATGAAGGACTTGAGCGGCGGCACCCACGCCAGTTTCAGTTCGATCTGTCGTCCCTGAGGCAGCTGCGGGTTCTCGGGCACCTTCAGCGAACCACACAGGGCACGAGCGCGTTGCTCCAGCCCCGAGGGCGCCTGCAGGACGCAGGGCTCGAACTGCACCTGTCCGATGCGCTGGGGCTTGGGGGCTGGCAGCGCAGGGGCGTCCGCCACGGCCGTCAGCGGCAGCAGGGCAAGGCCCAGCAGCAGGCTCAGGCGGGTTCGGATTCCTCGGGCTCCTGACATGACAACCTCCTGTCGTTCCGGGTACAGGGTCGGTGATGACGCGCGTGTCGCCATCACCGACGGTGAGCGGAAGATACAGGCTATGTCACCTCACGGGAAGCATGCACGGCCGGACGGACAGCGTATCGGCCCCGACTGTATTGCAGTGCGGGGCGTGACACCGGCCAGCTGGAGTCAAAGCTCGCCGACCGTCGTGGCCTTGGTTGCTGCCAGAGCCTCGGGGGCCGTCTTCTTCGCCAGCGATGTTGCGGCAAAGGCTTCCACGGCCGCCT
>ERZ773079.2532-NODE-2532-length-10120-cov-3.917039_pt1 | contig 10120 bp, 8 predicted proteins | sample MGYA00511355_ERZ773079 | MGnify/ENA primary metagenome ERZ773079 (study PRJEB29015, sample SAMEA2737979) | human oral metagenome | biome: human oral; feature: human-associated habitat; material: dental | place: China | collected 2117 ... | reverse complement strand
CGCCGAGCGTGAATGCACCCGCCGCGAGTGCGGCGAGGATGCGCGGGGTGAGGGAGTTGGATTTGTGGGTGTAATGTCGTTTCATGGGAGTTGCTCCTTTCTGGATGCGTTCTATTTGTAGGGAGGTGTTTCCTTGTGGTGATGTCGTTTCATGATGTGACTCCTTTCGTGATGAATCCTATTGTGGGGGTGCTGAGGGGAGAGCGTCGCAGCTCGTTCATGGCATCCCCACCGTTACGCTGACGCGTGACCCCTCCCCCGCACGGCGGGGGAAGCTAAGATGGCGGGATTTGCTGTGCCTCCGATATAAAAACCCACTGCACTAATCATACTGTAACATATTTCAGAAAAAAGCATACTGTAGTAAATGACAGGGGTCAAACGTCCTGATTTTACGGAAACCCTTGTATTTTCTAGGGAAGCGGGGATTTTGGGAGAGAAAAATTTTTGGAGAATTTTGTTGGCAATCTGGCGGGCAATACGCTAAAATAATGAAAGAGGGAGGGATTCGATGGCTTTTGATACGGAGGAGGCACGGCGCGAGGGGTATAGAGAAATTATTCAGAGTTTTACGCTGATGGACGATATATTTATGACAGCAGTGTTTCAGGACAGTCTCCCGTGCGTCGATTTGGTCCTGCAAATTATTCTGGATCGTCCGAATCTCAGGGCGACGCGCGTCGTCACGCAGGACACGCTGAAGAACCTGCACGGGCATGACCTGCGGCTTGATATTCACGCATTTGCGGACGGGCAGGAGTTCAATATTGAGATCCAGCGTGCAAAGAAGGGCGCAGAACCGCGCAGAGCGCGTTATCACAGCAGTATGATGGACGCAAATGCTCTGCCCGAGGGTACGGACTATGCGAAGCTGCCGGAAAGTTATGTCATTTTTATTACGGAGACGGATGTGCTCGGAGGCGGACAGCCACTCTATGTGATTGAGCGCGTGATTCGGGGCGGCGGTTGCTTTGACGACGGCACGCATATCATCTATGTGAATGCGTCAATGGCGGACACGACTACGCCGCTCGGGCGCCTCATGCATGATTTTCAGTGCGTGCGGCCCGAGGAGATGTACTATCCTGTTCTGGCAGAGCGGGCGGGAGCATTTAAGAATATGGAGAAAGGAGAGATTTTCATGAGTTCGAAGTGGGAACAGTTTATTGAAGAAGTTCGTGCGGAGGAGAGGGAGCGTGCCATGGCGCAGGGGATGGCACAGGGACGGGAAACGGAGCGCCTTTCGTCCATTCGGGCGCTGATGAGAACGGCGCAGCTTACGGCGGAAAAGGCAATGGATATGCTTGCCATCCCAAAGGCGAAGCAGGGGCATTACAAGGCGCTCCTTTGAGCAGAGATGTTTTCATGGGAGGATGGATATGGCGCTGCTGCGCGTGCAGCGCGTGACGGGCGGCAGATCGAATCTGTGCATACAAAAAGCCTCCCCCATTGCGATGGGGGAGGCCGGGGACAGCAGGAGAAGTTCAACGCCAACGGCGTGACGATAGGGGCGGTTCTTTAGAGTTTCCACGTAAAACCGGCTCTGACGCTCACGCCGCGCTGTTTTCCTGCCCAACCTGTGACACTGATGTCAGCGGTGGCATTCTCGCTCAGAGAGGCTTTCCATCCGAGTTCCAGGCTGCCGGAGAAGCCTTTGAGGGTGGGGGCGGGGGTGTCGTAGGCTCTGCCGCCGACCTCTACGGTGGCATCTGTCTCGCCGCCGAATTCGTACTGTGCGGCGGCGCCCAGGATGAGAGCGCCGCCCTTCTGTGGAACCTTCCAGCGTGCGCCCGCACGCAGACGGTGGCTGTGTGCGGCGTCGAAGCAATAGCGCTCGCCCGTCGAGAGGGTCGCGTCCGTGCCGTTCTGCCGCGTGTAGAAGTAGCGGACGTACAGCTCTCGCTCGCTTCCGCTCTGCTCGGTGATACGCTGTCCAAGCCCTAGGTGTGCGCCGAAATAGTTTGTATCGGTGTCGTAAGAGGTATGTGTCGGCGTGCGTCCCGTGGGGAGGTCGGCGGCGTAGTCCATGTCGGCGCGTCCAAAGCGGAGGCTGCCCTCATAGAACATGCCGCCCTTCTGCTCCTGCCGCACGAATGCACCGCCGCCGACATAGCGGACACTGCCGTCGCCGTGCGCGTCATTCACGTAGCTGTCGTAGTTGCCGCGCCCGTATTCAACCATGGGGCCAAAGAGGAGACGGCCGTTGCTGCCACGCAGCGCACGCGCAAAGCCGACGGCGAGGTTCATGCCCCTCATCTCGACATAGGAGCCGGTTTCATAGCGCATGGAGGCGCCGCTGACGGCGGCAAAGGCGGTAAAATCGTCTGCTCCTGCCGTCTGAATGGAGGCGCTTGCAATTCCTGCACCCGCAAAGAGGTCTGCACCTGCACGGAGGAAGGCGGCCGAGCCTGTCATTGTCTCTACGATGGATTTGCGGTTGTCCTCTATCTGCCCACGGAAATCGGGGGTCGGCGGAGGCGTCGGGGGTGTCGGCGGAGGCGTTGGCGGCGTCGGCGGGGTGGTATCGTCGATGGCAGAGCCGTCCACTTTGACAATCAGCTCTTTCTTATTCCTTGTGATGCCGATTCTCGCGACGGTGGCATCGGAGACGCCCTTAAATACATTCATTGTGGTTGCGGTGTTGGTGGTAATCTGGGCATTCGTGGTATGGAGGAGACGGAGGCGTTTTGCCGTCTCATCGCCCCGCAGGTGCGCTGTGATCGCCGTGCCGCCAAGGTTGGTATTGCTCGAAGATGCGACGGTGAGCATGGTGTCATTCCTCGTCATGCCGGCGGGCAGCCAGAAGTCGAGCTTTTGGAAGCCTTCGATGGACTTTGCTGTGATGCCCTTGGTTTCCTTGATGACGAGCGCGTTGCCCGCGATGTTCTTTGTCACGCCCTCTGCGTAGTGTCCGTAGAGCTGCGCCGCAGAGAGGTTCGGCGTGCCCGTGATGACGATTTTATTATCCCGCACGGTTGCGACGGAGCCTGCACCGCTCCCCGCACTCGCATCGCCGGCATAGATGACGTCTTGGTAGGTACCGCCGCTGATGTTGATGGTATTCCTCTCTGCCAGCGCCGTCGCCGCTGTGCCGCTGGCAACGGCAGAGCCGCCGAAGACATTTTGATAGGTGCCGCGGATAAGGTTTACTGTATTCTCGCGTGCCGTGGCTGTACCTGCTGCATTTACGGCAGTTGCCTCGGCATAGCCGCCGGAGATCTCCTGCCACGGGGCAGTGGTGGAGAGGGTCACCGTGTTCTTTGATGCGCTCGCCGTGACGGGCGCATTCTTCCCCTTGGCATAGGCAAAGCCGCCGGTCGCATCGTGCACCGTTGTAAACGTACCGCCTTCCATGGTGAGTACGTTCGCGTTCGCCTCCGCCGCAGCACCGGAAAGAGCCGATTGCGCATAGGCATCGCCGCCGTAGAACACACTGAATTTGCCGGAGGCATTTTTCAGGCGGAGCGTGTTCTCGTTGACCGCTGCGGTCGCCTTCTGCCCTGCTATCGTTGTGAATACGCGGGCGGTTCCCGCCCATGCAGATACGCCTTGCATTGTACCGTTTTCGATGTCGATGCGGTTCTTCGCTACGGCTGCGGTCGCTGCGCCCGCATGGCCGTGTAGCTCGGCGTCGGCGCCGCGCAGACTGTCCGCCCATGTGCCGCCCGTACCCGTGATGGCGTTCTCCGTGAGCGTCCCATAGAGGTCGCCCGCACGCCACGTATTGAGCTCGACCTTACCGCCCGTGGCATTTCTTTTGATGTTGCCGCCCGTATTTACGACGCGGTTCTTCGCTGCGACCGCCTTGTAGTAGGATGCACCTGCCGCCGAGTTCCTGTCCTGTTCGATATCGCCGCCTCTGACCTCGTCCGTTACCGTGCCCTCTGCCGCAATGGTGACGATATTCTCCGTCGCCTCGTAGACTGCCGCACCGCCGAAGGCGTTGCGGACGTCGATCTTTGCACCCCACAGCGTCTTCAGCGTTCCATCGGCGAGGACTGCCTTGTTGTTCTTTGCTTTGAGGGTCACATTGCCCGGTGCAGTCGCAGAGAACGTACGTTCATAGTCGATCCGTGCCCCTGCGAATATCTCGGTGCCGGTTGCTGCCCTCGTCGCGGTGGCAGTATTTTGCTCTGCAAAGATCTGTGCCGCACCGTTTTTCTGCTGAATGGAGGTGTATGCACCGTACGCCGCAGCGATCTTACCCCAACGTGCCTCTGCCGTATTGCCTGTAAGATGCACGGTGGGGGCGGCATTTACGCTTGAGCGGATGTCGGCATAGCCGCCGTAGAGGAGGGGCGCTGCCGTAAAGCTGCCGCCTGTGATCGTCGCCGTGTTGTTCGTGATAAGAGTATTGGTACTTGCGGCATCAACGTTTGTGTATGCCGCGCCGCCCGCGAAGGTGATCTTGCCGCCGCTCGGCGCGGTGAAACTACCGCCCTCGATGCTGACGTTGCTCTGTGTGACCGTTGTCTTTGCCAGCGCTGCGCTGTGGGCGCTGTCCTCGATGACGGCAAGACCGCCGACGATGCCCCGCCGGTGCTCAGGTGCGTTGCTGTCGGGATTCATCACGCCCCCCTTGACAGTCGTCCGGGCGCCGGAGATCTGCGCGGTGCCGCCCTGCGTGAGCCATGCGTAGGTGCCCGCGGCAGCGCCGAAGGTGCCGCTCTTGATGAGCGCCGTGCCGCCCGCGTTTGCGCCTGTGAAGTCGATGGTGCCGTCCGTGAGGCTGACCTTTCGCCATGCACCCGCGACGAGTGCGCCGCGGTGGTTACCGCCCACCGGATAGTAGATCTCGGGTGCTGCGCCGCCGCCCGTTGTGCCGACGGTGATGGTCGCCGCCGTGCCGTCCGTGCTGCCCGCGACGCCGTCATTCGTCACCGTATCCGTCGTGACGGTGGCGGCGACGATGGGATCGGCGTAGGCTGCGGGCGCTGCGCCGAGGGTGAATGCCCCCGCTGCAAGGGCGGCGAGGATTTTAGGCGCAAGGGATGATGGGGCTTCTTTGTGGTGTAAGTGTCGCTTCATGGGCGTGACTCCTTTCAAAAACAGATCCGATAGAATGGGGGAGCCTTTTCAGTATGTGCAGACGCCCCGCACCCGATGGGACAACACTTCTTTATGTTTCATTATAGCATAGTCTATAATGAATGCAATCGTCATGGATGATAGATGATAAAAGTTCTAATTTTGAAAAAAGCGGCTCTTTGCAAAATATTACAGAAAAGATAAGTATGCCGCGCGATACGTCTAAGCAAATCCCGGCGGAGCAAGCGCACGAACGCTTGCAGAGCGGGGTATTTGTGTGGCGTGCGCCGAACTTGTCCGTAACAACCAAAAAAGCATGTATTTTCAATGGAAACCGGGTATAATAGAGATGGCATTTTTTTGAAAAGGGAGGCAAGGCAATGAAACGATGGCGCGTGTTCCTCTTTCTCTGCGCACTCCTCGTCCCGCTGCGCGTTTTTGCCGTGCCTGCGGATCGTCCTTCACTCCTCTTTGTGTGTGCGGCGGCATCTGAGGCGGCGTACAGCGGGGCGCTGCCGGAGCTGCTGCGTGCGCGTCTCGCGGCGGCGGGATGGCAGATCGAATCGTATGAGACGGCAGGGCACAAGGGGACGGTGGGGCGGTTCTTTCATATGGTGCGGCGGGAGGAGGACGGACAGGAGACGCATCTCATCGCATTTCCGGGGACGGAGCGCGGGAGCGATGTGTGGACGGATCTGCGCCTTGGGCGGGCGGTATTCGGCGGGCGGACGCCCGCAGAGTTCCTCTCGATGCGCGATGCGCCCGTGACGGAGCGCAAAGATACGCCGCTCGTGCATCGCGGCTTCCTCGACTATACACAGGCGGCACTCTTTACGGACGTATTGTCCGCTTATGGGGAGCGCACGGCGGGTGAGGTGCTCGCGGATGAGCTGCGCGCGCACCCGTCGGCAAAGCTGTATCTGACGGGGCATAGTCTTGGCGGTGCGGCGGCAATCCTTGCAGCGGCGCGTCTTTTTGATATGGGGGCGGCGCCGGAGCAGCTTATCGTGACGACGTTCGGCACGCCTGCGGTCGGAAACGGGGCGTTTGCGCGTACCTATGAGGGGAAATTTACGCTCTATCGTGTGGTGATGCGCGGCGACCCGATGAAGGATCTGCTCGCCGCACCGCTTGGATTTCAGCAGTTCGGGGAGCGGATTCCGTGGCGTCTTGCGCCAAGCACGGCCTCCTTTCCCCATGCGATGATGGCGTATGTGGATGCGGCGATTCGGCAGCTCTATGACGCACACGGCGGGGACAGTGCCTATCTTTTTCTCATGGGGCGGACGAACCGCACACAGGGGCATACTGTCTATGCTGCACCGATTGAGACAGCACTGGATCCTTTGCTCATGGAGGATGCGCCCTATATGAAGGCCGTCCTGCGCGATGCCCTGTATGTGCGCAATGCACGCGTGGTGTTTGCCGCGGGCGGCGACGGGCTGTCGGAGGAGGGACTGCTGCGCGGTCTGCATGCGCATCTTGCGGCGGCACGCGCGGCAGGGGCGGCGCAGCTCATCGCCTATCGGATTGCGGGGGCGCGGGTGCGTGACGCGCGTGTGACGTATCGGCTGACGCTTGAGCGTGCGGTGTATGACATGGAGGGCAATCTGATCGCGGCGGGGTCGCGCTCGGCGCGGACGGGGACGCTGACGCCGATTGAGGCGGTGCTGTATTTGTTTGCGCAGGATTAGGAAAGGGACTGTTTATGCTTGCAGAGGAGCTTTGGCGGCTTTTTGATGTCATCGGGACGATTGCTTTTGCTGTGTCGGGGGCGCTCGTGGGGCTTTCACGGCGCATGGACATCTTCGGCATCTCTGTGCTCGCCCTGGCAACGGCGGTGGGCGGTGGGATGGTGCGTGATCTTTTGGTGGGGCTCACACCGCCGATGGCACTGCGAGATACGACGAACTTCCTCCTGGCGGTCGGCGTTTCGCTGCTGACGGCGCTGCTCTATCAGCGGGCAGCGCTCCACCGCATGCATCGCCGAAGGCTCCTTGCCGTGTTCAATGTTTCAGATACGATTGGCCTTGCAGCGTTTACCATCACGGGGGCACTCACGGGGGTGCGGGTTGGCGGTGCAGACAGTTATGTGCTGCCCATCCTGCTCGCAGCGACGACGGCGGTTGGGGGCGGCATGATCCGTGATGTGCTCGCACAGCGCATGCCTGTGGTGCTCTATGCCGAGGTGTATGCGGCGGCGTCGCTCGTGGGTGCGTTCGTTTTCTGTATGCTGCGTTTTTCGCTCGGTGTGGAGATCGACTCGTGGCTTGCGTTTCTGCTTGTACTCATCATCCGCTTTGCTGCGATTCGCTGGAACTGGAGTCTTTATCATCCGCGTCCGCCGCGGGGCGATCATGATGCCGAGGAAAAATAAAGGGCATTGCCGATTGGCAATGCCCTTTATCTATGCAGCAGGTATTTCTTAGTGGTGATGATCGACACCGACCATGACGGATGTCGCCTTGATGACGGCGTAGGCATCCTTACCGACGGCGAGACCGAGTTCATCAATGGCGCTGAGGCTGATCGTCGCGGTAATCACGTCGCCGCCCTTGAGTTCGATGCGGACGATGCCGTTGACGGCACCTTTCTCGATGGCGATGACTTTGCCTTTGAGCTGATTTCTTGCACTGAGTTTCATGTGTTTTCCTCCCTTATTTTATCATACACCATACAGTATAACATAAAATCCCTGCAAAGATTGTCATAAATGTCACTTTTTGCAGGGATTCTTGCAGGGGGACGGGAGCGCCCCTGTCGGCTTGCTGTGCAGAGACGCCTTATTCTTCAGCGAATGAATACGACGTTGGTCGCATCGAGGAAGCCGCTTGCGCCATTTTCAATCAGCACGCGGCGGGCATCCTCGGCGGAGAGGATGGGATTTGCATTTGCGTCAATGCCGACAGCGCGGACAAAGAGCGGATTCGTTCCTGCACGCGTTGCGTCGCGCTCGCTGCGCACATAGGCAGCCATACCGTTTGCAACGACTTTATCACTGTCGAGGTTTTTGTAGCCATAGATGGGGCGGCCGTTGTCACTCTTGATGACAGGGCTCATGACAGGGCGCAGGCCCATGCCGCGGCAGTCTACAATGAGCCCTGTATAGCCGCCGACGGCATGCCCTGCGGGTGCGCTGCCCGCAGAACTCGTGGCGGGGGAGCGGCGTGCAGGGGCGGCCGGCGTTGTATTCCCGCGGTCGTAGGTGCCATAGCCCGTCGTATCATATGTCTGTGCGGGGGTATAGGGTTCGTAGACGCTCTCGGGCGCTGTCCAGCGCTCGCGCGTCTCGTTGGGGCGGAAGATGCCGCTTGCCAGCGAGCCTACGCCAAAAACAGGGACTTCGATGGTCACTGTGTATGCACCGTCGCTGAGTGCCTTTTCATCGACGATGCGTGCACCGCGGACAATGGCGCTCACGTGTGTACGGACGGTGTCGTTCGTCACCATCATGTTTTCGACGGTGGTTGAGGCGTCTACTTGTACGCCTTGGATCTGCTCTGCAATCTGGCGATAGGCGTCGGCAATGGCGGCACGGCGGGCAAGGGCGCGTGCCTGTGCGGCGCTCACGGTACGCGCCGGCGCCATGCCGGTGCCCTCGGCGCGAATGCGGCCGCCATCCCAGTCCATCGCGGCTTCTGCCGCAGGCACTGTACCGACTGCGACGGCAAGCATGAGCAGCGCGCAGACGATAGATTTTAGCATATACATAAGATTCCTCCTTGACGGTGCGGTGATTGCACACATTACTTCGCAATAAGAGTATCGCAAGAAAAAATAAAGTGATATGAGAGGAGCATTAGTATTTGGTGAGATTGCAGTGCGTCACCGCGCAAAGGCTTGTTTGGATGGGGGGATGGCGCCTTTGCGCTCTATGCGCTTTGACAAAGAGCCAAGAGGCGGCGCACCGCATTTCGGCTGCTTGATATATCTATGATGGGGGAAAAGAGCCTTTCAATGGAATATTGTTGCAAATGGAATTTATTTCCTCTATAATAGAAAACAAGGGGCACGGGAAAGATGCGCCCTGTGTATGAGAGTTTTTATCATTTTAGTTGGGAGGCTGGCAAATGAAGAAGAAAATCTTCGCGGCGGCATTGGGGCTTGCAGTTGGATTTGGCGCGTATGCGGCGCCGGCGGATGCGCATGGCGTGTACTATGCAAATCGCCTGGATCACAAGGCGCTCGTCCTTGGTGAGGGGCCTTTGGACAACGCATATGAGACGGGCTGCGTACAGCGGATTGATGCCTACGATGTGAACTTTGCGCCGACGATGGTGGAGCGTGTCGATCACAGCGATCATGTGTCCATTGTTCCGCCCGAGAATCTCGGCGTGACGGCAACGTTCTTTGACTATGGCTACTTTGCAAAGACGACGGACGGCAAGGTCATTCCAACGCGTGACTACTCGAACATCGAGAACCTCGTATCTGTGACCTATGCACGCAAGTACAATGTGCATTACTGGAATGCGGCTGTGCAGCCGGGCGGGCTTTACAACGTGCCGATCCAGATCGTGCCGGCGGTGAACCCCCTCACCCTGCGCCGCGGGGATGCACTCCGGCTGCGCATCTATAAGGATGGACAGCCCTATGCAAATGCGCCGGTCATTGCCGACGTGCTGGGCAATCTGACGGGCATTGCGAATGCGGACGCCAACGGGTACATCACGGTGAATGTCGCCAACAACGGACTTAATGTCATTGGCGTCGAGGTGGGGCTCCCGACGGATAATGCAAATGTGACGGAGAAGGTCTTTAGCTCGCTTTCGTTTATTCTCGACGCGGAGTAATCTAAGAGATACCTATGTCGGCCCATCCCTGCGGGGGTGGGCTTTTCTATGTTCGTCGTGCGGATGCATATGAGGAAGGCAGATCATTTGCCAACGTGCCGCAGTCTTTTTTTCTTCTCACACAATATGATATTTCTTCCATGGGATCTGATGGAGGCGGATGCTCTTTAGAAAGTTGACGATGTCCTTGCGCCCGTAATAGCGCGGCTCCCCTTGCGGCGTCAGGCTCATCAGGATGATGGGCATACCGGGGAAAAAGCGCATGAGTGCGCGGCGGGTCTGTGTGGATTTGATGGTGT
>ERZ773079.2529-NODE-2529-length-10123-cov-13.753774_pt1 | contig 10123 bp, 9 predicted proteins | sample MGYA00511355_ERZ773079 | MGnify/ENA primary metagenome ERZ773079 (study PRJEB29015, sample SAMEA2737979) | human oral metagenome | biome: human oral; feature: human-associated habitat; material: dental | place: China | collected 2117 ... | reverse complement strand
TCTATTAAAATCTGTTCATTCTATAATAAAAGACCAATCCTATATGCTATATAGACTGTCACCTAATAAATTAGAAAGATTAATTTTTCCTTTAAAACCTTATTCAAAACAAGAAATTAGAGAGATTGCCTTAAAAATTGGTTTAGAAGTTTATGATAAAAAAGATAGTCAAGGTGTATGTTTTGCAAAAGAAGGTTATAAAGAATTTTTAAAAGAAAATTTAAAAGATGAAATAGTAAGAGGAAACTATATTGATAAAGATGGAAATATTTTAGGACAACATGAGGGCTATCAACTCTATACAATAGGACAAAGGAGAGGTTTGGGAATAAACTTGTCTAAACCAATCTTTATAACAGAGATAAAACCTCAAACCAATGAAATAGTTTTAGGAGAATTTTCAGAACTTTTTACTGATAAAGTGGAATTAATAAATTATAAATTTTCTGTTGAGTATGAAAAATTAGAAAATTTAGAATTATTAGCAAGGCCCAGATTTTCAAGTACAGGTTTTTATGGAAAATTAATTAAAGATAAGAATAAAATTTATTTTAAATATAATGAAGAGAATGCACATAATGCAAAAGGGCAACACATAGTATTTTTCTATGATGGTTTTGTTGTAGGAGGAGGAGAAATAAAATGAGTTACCAAGATATCAATGCTTCAATAATTGATAAATGGATAAAAGAAGAAGATTGGGAATGGGGAAAGGCTATAAGTCATGAAGAATATATCAAGGCTTTAAATAGAAATTGGAATGTAAAACTTACGCCAGTAAAATTTGTACCTCATGAATGGCTTGGAGATTTAAAAGGTAAAAAATTATTAGGGCTTGCTTCTGGTGGAGGACAACAAATTCCTGTATTCAATGCCCTAGGTGCAGAATGTACTGTGCTTGACTACTCAGATGCACAGTTAGAAAATGAAAAAATGGTTGCAGAAAGAGAAAATTATAAAGTAAATATTGTGAAAGCAGATATGACTAAGCCTTTACCTTTTGAAGATGAAAGTTTTGATATAATTTTTCATCCAGTAAGTAATTGTTATATTGAAAGTGTAGAGTCTGTTTTTAAAGAATGTTATAGAATTTTGAAAAAAGGTGGAATTTTACTTTGTGGTTTATCAACAGAAATTAATTATTTAGTAGATGAAAATGAAGAAAAAATAGTTTTTTCTATGCCATTTAATCCTTTAAAAAATAAAGAACATAAAGAATTTTTAGAAAAATTTGATGGAGGTTATCAATTTTCACACACTTTAAGTGAACAACTTGGAGGGCAATTAAAAGCAGGTTTTACTCTTACAAACATTGAAGATGATACCAATGGAGTTGGGAGACTTCATGAGATGAATATATCTACATATATTATGACTAGGGCAATTAAATAAAAAATTGAATATCTTAGGGAACAAAAAAATAAAAAATTCCCAACCTACTACTAAAAGTTGGGAATTTTTATATTATTTATAACTAACTTTCAGCTTCTTTCCATAGAAAGCTATTCCAACAAGAGTTATATTTTCAAAACTTCTTGCTTTTAAATTTACATCATATTTTTTTTCTTCAATTTGCTTAATTGCTTCTTGTGATAGCTTTTCTAACTTATTTTCATCATCAGATACTTTAAATTCTAATATAAAGGCTCTATTATTTTTATTCTTAGGTTCCAATATCACATCATACCTTCCAAAACCTGCTTCAAAATTAGATGTTACATAATAATCATTATCTAAATAACTTAACATTCCTAAGGATAATCCGTGATAAAAAGCCTCTTTGCTTGTATCCCAATTACTTGTTGATTTTAACATTATCTCTTGAAAATACTTTTCAAAATCATTAAATTTAAGATTTTTTAATGCTTCCATTGTTTTTCTAAATAAACTTATTCCAAAGTGTGTATTGATAAATTCTTTTTTAAATAGATTTTTAATTTCTTTGTTTGGCAATCTTAAAGAATAAATATCACTATCTATTTTTTCTTTTACTGTTAAATAACCACTAAACAATAGTAATTCCCATACTTCTTTACTATCCATTAATATAGACAAATCAGATGTTCCAGATATTGCTTCTTCCACATCTTCTCCATTAAATAAATTTTCTAAAATATCATTAGTATCTGTTGTAGCTTCTTTCAATACATTTTTTATTAAAAAGTTTTCTGATGTTCCTACCCAATAAGGTTCTAATTCCTTTGATTGTAAAAAGTTTAAAATACTCCAAGGATTATAAAGTTCTGAATTTCCAAATCTATAACCATCATACCAAGATTTAACTTCTGGTAATTCATATTCTATATTAAAATATTTTAATGCTTCTATCACATCATTTTCTGTAAAACCGAAAAATTCAGAATATTCTTTATTTAAAATTGAATATACTTTTAAATTATTCAAATCTGAAAATATTCCTGCCTTAATAACTCTAATTATTCCAGTTAAAACTCCCATTTTTAAATATTGATTAGTTTTTAATGCTTCTCCTAAAAATATTTTATAGAAATTTATAGCCTCATCATAATATCCATATTTATATGCTGTAATTAAAGGTATATCATATTCATCTATTAATAAAACAACCTCTTTTTTATAGTATTTATATAGAAAAGCTGTTAAATTTTTTAAAGAATTAGTATATTCACCATTTATTTCTCCAAGCCATATATTATCAAAGACTTTTAATTCACTTTCATTTAAAACTTCTCTTATATATTCAAATTCATTATATAATTCTCTAATTAAAATTTTTAATTGTGCTAAGTTTTCTTGCCAAGTATTTCCTTTTATACCTTTTAAAGAAATTAAAATAGTTGGATATTTCCCTTGTTCATCTATATATTTTGAATTTTCTATATCTAAACTATTAAATAATTTTCTATTTTCTTCATTATTTCTGATATCAAAGAAATATTTTAGCATAGACATATTTAATGTTTTTCCAAATCTTCTTGGACGGGTAAATAATTTTACTTGTGAGCCATCATATATTAACTCATCTATGAATTTTGTTTTATCTACATAATAAAAATCTTCTTTCATTATCTTTCTAAAATTATCTATGCCTATTGGAATTCTTTTCATATCCTCTCCTCCATTAGTTTTCTTTTATTATATCATTTAAAACTATAAAAATAAAATAGCAGAAGTATAAAAAATTTGGTATAATAAAAAGAATAAAAAAATAAAAATCAGCTCATTGATAGCCAGATCTTTTCTCCTTTAAAAAAATTTATTTATCAGTTTTTCTTGAAATAAAAATATTAAAATTTTCTATATTTATATAATGACTACTTGCCAGCCTATAATGTTTCAGTAGCTCCAAAATGCTCCTTCAACATTATAGGACGTCGCAGTAGTTTTACTTAAAAGTTATTTAATTATTTTTCAAGAAAAATTTTAATTTACTAATTTTATGATTTGGAATGTAATTTGCTTGTTTTTATTTTATAATTGATGGAGTATAAAAAGTGAGGTTAAAATGTTTATAGATGAAGTTATAATAACAGTGAAAGCTGGGAATGGTGGAGATGGTTCTGCTGCTTTCAGAAGAGAAAAGTTTGTCCAATTTGGAGGACCAGATGGTGGAGATGGTGGAAAAGGTGGAGATGTTGTTTTTGTAGCTGATTCCAATATCAACACTCTTATTGACTTTAAATTTAAAAAATTATTTAAAGCTCAAAATGGTGAAAATGGACAAAAGAAACAAATGTATGGAAAAAAAGGGGAAGATTTAATAATTAAAGTTCCAGTAGGAACACAGGTTAGAGATTTTACAACTGGAAAATTAATCCTAGATATGAGTGTAAATGGAGAGCAAAGAGTTTTATTGAAAGGTGGAAAAGGTGGTTATGGAAATATCCATTTTAAAAACTCTATAAGAAAAGCTCCAAAGATAGCAGAAAAAGGTGGAGAAGGAGCAGAAATAAAAGTTAAATTAGAATTAAAACTTTTAGCTGATGTTGCTCTTGTTGGCTATCCATCAGTTGGGAAGTCAAGTTTTATAAATAAAGTTTCTGCTGCAAATTCTAAGGTAGGAAGTTATCATTTTACAACTCTTGAGCCAAAACTTGGAGTTGTAAGGTTAGAAGAAGGAAAATCTTTTGTTATAGCAGATATACCAGGGCTTATTGAAGGAGCACATGAAGGAGTTGGCTTAGGAGATAAATTTTTAAGACATATTGAAAGATGTAAAATGATTTATCATATAGTTGATGCTGCTGAAATTGAAGGCAGGGATTGTATTGAAGATTTTGAAAAAATCAATTATGAATTAAAGAAATTCAGTGAAAAGTTAGCTAGTAAAAAGCAAATAGTTATTGCTAACAAAATGGATTTAATTTGGGATATGGGAAAATACAATAAGTTTAAAGATTATTTAGCAGAAAAAGGAATAGAAATTTATCCTGTGTCTGTGCTTTTAAATGAAGGTTTAAAGGAAGTTCTATATAAAACTTATGATATGTTATGTCATATTGAAAGAGAACCTTTGGAAGAAGAAACAGATATTACAAAATTATTGAAAGAATTAAAAATAGAAAAAGAAGATTTTGAAATCACAAGAGATGAAGAAGATGCAATAGTTGTTGGTGGAAGAATAGTAGATGATGTTTTAGCAAAATATGTAATAGGAATGGATGATGAATCATTGGTAACTTTCTTACATATGATGAGAAGTTTAGGAATGGAGGAAGCTCTACAAGAATTTGGTGTAGAAGATGGAGATACAGTAAAAATAGCTGATGTAGAGTTTGAATATTTTGAATAAAGCTATTGTTATAGCAGGTCCTACTGGAGTTGGTAAGACAAAAATTTCAATAGATTTAGCTAGTGAATTAAATGCAGAAATTATATCTTCTGACTCAGCTCAAGTTTATAAAGGATTAAATATTGGGACTGCTAAGATAACAGAGAAAGAAATGCAAGGAATAAAACATCATTTAATAGATATTGTTGAACCTATATCAAAATATAGTGTTGGAAATTTTGAAAAAGATGTAAATAAAATATTAAATCAAAATCCTGAAAAAAATTTTTTATTGGTTGGTGGAACAGGATTATATTTAAATTCTGTAACTAATGGACTGTCTATTTTACCAGAAGCCGATAAAAAGACTAGGGAATATTTAACAACTTTGGATAATCAAACTCTACTTGAATTAGCTTTAAAATATGATGAAGAAGCCACAAAAGAAATTCACCCTAATAATAGAGTTAGACTTGAAAGAGTAGTTGAAGTTTTTTTATTGACTGGACAAAAATTTTCTGAACTTTCCAAAAAAAATATTAAAAATAATAATTTTAAATTTTTAAAAATTGCTTTGGAAAGAGATAGAGAAAATCTATATGATAGAATAAATAAAAGAGTGGATATAATGTTTGCTCAAGGTTTAGTAGATGAAGTAAAAAATTTATATGAAATCTATGGTGAAAAATTATATAAATTAAATATAATAGGTTATAATGAAATTATAGATTATATCAATGGTATAATTAGTTTAGATGAAGCAAATTATAGAATTAAATTAAATTCAAGACATTATGCTAAAAGGCAATTTACTTGGTTCAAAGCAGATAACGAATATCAATGGTTTAATCTTGATAGAATTTCAGAACAAGAAATTGTAAAAAGTATATACACAATGTTTAATATCAAGGCTTGATTTAATGCTTTTTATATGATATTATTAAAAGGCAGAGGTGTCTATTATGAAAAAAATTATATTACTTATTGCAATGATTTTTTTATTAATATCATGCTCTAATAATAACTATATTAAAACAGGTTTTTCTCAAAATGAGAAACAAGAATTGATTTTATTTAAAGATAAGATTAAAAATAATTTAAGTGAAAATAATCTTGCTTACATTAAAGAAAACACAAAAGATAGTTATAGAAACAGATATATTTTAGAGAAACTACAAAATATTGATTTTACAAAATTGAATATATTTGTATCTGAGCCATCTTATACAAATGAGTATCCTAGTTCATTATTGGCTCTGAATATGAATGAAGATACTTATTATTTTGATTTAATTTTTACTTATGATAGTCAAAATAAAAAATGGTTAATTTTTGATTTAAAAGAAAAGGGGTGAGCTTATGGAAAATTTTGAAAAAGAAATAAATAGAATAAAAATATTTATTCCTTCTTTTTTAAGTAGCTTATCCACAGTTAGAGCTATGGTCAGAGTATATCTCAGAGAACATCATATAAGTGAGTTGGATGAAATTCAAATACTTTCAGTAGTGGATGAATTGACTACTAATGCAGTAGAGCATGCTTATAGTAATGATAAAGGCGAGATAGAAATAGTACTAAATTTTTATAAGAAAACTATTTTCTTAACTGTTGAAGATTTTGGAAAAGGTTATGATGAAAGCTTAGACAGTAAAGAAGATGGTGGGTTTGGTTTGTCAATTGCTAGAAAGTTAGTGGATGTTTTTAAAATTGAAAAGAAAACAAAGGGAACGGTTTTTAAAGTTGAAAAGAAAATTAAGGAGGCAGTATAAATGGATAACAATTTTGAGATTTTAGAAAGAATTAAAGATGATGTACAAATAATAGAAATAAATGGAGAATTAGATGCATTTGTTGCCCCTAAATTAAAAGAAACTTTTAATAAACTTATTGAAAAAGATATTAATAAGTATATTGTTGATTTTAAAGGATTAATCCATATAAACAGTCTAGCTATGGGAATTTTAAGAGGAAAGTTACAAGTAGTTAGAGAAATGGGTGGAGATATTAAGATAGTAAATCTTAATAAACACATCCAAACAATTTTTGAAACAATAGGATTAGACGAAATATTTGAAATTTACAAAAATGAGGAAGAAGCATTAAAAAGTTTCAAATAAATAATTGTCTGAAGGGGAAAATGTATGGATTTACTGATATTTTTAGGATTAGGTATGCTTGCATTAGCACTAATCTTTGCAGTATTCTTCAAAAAGATAGTCATTGATAGGCAAATTGAAAAGCTAAATGATTTGGAAGATGAAGTTGAAAAAGCTAAATTAAAAGCTAAAGAAATAGTTGAAGAAGCTGAAAGAGATGCTGTTTCAAAAGCTAAGGAAATAGAATTAAAGGCTAAGGAAAAAGCATACCAAATAAAAGAAGAGGTTGAGAAGGAAGCTAGAAATTCAAAAAATGAAATAGCTCAAAAAGAAGCTAGAATCATTAAAAAAGAAGAAATTTTAGATGGAAAAATTGAAAAGATTGAAATTAAAAGTTTAGAATTAGAAAAAATTAATGATGAACTTGAAGAAAGAAGAAAAGAAATTGATGATTTAAAAGTAAAACAAGAAGAAGAACTTTCAAGAGTTAGTGAACTTTCAAAGGCAGATGCAAGAGAAATTTTATTACGTAAAGTAAGAGAAGAAATGACACATGACATGGCAATTACTATAAGAGAGTTTGAAAATAAACTTGATGAAGAAAAAGAAAAAATTAGTCAAAAAATTCTTTCAACTGCTATTGGAAAAGCAGCTGCTGATTATGTAGCTGATGCAACTGTGTCAGTTATTAATCTTCCAAATGATGAAATGAAAGGAAGAATAATTGGTAGAGAGGGAAGAAATATTAGAACTATTGAAGCATTAACAGGTGTTGATGTAATTATAGATGATACCCCAGAAGCTGTTGTACTTTCTTGTTTTGATGGGGTAAAAAGAGAAATTGCAAGACTTACAATAGAAAAATTAATTACTGATGGTAGAATACACCCAGGTAAGATAGAAGAAATTGTAAATAAGTGTAAAAAAGATATAGAAAAAGAAATAGTTGCTGCTGGAGAAGAAGCTCTTATAGAACTTTCTATACCTACAATGCACCCAGAAATTATAAAAACTTTGGGAAGACTAAAATATAGAACAAGCTATGGACAAAATGTATTAACTCATTCAATAGAAGTTGCAAAGATTGCTTCAACAATGGCTGCTGAAATTGGAGCTAATGTTGAGCTTGCAAAAAGAGGAGGTTTACTTCATGACATAGGTAAGGTTCTTGTCAATGAAATTGAAACTTCTCATGCTATTGTTGGTGGAGAATTTATAAAGAGATTTGGTGAAAAACAAGATGTTATAAATGCTGTAATGGCTCACCATAATGAAGTAGAATTTGAAACTGTTGAAGCTATACTTGTTCAAGCTGCTGATGCTGTATCTGCTTCAAGACCAGGTGCTAGAAGAGAGACTTTAACGGCTTATATTAAGAGATTAGAAAACCTTGAAGAAATAGCAAATTCATTTGAAGGTGTAGAATCTTCTTATGCTATCCAAGCAGGTAGAGAGTTAAGAATAGTAATTAATCCAGATAAAGTTAGTGATGATGAAGCAACATTGATGTCAAGAGAGGTTGCTAAAAAGATAGAAGACACTATGCAATATCCAGGACAAATAAAAGTTACTATTTTAAGAGAAACAAGAGCAGTGGAATATGCAAAATAAAAAATAATTTAAGATTTAAAAGAGGGGGTTATTATAGGTTAATTTATAATACTCCTTTTTTATTTCTTGTATAAATTTAGTAAAAAAGTTATAATACTTAATAGATAATTTAGAATAATTTATATGAAAGAGGCAGTACTTAATGTTGAACTCAATTAAAAAAATTCCCAAAAAATTTTCAATACCTTTATTTATATTTGCAGTAATAGTTTTCATTATTACTGCTGTTTTGCTTAACTTAGAAAAAATAGTTGAAAAAGTAAGTGCCAGATTTATAAATGGTAGAGTTGTTATTGAAGATATTGATTTATCATTTTCAAAACCTGTTGTAAAAAACATAACTCTATATGATGATAAAAATAATGTACTATTTAATTCACCAGAAGTTATTGCTAATATTAGTTTTAAAAATTTAACAAAGGGAAGAATAGATGAATTAAAAATAAATTCAGCTGTTGTAAATGTAGTTAGAGATAAAGATGGAGTAATAAATTTTACTAAATTATCTAAAACAAAAAGTGAAGAAAAACCTAAAAACCCACTTAATAAAGTGGTAGTTTCTAATGTGAGAGTAAATTATGAAGACTATACTTTTCCTACTAAACTTGAAAGAAAAATAGAAAATATTAATGCTGTTGTAACTGCAAATAAAGAAAAGTTAGTTGAAACAGCAGATATCAATATAGAAGATGAAAATATACAATTAGAAACTCATTTTAAAGATGAAAGTAATGATAAAGTTGCTTCTTTACAAGGAGAATTAAGAGTAGATAAATTTTTACTTGATAAAGACTTATTGAAAAGTCTTGTAAATAATAAAAAATTACATTTTTCAGATGTAAATATAATTTCAGATTTATCTTTTAAAACTGATAAAACTGTAAAAAATACATATATAACTGGAAATTTAGATGTAATTTCAGAATTTTTTAGATATGATGATATAGATAGTGATATAAAAAATATTAAATTATCTAGTAAATTTAATGGTAGAGATGGGGAAGCAAACTTAGGGCTAAATATATTTGGAAAGAATAAGGATTTTTCTTTAGCATATAAAGATGAAGAATTAAATTCAGTAATAACATTTGATAAAATTGATGAAAGTATATTAAATAAGATTGTTCCTATAAGAGAAAAGAAATTAGATTTAAAAAATATTATTTTAACAAGTATAAAAATTTGTATTTCATCTATAATAGCAACTGGTGCAGCATATTATATAAATAATGTAATTTTAAAATTAGTAATTTTTTCTGCTGTGTTTTTATTACAATGGGCATATCCAATTTACAAGTATAGAGAAAGAGTTTTTTATAAAAAGTAAATAGTTTTATTTTTGATTTTATGTTATAATCAATTAAAAAGTTATAAATTTCAGGGAGGGAGAACAATGGGCTTAGGCGATTTCCTTTTTAAAGAAAAAGAAGAAAAATATTTAAAACAAATTGAAGATTTACAAAATAAATTAAAGAAACAAGAAGAAGAGATTATACAATTAAAATATGATATAGAAGTTGTTACTCAAGAAAGAGATAGCCGAATAAGTGGAAAGCAACTAGAAATTTTTGAAAGAAATCTAAAGCAGAACATGGAAAGTTCTAAAAAATACAGAGAACTTTTAGTTTCATATAGAATAAATCCTGAAAAAAATCAATATAAATA
>ERZ773079.2528-NODE-2528-length-10127-cov-10.892573_pt1 | contig 10127 bp, 14 predicted proteins | sample MGYA00511355_ERZ773079 | MGnify/ENA primary metagenome ERZ773079 (study PRJEB29015, sample SAMEA2737979) | human oral metagenome | biome: human oral; feature: human-associated habitat; material: dental | place: China | collected 2117 ... | reverse complement strand
TCGTCAAGCACCTGATGCTGTCGGAGCACCGGGTGGCCGACCTCGTCGGGCACCTGGGGCTGGCGCAGTCCACGGTGTCGGCCCACGTCCGGGGGCTGCGGGACAGCGGACTGCTGACCGCACGGGTGAGGGGCCGCGCCACTTTCTATTCCTTGGCCGAACCAGAACTGACGACGAATCTGCTGGCCGCCGCCGATGACCTCCTGGTCGCAACCGGCGAGGTCCCAGTCATCTGCGAACCGGAAGTCGAAGCACCATGAGCGAACACCACGACCACGACACCCACGACCACGAGCACCACGACGAGTCCCACGACCACGATCATCACGGGCATGGCCACAGCCATAATCACGCGCACGGCTCGACGAACCGGAAACGCCTTGGAATCGCACTGGGCATAACCGGCTTGATCTTCGCCGCCGAGGTGATCGGCGCAATCGTGACGGACAGCTTGGCGCTGCTCGTCGATGCCGGACACATGCTGACCGATTCTCTCGGCCTGGTGGTGGCGCTCATCGCGGCGACGTTGATGAAACGTCCCCCCTCGGAGCGTCACACCTGGGGTTGGCAGCGCGCGGAGGTGCTGTCCGCCGGGGCGCAGTCCGCGATTCTGCTGTGCGTCGGAGGCTACGCCATCTACGAGGGCGTACTTCGCTTGTTCGCTCCCCCGGAGGTGGAGGCGGGCGGCGTGGCCGTCATCGGTGTGGTCGGCCTGCTGGGCAACGTGGCATCGCTACTGGTGCTGATGGGCGGCAAGGACAGCAACCTGAACATGCGGGCCGCCTTCCTGGAGGTGTTGAATGACGCCCTCGGGTCGGTGGCGGTGATCGTCTCCGCGGTGGTGATCGCCCTGACGGGGTGGACCCGTGCTGACACCATCGCCGGTCTTCTCGTGGCCGCGCTGATCGTTCCGCGGGCCTTGAAACTGCTGCGGGAGTCGGGGTCGATCCTGTTGGAGGCCACACCGACCGAACTGGACCTGACCAAGGTGAGGCAACACCTGTTGGAAAGGCCTCACGTCAAGGAGGTGCACGACCTCCACGCCTCCGTGGTCTCCACCGAACTTCCGATTCTGACTGCCCACGTGGTACTCGCCGACGAATGCTTCACCGATGGACATTCACAAGAGATTCTGGCCGATATCCAGGAGTGCCTGATCAAACATCACGAGATCCGCATCGAGCACTGCACCCTGCAACTGGAGTCGAAAAAGGTGGCAGAAAAGCACAAGGAGCACCTGCACGCGTAAGAAGAATAGGACCAGCAGGTCGCGATCCCATCGCGAGAGATTTCACGAAATTTGTTCATGCCCATCCTCAAGCCCGCCTAACCAAGGGCGTCAACCGTCGATGAGCAGCCTGTAGAAAAACATCAGGGGGATCACTTTCACCCACACCTGCGAACAAGATTTCATATTTCGCATAAGAATCGCCGGGGAAACCGCCGACGGAGCAAGACCGCCGTTCTGGTTTCCCCGGCGATTAGTGCACAAAGGGGTAGGCGACACCGCTCTCCCAAAGAATGCCCACCTTGACAGTAATCAAGAAGCCACGACAGCTTCGCTTCAGCTTATCGACGGAATCCACCTCAGAAAGCCGAAACAACCCGCGGCGCGGAAACAAGCACTGAACATGACCGGATGGTCTCAATGGAGTCCGATCCAGAAGGCCGGAACAATGCTGTGTCTGCTGAGCAGGCGCAAGCCAAAACCGTCCGTCTCAATGAAGTCCGACCTAGAAGGCCGGAACAATGATCGACGCGACCCGCGCACTGGACGGCATGCAGAGCGTCTCAATGAAGTCCGGCCTAGAAGGCCGGAACAATCCGTCGAAGGCAAAACCCTGGCGGACGCGACCCTGGTCTCAATGAAGTCCGGCCTAGAAGGCCGGAACAATGGGGCGTCGATAGAGGATTCGATCTCGGAGAGGCGCGGTCTCAATGAAGTCCGGCCTAGAAGGCCGGAACAATAAACTCACCCGGCGACGGGCCGACAACATCACCCAGGTCTCAATGAAGTCCGGCCTAGAAGGCCGGAACAATGAGCTTGACGATCTGGCCTACGCGTTGAAGATCGTGATGTCTCAATGAAGTCCGGCCTAGAAGGCCGGAACAATAGGCCAAGGCTCGGGAATGGGAAGTCAAGGCCAAGCAGTCTCAATGAAGTCCGGCCTAGAAGGCCGGAACAATGTCATGCTTTGGCTAAGCAGCTTCGTTCTGTGATTTGCTGTCTCAATGAAGTCCGGCCTAGAAGGCCGGAACAATGCCGTTACCACGCGGGAGTAGGGAGAACAGCTCGTTGTCTCAATGAAGTCCGGCCTAGAAGGCCGGAACAATTCGGCATCGGTGTTGAGGCGCACATGGGGATTTCGAGAGTCTCAATGAAGTCCGGCCTAGAAGGCCGGAACAATCCAGATAATTTGGACGACGATTTAAGCATTCAGGATTTGGTCTCAATGAAGTCCGGCCTAGAAGGCCGGAACAATGGCATCCTGGACCGACTGGCCCCACTCAACATTGACTTGTCTCAATGAAGTCCGGCCTAGAAGGCCGGAACAATATTGCAATTCCCGACGGGGTTGCTGAGGATGTGGTCGTCTCAATGAAGTCCGGCCTAGAAGGCCGGAACAATCTTCTTTTCCTGTTTTGGGGTGAGTCCCGGTCACGGGTCTCAATGAAGTCCGGCCTAGAAGGCCGGAACAATGATGAAAGTCTCCGCGACCTACTCGGGGAAGACGCCCGTGTCTCAATGAAGTCCGGCCTAGAAGGCCGGAACAATGATCCATGATCTTTGCAATGAGGATCTCGCTGTCACTGTCTCAATGAAGTCCGGCCTAGAAGGCCGGAACAATTGGCGGAATCGGGGTAATTGCGATTGGCGCATACCTGTCTCAATGAAGTCCGGCCTAGAAGGCCGGAACAATGGTAGGTCACCGGAATCCAAGCATCGGTGATGAGGTTGTCTCAATGAAGTCCGGCCTAGAAGGCCGGAACAATCCGGAGGGGTGTGCCTCGTGCCACGCCCCTACGAGTTGTCTCAATGAAGTCCGGCCTAGAAGGCCGGAACAATTGGCAGACGCGCCTGACTCAAAATCAGGTCCCGAGTCTCAATGAAGTCCGGCCTAGAAGGCCGGAACAATGAAGATGGGACTCTGTAAACTATACAGGGCTCAAGTAGTCTCAATGAAGTCCGGCCTAGAAGGCCGGAACAATGCTATTATCGACCGGTCCGAATGTCTCCGACTGAGTGGTCTCAATGAAGTCCGGCCTAGAAGGCCGGAACAATAAGGGGGTTAAAATCACAAAAAGAATTAGAAAAGACTGTCTCAATGAAGTCCGGCCTAGAAGGCCGGAACAATCAGCGGAGAACCGCCTCAGTGGTGGGACGAGTGGATGTCTCAATGAAGTCCGGCCTAGAAGGCCGGAACAATCAAAGGTGTTCAACAATGTCCACACCATCATCTTTGAGTCTCAATGAAGTCCGGCCTAGAAGGCCGGAACAATTCGCTTTGCCCATCACCTTTCGCGCCGTAATCGGTGAGTCTCAATGAAGTCCGGCCTAGAAGGCCGGAACAATGTTACCTTTTCGTGATTATAACGGGAAATGTTATAGTCTCAATGAAGTCCGGCCTAGAAGGCCGGAACAATCCGGATATGCGTCCGCGGACTGGGGCCTTCAGAAAGCGTCTCAATGAAGTCCGGCCTAGAAGGCCGGAACAATGACGTCAAAAGCTTACTGAGGCCCCTGTACCTTGCCGGTCTCAATGAAGTCCGGCCTAGAAGGCCGGAACAATTGGTCCCCACACCCGTTCAGCTGAAGACAGCGTGGTCTCAATGAAGTCCGGCCTAGAAGGCCGGAACAATTGTGCGATCCGGTTTTCCCATCCGGCGCCGCGGGTCTCAATGAAGTCCGGCCTAGAAGGCCGGAACAATGACATGGTGGGGGCGTGGAAACCGTGATCGATCAGCCGGTCTCAATGAAGTCCGGCCTAGAAGGCCGGAACAATTTGATGAGCACGAGCGGTTTCACCTAACCGCAAAACGGTCTCAATGAAGTCCGGCCTAGAAGGCCGGAACAATGCATGGCCGGGACCCGCTGATGATGGAAAAGGCAGTTGTCTCAATGAAGTCCGGCCTAGAAGGCCGGAACAATCATCATGAACCTCCAGGAGAAGCGCGAGTATCTCGCGTCTCAATGAAGTCCGGCCTAGAAGGCCGGAACAATCCAGATCTCCATCTCCGAGGCCATGATGCGGCGAGCGTCTCAATGAAGTCCGGCCTAGAAGGCCGGAACAATGAACCTCGGTGATTTTGAAGCCAGAATTCTTCGCGACGTCTCAATGAAGTCCGGCCTAGAAGGCCGGAACAATCGGGATTCAACATTCTAGGCGCCATTGGCCTGCACATAGTCTCAATGAAGTCCGGCCTAGAAGGCCGGAACAATTTCCCCTATCGCGCATTCCCCAACCGGGGTGGAAACGTCTCAATGAAGTCCGGCCTAGAAGGCCGGAACAATCCAAACCATGAAACTTCTGTTATACAGTTGGATTTATTGTCTCAATGAAGTCCGGCCTAGAAGGCCGGAACAATCAGTACGGGAGACGCTATCAAACGCAATTGATGCGACAGTCTCAATGAAGTCCGGCCTAGAAGGCCGGAACAATACAACTCCCCTCCTTTCTCAGGGTCCGCGGCCAAAAGAGTCTCAATGAAGTCCGGCCTAGAAGGCCGGAACAATTCCGTTTGTCCGTCGCCCTTGGCGCCATAATCTGTAAGTCTCAATGAAGTCCGGCCTAGAAGGCCGGAACAATACCCTTCCCGGGGTTCGTGGAAGCGGCTTTATCGGGGTCTCAATGAAGTCCGGCCTAGAAGGCCGGAACAATCATCCCACGAAGCTGGGCGCGTGGAAAAAGGAGTAGTCTCAATGAAGTCCGGCCTAGAAGGCCGGAACAATAATGGCTGTCCGCCCTTTGGTTATGGATATCGGTGAGTCTCAATGAAGTCCGGCCTAGAAGGCCGGAACAATCTAAGAGACGAACTGAAGAACACCGTGCGGCGATCATCGTCTCAATGAAGTCCGGCCTAGAAGGCCGGAACAATCCACATACGGAGCCTGGAACACGCGGAACCGGGTCGTCTCAATGAAGTCCGGCCTAGAAGGCCGGAACAATGGATAGTGAACACAGCAGGCCCAGCAGAGGACGAAGTGTCTCAATGAAGTCCGGCCTAGAAGGCCGGAACAATAGGCCTGTGACCTTCTGGTGGATGGCGACGGTGATGGGGTCTCAATGAAGTCCGGCCTAGAAGGCCGGAACAATTTACTATTGTTGATGAATGTTGTTGTTAGTGGTTGGGTCTCAATGAAGTCCGGCCTAGAAGGCCGGAACAATCCAACTGACCTCCGGCAGTCCCGTAGGACGCCGAGATGTCTCAATGAAGTCCGGCCTAGAAGGCCGGAACAATCTCACTCCATCGGGGGCGGCAAGTGGCAGGTGGCGTCTCAATGAAGTCCGGCCTAGAAGGCCGGAACAATTCGGTGATCACGGAATACCCTCAGCTGCCGATCACCAAGTCTCAATGAAGTCCGGCCTAGAAGGCCGGAACAATCCAAAACCAGACCATATAACCATCAAAGGCAAGCCTTGTCTCAATGAAGTCCGGCCTAGAAGGCCGGAACAATCTGGCGGGCGAATATGGTGCGGGGAGTGCTCCTCGGAACGTCTCAATGAAGTCCGGCCTAGAAGGCCGGAACAATCTCGAGTAAGACCTCAATGGCCCTTTTCACAATAGGGTGTCTCAATGAAGTCCGGCCTAGAAGGCCGGAACAATGCGAAACAGTGGACTCCACACGAATACCGCCCCTCTTGTAGTCTCAATGAAGTCCGGCCTAGAAGGCCGGAACAATATGTCGATGCCGCCGGGAATGTGAAACCGGACAAACAGTCTCAATGAAGTCCGGCCTAGAAGGCCGGAACAATCGTCGGGGGCGGAAAGTGGCAGGTGGCATACACAGAGTCTCAATGAAGTCCGGCCTAGAAGGCCGGAACAATGGGTCCAGAACCAGAACATTCGGCGCCGTACAAGCGTCTCAATGAAGTCCGGCCTAGAAGGCCGGAACAATTCGTGTACCCCCGGCATGGGTTACGCCGTACAAGAAAGTCTCAATGAAGTCCGGCCTAGAAGGCCGGAACAATACAACTCCCGAACAACGTACGGGTCCCAGAACCCATAGTGTCTCAATGAAGTCCGGCCTAGAAGGCCGGAACAATGCTTTGTCAAAGGCGCCCACCATTGCAATGGTGTCCTCGTCTCAATGAAGTCCGGCCTAGAAGGCCGGAACAATGGATGAGACGTCCAGACCCTGGGTGGCAGCGATGAAGGTCTCAATGAAGTCCGGCCTAGAAGGCCGGAACAATGGAAACAGGTGGATACCTGTCGTAAATAGCTTGATCGTCTCAATGAAGTCCGGCCTAGAAGGCCGGAACAATAACATTGATTTTTCCAATACCGCTGCTGAGGTCATTGCTGTCTCAATGAAGTCCGGCCTAGAAGGCCGGAACAATTAACAATAACTTCATTGTTGCGATTACGGTATTCTGGTGTCTCAATGAAGTCCGGCCTAGAAGGCCGGAACAATCGGCCGGCGTCGCTGTCTCACCCCCGAGGAGATGCTGGAGTCTCAATGAAGTCCGGCCTAGAAGGCCGGAACAATATTGAACGACGTTGGGCGCCCGATACCGGGTCCAAGTCTCAATGAAGTCCGGCCTAGAAGGCCGGAACAATGGAAACGTCCCCGAGGCGCTATCAATGCGTATGGGAGAGTCTCAATGAAGTCCGGCCTAGAAGGCCGGAACAATCCATCATGGGCGTGGATGACAAGGTGTATGTCGAGTTGTCTCAATGAAGTCCGGCCTAGAAGGCCGGAACAATCTGGAGGATTTTGCCTTCCTCGTCTCGGAGATCAACGGTCTCAATGAAGTCCGGCCTAGAAGGCCGGAACAATCCATTCCCTTACCTCCGTATATCTGGCAACCATAAGTGTCTCAATGAAGTCCGGCCTAGAAGGCCGGAACAATGCGGGCCTAAACTCCACTGCTGTCATGGCATCACTGTCGTCTCAATGAAGTCCGGCCTAGAAGGCCGGAACAATCCATTCCCGGTACCCGAGACAGGTCCGCCTCCTCCCGTCTCAATGAAGTCCGGCCTAGAAGGCCGGAACAATGCTGCCACGAAGGCGACCGCCGCGATGAGGGTGAGAAGTCTCAATGAAGTCCGGCCTAGAAGGCCGGAACAATACCGCTCCGGTGGCTGCCCTGGTCACGGTGCCAGACAGTCTCAATGAAGTCCGGCCTAGAAGGCCGGAACAATCCGGTCGGATCCTCGGCCAGGAAGTCAGTGTTCAGAGTCTCAATGAAGTCCGGCCTAGAAGGCCGGAACAATCGGCACTGAAGAGGCGGCCGATTGGATCCCTGGTGCCTCGTCTCAATGAAGTCCGGCCTAGAAGGCCGGAACAATTCAGTCAGGAGCTGTGGATTCTCGCGAATCTGTGGGAGTCTCAATGAAGTCCGGCCTAGAAGGCCGGAACAATCGGAGGCCCCAGACTCCGTCACCCAGACCTACCCCGATGTCTCAATGAAGTCCGGCCTAGAAGGCCGGAACAATCTGAGCTGACTAAGATCACGGGGGGCCACACAGGTGAGTCTCAATGAAGTCCGGCCTAGAAGGCCGGAACAATTTGGTGGGGCAGCAGCTGTCTCATATCCCGGCAGGACGAGTCTCAATGAAGTCCGGCCTAGAAGGCCGGAACAATTCGGCCGAGTGGTGTGCGCCGTGCAAGCGAGTTTGGCCATGGGTCGTCTCAATGAAGTCCGGCCTAGAAGGCCGGAACAATGCACGATACTGGACACCTACCGAAGCCACAATCGAAGTCTCAATGAAGTCCGGCCTAGAAGGCCGGAACAATCCGCGATCACGCGTTGTACGTCAATGGTATACAGTCGTCTCAATGAAGTCCGGCCTAGAAGGCCGGAACAATCGGCTCGCCTCGGAAGGCCGCCTTGACTAGGAACTTTACCAGCACCTGCGAGCTCTCCGCACCGCCGGATCCTATAAAACCACTCTGTTGAGTTGTCATGGGGTAAAACACCTAGTCAAACCCCTTCGAGCGCTCCCTAGGAGAGACGACATGACCGGAGGTCTCGCAGCGGCTCACACCACCACGGGTCCCTCGTCGGGCAACCTACGCGGTACCCCAAGCATACGGATGTCTGCGTCTTGCGGGGCGCCGAGGTCGATCACCACCACCGAGTCGTAGGCAAGTGCTATCACATCACGAATGTCCCGTTCCCACATTGCGAGCTCAGCCTTGCTCAGGTCACACACGAACACCGAGTACTGGAGCCACTTCCCGTAGCCCTTCATGAGGTTGAACGTGGCTCGCAGCCGCTTGGGATCCGATATGTCATAGGAAATGAGATATCTTCGTCGGGCCATGGGTCACCTCGTCATCAATGGGGTGTAGGAATCCAGTTCTCCCGTGAAAGAAGCCGCCAGCACTCGTGCCTGAAGATCCAGCACCCTCCGGTACGACACCTGATAGCCGAACAGCGGGTGTTTCAGCTCCGTTTCGAGGCGGCGTTCGTGCGCCTGGATGACGGAGCGTCGTCCATCCGCGGTCAGTGCCACCCCGAGATGTCCCCGCATGAAGCTTTTCTCGTTGATTTCGCCGTTGTTGAGGCATTGCAATGCGACGGATTCCGCCACGAGGGCGCGGAACTCCTCGGCCAGATCGAGAGCGAGGGCAGGTCTGCCGTAGCGGGGCTGGTGCAGCACCCCGAGGAAGGGATCCAGCCCCACCCCGGTCAGCACCGCGACGAGGTCCTTCGTCAACAGGCTGTAGCAGAACCCGAGCACCGCGTTGACGGGATCGGGTGGTGGACGTCGCGCCCTGCCGTGCGCCTGGAACTCGGCCGCGACCTCGAGTCGGGGAGACAACAGCTTGTGGAACTGCCCGAAGTACAGTCGCGCTGCCGTGCCCTCGATCCCGAGCAGCGTCTCCAAGGACGCAGCGGATTCGGTTTTCGCTTCCAGTTCCTTGAGCTGCTCCAGAACCGAATCGTCCAGCGACACCTTCGCGTTGCGGCGCAGCAGCACCCGCTGGTTGTGGATCTTTCCCCGGATCATCTGCTGCGCGAACCGCAGGCCATGGACGCTCGCCAGCACCTGCCGTCGCCTGAGCGTCACGTGACCGTTCATCGGGCCCTGCGACCATCCGTCGAGCCAGCCCCCGTAGCTGAGCCAAATCACCATCGCGCCCCTGCGCCACAATGCCCTGAGTGCCTGGGTGGTGATCTGCACGTTTCCCACCACGCACACCTGGGAGACGTCGAGGAGTCGACGCTCGGCCACCGTCTCACCCTTGACCGCCACCAGCAGGCGGCCACCGGATACCTTCACCGACGCCCCCTGCGTGTTCACGTACACGGGTCTGGCGTCGGGATTCTTGACGATGATCCGACGCGGCTGCTCGCCGGAACGTTCGAGCAGATAGTTCGTCTCATCGGGCATGCACAGCGGTGCCAGCGAGCAGCGGAGGCAGCGCGGGTCGTTCAGCAGCGGTGGGGGTGGAAGTTCCTGCGCAGCCACCTTCCGCGCCAACGCCACCAGCTCCCGTACCTCCGTTTCCGCGTCCTGCCCCACCTCGATAGAGGCCCTGTGATGCGATCCCAGATAGGAAATGTCGGCGCGGTTCACCGAATACCCGGCACGTCGCAGCAGCACCGCCTGGGTCAGGACCTGCACCCGGTCGGCAGGCCACATTCCGCCGTCCCTGGGACCGGATCCCTTCTTCATGTCCACGGGACTCGACGATCCGTCCTCGTGGTCCACCCGGTCTATGACGGCCGTCACCCCGAGGTCCGGATCCGACAACGCCACCTGGATCGAGGTGAACGGTTTCTCCTCCTCATCGGGCGCGGGCATCCGCCCGGAACGACGATCCGTCGCATCGTGGGCCACTGAACCCTGGATCGTGTCGTCGTTGTGAGCCCAGCGGCCGTCCACCCATTCGAGGTGGAACAGCCGCTGGCAGTACACCAATTCGTTCAGCATCCTCGCGGGAACCAGCTGCG
>ERZ773079.2522-NODE-2522-length-10141-cov-11.248265_pt1 | contig 10141 bp, 10 predicted proteins | sample MGYA00511355_ERZ773079 | MGnify/ENA primary metagenome ERZ773079 (study PRJEB29015, sample SAMEA2737979) | human oral metagenome | biome: human oral; feature: human-associated habitat; material: dental | place: China | collected 2117 ... | reverse complement strand
TACAAGGTGGGCGAGATCGACCTGATCATGCGGGACGGCCAGACCGTGGTCTTCGTCGAGGTGCGCAGTCGCCGCTCCATGGCCTGGGGTGGGGCTGCCGCCAGTGTGGACTTCCGCAAGCAGCAGCGCATCCAGCGCGCCGCCCAGTGCTGGCTGCAATCACGCTTTGCCGGCCGTGGCTGGCCAGAGTGCCGCTTTGATGTCGTGGCCATCGAGGCCGGGCGGCTGACGTGGATCCGACAGGCGTTCTGAGCGTCTGAAGGTGCTTGCCAGATCATGCGCTTCGAGGTCGCCAGCCGCATCACAGGCCCCCTGAAAAGTCCATGGGCGTGCCGTTGCCGTCAGCAGTTTGTAACGTTTCGATGCGTGGGCCACAACAGCAGCCGACGAACGGGCGAAATCCGGCCGGCCTTTCTATAATCGGACCAACGCTATCAGGAGATTTCGGATGAGCCAGCCCAGCGCCTTCGCGCGTCGTATCGTATCGTCTGCCGTGCTTGCAGCCACCCTGGGGCTGAGCGGCTGCTTTGGACTGGCCGTCACCGGCGCCGCCATCGGTACGGTGGCCGTGCTGGATCGTCGTTCCATCGGTGCCCAGACCGAGGACGAGACCATCGAGCTGCGCGGCGCCCGCGTGCTCAACGAGAGCGTCAACAAGGACCCGATGGCTTCGGTGGCCATCACCAGCTTCAACCGGCGTGCGCTGCTGACCGGTCAGGTGCCCACTGAAGAGATGCGTGCCCAGGCCGAAGAGATCGTGCGTACCCGGGTGCCCAACATTAAGGACATCTACAACGAGGTCGAGATCAAGCCGGTGGAAGACTTCGCCGCCAGCGCCCGGGATTCTTCCCTGACGGCGCGGGTGAAGGCCGGTCTGGTGCGTGAGCGCAACGTCACCGCCAGCGCCATCAAGGTGGTGACCGAGCGCAACGTCGTCTACCTGATGGGTGTGGTCACGCACGAGGAAGGCCAGCGTGCCGCCATCGTCGCTTCGCAGGTCTCGGGCGTCAGCAAGGTCGTCACGCTGTTCGAATACGTCACCGATGCCGAGCTGTCGCGCATCCTGGGGACCGACCGGCCCGAGAATCAGAAAGGCCAGGGCAAGTAAGCAGGCAAGCCTAGCGTCGTGCGCAGTCGGGCATGACGCTGAGCGGCTGGCGTCCACGTCCCGGATGCACCGCTCGCACCATCGCCCTGCCGAGACGATCAGTCCGTCCGGACGATCATGGGCCGGGAGCATGCGCCAAGCCATGTTCCGATCCGGGTCGTTCCGCCTTCACGCGGCCGGCAGCGTCACCTCCGCCAGCAGGCCGTGGGTGTGCCCCACGGCATCATCCAGTCGCAACCGGCCCTTCAGGTTGCCCACCAGCGTGTTCACGATGGACAGCCCCAGCCCCGAGCCGCTCTCACCCGTGCCCAGCACCCGGTAGAACGGATCGACGACCCGCGCCCGCTCCTCGGCCGGAATGCCGGGGCCATCATCCTGCACAGCCATCACCACCTCGGTGTCGCGGCGATCCACCCACAGATCGATCTGGCCGCCCGCCGGCGTGTAGCGGATGGCGTTGTCCACCAGGTTGCGCAGCAGCGTGTACAGCGCCATCTCGTCAGCGGCGACACGAATCCGCTCGTCCACCTCGGCATCGTGGGTGACGCCGGGGGCCGCGCTGATGCCCAGATTGAGCCCCTTCTGGTCTGCCAGTGGCAGCAGGTCCTCCAGCACGCGACGCATGACCGGCAGGACGGCCACGACGGCGTGGGCGGAAGCTGCCGTGGCCGCGACCTGCCCCTGACCCCAGCGCGCGTTCTGTGCCCGCGCCAGCAGAAGAAGCTGCTCCAGCAGGTGCCGACTGCGCCGGATGCCCGCCTGCAGCGTTTCCAGACGCTCGGTGGCCTCCGGGGACATCGGGGCCGCATGCAGCCGTTCGGCCTGCAGCGACAGGGCGGCCAGCGGAGAGCGCAGCTCGTGTGCGGCGTCGGCGACGAAGCGGCGCTGGCTTTCCATGGCCGCACCGGTACGGCCCAGCAGTCCGTTGATGGCGTTCACGAAGGGCTGAAGCTCCGTGGGCAGATCGGTCTTCGGCAGCGGCTTCAGGTCATGCTCCTGACGGGCATCGACGGTGCGGGATAGCTCCGCCAGTGGCCGCAGCATCAGTCGGATCAGCATCAGCATCACCGCCAGCAGCACGGGCACCAGCAACAGCAGGGGTAGCGTGGCGTAGAGGGCGCTCTGGCGGGCAATCTGATCACGGATGCGGGTTTCCTGCGAGACGGCAATGCGGCTGCCATCGCGCAGGCGATGCACATAGACGCGGTAGTCCAGGTTCTGATGCCGGAAGGCATGAAAGCCGTTCTTCAGCGTGGCCGGCAGCGGCAGGCAGCGTGCTTCGTCGTCGTCATCGTCATCCTTGTCACGCGAAGCGGAAGAACGTGTCGCATCCGGTGTACGTGTCGCATCTGATGGTCTGGCAGATTTTGCTGCTTCATCATTCGCCAGCGAATCTTTCGTGACAGTATCAGTGGCGGAAGGTTGTTTCCTGTCCTTCCCGTCCTGGCTGCCCTTCGGCAGGGCCGGCAGGCGCTGGATGATCAGCCCTTCCTCGTCGTCATCGGTCTGCAGACAGCCCTGCACCGGCAGTGATGCGGTGGCCTGACCGGATTCCGGTCCCAGCAGCTCGGCGGCCTGCTCCAGAATCTCGTCCTGAAACTCATGCACCTCGTGCAGCGTGGCCCGAAACGACAGGATGCCTGCCACGGTGGCCATGGCGGCCACGGCCAGCGAGATGGCGCGTGCCAGCCGGAACTGCAGCGACTGGCTCAGGCCTGCTTGCTCACCATCCATCCGGCGCCCCGTATGTTCCTGATGGCTTCGCTGCCCAGCTTCTTGCGCAGGCTGTGAATGAGGTATTCGATGGCGTTGCTTTCCACTTCCTCGCCCCAGCCGTACACGCGGTCTTCCAGGTCGGCGCGGGAAAGGATTGCACCCGGGCGCTGCATCAGTGCGTGCAGCAGCGCAAACTCGCGGTTGGAAAGCTGCACCGGCGGCTGGCCGTGGGCGCTGGCTTCGCGCGTGGCCGGGTCCAGCGTCAGCAGCGCGCTGGTGAGCACCGGCGTGGCCACGCCGCCATGGCGTCGTAGCACCGCCCGCATGCGGGCCAGCAGTTCGCTGATCTCGAAGGGCTTGAGGATGTAGTCGTCGGCACCGGCATCCAGCCCGGCCACGCGGTCATCCACCGCATCGCGGGCTGTCACCACCAGCACCGGCAGGGCGCTTTCGCGGCTGCGCAGCGTGCGCAGCACATCCAGACCATCGCGGCCCGGCAGGCCCAGGTCCAGCAGCACCAGATCATAGTGCTGGGCAGCCAGCGCGGTGAGAGCCGCGCTGCCGTCCTTGACCCAGTCTGCTGCGTAAGACGCGTCCTTCAGCGCGGCCTGCACCGCGCTGCCGATCATCGGGTCGTCTTCGACGAGCAGGACGCGCATGGGAGGAGGGATCAGTCGTCGTGATCTTCGCGGTTTTCCAGCACGTTGCCGTTCACGGCATCGATGCGGATGTCGTAGATGCGCTTGTCGGTGGTCATCACTTCCACCTCATACTCGGCGCGGTCACGACGCATGTCGATCTCGGCGCTCAGCGCACGGCTGCCGGAATGCTGCTGCTGGGCACGTTCGATGGCCTGTTCCAGCGTGATCCTGGCCTGTTCCATCGCGCGGATGTCCGACTTGTCATAGGCGAGTGCCGAGCCGGCGGCCGTTCCCAGGCCCAGGGCAGCGATGATGGCGAGCAACGGTTTGCGGTTCATGGTGTTTCTCCTGTTTGGAAGATGGGAGACAAAGGCCATGGGTCGGAGGGAGGTGTGCCGTACAGGCGCATGGCATCGTGTGTTCCATGCGGCCTGTCCGGCGGCCTGAAGGCCTTGATCCTCCAACCCGGCATCACCCTTCATCGGGCGATGGAAGTGATGATCCTCTCGCAAACTTAGGACAGCATTAGGAGGCTGCTGTCCGGCGTCCAGCACGCTCAGGCGCGTTTCGTGCAGGGTGGCCCTCACGTTGGTTGTGGCCACCCAGTTCAGCATTCAGGTCAGTCAGATGCCGCTTCAGTTCGCCTTGGCGCTGGCGTGCCGCGATGCCTCTTCTGCCTGCATGTCCGCATGGTACGACGAGCGCACCATGGCGCCCACGGCGGCGTGCTGGAAGCCCATCTCGTAGGCCTTTTCCTCGAACATCTTGAAGGTCTCGGGCGTGACGTAGCGCTCCACCGGCAGGTGGTGCCGGGTGGGGGCCAGGTACTGGCCGATGGTGAGGCGGTCGATGTCGTGCGCGCGCATGTCGCGCATCACCTGCAGGATTTCCTCATCGGTCTCGCCCAGGCCCACCATCAGGCCGGACTTGCTGGGCACATCGGGCTTGCGGGCCTTGAAGTCCTTCAGCAGCTTCAGCGAGTGCTCGTAGTTGGCGCCCGGCCGTGCCTGCTTGTACAGGCGCGGCACGGTCTCCAGGTTGTGGTTCATCACGTCCGGGGGCGTCGCTTCCAGGATGTCCAGCGCCTTGTCCAGGCGGCCGCGGAAATCGGGCACCAGCACCTCGATCTGGGTGCTGGGCGAGTGCTCGCGGATCATGCGGATGCAGTCGGCGTAGTGGCCGGCGCCGCCGTCGCGCAGGTCGTCGCGGTCGACGGAGGTGATGACCACGTACTTGAGGCGCAGCGCCTTCACGCTCATGGCCAGGTTGTAGGGCTCCTCGGTGTCCAGCGGGTCGGGGCGGCCATGGCCCACGTCACAGAACGGACAGCGGCGGGTGCACTTGTCACCCATGATCATGAACGATGCCGTGCCCTTGCCGAAGCACTCGCCGATATTCGGGCAAGAGGCTTCCTCGCAGACCGTGTGCAGCTTGTGGTCGCGCAGGATCTCCTTCATCTCGTAGAAGCGGCTGCCCAGCTTGGGAGCCGGCTTGCGGATCCAGTCCGGCTTGCGCAGCATGTCCTTGATCGGAATGATCTTGATGGGAATGCGCGAGGTCTTGGCTTCGCCCTTCTGTTTCTGGCGTGGGTCGATGGCCGGGGCGGCGGCGCCCTGGTTGGCGGCGGCGCGGGCGGTGATGCCGGAAGCCGGGGTCGCCGTGCCCTGGGGGGCACCATCCCGGGTCGTGACGGGAGGCTGCGACGCGGTGTCGGTCTGCGAGGGCGAGGCGGGACGGGCGGTCAGTGAGCTGTCGACGAGATCCATGGGCGAATTATCCTTCAATGGCGGCGGCCAGTGCCTTGCCCAGGGCAAGCGCCAGCGCATCGAGATCGAGGTCCTGGGAAAGGGCTGCCTGCCGATGGATATCGGTCATCTGCAGGTTGCGGAATCCGCAGGGGTTGATTCTATGGAAAGGTGAAAGGTCCATCTGCCCGTTCAGCGCCAGCCCGTGATAGGAAAAGCCGTGGCTGGTCTTCAGGCCGATGGAGGCGATCTTGGCCACGCCTGCGGCCGGCCGGGCATGGCGCGCATGGACGTGGTGCGGTCCGGACACGGGGGGCGTGACGGTGCCGGCGGGCCATTGTGCCGCGCCATCGGCTGGCTGTACAGGGCCGTTCTGTCCGGGCAGGACGTAGATGCCGGGTGCCCCTTCCTGCCGGAAGGCGGTGATGCCGTACTTACCCAGGCAATCGATCAGCGCATCCTCGATGCGTTCGACCAGGGTGCGGATGCCCAGTCGGCGGGCCCGCAGGTCCAGCATCAGGTAGGCCATGATCTGGCCGGGGCCGTGATAGGTGATCTGACCGCCGCGCTCGGTGGGTACCACCGGGATGTCGCCCGCATCCAGCAGGTGCTCGGGCTGGCTGTTCATGCCCAGCGTGAAGACGGGCGGATGCTGCATCAGCCAGATCTCGTCGCCGGTCGTGGCGGCTTCGGCCAGGTCCGGCCAGTCGCGCAGCAGGGACGCGTCGCCGGTACCGGGTACGGCGGCAGGTGCGGCAGCAGGCAGGGCCTCGCCCGCCAAGGCCGCCTTGCGCGCTGCCTGCCGTGCCGCCGTCCACTCCCGCATGCGCGTCAGGGCGTCCGTGTAGGGCACGGTGCCCAGCAGGCGCAGGCGGATGGGAGGGAGAGCATGGGAGCGGGCGTCCGTCATCGGGGCGGTGGCAATGGGAAGGTGAGGCTGCGGGATGGCGGGCGAGAGTGTCGCCCGGACGTGGGGATCAGATCAGGTACGAGACCTGGGGCAGGGCCGACAGTTCGCGGTACAGGTCGTCCAGCTGCTTGCGCGAATGGGCGGTGAAGGTGGCCGTGAGCGACAGATAGTTGCCGCCCTTGGAATGGCGCACGTCCATGGTCTTGGGGTCGAAGTCGGCAATGTGCCGGCCCAGGACGTCGGCAATGGTCTCCGTGAAGCCGGGTTCGTTCTTGCCCATGACCTTCAGCGGAAATTCCATGGGGAACTGCAGCGGGTCGACGGCAGACGGCTCCGCCGGGACGGCTTCGTTGGTCAGGTGCTCGGGGTGCTTGGGATCGGTCATTTCGGGCTCGCCATGAATGGGGAAAGGGAGAGTTTGCCACCTTCCGCATGCACCCGGGCGGATGTGAAGGGCTGGTCAGGGGCTTGATGAGCCAACCCGAACCGCAGGCCCAGTCGGATGTGCGGTCCGGCGCATGGCTGGCACATGGTCAGACGCAGTGCCGGGTGGCCTGCTCAGGTGCAAGATCAGGCAGAGCCGGTCAGTCAGCCCGGTGCGGGACGTCTTTAAGGGCGATGGACGCAGGAACGTCCCGCGTGCACAGGCCTCAGCGCTGTGCCTTGGCTTCCTGATAAGCGGCAAACAGCTTGTGGAAGATGGGGCCGGGAACGCCTTTCCCAACCGGCTGGCCGTCCAGACGGGTGATGGGCTTCACTTCCTTGGTGGCGGCCGTCAGCAGCAGCTCGTCGGCGTTGCGCACCTCGTCCTGGCTGATGCGGCGGGCCTCGAAGGGGATGCCGCTGCGCCTGGCCAGTTCTTCCATCAGCTCGTAGCGGATGCCTTCCAGAATGAGGTTGTCGTGCGGCGGGGCCAGCAGCTTGCCGTCCTTCACCACCCAGATGTTGGAGGACGCCCCTTCGGTGAGGTAGCCGTCACGGAACAGCACGGCCTCGATGGCTCCAGCTTCCACGGCCGTCTGGCGCGCCAGGATGTTGCCCAGCAGCGAGATGGACTTGATGTCGCAGTGCAGCCAGCGCTCGTCGGGCACGCTGATGACCGACAGGCCTTCGCCGATGGATTCGAGCGTGGGCGGCGTGAACGGGTTCGTCATGGCGAACACCGTGGGGGTGGCGTTTTCCGGGAAGGCGTGGTCACGCTTGGCCACGCCCCGGGTGATGTGCATGTAGACGACCTGGTTGGGCCATTGCGGGTGGCGGCGCACCAGTTCGTCGATCAGCTGTGTCCAGCTGGCATCGTCCAGGGGGTTGGTGATGCGGATCTTGGCCAGGCTGCGCTTGAGGCGCTTGAGGTGGTGGGCCAGCCGGAAGGGGCGACCCTCATAGACCGGCACCACTTCGTAGATGCCGTCCCCGAAGATGAATCCGCGGTCCAGGACCGGGATGCGGGCTTCGGAAAGCGGCATGTAGCTGCCGTTCAGGTAGACGATCTGTGTCGAGAAATCGGATGCTTCAGCCAAGGTGGGCTCCTGTCGTCGGGCGCGCGTCATGAACGGTCTGGCCCGCCCGAAAGGCATCCCGGGCGTCGGGGGTGTCATGGTCCGGAAGGCAGGGGCAGTGGTGCGGACACGGTGATCCGGCACCGGCGGCTCATGCCATGGCCCGGGCTTCCAGACCTTCGGGCTGGTCGGCAGCAGGGCGGGCGCGCGTCGTCGTCCCGGCCTGCGTCGTCATCATTTGATCCAGAGGCGGATGGTATCCCACGTGCTCTTGAACCATCCGGCGCTCTCCACCGTTTCCAGTGCGACCAGCGGGCGCTCGGCAATCACGGTGTCACCCAGCCGGATGCGCAGGGTGCCGATGCGCTGACCGGCGTGGATGGGGGCCACCAGGGGCTCGGTGCGCTCGATCTCGCCCTTGATGTTGGCAATCTGCGCGCGGGGGGCGGTGATCAGCACGTCGTCGGCGAAGCCGGCCGCCACGGTGGCCTGCTGACCCTTCCAGACCGGTGGGTGCTGGCCTACGGGCTGGTTCTTCCGGTAGAGCTGCAGGGCCTCGAAGTTCTGGAAGCCGTAGTTGAGCAGCTTCTGGGATTCGGTGGCGCGGGTGGCGTCGGTCGTGGCACCCATCAGCACCGACAGGATGCGGCGCGAGAAGGGGCTGCCATTCGGATCGGCGGCGTTGCGCTGTTCCCGATGGGCCGAAGCTACCAGACAGTAGCCGGCTGCGTCCGTGTGGCCGGTCTTCATGCCGTCCACGGAGGGATCGATGTACAGCAGCCGGTTGCGGTTGGGCTGGCGCACGCCGTTGAAGGTGTATTCCTTCTCGGAGTACATCCGGTAGTAGTCCGGAAACTCCTTGATGATGCGCGTGGCCAGCAGCGCCATGTCGCGCGCGGTGGAATAGTGCTCAGGGGCGGGAAGGCCGGAGGCGTTCACGAAGTGCGAGTTCTTCATGCCGATGCGGCGTGCCTCGGCGTTCATCTGCTGGGCAAAGGCCTCCTCGCTGCCCGAGACGGCCTCGGCCAGGATGATGGCGGCGTCATTGCCGGACTGGATGATCAGCCCGTGCAGCAGCTCGTCCACCGTGGCAGGCTTGCGTGGGTCGACGAACATCCGTGAACCGATGGCCTTGTAGGCCGCCTGCGAGACGGGCGGGCGGGTGTCCAGGTTCAGCGTGCCGTCACGCAGCGCCTCGAACACCACATAGGCCGTCATCAGCTTGGTGAGCGAGGCGGGTTCCACCCGCTCGTCCGGTGCCTGGCTGTAGAGCACCGTGTTGGTGCTCACGTCGAAGAGGAACCACGAGCGGCCGCCGATGTCGGGCGGTGGCAGCGACTGGGCCATGGCCACCGGGGCTGCCAGACCCAGCGAGGTGGCCAGCATCAGCGCAGACAGGCGCTGGCGCAGCAGTCGGGGCAGGGAAGCGGACACGGAATGAGACGCGGACATGTCGACGGAAACCCCCATGAATCAGGGCATTTTTTGCAAGGAACCGCGCGGATTATGCCACCCGACCGGGTGGCTTCCCCCGATGCAGGACAGCCCAGGAACAAAAGCGCCCCGGATCGGCCCGCAAGTGTGGCCAGAACGGTACTGCGGGACACATGTTCACAGTTGGACGGTGCGGTGAGCGGGGGAGAGGGCTTCAGAGCGGCCCGTGACGGCGCACCCGGGTGGCGATGCGATGGGCAGCGGCCGGGTTCTTGCGCTGGCCCACCAGGTTGATGAGTTCACGCAGCACGTGGCGCAGCACATGCAGGTTCACGCAGTCCTGCACGCGGGCTTCCAGCACCGAGGCATCGGGGCCCAGCTCGGCCTCGAAGGCGCCGGAGAGGGCGCGCTTGATGGCCTGCAGCTTCAGTTCGGACTGCGGATCGGTGGGAGCCGCATCGTGACGGGCAATGCCGGTCAGCGCGATCATGTCGCGCGAGATGAGTTCCTTCAGTGCCTCGGGCAGGTCGGCGGGGCGGACGATGGCGGGCATCTCGCCCAGCGAGCGCCGGCCGTCCAGGAGCCCCAGCAGGCGGCGCGCCGGCGTGGACATGATGCGGCGCGGATTGTTCACCGTCTCCATGCCGGTCTCGGTCAGCGAGAACACCATGCGCGGATTGGGCTGATCACGCCCGTCACCCAGCGCCAGATGGATGGCCCGCAGCCGCGCCGACGGGATGCGCGAAGCCGTCCAGGAGCGGGGAGGCTCCCAGCTGTCGGGGTCTGTATGGCGGACCGGGTCGAGTCTGGCGATCTTGGGCGCGGTCATCGTCACCTTTCGGGCCGGGCGGATGAAACCCCAATGATAACGTGCCCGCCCCGGCGAAGGTTCGCCGGGTGTGCTTGCCAGGCTGCAGGTTTCAGGCGGCGCGCGCCACGTGATCGGTCGGGGAGGAGGTGGCCAGCAGGTCGGCGAAGGCGGGCGTCAGGCGCTGCAGTTCGGCTTCGGACTGGCAGGACTCGATGCGGTCGATCATCAGCGTGCTGAGGCGGCCGATCTGCTGCAGGAACAGGATGCGGGCCTGGGC
>ERZ773079.2516-NODE-2516-length-10160-cov-18.565957_pt1 | contig 10160 bp, 6 predicted proteins | sample MGYA00511355_ERZ773079 | MGnify/ENA primary metagenome ERZ773079 (study PRJEB29015, sample SAMEA2737979) | human oral metagenome | biome: human oral; feature: human-associated habitat; material: dental | place: China | collected 2117 ... | reverse complement strand
TCAATCCTCGTAGCTTATAATCTTTTGATCCAGGTTTGAGTGCTGGTGATAGGTAATCCTCTGGTTTTAGGGCATAGCATTTCTCGTTTACGTCTTTTGATAGAATTATAGGAGCGCCTTTTGAAATATTATTTTCGTTATCATCTTCTTTCGTGATGATAAGTTTATTAAAGGAGAGGTTTTTAGTATCTTCTGTTAGGCTGCTAGCAATGAGTGCTTCGGTATTATCTTTGTTGCTTGATTTGTCAACATAGTCATTGTCTACACCTGTTAATCTCGCTGCCCTAGTATTGCGAAAGACATAGAGTTTGCCTTCGTCTTCGTTAAATTCTGATTTACCATTGCGAGCGACATAGAGAATTGGGTCGGTGATTTCGGGATCGCAGGCGTCGTCGATGCCGTCAAGGTCCTCGTCTTTCCCCGAAGCTTTCAAAAAGGCTCCGCAGGGTTGATTGGCGTCTTTTATTCCATCATCGTCAAGATCTTCCTTATCTTTGCCCGTTACTAGCAGTGTCTGAGTAATCTTGATATCCTCGCCGCTTGCGGATTTTCCATAGATAAATAGAGTGTGATAGCCGGCAGGAATGTTCTCTGGGATAGTTATCGTTTCCTTTATAGATCCATCATTCAACACAGTATAGCTGCCTAGATCCACTGGCTTAGATCGAATCTCGACACGAGCCGAACTACCAGGTTGCAGCGAGTTCTTTGCCAGCGCAACTTTCTGCTTACTGCCTTTTGAAGGTTTGGAGTTTGCTAGCATTGTAGTATTCACAGACGAAGGTGCACCTTTGTCAAAATAGATTGATGAAGGCGCGTTCACTGATTCATCTCCAGCAGTAGGATACTTGCTATAAGTCGATAAATTTTCGTGATTAAGTTGTTTTGCTATTTCAGCAAATATCATAGTGTGGCCAAACTTGTTTGGATGGTAACTTTCTTGCTCACCAAACCCAACTATGCCCGTCATATAGGCCTGGTGCTTCTCGCACATTTTACCGCCGTCCAATGCCCGCGAAATATCTACATATTTCACACCAGCTTTACGTGCAGCAGCTTCGATTACTTCGTTCATATATTGAGTAGCGCGGACTATCATGCGTCGCTCATCCAGGTCTATAGCTCCGGCATTCAGTCCACATGCGGCCGGCTCCGCATCAGTTATAAACTGTGGATATCCGATCGCGTAGATCTTTGCACCAGGACTTGCCGCTTTTAATTCTTTATATAGCTCGACAAGTCGATCAAATTGACCCTTAATTTGCGACCCCAGGGTATTCATCTCGTCTTTAGCCCAATCACACGTTCCTACGCTTTTAATATAATGAACGCAATCCTTAATCTTTTTACCAAACCCCACATCATTCCCGCCCGCCGTCAGCGTAATCACCTTTGGTTGGTATTTCTTTACGAACTCGATTTGCTTGACGCGTCCTGGAATCATCTCGTTGAGTGCCATCTTCTGCAACACTCCTTTGTTGTCATAACCGTGCAGCCGCCCAAGCGGGCTGTCCTGCCCCTCATAGCCGCCCGAATTATCCCAATTCATGTCATACACCGTCGCCCCACTACACACAACCGACGCCCACGCTGCCGACGGGCCGCTACCCAGCTCCATCCAGTTCGCTAGTTTATACGGATACGAGCGCGTGCTGACATGGCACTTTCCCCTTGGCGCGCCCTTCGCCTTATCTTCATTCACGTCCGTCCACTGGCGATAATACTTCTGACCAGTCGCCGGATTTTTATCAGTGTCGCCTTCGCCGCTGGAGAAGGAATCGCCGAGAGCGAGATACTTAACATTGCGTCGATCGCCAGGAATCGGCTTACCCTTGTAACCGTCTGGATATTCGACGTCAAAGGTTGAGGTGAAAAGCTTTCTGTGCTGATCCTCGCGTATATGAACCTCCGACACTTGATACTGTGAATATCCCCATAAAAAAGCGGGGTCACACTGATTAGTAAAGTTTTGAAGAAGTCGCGGACTAGCAATAACTGCCGAATGTAGTCTTTCTGAGCTGTTAATTCCCTTAGAGCGAACTATACTAAATGATCTCCAAGAATCCTCCCCAAAGAAGAGTCCCCTGAAAGCTCCCTTGGTTTCTGTCCAATACACACTTATCAAATATGGCGATAACGGCTTTATGCTATTTCTCTGGTCGTAAACAACCGCATAATCACCGTAAGCCATTGCCCTACGTAGGCTGGCAACTGCATCTTGATGATAGGGGCGCTCATAGTAACGGCTCTGGTGTTCAAACAAGGTTATCCATTGATTAGAGTAATCGCTTGTAAAAGAGCCGCACGATTTGCCATAATAATTATTAATATAGTTGACCAGTTTCTTCGTTGTTATTTTATCTAATAAATCTTCGTATTCGGACGTCTCAGGTTGCCACTTCGCGCCCGGATCATCCGAATTTATTTGGGGACCACTGTAGTTTTCAGGATAAACCGTCCGAAAATTAGATGAGAGGAGCTTGTTGTGACCAATCTCATCTATTGCAAATTGACTAGTACTGCCGCTAGTGTAACCTAAGAAAAATTCGGGTATACAATACTTCGAATTAATTTGCTGCAGCGCTGGACTCGCTATGATTGCAAAATATAGCTGTTTGCGTGAGCCTTCCTTCCGCTGAACTACAAGTCGACGAACCTTGTTGACTTGCTGAAAACTAAGCTCAAAATCATCCCTACCATCTTCGGTCCAATACACAGCAGCCAGCGAGGCACTAGAATTGTTATTGTGATTGTTCTTTTGTGTATAAATCACCGCGTACGCACCAGCTGGTGAATTGATGGCTTTTTCAAGACTTGCAACAGCTTCAGAGTGATGCGGATTTGCAAAAGATTTTTGTCTTTTAAAAGAATAAAACCACTTCTTCGCATAATCATCCGTCGGTGAGCCGCACGTCTTGCCATGGTAATTATCCACATAGTTAATCAGAGTCTTCGTCGTCACTTTCTCGACCAGATCATCATACCCAGAAGCCGCTCCAGCCGTCGCCGGCACCATGATACACACCGCTAACGTAGTCCCAATAACACTAACAATAAATTTCCACATAAGCGCCCCTCCGTTATGCTTATGTCAAAATTGTACCAGACCGCCCCGCATGCAACAAGAAACCAGCAGCCCGCCTATTCAAACCATCGTCGAAACAATATCCATCTGCGTCAGCTTCTCGACAGACAGCTGCCGCATACCTCACGCCGCTCCCTATCCAATAATCTCCCGCACCACCGCCTTATCATTCCACGGAATCCGCTTGCCATTAACAATTCGGTACTGCTCATGGCCCATACCGGTAATTAAAACTGTATCGCCGCGCGCTGCCGTCTGCAAAGCCTGGCTAATTGCCTGCCTCCGATCGGACACTTCCGTCATTTTATGAGATTTTTTCGTCTTTTCAACCCCCTGGCGAACCATCGCCCGAATCTCATCCGGATCTTCATTATAACTTTCCTCATCTGTCAGGAAAATCCTGTCTGCCAAGTTGGCCGCTAATTCTCCCATAATCGGCCGCTTCGACTGATCGCGGTCGCCGCACGCCCCAAATACCAGGATTAGCCGCCCCTTAGTAATCTTTTGCGTGGTCTTTAACAATTTTTCCAGCGCGTCTGGCGTGTGTGCATAGTCCACGATAATATCAATCCCCAGCTTGTTATCCACCCTTTCAAACCGTCCCGGAATCACCTCCAAGTTCGCTACGCCTTCCTGAATATCCTCCAGCTTAATCCCCAACAGATACGCTAGCGACACCGCCGCCGACATATTCATCACGTTAAACTCGCCTGGCAGATTTGTCGCCAGCTCCAGATGAGTTTGATGATCAATCAGCAAACTCGCCTCTGTCCCCTTCTTATACAATTTGACGTGCGTGATGTGCGCCTCGGCTTCTGGATTCATACCGTAGGTCATTTTTTGCTCACGCGCCGTGAACTGATTAAAATAATCAAACCACGCATCATCGCGGTTCAGTACAATGTATTTCGGCTTTTTCTCAAATAATTTCGCCTTGGCTGCCGCGTATTGCTTCATCGTCTTATGGTAATCCAAATGATCTTGCGTCAAATTCGTCATCACCGCCGCTTCAATTGGCACGCCGTCAAACTTATGCTGCCATAGAGCGTGGCTGGTCGCCTCTAAAATCACATATTCCGCGCCTTTACGCCGCGCTGCCCGGAAAAAACGAAACAGCTTCGCCACCGTCGGCACCGTTGCATTCAAATCGTTCAGTTTTTCCTGGCCGGCAATTTCAATCACCGCCGTCGTAAACAACGCCGTCTTAAAGCCAGCCTCTTTCAAAATCTCATTAATATAACAAGCGGTCGTCGTTTTACCGTTAGTCCCGGTCACTGCAATGATTCTCAAGCCGCGAGCCGGATTGCCATACCGCAAACTAACTATCTTCGTGCGAGTAATCCTGTAGGCATTCTCCGTATTTTTCAAAGCCCCCTTCGGTAATGTTTTCCTCGCAATTTTTACCAACTTGTTCTTCATATCCCTATTTTACCACTTATATTTGCTATAATAAAAGCAAATGAGGATTTTGGGAATCGAGTCCAGCTGCGATGAAACAGCGGCGGCGATCGTTGAAGACGGCGAGCGCTTGCTGTCTAATGTGGTCAATTCCCAGATTGACATCCATGCCGAATACGGCGGCGTTATCCCGGAAATTGCCGCCCGCAGCCATCTGGAGGTTATTAACCCGGTCATTAAAAAAGCTTTGTCTGATGCCGATTGTACTTGGGATGATATCGACGCCGTCGCCGTTACCTACGCACCCGGCCTGATCGGCTCGCTGCTCATCGGCACCCTCGCCGCCCGCACCCTCGCCATCATTCACAATAAGCCGCTCTACAAGATACACCATGTCGAGGCGCATGTATATGCTAATTTTATTACAAAACAAGGGTCTCGTCATATTATTGACAAGTCAAAAACTGTCGAGCCAACCTCAGCAGTCGTCTTTAAGGAGGCTGTGACGGGCGCGTCAAGCCCCGTCAGCCGAACGCCACGGGCTGGCGAAGCCACCCGTAAAGAGTACTCCGAGGCAGGGGTCCCTGCCTCTAGCCGGCAACTGGCAACCGTCTCCTCTGCGCCGAATGCATCCGGCAGCGCCGTCCGCAAAACCATCGGCACCGATGAGAGGTCGCCAGCTTGCCTTAACCTTATCCTGCCATATCATCAACCCGCCTTTCCTCTCCTGGCGTTAATCGTCTCTGGCGGACATTCGCAGCTCGTCCTTTTCCAGAATCACGGCGACTATCAGCTCATCGGCCAGACCCAAGACGACGCCGTCGGCGAGGCGTTCGACAAGGTCGCCAAAATCATTGGCCTGCCCTACCCTGGCGGCCCTGCCATCGCCAAGGCAGCCGAACTCGGCGATCCCCGCGCCTTTCATCTACCCATCGCCAAGCTTGCTGGCGAGTACGATTTTTCCTTCTCCGGCCTCAAGACAGCCGTTCTGAGGGCCGTTCAGCGCGAAGTAGGCAAAGACTTCACCTTTCCGTCGCACGAGCTTCCTGCGCTAGTAAACGATGAATTGAGGTATAATATGGCAGCCAGTTTCCAGTACACCGCCGTTAAAACCCTGGTCGATAAGACTAAAAAAGCCTATGACAATTTCCAGCCTGCCTCCGTCGTCATCGCCGGCGGGGTCGCTGCCAATCAAGAATTACGCCGCCAACTGCGTGAGGTCTTGCCTATCGACATCGAGTACGCACCTATCCAGCTCTGCACCGACAACGCCGCTATGATCGCCGCGCTCGGTTATTTCCGCGCCCAAATCGACCAGCCCGTCGACCCGTACGAGCTGGAAGTCCAACCAAGTTTATCAATGACAGCAATCTAACGTTGTGAGGATTACAACATGAACCAACATTTTTTACAATCAACCGCCTGGCAAGCCTTTCAAGAATCGCTTGGGCGCACAACCTTTCGCGATAGCGACCCGGGTTGGGAATACTTGGCCATTTTAGAGCGCAGTACCGGTAATTCCCGACTGTATTGCCCGTACGGCCCGACTGCCGATGACGAACATTCACTGGCAGCAGCCCTTAATTCCTTAACTCAACTTGGTAAAACACACCGCGTTACTTTCCTGCGCGTTGAGCCAACCAACCTCGACTTTATCGCCCATCTGCAAACTCACGGCTGGAAAAAGGTTACCTACCAAAAGCTCCAGCCCGAGCATTCGCACATCATCGACCTGACCCAACCGCAAGACCAGCTGATCGCCCATATGGCACAGCCAGTTCGTAATGTGTACCGCAATTATCATAAAAAAGGCGTTGCCATCCACCGCTCGACCGACCCGCACGACATTGATATCTTGCTGAAATTCGTCCACCAGGTCGCCCGGCAGCGCGGCATCACGCCGCACCCTGATAGTTATTTCCGCCAACAAGCCGCCACTCTCTTCCCGCTCGGCGCAGCCACGCTGTATTACGCCGCGCTTGATGATCAGCCCATCGCCGCTGCCCTGTTTTACCACAGCAGCGACACGCTATATTACGCCCACGCTGGCGCCTCATCAAACCCAGCTCACCGCAAGCTCAATGCTGGCACTGCCCTGCTGGCCGAGGCAATTATTGACGCTCAGCAGCGCGGATTAACCAAAGCCGACCTCTACGGCATTGCCCCCGACGGCGCCGACAAAAACCATCCATGGACTGGCTTCACCAAGTTCAAACGCTCATTTGGCGGACGCGACGTTACTTTTGCCGGAGCTTGGGATTTACCATTGCAGCGCAGCCGCTACTGGCTGTACCGCGCCTATCAAACACTGCGTTAACACCCCCAGCCAGGCATCGTCCGCGGTTTTACCGCCCCTTTTTCTGTGGTATAATTGGCTTGGTAATATAACCGCGTGGAGAGATCATTTACGCCTATTGTCTGAGTTTTCACGTGAAAAATCTTGACAGTAGCGATGCTCGCTTTTCACGTGAAAAGTAGGAATTATTCATGCAACTAGCCAAACAATACACCCCAAACGATTACGAACCAAACATTTACGCCATGTGGGAAACTAGCGGCGCATTAGAGCCGACCGGTGTCGGCAAACCGTACTCCATCGTCATGCCGCCACCCAACGCCAACGGCAACTTGCACATTGGCCATGCCCTGGACATGAATTTGAAAGATATTATGATTCGCTATCACCGCATGAAGGGCGATGATGCGGTATTTATTCCCGGGGCAGATCATGCTGGCTTTGAGACGTGGGTAGTCTACGAAAAAGAACTAGCCAAACAGGGAAAAAGTCGCTTCGACTTTTCACGTGAACAACTGTACGACCAGGTTTGGAAGTTTGTGGAAGAAAAACGCGGCAATATGGAGTTGCAGCTGCGCGCTCTGGGCGTCAGCGCTTCTTGGCAGCATTTGACCTTTACGCTGGACGATAAAGTCATCGCCACCGTGTATGAGACGTTCAAAAAAATGTGGGATGACGGGCTCGTTTACCGCGGTGAGCGGATTGTCAATTATTGTACCAAACACCAAACCAGCTTCGCCGACATTGAAGTTGAGCATAAAAATGAAAAAGGGAAGTTGTGGCAAATCGCTTACCCGACGCTGGATAAAATCGGCGAAATCGTAGTCGCCACCACGCGGCCGGAGACTATGCTGGGCGACGTGGCAGTAGCTGTCCACCCGGACGATAAGCGCTACAAACACCTCATCGGCACGCGAATTTTATTGCCAATCACCGACGAGGAAATCCCGATTATCGCCGACGAGTACGTCGATATGAACTACGGTACTGGCGCGGTGAAAATTACGCCGGCGCACGACCCGAATGACTTTGAGATGGCCCAGCGCCACAACCTGCCGCTCAAGCAAATCATCAGCCAAGAAGGTAAGATGATTAATGTACCGCCGCAATTCCTAGGCCTGACGCCGGCAGAAGCCCGCACTCGCGTGTTGGTGGCCTTGGAGTCGCTGGAGCTGCGCCGCGGCGAAACAGACATTGAACATGCCGTCGGACATTGTTATAAATGCGGCAGCGTGATTGAGCCGATGGTTAAGGAGCAGTGGTTTATTAAAATGCAGCCGTTGGCTCAACCGGCCATTGAAGCCTTAGAGAGGGAAGAGATTACTTTTTATCCAGCCGCCAAACGCAAAGAACTCATCGCTTATCTCAAGCAATTGAAAGACTGGAATATTTCTCGGCAAATCCCATGGGGTATCCCGATTCCAGCATTTGTCAATGAAAGCGACCCGCGCGATTGGATATTCAACATCCGCACTGACGAACGAAAGATAGTTGTAAATGGTACAACATATATCAGGGAAGAGGATACTTTTGATACCTGGTTCTCGTCTGGGCAGTGGCCATACATCGTTACCGATTACCTAAATGGCGGGGAACTAGCCAAATATTTTCCAACCAGCCTGATGGAAACTGGTATGGACATTATGCGAGCGTGGGTAGCGCGCATGATTATGCTCAGCCTGTACCGCACCGGCAAACTACCGTTTAAGGACGTTTATTTGCATGGTATGGTCAATGACGAGCACAATCAAAAAATGTCCAAATCCAAGGGTAATGTCATCAACCCGATGGAGCTGGTTTCAGAGTTTGGCTCAGACGCTACCCGCATGGGCATCATCGCTGGCCGCGCACCAGCCCAGCACCAAGCATTCAACAAGGGCGCCGTCATCGCTGCTCGCAACTTCTGTAATAAGCTGTGGAATATCGCTCGTTTCGTCGAGGCGCAAATCGGCAATGAACACCAAATCGTCGACCTGGAGCCGCAGACACCAGCCGACCACTGGATTATCCGCCAGCTGAACGACGCCGCCAATAACGTTGCCGTCCGCTTGGAGCAATACCGCTTTTCTGAAGCCGCGGACACGGTCTATCACGCTATTTGGGACGACTTAGCTGATTGGTATATCGAATCATCAAAAACCGCTATCAATCGCCCATTGTTGTCATGGGCGCTGGCAACCAGCTTAAAAATCGCTCATCCATTCGCGCCATTCGTCACCGAGACGATTTGGCAGACGCTTAATTACACCGACGGCATTTTAATGCGCGACCACTGGCCGACCCCAGAAAAGTTCGACCCTATCGCTGCTGAGCAGTTTGAACAACTGAAAACGCTAGTCGCTGAAGGCCGCTGGGTAATCGCTGAGCTGCCGGGCAACAAGAAATACCGCTTGTTATACGGTAATGACAATTTAATTGATGAAAATCAGGATACCGTTAAGCATTTAATGCGCCTCAGCTCGATCAAGCAGACTGACCAGCCAAAAGGATTGCGGCTGGCCGTCGCTAATAGAGAAGCTTGGCTGGACATTGACAGCGAAACACTGTACCAGCACCAGGAGAATCTGGAAGTACGCCTAGCCGAAGCTCGCCAAAAGAAAACCGGCTTACAAAAACGGCTCGACAACCCGACATACCTTGAAAAAGCGCCGGCTTACTTGGTTGAAGAAACCCGCCAACAATTGGCCGAACAAGAACAAATTATCGCGCGGCTGGTCGCTGAATTGAAAGTGATTACCGTAAAATAGGCGGGATAGATATAAGTCAGGACTCAATCAACAAGCTAGACAAAAAATCGCCAGCCTAAAATTATATATAATCCGCGCCCCTAAGCCGCGTCGCCGACAATCAACCGATAACCATCAAACGTATGCTGGCCGCGCGCGGCGTATTTTTGGCGCAATCGTTTACGGTCATTATCCCGCGGCGTTGTCCGAGGCTGCGATGAACCGTTCTTTAAAATATGAGACACCTGCGCATGCTCTGGATGGGTGTGCGGATTAGTTTCCGGCATTTTCGCCTCATCCGTATCCGATTTATCGTAATAAACATATTCCCAAGACGCGGTAAACGCCTTATCCATACTCGTGTCATGCAACAATACGCCAATTGCCGTATGAACGCTAACCAGCATAGTCGCTATGGTAATTAACTGTTGTGCTATATTCATTTTATTTTCCTGTTTTGTATCTGTTTTATGAAATACTGGTCTTAATATTAGCACAAGCTTTGTTTTTTGTCAAGTATATTTTCCTAAATATACATACGCTCGCCAAACTAAAATAACCCCGGCTCTCTAGCCGCGGCTATCTTCTCTGGCGGAAGGGGAGGGATTCGAACCCTCGGTACGTTTTACCGCACGCCGGTTTTCAAGACCGGTAC
>ERZ773079.2515-NODE-2515-length-10163-cov-20.746933_pt1 | contig 10163 bp, 8 predicted proteins | sample MGYA00511355_ERZ773079 | MGnify/ENA primary metagenome ERZ773079 (study PRJEB29015, sample SAMEA2737979) | human oral metagenome | biome: human oral; feature: human-associated habitat; material: dental | place: China | collected 2117 ... | reverse complement strand
GGACAAGACCCGCTTCCGCATTGTGGATGATGGCAAAAAACTGCTCGGCACCCCCTACCGCTACGGCGGCAGCAGTACCGGAACGGGCTTTGACTGCTCCGGCCTCGTACAGCATGTCTTTGCCAAACAGGGTTTCCGCCTGCCGCACAACAGCAGTGCACAATTTCACGCCCTGTTGCCGGTTCGCGAGCCCAAACCCGGCGACCTTGTTTTCTTCCATCGTGGTAACGGCAATATTAACCATGTTGGCATCTACCTCGGCAACCAGCGGATGCTGCATGCTCCCTCACCCGGCAAAAACGTGGAAATTACCCGCATTGACCAGGGTTACTGGAAAAAACGCTACGTTGGTGCACGCACGGTCATCCATGAACGCGCCACCGTTTCCCGCTGACATGAGCCCCGTGCAAACGGGGCTTTTTTCATACCAACCCGCTCCAAAGACAAAATGCCCGACATGACAACTGCCAGACGCATTACTACCACCCTGGAACGGCTGTGTGCCCACTACGGCGCACAGCATTGGTGGAACAGCGAGAACCGCCTCGCCGATTGGGTATCGATGATCCTCATCCAGCAGACCACACAGGCGAATGCGGAAAAAGCGCTGGCGGGACTGAGCGACGTGCTGACGCTGGACGCCTTGCTAGCCCTGCCGGAAGAAGAATTGCAAACTCGCATCCGCCCCGCTGGTTTCTACAAGCAGAAGAGTGCATACATCAAAAACCTGTTGACCTGGTTTGCAGGGAAAGGCGGCATGCTCGAAACCTTTGCCGCCGTACCGACCGGTACCCTGCGTACCGAGCTGCTGACCCTCAAAGGCGTGGGGCAGGAAACGGCGGACGCGATGCTGCTTTACATCTTCGGACGCAAAGTCTTCATCGCTGACACCTACGCCCTGCGCCTCTTCCAGCGGTTAGGCCTCAGCACGGCGACGACATACAGCACCCTGCGCGCCGAATGCATGCCGCTCATGGCGGATATCACCCTGCATATGGCGCAGGAATGGCATGCCGTCATTGACGAACACGGCAAAGCACTGCGTAAAAACCCCCGCCTGGACGAAAACTGGTTAAAGACATGACGGTGGCAGCCATGCCTGGCAAATATAGTCGTTTCAAATAGGATTGAGACAAGGCGGCAGGCAAAAGGCAGTACAGATAGTGGCGAGGCGAGCCAACACCGTATAGTCAAATATCCAAAAAACCGTAACAGTGTTGCGCCAACTTGCCGTACTGCCTGTACTGTCTGCGGCGACGCACCTTGTTACGCTTTCTTATCTATTCAGCTATCGCTCCTGTTTGAAACGACTATGACTGTAAGGAAACGCCATGACTGTCCGCCCTGACCATCCGGTCACTGCTGATCTGCCGCTGCTGATCTGCCGCTACTCATGCACATTGAGCGGGCAGGCTTCCCCCCGCCGGGGTCGCCAGCGAAGCAGCGAGGGCCGATAAGGGATGAGACGCAAGGCAGACTCCAGCCTGCTATTCGCATGGATTGCTATGAGATGCGTTTGGCGAGTGCTTCTGCTTTGCCGGTGTAGTCGGCAGGCGTCAGGGCAAGCAGGCGGGTTTTGGCGTCAGCTGGCAGGTCGAGGCTCGCGATGAAGGCGTGGATTTCTTCGCGGCTGATGTGTTCTTTGCCGCGTGTCAGTGCTTTGAGTTTTTCGTAGGGCTGTTCGATGCCGTAGCGGCGCATCACGGTCTGGATGGGTTCGGCGAGCAACTCCCAGGTGGCGTCCAAATCGGCGGCAAGCGCGGCGGGGTTCGCTTCGAGTTTGTCGAGGCCGCGCAGGTGTGCCGTCCAGCCGAGCAGGGTGTAGCCGCAGGCCACGCCCATGTTGCGCAGCACGGTACTGTCGGTGAGGTCGCGTTGCCAGCGCGAGACGGGCAGTTTTTCCGCGAGATGGTTCAGGATGGCGTTTGCCATGCCGAGGTTGCCTTCGGAGTTTTCAAAGTCGATGGGGTTGACTTTGTGCGGCATGGTGGAAGAGCCGACTTCGCCCGCTTTGACTTTTTGTTTGAAGTAACCCAATGAAATATAACCCCAAACGTCGCGGTTGAAGTCGATCAGGATGGTGTTGATGCGGCTGAGGGTTTGGAAGAATTCAGCCATGTAGTCGTGCGGCTCGATTTGGATGGTGTAGGGGTTGAAGGTCAGGCCGAGGCTGATTTCGACAAAGTTGCGGCAGTGGGTTTCCCAATCTACGTCGGGATAGGCGACCATGTGGGCGTTGTAGTTGCCGACCGCGCCGTTGATTTTGCCGAGGAATTCTTGCGTCTGAAGGTTTTTGAACTGGCGTTGCAGTCGGTACACGATGTTGGCGGTTTCTTTGCCCAAGGTGGTCGGCGTGGCGGGCTGGCCGTGGGTGCGGCTCATCATGGGGACGGCGGCAAGGTCGTGCGCCATGCCGGTGAGTTTTTCGATGATTTCGGCAAGTTTGGGCAGGATGACGGTTTCGCGCGCTTCTTGCAGCATCAGGGCGTGGGACAGGTTGTTGATGTCTTCGCTGGTGCAGGCGAAGTGGATGAACTCGCTGGCGGCGGCGACTTCGGGTACGCCGGCGAAGCGTTCTTTAAGCCAGTATTCGATGGCTTTGACATCATGATTGGTGGTCGCTTCGATGGCTTTGACGGCGGCTGCGTCTTCCAATGAAAAGTTTTCGATGACTTTGTCGATTTCGGCAAGCGTGAAATCGCTGAAGGCGGGAATTTCGGTGATTTTCGGTTCGGCGGCGAGGGCTTTTAGCCAACTTAATTCGACTTTGACGCGCGCCCTCATCAGGCCGTATTCGGAGAAAATCGGACGCAATGCTTCAACGGATTGGGCGTAGCGGCCGTCTAGGGGGGAAAGTGCTGCGATAGGGTTGATCATGTCGGAGTCCTGTCGGTAGGTCGGTCAAACGGTTAAATCAAACAGTCAGATTGTTTGCAATTATACATGATTTAACGATATACATTCGGGTCGTCTGAAACTACAACCTGCCCTTCAAAGCGTTTTTGACAAACGCCGCCGACTCGCGCAATACCGTGAAACCATAACCGCCGTAAGGCTCGGAACAAAACGGCGCGGCATACACCTGTATATCGTGTCCCTGCCACTGCCTGTCCGCCATCATCCGCGCCCGCGCCAAGTGAAAACCGGCGCTGACAATGACGACGCGCGGGCTGTTTTCGATAAATTTTCGGCTGAACACGATGTTTTCAAACGTATTGCCCGCTTCCCGTTCCTGAATAATGTCTGCCTTCGATACACCCATTTTCTCCGCAATCATCTGCATATTGCCCGCAGAGGACTGCAAATCACGGCTGACTCCGCCCGTCATCACCAGCTTTTTCACCTTGCGGGCACGATACAGCTCGACAGCCGCTTCAACGCGCGCCACCAAACAAGGATTCAGACGACCTTTTTCATAAGCACGGGTCGAAAGCACAACCGCAGCATCCGCCGGACGCACCGTATCCGCATCCAACCGCGACACCTGAAAATCGCGCCACATGATCCACAGCGGCAAAAGCGCAGCGGTAAAGAACAAAATTAATATAAAAACAAGGGCTTTTTTGAGCATCCGAATCCTAAAATGATGAAAGTAGTTGGAACGCGGCTGTATGGGCAGGTTCCGATTATTCCTTAATTTTACGAAATTCATACAGCAAAAGGTCGTCTGAAAACAGGATTTTCAGACGACCTTTTCATTTTTCCACAATTTACTTTTGCAGCTGTGCTACCAACTGCCGCAAAGCTGAAATCTCCCGATCCTTTTGCGCTAGCAGCAAATCCTTGTGAGCCAACAGTTCACGGCTGTGTTCCAAGCCTAGCTTTAGTTTTTCGAGTTCAATCGTAATCTGCCCATTTGCCCCATAATCGGGATTGTTGCTGTTGTTCGTTCCGATCAACAAAACTAATTCTTTATTATCCGAAGCAATCAATTCACCAATATCGATTTTAAAAATTGCCGCCAACTTTTCCAACTTTGCTAAATCCAATTTTCTCTCGTCCCGTTCAAGCCGAGAATAACTGCTTTTCGACATATTCAGCCGTTCTGCCATATCTTCCTGTGACCAATTGTTCAACTCGCGCAAAGCACGGATTTTGTCATTGACGGACATTCACAGCCTCCTTGTAGTCGAATGTAATTAAAATTGGGAATTTATTCCGATAAACGGTCTTAAATCATAATAATTGGTATTGATAAGGGATGTGCGGTAAATATATTATCCTGAATGGCATATCTTTGCAAATTTATGCATTAATTAGTAAAGCAAAATGTCGGCAATAACTAGCTTTACATTTTTCAATACATCTTCTATTCAAACACAGGAATATAAAATGAAAAAATCTTTCTTGCTTTGTGCGACAGCAATTCTATTAGGAGCTTGCGGAGGAGGCGGAGGAGGTACGACACCGACAGCTGCACCGACACCAACGGTGAACTTGGATAACAAACCAGTAGAACCCACACCTACTATTTCAGATAACAATACTGAAACAACTAAAAATACTCAAACCGAATCAACCGAAACAAAAATGCCTGAGCCAACAGCAGCACCCAGTACACCGCCTGCTCCGATAGAAATCAAACCAAACGAGGTCAAAACTGATAATACTAGTAAAGTAGAAGCCCAACCTTCTTCTCCTATTGAAATTAAACCTGAAATTAAAGAAATAACGAAACTAGAGAATACAGGTATTTATTTGGATAAAAACCAATTTGAAAAAGGGGACTTAACCAATATTGGAATGGAAATTGGTGGGAAGCGTATTGCAACCTTATCAGGTTATAACCGGAGTTACTCTTTCAATGGTGCAATGAAAAAAGATAAAGAATTAGATGAAATTGTCATTGATAAGGTAGTGATACATCTAATCAATAAAGGTGTAGAAGCCACAGGACTTGCAGGAATGAAAGCACAAGCCTTAACTTATGCGCTAAAAACTGCTTATAACGTCAGCAAAGACCCAAAGCGCGATATTTTCTATTTTGGTTTGGAAACGACTACTGCCGATATGCCGAAATCAGGTATCGCAACATATAGGGGCAATGCCAGCCGTTATGACAATATTTCTGGTAACGTAACTAATATCGGAACATCAACTTTATATGCTGATTTCGGACGGAAAAAAATCAGCGGTGAATTGGCAATTAATGGTATTCGACGCGATATTTCTTTGAAAGAAGCTGACATTAGAGGCAACAGGTTTGCAGGCAAGGCAACCGCAGGTGAGAATAATATCCTGTTCCGTACCGTAGAAGGCCGCTATGAAGGTAAGTTTTACGGACCAAAAGCGGAAGAGGTGGCTGGGAAGGCAACATTCCAAGGTGAAGCATTTCTCGGACAACTGGAAAGTTTAAACACCAGTTTCAGCGCGGAACGCGACGTAATCCATTAAACTTTTTTGACTTTTTAGGGATAATTTGTATATGAGTTTAGACGCAACCTGCTCAATAGTATATTTTGTTAATATATTAAAGAAAAGGGGCGGAAGGTGATAGTGGTAAAGAGCATAATTTCGTACGTCATATATAATGGACGCTTTTGTCGGTGGCGCAAATGTGAAGCAGGTTTCAGAGGCTGAAGGCAAAGCCGAAGTGATGAAACTGAACATGGCAGCTACGGGGCAATGTCTTAAAGCTCATCCGTAATTTAGATTAAAAAAGGTCGTCTGAAATTTCAGACGACCTTTTTGACGTTTGGCGAAACACCGAGTTTTCAGTCTTTGCGGCGGCTGCCTAAGTCGGCGGCGGCGGTAAAGAGTACGTCGGTGGAGGAGTTGAGGGCGGTTTCGGCGGAGTCTTGGATAACGCCGATAATCATGCCGACGCCGACGACGCGCATGGCGAAGTCGTTGTCTATGCCCAAGAGGCTGCAGGCGACGGGGATCAGCAGCAGCGAGCCGCCGGCAACGCCGGATGCGCCGCATGCGCCGACGGTGGCGACGAGGCTCAGGAGCAGGGCGGTTGGGTAATCGACGACGATGCCTTTGGTGTAGGCGGCCGCCATGGCTAAGACGGTGATGGTAATCGCCGCGCCTGCCATGTTGATGGTTGCGCCCAGCGGGATGGAGACGGAGTAGGTGTCTTCATGCAAGCCGAGTTTTTTCGCCAATGCCATGTTGACGGGGATGTTGGCGGCGGAGGAGCGGGTGAAGAAGGCGTAGAGTCCGCTTTCGCGCAGGCAGGTGAAGACCAGTCCGTAGGGGTTTTTGCGGGTTTGCGACCAGACGATGAGCGGGTTCACAACGAGGGCGATAAATGCCATGCTGCCGAGCAGGACGGCCAGCAGGCGTCCGTAGCTGAGGAAGGCTGAAAAGCCGGTTTCGGCAACGGTTTGGGAGACCAGTCCGAAAATACCCAAGGGGGCGAAACGGATAACCCATTGTACGACGGTGGTCACGGCGTCGGAGAGGTCGGCGACGACTTGGCGGGTGGTGTCGGAGCCGTGGTGGCGCAATGCGGAGCCTAAAACCAACGCCCATGCGAGAATGCCGATATAGTTGGCTTGCGCAATGGCGTTAATCGGGTTGGACACGAGCTTCATCAAAAGCTCTTTGAGGACTTGGACGATGCCGGAGGGCGGTGCGAGGGTGGAGGTGGCTACGTCTTTAAACACCAGCGCGGTCGGGAATGCCATACTGGCGGCAACGGCGACTGCGGCGGCGGCAAATGTGCCGACGAGATACAGAATAATGATGGGTTTGATTTTGGCTTCGCCGCCTTTGCGGTATTGCACCAGTGCGGCGGTCACTAAGACAAACACCAATACGGGGGCAACGGCTTTCAATGCGCCGACGAACAATTCGCCGAGCAGCCCTGCGCCTAAACCTGCTTTCGGGGAGATGGTACCGACCAATACGCCCAACATCAAACCGATGATGATTTGCGGGACAAGTCCGATACGGTTGACTGCGTTTAGCAGTGGATTACCACTTGCCATGATATGTCCTCTTACTTTATGTGTTAAGAAACGTTGCATTTTAAAAGAAAATATCAATTATTGCGCAGGTTTACATATCAAATCGATTGTTGTGGCGGAAAATGCTTGATTTTTTAGAGAATTGGGCAGTTTGTGCTGTATTTTTCGGATTGGAGGGAGTTAATGTGTTTTGCTTCTGTCGCACAGAGGCAGGCGCATCCGCCTTTTCAGACGACCCCTCCGTCTCGGGCAGGTTTTAAACCCGATTGAAAATAATGGTAGAATTTAGAACCCTTCTGCCGTTGAAACATTTTTTTGCCATGACCAGACTGACTTCGCCCATTTTGATTGTTTCACTCGCCCTTGCCTACGGACACGCAGCCGCAGCCGATCTGCCGCGTGCCGAAGACTACGAACCGATTCCCGGTTTCAAGCAGGGCGGGCAATCCGAGCAGGCTGCCAAAGCAGGCAAACTGACGCCCAAGTTTCCCGTCAAAATCGAAACCAAAAACAGCGAAGTCAAATCCATGCTCGAAGAATACCTGCCGCTGATTACCCAGCAGCAGGACGAAGAATTGGACAAAGAGCAGGTCGGCTTCCTCGCCGAAGAAGCACCCGACAACGTCAAAACCATGCTCAAAACCAAAGGCTATTTCAACGGCAGCGTCAATGTCCAAGACAACGGTTCGAGCTACACCGTCGCCGTCAATCCCGGCCCGCGCACCAAAATCGACAACGTCAGCGTCGCCATCCTCGGCGACATCCTGTCAGACAACAACCTTGCCGAGTATTACCAAAAAGCCATGCTCAATTGGCAGCAGCCCGTTGGCGAATACTTTGACCAAGACGGCTGGAGCGGCAGCAAAACCTCCGTCCTCAGCGCAGTAACCCGCAAAAAATACCCGCTTGCCAAACTCAGCAACACCCAAGCCACTGTCAATCCCAACAACAACACCGCAGACCTCAACGTTACCGTCGAAAGCAACCGCCCCATTTATTTCGGCGACTTTGAAATCACCGGTACCCGACGCTATCCCGAAAACGTCGTAGCTGGCCTGGCACGTTTCAAACCCGGCGCACCCTACGATCTCGACCTCTTGCTCGACTTCCAACAAGCGCTCGAACAAAACGGACATTACTCCGGCGCATCCGTTCAAGCCGACTTCGACCGCCTCCAAGGCGACCGCGTGCCCGTCAAAGTCAACGTCACCGAAGTCAAACGCCACAAACTCGAAACCGGCGTCCGCTACGATTCCGAATACGGCCTCGGCGGACGCATCGGTTACGACTACTACAACCTCTTCAACAAAGGCTACATCGGTTCCGTCGTTTGGGACATGGACAAATATGAAACCACCCTCGCCGCCGGTATCAGCCAGCCGCGCAACAGCGAAGGCAAATACTGGACGACCAACACGTCCTACAACCGCTCGACCACCCAAAACCTTGAAAAACGCGCCCTGACCAGCGGTATTTGGCGCGTGCGCGACCGCAACGGCATCGAATCGCGCCTCGGTATCGAATTCATTACCGAAGACCGCAAAGTACCCAATACCAATTACGACCTCGGCCGCAGCCACGCCACCATGCTGACCGCCTCGTGGAAACGCCAAAACATCGAAACCGAGCTGCGTCCCGAAAACGGCTACTACCTCGACGGCAAAATCGGCGCAACACTGGGCAACTTCCTGTCCTCCACCACCATGGCGCGCGCCACCGCCCGCGCAGGCTATTTCTACACACCCGAAAACAAAAAACTCGGCACCTTCATCGTCCGCGGGCAGGCAGGCTACGTTTATGCCCGCGAAGGCGAAGACGTACCTTCCAGCCTCATGTTCCGCACCGGCGGCGCCTCTTCCGTACGCGGTTACGAACTCGACAGCATCGGTCTGGCAGGTCCGAACAATTCCGTCCTCCCCGATAGGGCATTACTGGTCGGCAGCCTCGAATACCAATTCCCGATTACCAAAAGCGTATCCGGCGCCGTCTTCCACGATGTCGGCGACGCCGCAGGCAACTTCAAACGCATGAGTATGAAACACGGCACCGGTCTCGGCGTGCGCTGGTTCAGCCCCGTCGCCCCGTTCTCCTTCGACGTCGCCTACGGACACCAAGACAAGAAAATACGCTGGCACATCAGCTTGGGCACAAGGTTTTAAGGTCGTCTGAAAATGTGGGCAGGCTTGCTGCAAAACCAATCAATATCCAAATTTCCAACCATTCTTTAACCATAAATAAAAATCATGAATTTCGATTTTGAAAACCTCTCTTCATTCTCAGGCTGGGAACGTCTCGTTGAAACCGGCATGGCATTCGGTACCAACCTCGTTGCCGCGCTGGCGATTTTCTTTGTCGGCAGATGGATAGCCTCCCGCCTCGTTATTTTGATGAAAGCCGCGCTGACCCGCGCCAAAGTGGACAGGACGCTGGTAAGCTTTCTGGGCAATGTAGCCAATATCGGTCTGTTAATCCTGATTATTATTGCCGCGTTGGGCAAGTTGGGCATTCCGACCACGTCGGTTACCGCATTAATCGGCGGCGCGGGCTTGGCGGTGGCTTTGTCGCTGAAAGACCAACTGTCGAACTTTGCCGCCGGTGCGCTGATTATTCTGTTCCGTCCGTTTAAAGTCGGCGACTACATCAAGGTTAACGGCTTTGAAGGCACGGTGAGCGAAATTAAAATGGTGCAGACCGCGCTGAGTACGCCGGATAACGAAGAAGTCATCCTGCCCAACAGCGTCGTCATGAGCAACAGCATCGTGAATCGTTCTTCTATGCCGCTGTGCCGCGTGCAGGTGGTGGTCGGTGTCGATTACGCCTGTGATTTGAAGGCCGCCAAAGCCGCCGTCTTGAAAGCCGCCACCGAGCATCCCTTGTGTGTGCAGACCCAAGGCAAAGAGGCAGTAACATATATTACCAACTTGGCCGACAGTGCCATCGAAATCACGCTTTGGGCGTGGACGAACGAAGCCGATTTGGGTGAGTTCCGCTTCGGGCTGAACGAGCAGGTAGTGGAAAACCTGCGTGCCGCCAATATCAATATTCCTTTCCCGCAGCGCGATGTGCATATCATCCAGCAGCAGGGGTAAGGGTAAGTTTCGGATTGGCGAATCCGACCTGCTGAAACCGCGGGCATACGGTGTTTGAAACCCGAAACCCATCCGAGGTCGTCTGAAAACCTGTCTCATGGTTTTTCAGACGACCTTGGATTCGGATTTCAAGTGCAACACTATGGTACCAGTGGTT
>ERZ773079.2512-NODE-2512-length-10168-cov-10.203006_pt1 | contig 10168 bp, 6 predicted proteins | sample MGYA00511355_ERZ773079 | MGnify/ENA primary metagenome ERZ773079 (study PRJEB29015, sample SAMEA2737979) | human oral metagenome | biome: human oral; feature: human-associated habitat; material: dental | place: China | collected 2117 ... | reverse complement strand
TTCTGGGCTTCGAGGGGCAGACCTACACCGCGCTCAAGACCCTCGCACCCGACGAAGTCGTCTACCTGGGCTCCTTCTCCAAGATCTTCGCTCCGGGATACCGCGTGGGCTGGGCGGTAGCCCCGCCGGCCGTGCGGGAGAAGATGAAGCTGGCCTCCGAGGCGGCGATCCTGTGCCCGTCGTCGGTGGGTCAGTTCTCGATCTCCATGTACCTGGAGCAGTTCGACTGGAAGCAGCAGATTGTGGACTTCCGGGCCATGTACCAGAAAAGGCGCGACGCCATGGTCTCGGCGCTGGAGGAGTTCCTGCCCATGTGCCACTGGAACGTGCCCGACGGCGGCTTCTACGTGTGGGTCGGGCTTCCTGAGGGACTCGATGCCAAGGACATGCTGCCGCGCGCGGTCACGAGCCTGGTCGCCTACGTCTCCGGGACGGCCTTCTACGCCGGCGGCAGGGCGGGGCATGATCACCTGCGACTGTCCTTCTGCTATCCCGAGCCCACCGAGATCCGTGAAGGGGTGCACAGGCTGTCCGGCGTCGTGACCCGTGATCTCGAGCTGCTGAGCCTGTTCGGTCCCACCCACAGTCCCCATCCGTCCGAGGGCGTCCACGCGCCCGCACCCGACCAGATCTGAGGTTGACGATGAACCAGTCTCCACTCCGTATCGCTGTCCTCGCCGGCGGATTGAGCCATGAGCGCGACATCTCCCTGCGCTCAGGGCATCGTGTCGCCCAGGTGCTCAAGCACCTCGGGCACACCGTCCTCGTCCTGGACATCGACGCACGTACCATTGGATCGCTCAAGACCTTCGGGCCCGATGTCGTATGGCCCTTGGTTCACGGCGGCCCCGGAGAGGACGGGGGGCTTCAGAATGTCCTCATCTCGCTGGGACTGCCGTATGTCGGCACGCACTCGGACGGCTGCCAGAGGGCCTCCTTCAAACCGACAGCCAAAGCGAGCGTGCGCACTGGAGGAGTGATTACTCCTGATTCGTTAACGCTTCCACAGTCCTATTTCAGTCAGTTAGGGGCTCAGGAGGTTCTCACCGTCGTCGCAGGTCATCTGGGACTGCCGGTGGTGGTGAAGCCTCATCAGGGAGGCTCCGGGCTTGGCGTCTCCTACGCATCGACGGCGGACGAGCTGCGCTCCGCGATGGTGGCGTGCTTCGCCTACGACGAGCGTGCCCTGATCGAGCGTTACGTCGCCGGAACGGAGCTGGCGGTCTCCGTCGTCGATACAGGAGAGGGGCCACGTGCGCTTCCCCCCGTTGAGGTCGTCGCCGATGGGCGGTACGACTTTGATGCGCGATACAACCCGGGCCGCTCAGAGTACTTCGTTCCGGCTCGACTGGATGACGCGGTGATAGAGGAGGTGAAGACCACGGCTGTCACGGTTCACACCACTCTCGGGCTGGGCAATCTCTCGCGCACCGACCTCATTCTCGATGACGAAGGGACGCCGTGGTTCATCGACGTCAACGTCATTCCGGGAATGACGGAGACGTCCCTGCTGCCCATCGCCGCCAATGCTGAGGGCTCCTTGGAAGAGCTGTATGACGCATTGGTGCGAAACCCGCTGGTTCATCCGTAACGCCGGCTCGGTTTCACGTGAAACGGTGGCTCCACTCGACATGAGTGGAGCCACCGCTGTATTCGGTCGACGTTCCGCAGGGCCGTCGAACTGATATCACCATCAGCGCCTTCTTCTCAACAACGCTCCATCATGAGTAACCGGAGGGCTTGCGGTTTCACGTGAAACCGGATGCGGTGCGGGTCGTCATCGCCCTGGTGGGGCACGTGTGCCGCACGGTCGTCGAGGCAGGCCGCTTTCGGAACAGGGCAGGGGTTGGGGTCACTCGGACTTGCCTCGACACCCCACCAGAACGATCTGTGTTGGCATCGCGCCCGGAAAACGGAGCATCGAGACACACTGGATTCTCAGTGTTTCACGTGAAACCTACGTCTGAGCTTTCCGTACCCCGTGCCAATGGAAGGGACTCTACGGTTCCTTCGTTCGGTGAGCGGCGTGCTTCGAACGCATGGCGCCGCCACCCTCGTTCATCTGCTTCGAGCTCGACGCACGGGAAACAATGATGCCCACCGCGTCACAGGTATGGACTCATTGGGCATATACGGGCGCCAGCCAATCGGGAGATGGAGCATACCCACTCAGTGCAGCACGTTCATGTTTCACGTGAAACCAGGCGTTGACCGCACCCACTGGCCGATTCAGCGTGTCTCAGCCACGTTCACTGGGCACGCACCCTTCTCCCATTCACCATCTCGTCGTATGCGGTTGAACGACCTGGGGAGGTCCGCAAGCGCGGTGATGCATCTGGCATGCCCAGCATTCCGATGACGAGGTCTATGCGGTTGCTACGAGGACACAGGAGACGTCGGGCTCAGGAGAGCCGGACACGAATCGGATCTCATCGTCAGCATGGGGCAATACCAATGGCAAGGTCGACGCACAGACAAGTGCGAGATACACACTGCCACTTACCAAAGACCGATAGTGCATCTCTTTGTTTCACGTGAAACCTGCCGTCAACTGCAGCCTCACTCGATTCCTACCCGTACGGACGTGGGCCTCATGACGGGAAAGGGGACCCGGTGCCAACCGGGAGAGCGGCGCCTATCCGTGTACGAACCGAGTCGGCGTGACACCCATCGGTTCTCATATGGGAGCGCTCCTCCCCGGAGCAGGGGTACTCCGAGCCTGCGGGTGCCGTCACCACAATTCGGATTCGAATGGAACGTGCTCATGCCCATTCCAGCCACGGTTCTGCCTCCGAGCGCTACCCGCCGTACCGAGTCCGAGTGGCGCGTTGCTAGCGGTTGATGACTGTTGCCGTCCTCTACCCCTCCTGAACTGATAGCGGGCAGTCGAACCAAAGATGATTCCCTTCCTGAGCAGTTGGGGAAGGGCTTCGAAGGGCCCGCCGCTTCCTGTACCTGCTCATGAAGCCTGGTGTATGGCTCAACAACGATGGCAACTAGCATCTGCGGCGTCCACTCCACCTCTCCCGCGTGTCCGGTCGATCGGCATGCCCGTGGTACCCCTTGTGCCCTCGTTCTTTCTGCGCCATTCACGGCTGACGTCTCAAACCGGAACACTCCGACTACCACCTACCCTGTTCATCTCGCCGTTTCACGTGAAACACACTCCGAGCCATCGCGTTGGTATAGCAACAGCACCGATCGGATTGCGCTGCCCCGTCCGCGTGGTCAACCTGATACGCCAATGCAGGGGCGTGTATTCCCAATCCGATTGAAGGAATCCAGCAACGTACTGCACGGCTCCATGCCGAACAACGACACTCAACACATGAGATCAGGTGCACTACGGACTTCTGTTCTTCGCGTCAGAGCGTGCATGAGATCCCACGTCGTATTCATCGCTCGGCAGAGGACCGGTAGCTCCCCCGGGGAAGGGGTCTGAGTATCCCGTTCCCGCACGCCAATATGAACCCTGCGAGCATTGGCATCACTTCCACCGGCTAAATCAGAACGAGAACGATCCTTCAGCGACTCGCTGCTCGTTTCACGTGAAACCTCCCCAGCACAAGCGCATCGCTCATGAAGCGTGCCCAGTTTGACCGGAGGAACCCAGCGGTCCGCTGTTGGCCTCCGCACCGACGGACGATGCTCTCCGCACCACCCACGCCGTGCACTCAGGTGCTGATTCTGCCACGCTGAGAACAGGAGGTATTCCGGTATCCACGTTACCGGGGAGCGAGCCGGTGTTCTCCCCCGGGGAGGAGGCCGATATGCTGGCTATCGCTCGCGCGCAGTTAACCACATACGCATTGGCATCACGTCTATCGGAAGACGATGAACGAGCGCAGGCCTCAGCCAGTTCTCTTCTGGTTTCACGTGAAACCTGCCCACGAACATGGTGTTGGCATCACGGCAACACCAACATCACCCCGCAGCCCTCGCTGCCAGGAAAGGTCGGCACGGTGCATCCCTTGTCTGTGCCCGGCATGCCCGATACAACTGTGAATACCCAGTAACCTCACGCATATCGCAGCACTGCGCCACGATGCAGAACTCCGCCCTTGACGCTGTGCTTGGTGCGCCAACCGATGCGCTACAGAATACGTGAGCAACACGAGCAGTCCTCACTGTTGGAATGCGAACCAATGCCTCCCCCGGGGAAGGGGCTGAGACGGCATCACCGACCACTCATCGGCGACGTTCGCACGCACCACGTCCGCTAGAAGACCCTCAACGAAATCCACTCTCCGTCGACACTCTTCTGGTTTCACGTGAAACCAGCGTTCACGAGGATTCGGTATGAGTTCCCCTGTGTACTTTCCTCCGCTGTTCGTGGCCGACACACTGAGGTCAGCCTGGCCCTGCGGTCGTGTGTCCCACCGGGAAGCGGCATTCTCCGGCCGCCAATCTGCTTGGCTACGATAACGCAGTGATGCCCAGCAGAGCAGCACCCCTACCCCACGGGGAGGGGAGGCAGCTCGACCCGCGGTTTCACGTGAAACCGCGGGAATCCCCAGTCTCCCCGCTACCGACGGAACCGACGTCCCGGAGCAATCAACGACGCATAGGCTCATGACAACGAGCTCAGCATTTCAGGACCCAACGCCCCCGCTCTTCAGGCGCTGCCGAGGTGTACGGAGACCGTATCTGGCTATGAATGCAAACGTCCCACGTCGGTTCTGAACGGCCTGGCAACAACTCTGACGAGCGCTCATTCGTACAGCCTCATCAGACCGACACCGTACAACGCCTCACGGGACCGTTGGGGCTCTGTTCCTTCCAGTATGCGCTCCTCCGTTACCGCCTCGGAAACATGTCGACCAACATCAGCTACGCCTCACTACGGTCGCACGGCATAGTTTCCGCGGCGGCGCGACAACTACTTCCCGTGTTTCACGTGAAACCTCGGGAGTCCCAGAACCTGTTTGTATCTCGTCTCCTCACTTCTAAGACAGTCGCTTGGATTAGGCTTGGGGCGGTTCACAATTCCGGGGGTGAGCCACTGAATGCACCTCACCGGGCATCGGCGTTCATGGAGCCAACATCGGCCCCACTTCCACGCCGCGAGCCAAAGGCGACCGGAGGTTTCACGTGAAACCGAAGGTCGCGTTCCAACGATGCTCCCTTCTCACTTTGACGGCGGAACCGTGACGGTCAGCGCTGCGGACACCGAGCCGTGTACCTGATCGACCCTGCGGGGTCACGGCGGCGAGGCCAGGCGTTCTCAACCTGGGTCCGGCCGCTTTCCTCTGTTTGGCCTCTCCAGCGCCCGAGCACCGGCCCGAGGTAAAGGGTCCACGCCGTCACCGAACCGCCTCCCCGAGGCCAACCCGCTCCGCGAAGTGAGGGAGGCACTGGTCAGGGCTCGTGCGTACTTCACGACAGTCCCAGACAACGCCCCAACCAGCGTCTCAGCTGTTACGGCACTCGAAGCACCCAGAAGTCATGACGCAGCACAACATTCCCTCTTCAGCTCCGCAGACCGTTCTCCGTCGTCCACATGCCTCAACAATGACGTACAACCCAGTGTCCACGTGTTTCACGTGAAACCTGGGCTGTCCCATTCAAGTACCACCCGCGACACCTTTCAGCTCACCACGCATCATGGGACAACCAAAGAGCGCGGCCGTGTTTCACGTGAAACACGGTGTGGACGCCCGTAGCACCCAGCCGAGTGCCCACCCCATTTCGGCAGAGACAACGGTGGGGCCGAGACACTCAGTGTCTCGGCCCCACCGTGAATCGTACGATCAGAGCAGGTTACTCCTCATCAAGAGACGTCCCCGGCGCCAGCGCGTCAACCAGGCGAGCAAGGTCCTCATCGCCCGCGAACTCAATGGTGATACGCCCCTTCTTTGCTCCACGTGTCACCTTCACGCGAGTGTCAAAGGCATCGGAAAGCCGAGTTGAGAGTGCCGGGAGAGGGGTACTGCGAGCACGCAAGACCTTCGGCTGATCTGATCCCGGCTCAGGTTCCTCATGAAGCGCCACAAGTTCCTCTGTGGCACGCACCGAAAGGCCCTCGGCCACCACGCGCTGAGCGAGTCGTTCCATCTCCGCCGCATTGGGGAGACCCAGAAGCGCGCGGGCATGTCCTGCCGAAATGACGTTTGCAGCGAGCCGGCGCTGCACCAGCGGTGGGAGCTTCATGAGGCGCAACGTGTTGGAGATCTGGGAACGCGACCGGGCAATTCGCTCGGAGAGCTCCGCGTGGGTGCACTGGAAGTCCTCCAGCAGCTGCTGGTAGGCCGCGGCCTCTTCCAAGGGGTTGAGCTGGACGCGGTGCAGGTTTTCCAGCAGGGCGTCACGCAGCAGATCCACATCTTCGGTATCCCGGACGACCGCCGGAATGGTCTCCATTCCAGCTTCCTTGGAAGCGCGAAGACGACGCTCACCCATAATGAGCTCATACCGAAGCTCCTCTCCCGGAGCGGTCGGCACCTGGCGCACCACGATCGGCTGTAGCAGACCCACTTCTGCAATCGAGGCCGCCAGTTCGGCGATATCGTCCTCGTCGAAGACCTGCCGAGGCTGACGGGGATTCGGGTGGATCAGCTCCACCGGAATCTCAGCGAAACGGGCGCCCGGGACGGGAACGAGGTCAGCAGCGTCCGTATCCGCTGTCTTTTCCTCGGCGTCGGTCACGTCGGGCTCCTCAGTTCGAGCGTCAGATGACGCCGCCGATAGGTTCTCCTCAGTCTGCTTTTTCTCAGACCCGGAGTCGCCGTGATCAGCAGCCACAGCCTGCTCCTCCTCTGTTTCACGTGAAACATCGGGGACCACCGGCGTTGATTCCGGCTGAGGGACCGACGTCGAAGCAGTCTCGTCCTGGACATCCTCCACCGGGGAGGCCTCACGCGAAGACTTCTCCACCGCAGCGGACACTGTCTTCGTCGCCTTCGCGGTCGCTCGCTTCGGTGCGGCCGACGGCGTCCGCTTCGTGGAAGCAGCAGTGGACGACTTCTTTGTGGACTTCTTCTCCGTCACCCGAGCAGCAGTCGCCGAATCAGGCGTGGTTTCACGTGAAACCGACTTCGTCTGCTTGCCCTGTGCAGCGGTCTTGGAGGCAGTCGTCGAACGAGTCGAGCGGCTCTTGGAGCCACGCTTCCGCTGAGACGGAGCCAGGAGAGTGGCGGTCAGATCGCGAGTACTGCGCGCCTCGGAAGCCGACTCAGGCTCCTCCGCGACATGCTTGGCATGGGAGGCCGCGTCATCATCACGTGACTCGTCCTTGCGCGAATCGGGGAAGAACACATCGGAAGGACGAGACGCAGCAGGTACTTTCTCTTTCTGCGCCTCCGGAATCAGCGCCTGCAGACCCCGTCCGAGTCCGCGCCGTTTCTGAGCCATCAGGCTTCCTCGCCTTCAATTCGGGGAGCGCCCCGCAGAGCGACCTCACGAGCCATTTTCTTGTACGCAATTGCGCCGGTGGACCGGGGATCCCAGAACACCACAGGAGCACCGAAGGAGGGGGCCTCGGCAACACGGATGGAACGCGGCACCTTGGTGTCCAGCGTCGCATCAGGGAAATAGGAACGAACTTCGGACTCCACCTCACGGGCAAGGGTGGTGCGTCCGTCAAACATGGTGAGCACAATCATGGAGACTCCCAGCCCCGGATTGTGAATGCGCGCGATCCGGTCAATGGAGCGCGTCAGCAGGGCGAGGCCTTCAAGAGCGTAGTACTCGGCCTGCATCGGAATGAGAACCTCGTCAGCAGCGACGAAGGCGTTGATCGTCATAATGCCGAGGCTCGGCGGGCAATCGATGATGACGTAGTCAAGGGGCTCCAGACCGTCGGTTTCACGTGAAACCAGGTAGTCCACCAGCGCACGCCGCAGACGTGACTCACGCTCAGCAGTGGAGATGAGCTCAATCTCAACCGCAGCCACGTCAATAGTCGCGGGTACGCACCACAGGGACTCGCAGAATCGCGTCTTAGCGACGACATCCTTGATCGGCATGGAGTCAACGAGGACGTCGTAGATCGAGGCACTGTCCTCATCATGCTCCACCCCCAGTGCAGTGGAGGCATTACCTTGAGAGTCTGCATCGATGAGCAGGACGTGTAACCCGCCTTCAGCTAAAGCCGCTGCAAGATTCACTGCCGTCGACGTCTTTCCGACGCCGCCTTTCTGATTGGCGACTGCGATGACACGAGTCCGCTCAGGATGTGGGAACTCTCCACCCGCTACCTCGTCTAACGCGAGGTGCTCGGCCTGGAGCTGATCGAAGATAGACGATCCGGACAAACCTGCTTCTCCTCGGACGGTGACCCAACAGCCCGAGCCAGTCGGGCAGTTACGAGTCTACGCGAGCAGGTCGATCCTTACGCGTTACACCGAACGCGCGCCGTATCTCAACGGTTCTTCGGGCGGCGAATCTCAACCACAGCCGTCGTTTCCTCGCCGGCAGTGACAACCTCATGAACAACAGCAACTGATAACTTTGCCTTTTTAATGACATACTTGGCGTCGTCGACCTCATCTTGTGCTCGCATGCCCTTGAGGGCCAGCAGGGCACCCCCCGGTCGAAGCAACGGCGCCGTCAACCGCACCAACTTGGACAGGTTCGCCACCGCGCGAGCCGTCACCACGTCATAGCGGTCCTTGACCTCCTCGGCCCGGGCCCGCCGGATGGTCACATTGTCCAGGTCCAGCTCCTCGACGACGTCGGAGAGCCACTGGGTGCGCCGCTCCATCGTCTCAATGAGAGTGACGTCGAGGTCGGGTCGCAGCAGCGCGACCACCACACCGGGGAAACCGGCCCCGGAACCAACGTCGGCCACGCTTCCCCGGGCCGGGAGGAAAGGGACCACGGCGGCCGAGTTGACGATGTGCCGACTCCACAGGCGGGGAAGCTCACGCGGCCCCACGAGACCGCGCAACTCACCCTCCTCAGCAAGCATCTGGGCGAAGTGCTCCGCCGCGGAGAAGGAGACCCCGAAGATCTCCCGCATCTCCGACGTCGGCTCCTCTACCTGGGCCCGCTGCTCCTCACTCATGCGTCAGAGCGCTCCGCGACCGACTCCGACTCCTCGCCGGCCTTCTCGACGACGTCCACGCCGTCGGCGTCATCACCGTCCTGGTCATCAGCCTCGTCGGCCGGCAGAACCACGACGTAGCGGTGGGGCTCGGCGCCCTCGGACTCTGAGACCAGGCCGGCGGAGGCGACGACGTCGTGGCACACCTTGCGCTCGAAGGGATTCATCGGCTCCAGGCTGACGGTCTCACCTGAGGTGAGCACCTTGGTAACGGCCTCCTGGGCGACCTTGGTGAGCTCGGTGCGACGATCGGCGCGGTAGCCGTTGATGTCGAGCATGAGCCGAGACCGGTTGCCGGTGCGAGCCTGGACCGCGAGACGGGTCAGCTCCTGAACGGCCTCCAAAACCTCACCATCGCGTCCGACAAGATCAGCGAGCTCGCGCTCGTCACCCTCCTCGGAGGCGACCACGGCGATCGAGGCGCGTCCGTGGTCGATGTCGATATCGATGTCGCCTCCCAGGTCGGCGATGTCGAGAAGCTCCTCCAGGTAGTCGGCGCCGATCTCGCCCTCCTCCTCGAGGCGCGAGACGGTGCTGCTCACAGGCCTGCCTGCGGACTGCTGGGAGGAGTCGTTACTGTGCTGCTCACTCATGATGTCATCCGTATCTGTGATGGGAACCGGGTTGTCCTGCCGCTGAGCAGCTCTCAGCGGTTGCGCTTCTTCTTGGCCTGAGCCTTGCGTCGGGCCGCCGCCTCGCGACGCTGACGGGCCCGGCGCTCGTAACGACGTCGAGCGATCTCCTCGTCGCTGAGGCCACCACTCTTGGAGGATGCCGACCCCTTGGAGCCACTCATGTCCTCGCCGGACGCCTCATCGTCGTCGGACTCTCCGACGGCGTCAGTCTGAGCCTCATTGCGAGTCTCACCGTGCGCCTCGCCCTGGCCACCGGACTTCTTCCGCCGGTTCTTACGCACCGGCTGCACCCGCTGTCCGCCGGTGCGACCCTCGGCCTCGGCCTTGGCGGCCGCCTCGGCTCGCTCCTCCTCCTCAAGGGAGGGCAGGCCCTTGCGCGCCCGCTTGGCGTTGACCCGGGCGCGATACTTCTTCTCGGCCTCGCTGCCGGGTGCGGGCATGTTGCGGATGGTGAAGAACTGCTGGCCCATGGTCCACAGGTTGGAGACGA
>ERZ773079.2511-NODE-2511-length-10173-cov-19.134908_pt1 | contig 10173 bp, 8 predicted proteins | sample MGYA00511355_ERZ773079 | MGnify/ENA primary metagenome ERZ773079 (study PRJEB29015, sample SAMEA2737979) | human oral metagenome | biome: human oral; feature: human-associated habitat; material: dental | place: China | collected 2117 ... | reverse complement strand
GGCCAAGGCCGCGCTCGTGGCTTTCAGCAAGCGTTTGAGCGAAGAGTTCGGGCCGCAAGGGGTGCGCGTGAACACCGTCTCTCCAGGAGGGGTCGGCACCGGGCTGTGGCGTGACCCGGACGGTTTCGGTTCACGCGTGGCAGCCTCGATGGGCATGTCCCACAGCGACCTTCTCTCGGCAATGCCCACCGCATTCGGCGTTGCTTCTGGGCGCATAGCCGAGCCGGAGGAGATCGCCGCGCTCATCGTATTCGTAGCTTCGTCGGCCGCCGAGTACCTCGTGGGGGCGAACATCGTCATTGACGGCGGGACGGTCAAGACGGTCTGATTCGGCCGCATCACGGGGGTCCGTCCGGCTCGGGCGGCTCTGGTCAGTTCGCCCAGTTTCATTAGGGTCGCAGGGTTTTGGCAGGATCGCTGAGGTCCGGAAAGATCACGAGGGTTCGGCAGGATCGCGAGGGTTTGGCCCGCCGGGCCAAACCGCGCGCCCCGCAAACGCATGCGCCGCGACGCTCGCCATCTAGCACTCAACACGACCCAACGAGCGAATATGCCCGGCATGTGCCGCTGCGACGGCGCCTTTTAGGCGGGCGAATTTGGTTTGGGGAGCCGACGTCGCAGCGCCCGAAGGTCGGCGAGCCCCGCCACAGCGGCTATCGGTTTGACGAGAATTTGCTCGCCGAAGCGGTAATCCGCCCCGCGCACGAGCCTGTCGGCGAGGTCCGGGCGCAGGCGCCGTAGAAGAATCCGTCCTTTGAGCGCGTGCACCGAATTGGAGACGATCGCGACGGAGGCGGCGTCCTCGATCAGAGGGATCGCATTTTCGATGTTCTGGAGCGTCGATCGGCTCTCGCGGTCCAGGCGGATTGGCCCCTCATATCCACAGGCTCGCGCGTAGCTTTCCATGACCTCGGCCTCAGGGACGGGACCCGACACCGCGCCGCCGCACAGCACAAGCACTTCCGCAGCTGCGGAGGCATGCACAGTGTCTGAAACTGCGGAGGCATGCACAATGTCTGAAACTGCGGAGAGGGGCGCGATGCCTGCAACGGATGCATCGGCGAAAGCGGCCCGGCTTTCGGAAACGGACACATCGCCCGGACTCTGCCGAACAGGCCATTCGCGGCGAACCGCCGATGCCCGCCGAGAGGCAGCGGCCCGCAGCCCGTCAGATTTGAGCGAGCGGAGCTTGGCGCCTCGCCGTCCCTCGGATCCAAGCGAACGGAGCCCGGCGCGCACACGGTACCGGTTGACGAAGTTCGCGCGGGCTCCCCGGTTCGCAAAACCCAGCACGACGACGGCCTTGCCGACGCCCGCCCCAACGGCATTCTCTTCGCCGACGCCGGCCTCGCCGACGTCTCTCTGCCGCGCTTCCGGAGCTCGGCCGAGCACTCGCACGCGTGATCGCCGACGAGCTTGCCCGAGCGATTGCCCTTTGGCGGCGTCGCCCCGGCCCAAGCACTTCCTGCTCGCCCGCCAATGCACGAGTTCGCCCCACGCAAGCAGGGCGGAGGCGGCGATCAGGAAGCGGCGCAGCATGCTCTCACTTTAGCCGCATGCTTTCACTTTGGCCGTGCTGCACAGCCCGTGGCGCCCCGTCAGCCCTCTTCTTTCGTTCGCGCCAGCCCCCTAGTCACACTCCTGCCAGCCTTCTGCGATCTGGCCAGCCCGCGGTATATGAAACCGAAACCGACGCTGAAAACATTGAAGCATGAGATTCGAGAATCGAAACGAGTCGCGCGGCGACGAGCAGACAGGGCCCGACGTTTCCCGCCGCACGCGAGGCGCAGGGGCCAAGACGCGAAATGAGGCAACCGGACGCTGGGGAAGAGACGTCGGGCAATCCGACGTCGGCCCGCAAGGTTCTCAGGCCGGCAGACCCGGCGCAGTCCCACAGGGCTTTTCCCGACCGAACCAACCAGGAACCGGACAGCGCAACCCTTCTGGGGCCGGCCGGTCAGGCGCCGCCAGCGCCTCCATTTCCGTCCGTCAACTCACGCGCGTATACGAGGTGCCGGGGCGAAAAGACGCCCGGGTTCTCGCCCTCGACGGCGTCGACGCCGATTTCCCAGAAGGCAGCTTCACCGCGATTGTCGGAGCCTCGGGTTCGGGCAAATCGACTCTTCTGCACTGCATGGCGGGACTCGACGAGCCCACGGACGGGCGCGTGACGATGCTGGGAAGCGCGACCTCCGAGATGAAGCCGGCCAAGCGCGCGACGTTCCGGGCGCAGCACGTCGGATTCGTGTTCCAGGAGTACAACCTCATAACCTCCTTGACCGCCGCGGAAAACGTGTCGATGCCTTCGCGGCTTGCCGGGCGGCCACTTTCCAAAGGGCAGATAAATACGGCGCTCGATGCGGTGGGCTTGCGGCATCGCGCGAATTTGAAGCCCCACCAGCTTTCCGGCGGCGAACGCCAGCGTGTGGCCATCGCCCGCGTGATGGCCAGCGAGCCGCGCATCGTCTTCGCGGACGAGCCCACCGGCGCGCTGGACCTCGACTCCACCGGCGTCGTCCTGGATTGGCTTCGTCAGCTCGCCTCGCGGGGAACCACCGTGGTCATGGTCACGCACGACGTCGAAGCCGCAGCCCTGGCTGACTCCGTAGCGGTCATGAGCGGCGGCCACCTGGCGACGTGGTCAAACTGCCGCGACGCCCAGCAAATCGCCGACCTTGTCCACGCCGCCCGCGCACGCTGAAGGGAGGGGAAAATGTCGACCTTGATGTGGAAAGACCTGCGTCACCATGCTCGCCAATGGCTGTGGTCGCTGCTGGTGGCCACGGCGGGCGCCGCCGTCGTGGGGATAATCGTCATCGCGTGGTGGAGCGCCACCCAGTGGTCCCTGGAACACGGCAATGGAGAGCATTTGCGCGCCAGCAGCCTGATCGGCAGCAACCTGGTGGGATACGCGGGTTTGGCGACGGCGATCGTCATATCGACCACGCTGAGCCTGACGGTCACGGCCCAGCAGCGCTCGCACGCCCTGTGGAAGGTGCTTGGAATTCCCGGCAGCCGCATCCGCGCGATCATCCTGTGGCAGGTTGGCGCCGTCGGAGTGATCGGGGGCCTGCTGGGCGGGCTGCTCGCCCTCCCGCTGGCGCGAATCTATCTGCTCACATGGCGGGAATTCGATCTGTTCCCGCGGGATCTTCCCCTGTCGATGCCAGTTTTCTGCATACCGGCGACGGTGTTCGTCACGGCTCTGTTCAGCGTGCTCGGAGGCCTCGGGGCAGCACGGCGGGCAGCCAATGTGCCCGAGATGCAGGCCTTGCGCGAGGCGGCCGCCCCAACCACGCGCACGAGACTGTGGCAGTGGATCGCGGCCGGAATTCTGCTGATCGGCGTGGTTATGCTGCCTATACTCGTCAATCTCCCCGCCGACGTTCTCGAAGGGGGCAGCACAAGCAAAGCGGAAGTCGCTGAAATAAAATCCCCGGGCGGACGTGCGCTTATGGGCGGGGGCATCGGTTTTATCGCCGCCTTGGCGGCGTTGTTCGTCCCGAATTGGACGCTCCGCCCCCTGCTGGTCCGGTGGACGAGCCTGATTCCAAGCCGCAGCCCAGCCTGGTTTTCGGCACGCGCGAATGCGCGCCATCGCTCGGCTCTCAGCATGACCACGATCGTTCCCTTCGCCATCGCCGTTTCCATGACGGGCACCATCCACGCCACGGGCGGCGCGGCGCGCTCGGGCGGAATGAGCAACGGGGTCAACGGTTTTCTCACGATCATGGTCCCGATTTTCTTCATAGCCGGGATCGGAGGCGTGGCGAACATCGCTATGGTCGGGCGAACGCGCCGTCAGGAGGGGGCGTTGCTCGGAGTGATTGGAGCGCGGCCGGGCGCCGTTCTGCGGTCCACCGCCCTCGAAGGGGCGATATACGCCGGAACCGGGATCCTTTTCGGATTGGCGACGACTTTGCTCAGCGCGGTCTGCGCTACGGCGATGTCGGGAGGCGGGGCAGAGATGTTCGCCTCCGCTATTCCCGTGAAGTTCCTGTTGGCGGCCATGGGAGCGTCGTTGGTTTTGGCGGTCGCCACCACGTGGCTGCCCGCGCGGCTCGATCGCCGCGCCCTGATGGACAATCTGCGCCAGCCGGTGTGACGGACGATCGGCCGACCGGCACAAGAACGGGCTGTCCGAGCCGGTCGGCGCGGCCACGGACGATCTGAGCGAACCAGAACAACGGACGGTCAGGGTCGGCCGACGTCGGCCCCGGAGGCCAGCCCAGGCAAGCCAGGCCAACCTCCGTTCGTCGGCGGGGTCCGTCAAGCCGAAGGCCTGCTACGGCAACCGCAAATCAGCGGACTCAGGCAACGGGCCGCACAATCTCCAACGGATACGCGCTCGATCCGCGGGCGCTCAGACTCTGACAGACGCGCGCTCAATCCGCGGGCATTCAACTCCCGCCGGCGCTTACGCTCAGGCCACGGGCACGCAGACTTCCGTCACGTACTCGTCCGTGTTCTGGGTGTCGGCGGGGCCCACGAGGTAGCGGTTGTACATCGGCCCGGCGAACTCGAGCCCGGAGGCGGCGATGTACTCGGCCAGCTCCTCGTTGACGGGCCCGAACTGGTCGTAGCCACCGCGGAACGTCGCCACTGCGACCTTCTGCTCTGGGATCTCGCGGATTGTGAGCGGGTCGGCCGCGACGGCGTCGGGCCCCACGGGTTCCCACACCTCGATGTCGACGTCGGCCTCGCGATACTCGAGGTCGTGGAAGGTGGCGCCGCAGAGCCCGCTGGCAAGCGGGATTCCCTGGGCCCGGATCGCTTCCATGGCTGCGATCCACGCCTTGTGCTCGTCGGCGTAGGTGTCGATCGTCGTGCGCAATGCGACCACTCGCTGCGCCGGATGGGTGGTGACGGTGATTTCGGCCATGATGGCCCTCCTGTTCGTTTGTGAGATGAGTCGGTCAATCTCGGCGATGCGGCGGCGGGCGGCCTCGGCGTCGGCGATGAGCTGATCGCGCTGAACGGCTAGCGCGCGGCCCAGAGCCTCTGGGTTCTCGCGCAGCGGAAGCAGGGCGGCTATGGCGGAGACGGAGAAGCCGACGTCGCGAAGCTGGCGAATCAGCGTCGCTTCGCGCACCTGCGAGGCGGCGTAGAACCTGTGGCCGGTCACGTCGTCCGTGGCCGCCGGGATCAGAACGCCGTTGGCGTCGTAGTAGCGCAGCATCCGCGCAGACAATCGTGTGAGCGTTGAAAACTCACCGATGCGAAGCAGTCTCGTCTCGGTCATGGCTCCATCTTCCGGCTTGACACCGTGTCAAAGGCAAACCGCACTTTTGATCAGATGATGACGCGACAATCTAGACACGTATTCTAGAAATACAATGAAGTAAATTACCGTTACGACGTCACTAGACTTCCAACGAACATTTTTAAAGTAAACTGCGGGATACGATGATCGCAACATTTACACATGCTTTCGCCACATGGATCGGCGAGTGCTGGCATCGGGGCCTGTCGCTGTTCTCCGAAGCTGGCCCTGTGGGTGACTTGGAAGAGACAATTGCTCAGGAATATCGCGACGATTCCCCCGCATTCGAGCGGTTTCTGCCCGAGTTGTTCGAGCGCCTCGGCATCGACGAACATCGCGAGCGCGGCCAACTCCGCCAGCGCGGCGAACACCGCAGCAGGCTGCCAAATCTGTTTCGCCTGCTTATTCTGGCCGAACAGGTCGGGTCTGCCTTCGGATTCAGCACGCAAAACCCATTTCGGATTCCACAAGAATATGAAGAGGCCGCTCGCATCCTGCTGCGGGGCTGCTGCGACTGGCTCCGCAGTTGCCTCGGCGAAGAACGGTATGCGACACGGCTGACCGGCGTTCCGATTGAAGCTTACAAGAATGCCGTCTTTTCGCCGCTGGGAACCGATGTGTGGTGGACGGCCCCGCTCAAACAGAACCCCGGCGTCTTGTGGAACGCGCAGATCGTGGCCGGAGCTCCGTTCGTTCCGGCCAGATGCGGAATTCCGGCGTCGGTGCTGTCGCACGACCTTCTGAGCGAGGACTCGAACAAAGAAGTCCACGAAGCGATCGGACAGGCGATCGAACAGACAAACGGTTGCCGGCTGTCCGTCAAAGAGAAATCCGCGGCGCGCTCGCCTGCGAGACTGTATCGGATCGAGACCGTCGAGGATTATGCCAAGCTCGTCGAACGCCATCCCCTCCTCGTTCCGGCAAAGGCGCAGCGGGGAAGAGGAGGGCACACTCCTTACCACCTCAGGTCGCCGATCTTTGCGGTTCCCAACGACGTGCTCGTCGATTGGCGGGCGGCCTCAGCCGAGTATGACGCGGTGTACATCAATGCAGAAACCTATTTCACGGGGGCCTGGCTGCCGATCGAGACCGAGCTGGGTTTCACGACGCTCTCGGGCTGGTCGCCCGAATGCGTCTACTTCCTGAACCTGGACGACGTCGAACTGGTGCGGGCCTGACGGCCTGTCGCAATCGCTGCGCGTGGCGGTCTCTCCCCGAGCCGTTGACGCCGTGCCCTATTCTGGTGGGGTGACCGATGCTTCTTCTCTTGGGACGGCTGACGCCTCGTCGCCCGACGGCGCTTTGCCTTCCGCCGACGACGACACCCACGACGACGTCGAACCCGCACGCCTCCCGAGCCTTCCCTGCGATCCGGCTTTCAGGCTTCCGGCTCCCCGACGCGGCGAGGGAGAGCTCGCAGCCGACGCCGAGCTCCGCATCGGCCTGCACGTCAAGCTTGCCGAGCAGGCGATGATGTCCGCGAAGGCCGAGGCGCTGCGCCCATTCGACCTGACGGTGGCTCAGTACGGCGCGATGCTCTCGCTCTACTATGTTCCCGGGCAGTCGCCCTCGCAGCTCGCACGGGCCGTGGCGGTCACCCCGCAGACGATGGGCGCCACGCTCGACAAGCTCGCCTCCAAGAGCCTGGTGACGCGCAAGCCCTCGAAGCTCCACCGCAAAGTACTGGTCGTGACCCTCACACCCAAGGGCGAGAAGCTGCTCATCGAGGCCGACGCCGCCGCGCGCGCCGTCGAAGAGCGCATCGGCCAGGCGCTCAGCGCAGACGAACGCGCACAGCTGCGTGAACTGCTCAAGCGCGTAGGCGCGGCTCTTGAAGAGTCGGATCCTCCGGTGAGCGCAGCTAACACTGAGTCTGATCCCGACGACTGATCTTTCTTGAAGATCCGACAAATTGCAGCTCGAAACCGAAGGCTGTAAGTGCGGATACTGTCACAGGGTCCAACCTTGCCAGAGAGGCAGCGTTTGCCAATCTTTGGGTGTTCCCATGTGGTTGATGGGGAGCGCAGGTATATCCGGATAGGTTGACAGAGTGCGCGGAAGCAATGTTCGATCCCCGATGCCAAGAACAGTGAGCAAGTACTGAATGAGAGTGAGCTGACCGAAGCATCGGTTGAGCGCCTTTCTTGCCGCAACCAACTCGGGATGCGTTTCTACTTTGGGCAAGCGCGGTTTAAGTGTGTAGACCCGATTAAACATGCGGGCATGATGAGCCGAGTAGTTGCGAACGATGTTAAGTGCCCTAATCCATGACCCAAGTTGCGCCGCGGTCAGTTTCATGCGAGCGGCGATAACATCACAGACAGCAATTGGTGACAACCGGTACAAATAAGCCAGCGAACCCCAGCCCATAACTTCCACGGCTGCCCAGATTGGCAGCTGCCCTCCATACTTCCGCAGGTGGTGCTTGACGAAGTCTTCGCGAGAAAGGGACAGCTCTTTATTATATCGGTCTAGCCACATCTGATATTGCTGCGACGGTTTTGCGGCCGAACGCTTCTGACGGGCTCCTGCCCCTAACAACGCTGGGCGCAGGTGGACGAGCGGGTCAAGACGCCCAAGCTCGTGTCCGAGCATTGCCTTTAAAGCCAATTCCACTGGAGTCAAGCAGTCGAACACGGCCGAGCGAAGACGTTCGTCGAAATCGTACAACGCAGCGACATCGGTGAAGTCGGTGCCGTCGACGAAGACATCAAGCCGGTGGCGGCCATCAGCATCTAGTTGCCGGAAGGGATACCAGTAGCCAGAGAACCTGTAGTAGTTAACTCGTTCCAAGACTCGCCGCGCGTAGGCAACGTTATTAATCTGCATGCCGCGACAGCGCAGCAGTGCGATTTGTTCGCCATGCGTCTTGAACGTCTTAGATGGCTGCGGCACGCTCCACCTCTTAACACAGATCACAAAAAGAGGACCGGCCCTGGACTGCTCCGAGAAGCAGCGGAACCGGTCGTGATACTTTTACTATATCCGAACTAGTCAAGGTTAACAATGTGTCGAGGCAGGCCTGCCTTGACACTGGAGCAAGGAATTCTCCAGTACGCCTAGCCAGACAGAAGACCTAGCCTGTAGGCACCGCTTCGGAGCGGATATAGACATTCGAAGAGCACTCGAAGAACGCTCCCAATGTCACGCCCCACGCGGGTCAGTAGCGTGAGCCGTAGGCCTGAGGAAGCCGGTCCAAGCGCTCGCGTTCGGCGTCGGACAGCCGCAGGCTGGCGGCTTCCAGATTCTCGGCCAGGTGCTTGCCGCTGCGGGTCCCGGGAATCGGTATGACGTTGTCGGCCAAGCCTAGAAGCCACGCGAGGGAGACTTGGGCCGACGTCGCCCCGTGCGCCTCGGCGATGCGGGCGATCTCCTCGCCGATCGCGCGGTTGCGTTCGAATGCCTCGGCCGTGAACCGCGGATTGACGGAACGAATGTCGCCGCTTTCGAACATGCCCGGGGCGAGCGTTCCGGTCAGGTAGCCGCGTCCAAGCGGAGCAAACGGCACAAAGGCTACGCCGTTGGCCAGGGTCCACGCGAGGAGGCTGCCGCCGGCCTCGGCGCCGGCTCCCGCGTCACCAGGCGCCTCCCTGCCGAGCGGGTCGCGCGTCCACACCGACAGCTCGGACTGGATCGCCGCCACCGGATGGACGGCATGGGCCGCGGCCGCTTGGGCCACCGTCACTTCGGAAAGCCCGATTCGGGCCAGTTTCCCTTCGGCGACGAGCTCCGCGAGCGCGCCCCAGCTTTCCTCAAGTGGCACGTCCGGGTCGACGCGGTGCAGATAGTACAGGTCGATCCGTTCGACGCCGAGCCGTTCGAGGCTGCCCTCGACATGCCGCCGCAACGCCTCGGGCCGGCCGTCGCGGTGGATGCTTTTGGTCGCCAGATCGTCGACGACCAGCCCGCCTTTCGTCGCCACGACGACGCCGTCCCGCCTGCCCGCGACGGCCCTGCCGACGAGCCGTTCGTTGTGTCCGTCGCCGTAGAGGGCGGCGGTGTCGAGCAGGCCGACGCCGGAGTCGAGCGCCTCGCGGATGACCCTGACGGACTCGGCGTCGTCGCGGCCGCTTTCCGCGTATATCCAGCTCATGCCCATGCAGCCGAGGCCGATGGGCGCTACGCGCGGGCCTGCGGCCCCCAGTTCTCGGGTGCCGTCTGGTTTCCTTGTGTTTTCCATTGAATCCATTTTCTGTCCTTTCTGCCCTTTCTGCCCTTTCCGCGATGCGGGTGGGCAATGGGATGCGCGTGGGCGATGGGATGCGCATCGGCAACGCTCGGGCGAGCGGATATCCAGCGATGCCGCTGCACAAAGCCTCCGCGCCCGCGGGGCCAAGTACCGCTCCGACCGCACCGACCGGCGTGCCCAGACAAAGCCTTCGCGCCCGCGGGGCCAAGACCCGTCGTCGAAGAGGTCTCCGACGCCACATGCGCGGCCTCCGCGCTTGCGGGGACGAGCCGTCGCATCTCTCAGCACAGCGGCAGGCCGCATACGATTGGCGCCGTCGCGCCAGCCCGAGGATTCGAAAGCCGTTCACCAGGCTTGCGCACCCAGCCACCCGCTGTTTAAGGTTACTTATATTGTACAGCTAACTGAAACTAACGTCGAAAGGGCGTCATGAATCAGAACACGAGCCGCACGCCGCTTCAAGGAGCCGCGACGCAGAACGCCGCGACGGCCGCGCACAAAGAGGACCCCCAAAATGCCGCGCACAAAGAGGACCCCCGGGAGGCCGCACGCCATAAGGAAGCGCCGGAGGCGGCACCCCAGAAGGCCACGATAAAGGCCATGCAGATCACCAGTTTCGACGGCCCCGCCGGCCTGAAGTACGCCGAGGCTCCTGCGCCTGAGCCCGGGCCGGAGGACGTCGCGCTCGACGTCGAATATGCCGGCGTCGGGTACATCGAGG
>ERZ773079.2507-NODE-2507-length-10178-cov-12.295565_pt1 | contig 10178 bp, 10 predicted proteins | sample MGYA00511355_ERZ773079 | MGnify/ENA primary metagenome ERZ773079 (study PRJEB29015, sample SAMEA2737979) | human oral metagenome | biome: human oral; feature: human-associated habitat; material: dental | place: China | collected 2117 ... | reverse complement strand
CTCGGCATCTGTGGGCATGCGCGACATCGTCAGTCTCCTCACCGGTGGTGCGTCAGCAGTTCTTCTGGGCGTCATGGGGGTTGTCAGGACGAGAGCGTATGCCACATGCGGCCACCTGCGCCCTACCCGTCCGAGGAATCGCTCTCCCCCTGAGCCTCGGCCCCCTCCTGTGGCTGCGTGGCCTCCTCAGGCCTCGCGCTCTGCGAAGCCTCGGTCGGTGCCTGCACCGAGGTGGCCGACGCCGACGGGCTCGGAGTCGACGCCATCGTGGCCGTCGTCTGTCCCGGGGCGATACCGGGCACGGGCCGCCACGCCCCCACCGTCACTGAGGCGTCGGAGTGAAGAATGACCGCCCGCCAGGCCACCAGCGCCCCGGTGGCATCGAAGGACAAGACGTGGAGGAAGGCGTCCTCAGTGACCGCGCCCAGTGACGTGCCACCCTTGCCCGCCCCCGAGATGATCCCGGTGACGGGCAGGCCGGTTCGGGGGCTGATTTCCGTGGTCATCCCCCGCTCGGCGTGGACGTGACCGGCCAGGAGCAGCGGCGCACAGCCCTCCTTCGTGAGCGTGTCGAAGGTGGCGGGCTGGTGGATGAGAACGACGTCGACCGGCGTGCCCCCGCAGCTGGTCGTGGCCAGGCGGGAGGCAATCTTCTCGGTGGTCTCCCCGCTGCGGGGCTTGGTGCCCGCCGCCGTCGTGCGCTCGGCGTCGTCGTGCCCCAGGACAGTGATCCCGGCGACCGTCTGAACCGAGCCGTCGGTGACGGTCCACCCCTGGGAGCGCAGGCGGGAGGCGGTGGCGTCGGAGTCGTGGTTGCCGATCGTGGCGACCTTCTTCGCCGAGCTCGGGACCGCCTGGGTCAGCGCGTCGACGCACACCCGCTCCGGATCCGAGCCGGTCATCGTCAGGTCGCCGTCATCCATGTGGATATCGGCGCCCGAGAGCTGGTCGAGGACCCCGGAGAAGGCGATGACATCGAGGTTGCAGTGCAGGTCCGTGGTGAGCACGGCGGTCTTGCGTCCGCGCTCGGACACTGAGCGGGCCCCGGTCACCGAGATCGAGGGCGTCGCAGCGGCCCTCGGGCTCTCAGACGGCTGCGGGGCGGCGTCGGGCTCAGGATCGGTGGCCTTCACCAGGGTCTTCGCGGAGGACGCCCTGACCCGGGCCTGCAGGTCCTCGGTGTCCACCTTTCCGTCAGCGGCGGTGACATCCACCAGGCCCTCAGTCTGCTCGGCGGCCTTCCAGGCAGCCCGCAGGTTGGTGTCGGCCTTGGCGTAAAATCCCTTACTCGTCTCCACGAAGGTACGCGCCTTGGGACCATAGGCGGTGACGACGTCGGCGATGCGTCCTGAGAAACGGGCCTGGGCCAGCGGGGTCCCCTCCAGGACGGACAGGGTGGAGCCGGGCGAGGGGGCCGTGCGCATGGCCGGCACCAGGATGGAGGCCACGGTGGCCACGGCCGTGGAGAACGCCACGGTGGCGGCCCAGCGGTGCGAGACGCCGGCTCGGACGGTCTCACGCCAGGGCTTGGTCGGTGCCAGGCGCCAGGCGGCCACACAGCACAGGAAGATCGCCTCGACGACCCCGGCCCGGCGCAGGGCGTCGCCGGCAAGTCCGTAGAGGCCCTGCCGGATCGTCAGGTCGGGGTGGGAGACCAGTGAGAGGTAGGAGGTCGCGTCGGAGGACAGGGACTGCCCCACGCTGGCCGCATTGGCCGTATCGGGTGCCGGATCGCCCGGGATCTCCCCCAGGACCACCTTGACACCGAGGATCCCCGCAGGGGACTCCATTGCCGCGGTCCCCAGCGGCCCGAGGTCCAGTGTGACCGTGGAGTCCAGGGTCGTCGACCAGGTCGCCTCATGCGGGCCGACCGGCGTCGAGGCCGTCGCCGTGGACACCCCCAGCAGGAGGGAGACGAGGCTGGAGGCCAGGATCATGGCCGCCGTACCGATCGCCGTGCGGGTGCCGCGGCGACGACGACGCCACCACAGGCGCGGCGAGAGCAGCACCGTGACGACCAGGGCGCAGCAGTGCCGCACGGATGTCAGCAGACCGTCCCACCGGTCTCCGGCTCCTCCGGTAGTGCCGGTACCGGCATCGGTGTCAGGGTCTGAAGTTGTCCGTAGCACGGCTCACCTCAGAGACGAGCGCCCAGTGAGACCTGGGCGGCAGGGTCCTCACCGCCGTGCGTCTGAGAGGCGATGAGACTCGCCAGGAAGGTGACGTAGGTGACGGTGTCCTGCCAGCCGCCCACGGCCTGGCAGGGAACGCCCAAGGCCTTGACGGGGTAGTCGTTCCCCTCCGGGTCCAGGCGGTCGCCGACGAAGATCATCTCCTCCAACGCGATACCGGTCACCTTAGCCAGGCGCCTCATGCCATAGGCCTTGTCCACCCCCTTGAGAGTGATGTCGACGCTCGTGGAGCCGCCTGAGCGGACCTCCAGGTCCGGCAGGAGCGGGGCGACGGCGTCACGCAGCGCGGCCTTCTTCTCACCCGTGGGGTCCCACGCACGCTTGGCGTCCAGGGGGGCCTCCTGCCCCAGGGCGGAGAAGGTGATCTGGCTGCCGCGGTCCTCCAGGATCTCCCCCCAGGTCCGTTCCTCCCACAGGCCGAGCCTGCGTGCCTGGGCCTCGACGATCTCGAAGCCGGTGCGGATCTGCTCGGGGGTGAGGTCATTGGCGTAGACCAGCTTCCAGGCATCAGTTCCCTGGTCGGCCTGAGAGGGGTCGTAGGTGTAGTACCGAGTACCGCACGTGGGCATGAGGTGAAGCCGGGAGAGCTCGTCGGCGTCGGCGTCGAGGTGGGCCAGGACCTGGTCGCGGAACTGCCCCATCTGCCCCCCGGAGATGATGCAGACGGGGACGACGTCGAGCAGCCGCCTGAGCGCTGTGGCCATGGCCGGTGGCATGGCCGACTTCGAGGGCGCCAGCGTGTCGTCGAGATCGAAGGCCACCAGGCGGGGCAGCACCTGGGGGCTCATATCAGTCTGAGTCATAGGCGTATTGTGTCCCACCCGCCTGGAAACCGGCCGAACCGGGCCCCAGACGGGTGGTGGAGTCAGTCTCTCTTCTCAGGCGGTCTCGTCAGTGGATCTCTGCGGACCGCACTGCGAACCGCGCCGGTCAGTCGGCCTGCTCGGGGTTGAGCATGTGCTCGCGGGCACGCGCCGAGGCCTCGGCCCGGGCGTCGCGGTCCTCGCGGCGTCCGCGCGAGATGAGTGCGGTGATGGACACTGCCAGGCCACCCCAGATGATGACGATGGCGATCAGCATGATGAGCACGGCGATTCCGGTCATCTCAGTCCTCCTCCCGGGAAGCGGCCTCCAGCGTGAGGGGCTCGAACTCGTCCACCGGGGTCTTCCAGGGGATGAGGCTCATGACGGCGGTGCCCAGGGCGACCACCAGCAGCATCCCCCACCCGAAGACCATGACGAAGCCGCTGGAGTAGGCCTTCGACTCGTATCCTTCGGACAGGTACGTCCACAGGGTCTGGATGAACATGTATCCCAGCAGGACGGGGACGACGGCGCCGACGAGGACCCGCCACCACAGGCCGATCATCCGGGACTCGGAGACGGCGTTGAGGTGGTCCTGAAGCAGCCTGGTGCGCCGCAGCACCCAGCCGACCACCACGCACATGATGATGGCCGAGGCGACCACGCCGATGTTGTTGATGAAGGCGTCCACGACGTCGAGGTCCGGCAGGCCCGAGCTGGTGGCGAACAGGACGAAGGACAGGACGGCGGCCGGGACGCCGACGACGAGGGAGGCCTTCTTCGGCGTCAGGTCAAGCTTTTCCCCCACGCCGGCGGCCACCACCTGGATGATGGAGATGAAGGAGGTCAACCCCGCCATGGAGAAGGAGGCGAAGAAGAGCACCCCGAAGAGCGCGCCTCCGGGCATCTGGGCGATGACGGTGGGGAAGGTGATGAAGGACAGGGAGGGCCCGGTGATCTTCATCTCGCTGATCCCGACATGTTGCGTGTGCGCCATGAAGCCGAGGGTCGCGAAGACTCCGATGCCTGCGAACAGCTCGAAGGAGGAGTTGGCGAAGCCCGCCACGAGACCGGTTCCCACCAGGTTGGAGCGGCGCCGTTGGAGGTAGGAGGCGTAGGTGAGCATGATGCCGAAGCCCACGGACAGGGAGAAGAAGATCTGCCCGAAGGCCGCCATCCACACCTGGTAGTCCAGCAGGGCGGACCACTTGGGTGTGAACAGGGCATTGAGGCCTTCCCCCGCTCCCGGGAGCATGAGGGCGCGCACCACGAGGCCGGCGAACATGAGGACCAGCAGCGGCAGGAAGATCTTGTTGGCCTTCTCCACACCTCCGCTGACTCCCAGGGCGGTCACCACCAGGCCGAAGCCCCATACGAACAGCAGCGGCAGGGCCACGCCCATGATGACTGTCGGGGAGTAGGCGACCTCGGAGCCGAGCCGGTCCATCCCGATGTAGTTCTGGAAGAAGCCTGCCGCGTCGTCGCCCCAGGCGATGTTGACGGAGAAGAGCATGTAGCGCAGGGACCAGGCCACGACCACCGCGTAGTAGGTCATGATGACGAAGCAGATGAAGACCTGGAACCATCCCAGCCACTCGAGCCTGGCGGACAGGCGCCTAAAGACCGCCGGCGGGGAGCCGCGGAAGCGGTGGCCCAGGGCGTAGTCGAGGAAGAGGATCGGCAGCCCAGCCGCCAACAGTGCGATGACGTAGGGAACGATGAAGGCGCCGCCGCCGTTGGTGTAGGCCACGCCGGGGAAGCGCCAGATGTTGCCCAGCCCGATCGCCGAGCCGATGGCGGCGATGAGGAAGCCGAGCTGACCGCTCCACTGCTCGCGTGGGGGCGCCTGAAGAGACTCGCTCTCCCCTGTCTTGGAGGTCATGAGTGCCTTCCGTGATGTGACGAACGAAGGCGGCCCTGGGGCTACCTTCTCCTGCGGATGGGGCGCAGGCCCTTTTGTCGTTGGACGCTAGTCCAGCGACCACGATGTGTCGTCTGATGTTCACGATACGGACAATCGTCAGGGCGGGAGCCTGTCTTTTCTCACGCGATCCATGCCACACTGAACACCACTGTCCACACCTGATTCACCACTCCGAGAGGACCCCCATGGCCACCCCTCATATTGCCGCAGAGCCGGGAGACTTCGCCCCAGCCGTCCTCATGCCCGGCGACCCCAAGCGGGCCCAGCGCATTGCCGAGCTCCTCATGGATGACGCCCGCCTGGTCACTGACGTGCGCGGGATGCTGGGCTTCACCGGGACCGTGAACGGCAGGCCACTGAGCGTCATGGGCTCGGGGATGGGGCAGCCCTCCTTCACGATCTACGCCACCGAGCTGTTCAGCCAGTTCGGGGTGGAGCGGATCATTCGGGTGGGCACCGCCGGCGCCCTCTCCCCGAAGGTCAAGGTCGGCGACGTCATCGTGGCCACCGGCGCCCACACGGACTCCTCCATGAACCAGCTGCGTATCCCGGGCGTCAACTTCTGCGCGGTGGCGGACTTCCGGCTGGCTGCGGCCGCATACGAGGCCTCGCAGCTCGAGGGGGCTCTGGCCGGCGGAGAAGTCCACCTGGGCACCGTCATGTCACGGGACCACTTCTACTTCACCCCCGAGGGGCAGACCGAGGCGCTGGCGAGGTACGGGGTCCTGGGAGTGGAGATGGAGGCCGCCGCCCTCTACGGGGTCGCCGCCGAGTACGACAAGCAGGCGCTGGCGATCCTGACCGTCTCCGACCACCTGCTGGACCACTCCGGCGACATGAGCGCCGCCGAGCGCGAGACCCGTTTCGCAGACTCTCTGCGCCTGGCCGTGGCGGCGGCCCACAGCTGATCCACGTGCAGTCCTCCAGGTCGCTCGGACCTCCGGGCGGCCCAGGCAGCAGCGACTCCCCGGAGGCGGGGCGGGCAGTGTCCGCCCCGCCTTTGACGTAGTGCCCTCGCACAGCGGCAAGTCCTCAACCACACCCTCGCAGGGCTGCCTTACCTGCGAGGAATAACGAAAACCGACGGCACACAACCCCAGCCTTCCTCAAAGGCCTCCAACGGGCGAAAACAACCTGATGCGGATCGCTAAAACAGCGTCATTGCAACGATTGACAACGTAATCCGAAGCAGGACAGGCTGCCCTTCGTTGCCGGGGAGCGGATGCGGATTTACGTTATTCACGTCCACAGCGCACATCCGCTCGAAAGGAAAAGCATCATGTCCGTCACCAAGATCTCCTCCTGCACCACCACCTCCTGCGCCTTCAACAACGGCGGCTGCACCGCCTTCGCCATCACCGTCGGTGGCGACAACGGCGCACCGGCCTGCGACACCTTCATCAGCCTCGACGCCCGCGGCGGTCTGCCGGTGGCCGAGGGCCACGTGGGTGCCTGCCAGCGCCTCGAGTGCGTCCACAACAAGGACCTCATGTGCACGGCCGAGGCCGTGACCGTCGGCGGCGACACCGCCTCCTGCAAGACCTACGAGGTTCGCTGACCGGAAGGCTCTCCAGCTCGAGCGGCTGGGGGCCAACGGGGATGCCACCGCATGTGGCATCCCCGTTTTGGTTTCTGCAGTCGGATCAACGGCCGTCAGCACAGCCGGGTGACTGAATCTCGCCTCAGGGACGAGCCAGGCGCTGCGGCAGGGCCTGAGAGGCCAGCTGCTCCAGGGTCGGTCCGACCTCGCCGGCACCGGCCAGGGCCTGCGGGAAGGAGACCACCAGCGTGATGACCTCTTCACCGGTGATAGACATGAGGGTCACCCCGTGGGCATCGACGTCCACGCACAGGGTCCTGTCCCACAACGTGGGGCACACCCCGACGGCAGGGCGGGAGGAGCAGACCCATCCGAGCATCTGCCCCTCGCGCACGGCCTCGCACACGGCCCGCAGCCCCAACTGGCCGACGGCGCTGACCGCCTCATGGGCGTCCATGATCTCCTGAGGGCTCCAGGAGGGTGAGGGGGCTGCGCCGGCATCGGTGGAGTCGACGTCGAGGATCTCCTCAATGTCGTGGCTGGAGACCCCGGAGACGCAGTGAAGCATGACCCGCTCGCAGGCAATGACGCCCAGCCGCCCACCGGGTCCCGAGGCAATCTCCCGGACCCGCTCGAGCGGATCCTCGCCGACGATGGCGCAATGGCAGGCAGAGGACCGAGAGGAGGCCAGGACCAGGGCGCGGTCCTCGCCCTCGACCCAGGTCAGGCTCCCGAGCAGATGAGCGGTGGCGGCAGTGATGCGAACACCGGGCTCGGCCGCGTCGAGAGTGACATCAAGTCGGACGTCAACGGCGACGCCGTCGGGCGCGATGGCCAACGGGGTGCTCTTGGGAGGACAGGCGGCAACGAGGATCCGGCCATCGGCCCGCATGGCATGAGCGACGAAGGCAGCCGGTGCGGAGGGGTCGATGCGGTAGGCCGTTACCGCGGCGCTCCCACTGCCGGCCAGAAGACGCCGGGCCATGCGCCGAGCACGCTGCATGATGTCAGGAACCTGAACGGAGGTCACACGCTTACCTTCCTACCGTGTTGCCGCACGTGGGAGCGGGGTGCTCCCAGCAGCATCTGAAGGTGAGGCTACCCTCAGTCTGCTCGCGGAGCCAGTTCCTCTCGAGAACCCGCACGTGGGGCGCGTCTCAGCGAGCCAGCCCGGGGAAAAGGTGCTGGATCCCGACGACGATCATCTGCACCGCGATCGAGGCCAGGATCATTCCCATGAGGCGAGTCATAATGGTGCGCATCGTCTTGGACAGACGAGCACCGATGCTGGCTGAGAAGTAGAGGACGATCCCGAGCGCTATGAGGACGGCCGCCAATGCAGCCACAACCGCCGCATGCCCGTCCAGTCCCCGGGCCTGGGACTGGATGACAATGATGGTGGCGATTGTTCCCGGACCCACGAGGATGGGAAAGGTCATAGGGTAGAAGGCAATGTCGTTCCCGTCACCGGCAACGACGTCGCGCTGCTGCTGCTTCTCCTGCGCGCTGCCCTCGTGTGCGCTGGAGCCACTGCCGTGGAGCATGGACAAGGAGATGATGAGCAGGACGATTCCGCCCGCAATCCGGAAATCGTCGACGCCGATGCCGAAGAATCTCAGGATCGTCGCACCGAGGAGCAGGACGACGGCGCACATGACGGTGGAGGAGATCGTTGTACGAACCGCTGTGCGCCGCTGGGTCGCAGCATCCTGGTCTTGGGTGAGGCTCAGGAACAGGGGCAAGTTGACAAAGGGGTTCATGATCGCGAAGAAGGCACCCAAGGCCTTGACCAGTACAGCAATAGCCATACCCGCATTGTGCCGCACAGAGTAACGGTGAGTGGAGAAACACAATGACCCTCGCCTGGATGGCGGGGCCTGCTCGGTGATGTGGTGGAGCTAGGGGGATTCGAACCCCCGACCTCTTCCATGCCATGGAAGCGCGCTACCAACTGCGCCATAGCCCCTTTACGGGCATCGCCCGGCCGGCGACGGAGATAAGTTTATGGAGTCCGTGTCCCGCGGGCAAATCCTCCTCGCGTGCGGTATCTCACCTCAGTGCGGTCTCCCCGGTCACGGCCGGGCTCAGGACAGGAACCCGCCGATCGCCCCGCCGGTCCCCGAGCCCGCCCGCTCCTCACCGCTGTTCCAGCGCTCGAGCCTCCATCCCGGGGACCGCGCGGTGCTGCTGAGCACCGCGTAGCGGCAGTTGTCCAGGCCGCGCAGCCCGAACCACGCGGAGGAATCGAGGCCCAGGAGACGCGTCGTGCCCAGGGTGATGGCCGCACCATGCGCGACGACAACGACCGTCGTCTCGCCGGCGGCCGCTGCGATCCGCCCCAGCGCGGCCCCCACCCGGGCGGCGGCGCCGCCGCGGGTCTCGACCCCGACGCCCGCAGGATCCCCGCCGGCCCGCCATACGGCGAACTGCTCCGGCCAGCCCTCCTCGATCCGGACGCGGCCCAGGCCCTCCCACACGCCGAAGGACCGCTCCACAAGACCATGATCGACGCGCACGTCCACGCCGGTCAGCGCGGCCAGCGCCTCAGCGGTCTGCCGGGCGCGCCGCAGGGGCGAGGAGACGATCTCGGCCGGTCCCAGGGCCGCCAGCCCTGGGGCCGCCGACGCGGCCTGGGCGCGTCCGGCCTCGTTGAGGGGGATGTCGACGCGCCCCTGGACCCTGCCCGCGACGTTGTGGTCGGTCTGGCCGTGCCGCCACAGGACGAGACGCACCATGGAGGTCCTTCAGCCCACGGCGTCGGCCGAGGCCGGGGCATCCTCATCAGACAGGTCGATGTGCGGGCAGTCCTTCCACAGACGCTCCAGCGAGTAGTACTCGCGGTCCTCGGTCTGCTGGACGTGGACGATGATGTCGGAGTAGTCGACGAGCACCCAGTGGGACTCCTCCAGGCCCTCCCGCAGCCTGCGCCTGGCGCCGGCCCTGAGCATGGCCTCATCGATCGCGTCGACGAGCGCTCGCACCTGACGGTCGTTGTCGCCCGAGAGGATGAGGAAGACGTCGGTCAGGGCGAGCCGCTCGGAGACATCGATCGCAATGATGCGGTCCGCCTTCTTCTCCGCGGCGGCGCGAGCGGCGACACGGGTCAGGGCGACGGCGTGGTCAGTGGCTGGCACGGGACTCCTTGAACGCGGGTGGTGGGCTCCGGCCCGTCAGCCTAGCAATCCAGCAGCGATGTCCAGGTGGGCTGTCCAGATGGGATCGGGCTGGAGGGCACTCGCCGAGCTGCCGCCCTCACGGTTGATGAAGAGCCACACCACGGCGAGGACCACGAGGGCGACGACGACGGCGATCAAGGCGATGAGCAGGATCTTGCCCATGTTCGACGTCTTCGGCGGCTCGGTGACCGGGCTCATCGGAGACGTCGCCGGGCCGGGCGCGTTCCAGCCCGGCTCCGAGACGGCGGGCGCCGGCGCGCCACCGGGCTCGGAGAGCTGCGGCTCGGGGGCCGCCGGCTCGGGCATGGACTCGTACGGGGTGAAGGCCGGCGCGGGAGCGGGCTCCTCGCCGACCGGCGCCTGAGGCTCCTCGGGAGCCTGCGACGGTTGAGCTCCCTCGGGCCGCAGAATGCGCCACTGGGGGTTGTCGATGCCGTCGTCGAACTCGCCGTCGACGGGGCGCACCTCGCTGAGCTCGCCGGTGTTGGTGTCGACCGTGCGCACGCCCTGAGCCGCGTTGGGGATCCTCACGGTGGGGCGAC
>ERZ773079.2502-NODE-2502-length-10190-cov-2.770597_pt1 | contig 10190 bp, 10 predicted proteins | sample MGYA00511355_ERZ773079 | MGnify/ENA primary metagenome ERZ773079 (study PRJEB29015, sample SAMEA2737979) | human oral metagenome | biome: human oral; feature: human-associated habitat; material: dental | place: China | collected 2117 ... | reverse complement strand
TGTCCAAGGCAAGATATGTTTGTAACGGTTTATGTGATAGATAAATCAGTATTTTGTTAGCTTAAGTCTTTTAAGTTTCAATCTATAGAACTAATTTTGTCATGGGAAGTTTGAGTAAGTTATTCTTAGTTAGGCAGTTTTTTGAAACTTTTAGCATTAAGAAATTACTAAGGCTATTTACAGCCTAATATATTGATTTATAGTGCCAAAACCTGTATTATAAAGAAGAATTTACAAGTAGCGGATTGGCATATTAAAAATCTTTAAGTTTTATAGGAGGGTGGAATGGGTCTTAAGAATGTTCTTATTGCAGTAGCTGATATTGAAAAATCAAAAAAGTTTTATAAAGAGATATTCGGACTTTACGCTATCCGAGATTTTGGAGACAATGTTATGCTTAGTGAAGGCTTGGTGTTACAAAGTAAAAGCATATGGCAAAAGGTGCTAAAGTCTGATATAAGTGTAGGTGATTCCTTTGAGCTTTTTTTTGAGGAGTATAATTTGGATGAATTTGTACTTGCCCTAAAAGAAAAAGAAGGTGTAAAACTTGTAGGAGATATTTATGAAAACGCATGGGGAAGACGCTGTATAAAGCTTTTAGACCCTGACGGATATTTGATAGAGGTGGCTGAAAAATAAAATGAACATACAGATATTTGGAACAAAGAAGTGTAATGAAACAAAAAAGGCTGAAAGATTTTTCAAAGAAAGAGGAATCAAGTACCAATTTATAGATATGAAGGAAAAGGGTATGAGCAAGGGGGAATTTACCTCGGTAGCACAGGCAAACGGAGGTTTAGAAGCTATACTTAATAAAGAGGCTAAGGATAAGGATGCCTTGGCGCTTATTAAGTATATTGCAGATGAAGATAAGTTGGAAAAGATCTTGGAAAATCAGCAGCTGATAAAAACTCCCATTGTAAGAAATGCTAAACTTTCCACAATAGGATATCAACCGGATGTGTGGAAGGATTGGTTATAGTTATTGTCATCAAAGTATAAAACTGATAGGCTATATTTATATGATTTAATGAAGATAAATGGCTAAAGCAGCCGGATATATAAGTGTAATATGCCGGATGAAGGCTTGCTTTTACTCAGTATGTTAATGTTCGTTTTGTTGTTAGGCTGTGGTAGAAACAGAAATGAAAAGAATAGATAAAAACTAAGCATTTTCAGTCTTTTTGACGAAGATAAATAAAGTACCTTAACTGTAAATGAAATTATAAAAAATTGGAACTAATTATAAAGTAAAGTGAGGAAGATGTATTGTGGAATATGTTGAAAATGATTTGGTGCGAATAGCGAAAAGAGAGAACAATAATAAAAGGAACTATCTTATAGTAAATCCTTTGCAGGGGAAACATATTCCGGTACCTCCATCTAAAGCCCTTGAGCTGTTTTCAAATCTGACAAAGCCCTTAGAAGATGAATATGCCGGTGAAAGGCTGCTTGTAATAGGCTTTGCGGAAACTGCCACGGCAATCGGAGCAGAGGTTGCCATTTTGCTTAATGCAAAGTATATACAGACAACAAGAGAAGATATTGCAGATGTTGAGTATTTATTTTTTTCAGAAGAGCACAGCCATGCAACTGAGCAAAAACTGGTGAAAAACGATATAGATGGGATAATTAACGATATAGACAGAATTATCTTTGTTGAAGATGAGCTTAGTACAGGAAAAACTATTGTTAATATAATATCAATAATTGAAAAAGAATACTCCAAGGACTTGAAATTTTCCGTTGTATCAATATTAAACGGTATGCCTAAAGAAAATATAGACTCATATAAAAGAAAAAATATTAATTTACATTATTTACTTAAAACGAATCATGAGACATACTCGGAAATTGCTGAAGAAGCCTTGGAAAACGGTAATTATTATGAATGTATTTCAAAGACTCCAAAGGATATTTTTAAGCTTGATATCGGTGATTATAAAAATCCGAGACGCCTCGTAGAAGCGGATGAGTATAGGGCTGCCTGCGATAAGCTTTGGAAAAGTATAAAAGAAGAGATCGGAATTATATTTAAAAAACAGGTATTGCTGATAGGTACGGAAGAGTGTATGTTTCCGGCTTTATATGTGGGAGAGCAGATAGAGAAAATGGGCAATAAAGTACTTTGCCATTCCACTACAAGAAGCCCGATAACGGTAAGCCTTGACAGGGAATATCCTCTACATTCAAGGTATGAGTTAAAAAGCCTGTATGATGCGAAGAGAAAGGTATTTTTATATAATATAGGCGAGTTTGATAAGGTATTTATAATAACCGATGCCGTAGGTGATGTTGAGGAGGGGCTTAATTCACTGGTCAATGCCTTGCAGGTTCACAATAACAATATAACTTTAATAAGGTGGTGCTGATGTGAGAAGTTCGTATTCAAGTGAAGATGTAAAACTTTTACTAAAGGATATAAGCGGGCTGGTAAAGCCCCAGTCAACACAGGAAAGAGAAAAGCTTATACAATCCGGAAAGCACTACAGCGAGATGCTTCCTATAGAATATGTGCCCAGTGAAAAATATATGCGAGTTTATAAAGAAGCACTTATAAACTATTCAAAACCGGTGGCTAATGCGGTAGGTTTGTTGTCGGATAAAATAGTTAAAGCAAGGGGCAGGGATTTTGTGCTTGTATCCTTGGCAAGAGCCGGCATACCTATAGGAATACTTATTAAAAGATATCTAAAGTACAAATATAAAATAGATGTGCCTCATTATTCTATTTCTATTATTCGTGGAAGAGGTATAGATGAGAATGCCATGAGGTATTTACTTGAAAGATATGAGGCAAAAAAGCTTCTTTTTGTAGACGGTTGGATAGGAAAAGGGGCTATACTGAACGAGCTTAAGAAGGTTTTGGAAAAGTATGAGGGAGTATCCTCAGAGATTGCGGTTATAGCGGATCCGGCAAATGTTACGAAACTTTGCGGAACACATGAGGATATATTAATTCCCAGCTCCTGTTTAAACAGCACGGTATCGGGATTGGTGAGCAGAACCTTTCTAAGAAGTGATATCATAGGGGCAAATGATTTTCATGGAGCGGTGTATTACTCTGAACTTGAAGGTTCGGATCTGTCCTATGATTTTATCAGGCAAATAGAAGATAAGTTTGAAATTGAGAATAAAGATGATGAAAAGTACATAGAGGGAAGAGGGATAGATGAGGTAGAAAAAATCGCCAAGGATTTTAATGTCAAAGACATAAACTTTATAAAGCCCGGCATAGGTGAGGCTACCAGAGTACTTTTAAGGAGACTGCCATGGAAAATCTTGATTGATGAAAGATATAAGTATGATGCACAGCTTGGACATCTTGTAAGACTTGCAAAAGAAAAGGATGTACCGATAGAGTATTATCACCTGTTACATTATAAGTGCTGCGGAATCATAAAAGATATATCTGATGTATAATTAGGTAAAAGTTCATGCGCCTTATTCCTGTTCATCAAAATAGTGTAAAAATTTTTAAATTCAGTTATAAAACAGACTAATTATGAATGTTTGTATCAGTTTAATATATATGCACAATATTTCCTATGAGAGCAAGCTTTCATTGATACTATGCATATATCCGATTAACAGAACTGTTACATTTGTAGTAGTGGAGAATATCAACAGTTTAGTACACTATTTGCAATTATGTATTATTGTATTATAATGGTAAGAATACTCATTTGCAAAAATGTAAAGTATATTGGTGTAACAAAATTATAACTTTGCTATAAGGTTGTGAATAAACGAAAGGTATTTTTATGAAGAAAAGATTGATTTTAACAGCCGTGCTGACTATACTATCCCTTGGGGTTTTACCTATGGAAAGTAAAGCGGCTTCTTGGCTTAAGACGAGCAGCGGTTGGCATTACCAAACAGGCAATAATGAATATGTAACCGATACATGGAGAAATATTGATAATAAGTGGTATAGTTTCAGTTCTTCAGGTATAATGCGTACAGGCTGGTTTAAGGATAGGGACTCCAACTGGTATTACCTTGATACGGCAAGCGGATATATGCGAACCGGTTGGGTTTTGGCAGATGGAAGCTGGTATTATCTTGATGCGGCTAGAGGCGGTGCTATGGCAAGCAATACTACGGTAGAAGGTAAATATAGTGTAGATGCAAGCGGGAGGTGGGTAAGCAACAGCTCATCCGAGGCAAATAATGACTTTATAAGTGATTATGAGAGGGAGGTCGTAAGACTTGTTAATATAGAAAGAAATAACAGAGGGCTTTCTTCTTTGACCATATCCGATAAACTCTCTAAGGCTGCTGATGTAAGGGCGGTAGAGCTTGTTGACAAATTCAGTCATGAAAGACCTAACGGTACTAAACCATGGACAGCAGCAGATGAAGCAGGTTATAAGTACAGTACTATAGCGGAGAATATAGCAGCAGGTTATTCAAGTCCGCAAGAGGTGGTTGATGGTTGGATGAACAGTGACGGTCATAGAAAAAATATATTAAATTCGAGGTTCACACAGATAGGTGTAGGATGCTTTGAAAAGGCTGATTCGGAGTATAGAATTCACTGGGTACAGTTATTTGGAACTCCGAACTAAAAATATGTTACAGTTTTTATATTGCCATAGATTATGTATAATTTAGCTTTAGCCTTAGTCTATGGCAATACTAATTCCAAGAAAATGCAAATCGTATGAATTTTTGGCAGAAGGAGGGAAATATCAAGCTAAAAATAAAATACATAAGCCTATATGCAATGTTTGTGGCTTTAGCAATGATACTAAGCTATATAGAAAGTCTTATTCCTATGCCCTTTGCTATTCCGGGTATGAAGATAGGACTTGCCAATCTGGTGGTTATCGTAGCCTTATATGTTATGGATGAAAAGGCTGCAATAAGTATATCGATTTTAAGAGTCATACTGGTATCATTTACATTTGCTAATCTTTCCGCAATGATGTTCTCTTTGATCGGAGCCTTATGCAGTATACTTTGTATGCTGCTTTTGAAAAAACTTGGAAGTTTTTCCGTAGCGGGAGTAAGTATAGCAGGTGCGGTAAGCCATAATATAGGACAGCTTATGGTGGCGATAATAGTGGTAAATACAGTGCAAGTTATATCATATATGCCTATTCTTATAATATTCGGAGTAACGAGCGGTTTTGTTATGGGAATAATGGCGGTAATGGTTATAAATAGAATAAAAAAAGCAATAAAGTAAGGAGATAATAATGACAAAGATAGATATAGTTTCAGGATTTTTAGGTGCGGGAAAGACCACATTTATAAAAAGAGTGCTTGAAATAGTAAAAAACGAGAAAACCGTTTTGATAGAAAATGAGTTTGGTGAGGTGGGAATAGACGGAGGATTCTTGGAAGACTCCGGCATAGAGATAAAGGAGATGAATTCCGGCTGCATCTGTTGTTCTTTGGTAGGAGACTTTACTTCAAGTCTTAAAGAAATACTTGAAAAGTATGAGCCGCAAAGGGTTATTATAGAGCCGAGCGGCGTAGGAAAGCTTTCTGATGTAATGAAGGCGGTGGAGCTTGTAGAGTCAAAGCTTAAGATAGAGCCGGGTAAGTCCGTAACTGTGGTAGATGCAAGCAAGTGCAAAATGTATGCAAAAAACTTTGGAGAATTTTTTAATAGTCAAATACAGTATGCCGATATTATAGTTCTGAGTCGTACAGATATAGCGGATGAGAAAAAGCAGGCTAAGGCAGTGGAGATAGTAAGGGAAATCAATCCTACAGCAAAGATTATTACCACTCCCTTAAAGCAGCTTGATAATGAGCAAATATTTGAGATACTTGAAAAGGATACGGATCTTGCCAAGGAAATGATAGAAGAAGAAAAGAATAAATATCATGAACATGGCGAAAGCTGTGACTACGGACATCATGAAGGTCATGAGCATCACCACCATGACGAACACCATCATGAACATGGAGAGAGCTGTGGCTGCGGACATCATGAAGGTCATGAGCATCACCACCATGAAGAGCATCACCATGAGCATGGCGAGAGTTGTGGATGCGGACATCATGAAGGTCATGAGCATCACCACCATGAAGAGTATCACCATGAGCATGGTGAGGGTTGTGGCTGTGGTCATCACCATCATCACGCCGATGAGGTTTTTGAAAGCTGGGGTAAGGAGCAGATTGAAAGGCTTAGCAGACAAAAACTTGAAGATATACTTGAAAAGCTTTCAGAAAGCAGTGAGTACGGTGTAGTTCTCAGAGCTAAGGGTATGATAGAGCTTGATGACAATACCTGGGCTTACTTCGATCTTGTACCCGGAGAGGTGGAGTTAAGAGACGGTAAGGCTTGCTATACCTCTAAGGCTTGTGTAATAGGGGCTAATCTTGAAAAGGAAAAGTTAGAGGAATTATTTAAGGCGTAATGCAGTAAGTGTAAAACAGTAAGAGGACTTGGTTTTCTTACTTTATCGGTACTGCATTTACATAGGAAGAAGGGAAATATGTCAAATACAGATAAAAAAGTTCCGATTTTTATGGTAAACGGATTTTTAGAGTCGGGCAAGACACAGTTTATCAAGTTTACTATGGAGCAGGATTATTTTAAGACAGATAATGATACTTTGTTACTGTTATGTGAAGAGGGAGAAGAAGAGTATCCTAAGGATTTACTTGAAAGCAATCATACACATTTGATAAATATAGAAAGTGAAGAAGATATAAAGCCTGAAAAAATAGACGCTCTTATAGAAAAGTATCAGCCGGAGAGGATAATTATAGAGTGGAACGGTACCTGGCAGCAGGATACATTTAAGCTTTCGGATAAGTATTTTGTTAATCAATATATAAGTATCTTTGATACTTCAAGGCTTGATCTTTATATAAAGAATATGAAGGCTCTTATGGGACCTATGCTAAGGGAAACAGAGCTTGTAATATGTAACAGGGCGGATGATATAGAAGAGGAAAAACTCTCATCATACTATGTGGCACTAAAGGCTATGGCAAGTGAAGCTGAGATAGTTTTTGAGGGAAAAGACGGAGAAATAAGAGGTGATTTTTCCATACAACTTCCCTATGACATAGATGCTGATGAGCTTAAGATAGATAAAGATGCTTTCGGTATTTTTTATATAGATTCCATGGAAAGACCGGAAAGGTATGACGGTAAAGAGGTTGAGTTTACAGCGCAGGTGCTTAAGCCAAGAGGTATACCGTCTGCCGCCTTTGTCGCAGGCAGGAGAGCCATGACCTGCTGTGAAGCCGATATACAGTTTTTAGGTTTTATATGTATGTATTCGGGCAGTGCCAACCTTAAGAATAAAGACTGGGTCAAGGTAAGGGCAAAGATAAAGGCGGAAAATAGCAGACAGTATGGCGGAAAAGGTCCTATAATGTATGTAAAGCAAGCTATACTTACCGGACCTATAGAAGGTTTGGTACAGTTTTAGCATAATACATTCCCAAAGGAGGCAGCTATGAAAAGAAAAGCGTGGTCTGTAGCGGTAAAATGGATATTTTCAGGAATTCTAAGCGTTTTTTTAATATTATATGGCATTTTAATGAAGCGTGTGGGTAGCGGAACGGGATTTTATCGTATTTGGTTTTTGCTTGCGGCACTTACTCTTCTTTGGAGGGCTTTTAAAGACTTGGGGCTTTGGAAAAAAGTACCAAGGCTTTTCAAAAGGCTTGTTTGCTCAGGTATGATAATGGGAACCTGTATCGTAGCCATTACTTGGATTTTTATTTTTTCAGCCTTTTTTACAAAAGAGGAAGCAGGGCTTGATTACCTGATAGTGCTTGGCGCTCAGGTAAGAAGTAGCGGTCCTAGCATAGTACTTAGGTATCGCTTGGATAAGGCGTATGAGTATTTAGAAAAAAATCCCGCTACAAAGTGTATAGTTTCAGGCGGTAAGGGAGATAATGAGCCGGAAGCTGAGGGCGATGCAATGAAAAGATACCTTGTTGAAAAGGGGATAAAGGCAGATCGTATAATAGTGGAAAACGCTTCTGTCAATACAGTGGAAAATATTAAAAACAGCAGTGAATATCTTGATAAAGAAAATAATAAGGTAGGTATAGTTACTAATAATTTTCATGTGTTTAGAGGAGTTTCCATAGCAAATAAGGTAGGATTTACCCATGTGAGAGGCATTGTAGCCACTTCCAATCCTTTTTATCTGCCCAACAATATGCTAAGAGAGTCCTTCGGAATAGTAAAAGACTTACTTGTGGGAAATATGTAAAAATTTATAACGAGGCGACTGCCTTAAATGTACCGACTCCAAAAGTCAGATGTATAAATCTGATGTTTGGGGTCGGTATTTTTATAGCTATATAGTATCGTTGATATCCGGTGCAGTGTTGAAATTTGTTCATACTTATTGTAAAATCTATAATAGATATTTTTTTAACGAGGAGGATTATATGAATATTGATAGAGATACGGCAGTTGCTTTACTTAATAAGTACATAACAACAGAGCATATAAAGACTCATTCTTTTGCAGTTGAGGCTGTTATGAGAGCACTTGCAAAAAGACTTTCTCCTGAGGATGTTGATTTATGGGGGATCGCAGGGCTGCTTCATGATCTTGATAATGACTTGGTTGATTGGAAAAGCGATATGAGTCTGCATGGCAAAAGAACGGTTGAAATACTCAGGGAGCTTAATTTTGGCAATGAAGCTATGTATAATGCAATACTGGCTCATAATCCCGCAACCGGCAAGAAAGTGGAGAATGTATTTGAAAATGCACTTTACTCAGGTGATCCTATAACCGGTTTTATCAATGCTATAACACTCGTATATCCGGATAGGAAAATTGCAAGTATAAAGGTTAAATCAATAGTTAAAAGAATGGGAGAGACAAGATTTGCGGCAGGTGCCAATCGTGAGGCTATGTGGGCAATAGAAAATACCGGAATTGAATTTGAAGATTTCGCAAAACTTTCTCTTGATGCCATGAAGGAAATCTCAGATGTGCTTGGATTATAGTAAAATAAATAAAACAGAGCAGAAGATTGAAGTTTTGATATCTGAATAAGAAAAATACCATGTCGAGGACAAGTACGCCCTCGGCATGGTATTTTGAATACATAAGGTTTGGAAAAATACAGTACCCCGGACTTTAGTTAAGAGGTTTTGTCCAAGGCAAGATATGTTTATAATTTCCTGTGTTACCTAACTATTGATGTGTATTATTATTTTTAACTACAGCGTATGCAGCCTGAGTTTCCCTATTAAATCCTACTATAACATTAGGATATTTGCTATATATATAACCTAAAAGCTCTTCTATATTAGTTTTAAGCTTTTTACTGTTTGTTATGGAAACTGCCTGATTTACATGTTTGTTGTCTATTTCTGAAAATACATTAAGGAGATACTCGGTTGCTACGGTTATGATTCCGTAGTACTTTGTCTTTCTTTCGGTATAGTATATCCAACGCATATCACTAAGGCTGAATATACGAAAACTTCTGCTTGTTAAAATCAAATGATCTCTATATATAAAAGCTCCTATTGCCGTATCGGAGTAAGTTGCCCTGCCGGGAAGCTCGGAAAGATTATCTTTAAGAGACGGATCAAGCTCATAAAGTTTATCATAATAAAATCTATTCAGTTTCTTTGCCTTAAATGCAGAGTATAAAGAACCTATAATTATAGCAAAAAGTACTATAATCACTCCGTAAGCCCATAAAAGTTCATACCAGACACTTGTTACTTTAAGTATGTACCTGTTATCCGTAACTGCAATTGCTTCATTATTCTCCTTAAACATTGTAGCTGTAATATCTGAAAGACTTGTCTCTTCTTCATATGAAAGTCTTTCCGCCTCTACAAAAAGACAATTATAAGCCTTGGCAAAAGCTTTGGCATCTTTTTCATAGGCATCCAGTAACTTCTTTACATTCTTGTCATTTGACTTTGCTTCAAGATAACCATATCCAATTGTCGGCTCACCGTCTGTTGAAACAGCATCTATTGCTACTGAATAAAGGTTATAACCGGACCTTGACTCGCCCAGATCAAATATGTCATATACATTTACTGTATATACGGAACCGTCAATATTTTCTTGGCTATAATCGTTATTACCGAAGAATATTATACCTTGCTTATACATATTTTCTGCCGAGCCGAAAGACAGTATCCATTCTTTTTCATAAAACCCCCAAAATATCGCCAGAAAAAACAATATAACCGCTAATACTATAGCACCCGTAAACCCT
>ERZ773079.2501-NODE-2501-length-10190-cov-4.089492_pt1 | contig 10190 bp, 8 predicted proteins | sample MGYA00511355_ERZ773079 | MGnify/ENA primary metagenome ERZ773079 (study PRJEB29015, sample SAMEA2737979) | human oral metagenome | biome: human oral; feature: human-associated habitat; material: dental | place: China | collected 2117 ... | reverse complement strand
GTTGCTAGCGGATAAGATATAGTCGATGTGAAATTTTAGACTTTCGTAATTTAAGAAAATTTGGCTTATGTTGTCGTCTTTTTGGCAAAATTTCGCGTACTCTCCAAGTACTTTTAAAAGCTCCCTTGCTTTGGCTACTTTTGCGGCCTCTCCTTTTACGTCTTTGGTGCCAAAGACTAAAAAATCTCTGATCGTATCCTTGATCTTCCAGCCCGGATAGACGTTGTAGCTCACGTAGGCCACGCCGTTTGGGCTCAAAAATCGCTTGATGGTTTTTAGGATCGCGTCCTTTACGACGTCAGGTACCCAGCTATAAACGCCGTGGCAGATGATGTAGTCAAATTTGCCCTCTTGCTTGGCAGACGCGATCAGCTCCAAGCTTTTTTTGTATTCGCCGTTTTTTAGCGGTAGCGATACGACGCGCGAAATTTGCGGGCAAAGGAACAAAATCTCGCTAAATTTAGCGTCGGCAAACCACGTAATTTTGGCTTTTGGCAGGTGTTTTACGATAAACTGCAAAATAACTACCGCATGAACTATGTCGCCCAGGGCGGAGAGCTTGATAACGGCGATGTTTGGGCTTAAATTTGTACTCATTTACCGCTTTTATAAAGATTTTTAGCTATCATTTTAGGCAAAAATAGCCTACTTTTCGCATAAAACGTAGCTACTTTTCAAGAAAAAAGTACTATCGTTTTGATGAAAAAGTACTATCGTTTTGATGAAAAAGTACTATCGTGTTGGGTAAAAAGTACTATCGTTTTCAGAAAATCACTAATTCTTTTCGATTTTCTTGATAGAACTCGTACTAGAACACGCTATAATGAAAAAAAATAATGTAAATACTTTTCTGGATAAATCCAATAGCGCAAAACCCAAAAGATAAGGCGAATTGCCCTATCTGTTCTTATGTTTTACGTACCAATTATGCACAAACATCGTATAGAATATGAGACTTACGGCAAGCGCAATGAGGCAAGTCCATAAAACCAATGTCCTTTCACAAGAAAGCATAGCATAAGATGCCACAAGTCCTAAACCAATTCCTGTCTCCCATGATAAGAGAAAAGTGCTTTGACTAGTTCCGCGTTGGCAATGCCCAGCTAGTTTAATAAAAAATAATAGGAATCTACTGCCTATAATTCCTACTCCGAATCCCGTAAGCACAGGAGCAATATAAGAAACATTCGACTGGTTTCTTGTAAGCATTAATAGGACTGCTCCGCCCATGAATAACATTCCTGTCACCGCCTCACTACGTAAGTCGGCATTACTGAATGCAAATCGTTCGGCTATCAAAGCAAAAATAAAACCGAGCATGACGAATCCATAAAATCTTGGGCTCTGCTCAATAGTCAGTAATAAGCCGACAACGAATGTGATAAGCACCGTATTGATGAACAACCAATGACTTCCTTTCAATAGGAATCTGTCGAAAGAAAATTTGCATAAGTCTTCACTTGGTAGTCTAAAGGGAAAACCAACAAAGCTAACGAGAAGAAAAGATAACAAAATGCAGCCGCATGACAAAAGCAATACCGAACCGAAATTCATGTACTGATAAACCAATAGTCCTGACAAAGGACCTAAGGCTAAAGCAAATCTCCCGAACCATGTAATAGTATAATTCGCTTCTGTTCGGTGTACAGCTTCTACGTCGTCAATTACGAGTGTGCTCAACAAAACTAATTGCGATAATCCGTAAAATGCCCCTTGTATGAATCGCAAGCCAACAAGAATAGTATAATCGATATGAAAATTTTGCTTTGTCGCTAGGTAATATGAGACGCCAGTAACAGCCAAAAGCAATAACGTGGATATCAAGAACACCATCTTCCTACGATAGCGTTGTACGAGATAAGCGGAGATATTACCCAAAAGATATATTCCGACAAAGAAAACACCCAATACTATTGCCATTTGCGACATAGTGTACCCGTCGTTTTTTAATTGCATTGGAATGATAGGGATTAACATATATGTCGACATTACTAACAAAAGATTTGAAATTGCCAATGTCCAGAAATGCTTATCCCATAAGCGTACATGAATCGGGGTATTCTGAGTGTCCATAATATCTATCTTTTATATAAATCAAGCTTTGTCGAATCCTGTGAATCGCTTAATAAGATTCTTCAACTGATGGGAAAGATTTCTCTTTCACACACTTAATATATTCTTGTACGCCTTCTGTCATACACTGATTCACATTGGCAAAATGACGTAAGAACTTAGGTTTAAAGCCTTGCGTCATACCGAGAGCATCAGCATATACAAGCACTTGACCATCCGTCTCATTACCTGCACCAATACCAATAGTAGCCGCCTTCACCATTGACGTTACCTTCGAAGCCAAAGCTGATGGGACTTTCTCAAGCGTGATACCACTAACGCCTGCAGCGTCTAGTGCTAAAGCATCTTCGATTAGCTTCTTAGCTTCAGATTCCTCCTTAGCGCGGAGTCCATAACCACCGAACTTATGGATACTTTGTGGTGTTAATCCCAGATGCCCTATAACAGGGATTCCAGCCTCAATAATACCTTTGATGGTATCTGCTATCTCTCTTCCGCCTTCCATCTTAACCGCTCCAGCCCCAGTTTCCTTAATTATTCGAATAGCGTTACGTATGCCCTCCTCACGGCTTACTTGGTAAGAGCCAAACGGCATATCACATACAACAAGGCAACGTTGGCAGGCTCGAACAACGGCACGTGCATGATAGATCATTTGTTCTACTGTAATCGGAGTTGTATCCATGTTCCCAGCCATAACATTAGAAGCCGAATCTCCAACGAGAATACTGTCTATGCCAGCAGCATCAATGATTCCTGCCGTTGTGAAATCATAGGCTGTCATTTGCGTAATCTTTTCTCCGGCAGCCTTCATTTCTAATAATGTTTTCGCTGTTACCTTTTTCTTATCGGTTGTTAAATATCCCATGTCCCCTTCTTACCTTATTTTGGATTTGTGGGTGCAAAGGTACTCGTTTTTAGTTATTTGACAAAGTAAAACCTATATAATTGCTAATAACTTCATCTGTGTATTTTTTGATTTCAGCTATTGAATTTGTCGTAGCTAAGCCTATAACACGAGCGCCAGAGGCTAGTCCGGAACGCAAGCCATTGAAGCTATCTTCAAAAACGACACACTCATTAGCCAGAACCTTAAAGTGTGCTGCTGCTTTAAGATAACAATCTGGTGAAGGCTTACTTTCAGCAAAGTCTTCTGCTGTTAAGATAGCGTCAAAATATGATTGGAATTCTGGATATTTACGATAAACATTCTGCATCTTCTCTAGGTTTGAACTCGTAACGACGGCAGTCTTTATACTTTTGTTCTTCAAGTCTTTAACGAAAGACTCAAAGCCATCAATATAATTAAAAGGCATGTTCTGTTCAAATTCATTCAACTTTTGTGTTATATCCTCTTGCTTTTTCTCTTCTCCTGCAAAATACTTATCATATATTTGAACCAAGGTTTGACCTTTAATGATATATTCAAAATCGGGAATCTCTGGACAATACTCCTCTTTCATACCACACCAAAACGAGGTATATAATGACTCTGTTTCAAACACTACACCATCTAAGTCAAACAAACATGCTTTTATCATTCTTTCTCCTTATTATATATTATAACAATGCAAAGTTACGAAAAGTTTTTGTAACTTTGCTTTCGCTAATTGATAATTAGGATGTGTACAATCGCTGATTATCAGTATTCTTCATAGCATACAATAATAAAGGAAATGATAGATATTATTAAGAAATACTTCCCTAATCTCACAGCAGAACAGGAAGAACAATTTAATGCGCTTAATGCCTTATATCACGAATGGAATGCGAAGATTAACGTTATCTCCCGTAAGGATATTGATAATCTTTATGAACATCATGTTCTTCATTCGCTCGCTATCGCAAAGTTTATAAAGTTTTGTGAAGGAACTAATGTCTTAGACTTTGGAACAGGAGGTGGTTTCCCTGGTATTCCTCTTGCGATTCTCTTTCCAGAAGCTAACTTTAAGCTCATTGATGGTACCGGAAAGAAGGTACGGGTAGCAGAAGAAGTGGCAACAGCAATTGGACTTACGAATATTCTCCCTGCGCATTTGCGAGGAGAAGAAGAGAAAGGTAAATTCGACTTTATCGTTTCGCGTGCTGTCATGACACTTCCTGACTTGATGAAGATTGTAAAAAAGAATATTGCACGTGATCAGCATAATGTTCTGCCTAATGGAGTGATTGTTCTTAAAGGTGGTAATCTTGATGAAGAGCTGAAGCCTTATAAGAATATAGCTGAGAAAACAGAGATTTCACAATGGTTTGATGAAGAATGGTTTAAGGGGAAATACCTTATCTATGTACCTGGATAAGTAGAATAGTAAGCTTATCCAAACGAATTTATCAAACAAATAACATTAAAAGTAATGCTAAAGATCCAGATATTTGAGGTGAATCCTCTACACGAGAATTGTTATGTTGTCAGTGACGATACTAAGGAATGTGTAATCATTGATTGCGGTGCATTCACGGAAAGTGAACAAGAAGCGATAATCACATATATAAATAAGAATGGCTTAAAGCCTGTTCATAATCTTGGTACGCACGGACACTTAGACCATCATTTCGGTGATGCTGCAATTCTATCTGCGTTTAACTTATTGCCAGAAGTTTCCGATGGTGATGAAGTACTCATGCTGCATTCGAAAGAAGCCGCTTTGCAAATGCTTGGTATGGATTTGAACATCGACTTACCAGCTGGCGAATTAAGGCTCACAGAAAATAACACAATTTCCTTTGGCTCGCACACACTTAGAATTATCCGTACACCAGGTCACTCACGTGGTTCTGTTTCATTCTATTGTGCTGAAGAGAATGTCCTCTTCACTGGTGACACTCTCTTCAAAGGAAGTATCGGAAGAACTGACTTCCCGGGAGGAAGTATGTTCCAGATAATCAGCAGTCTGAGAGAACTCGCACAATTACCCGATACTACGATTGTATATCCCGGACATGGACCGCAAACATCTATTGGCTTTGAACTTGCCCATAATCCATATATGGACAGATAACCCGTATCCCATTAAATGCAAAAGAAAAGCCTTACACCCGAAAAGATACTATTAGGTATAGACCCCGGCACCAATGTTATGGGCTACGGGGTATTGCGTGTCCGTGGAAATAAAGTAGAACTCATTGTGATGGGGGTTATCGATATGCGCAGAGAGAAGGATGTTTATCTTCGATTAGGTAAGATCTTCGATCGTGTCTCTGGTATCATAGAGGAATATCTACCTGACGAATTAGCTATTGAAGCACCTTTCTTTGGCAAGAACGTGCAATCAATGTTAAAGCTCGGACGTGCTCAAGGCGTTGCTATTGCGGCAGCTATCCATCATGATGTCCCAATACAAGAGTATGCCCCTCTAAAGATTAAAATGGCAATCACAGGTAACGGCTCTGCTTCTAAAGAGCAAGTTGCTGGTATGTTACAAAAGCTCCTCCACTTACGTGATAATCAAATGCCCCATTTCATGGATGCTACCGATGCTGTTGCAGCTGCTTATTGCCATTTCTTGCAAATGAGTCGTCCCACAACTGATGCCAAACACTACAGCTCTTGGAAAGATTTTGCGCGTAAGAATGTTGATAGAATTAAATAATTAATACAAAGAAGATGGTTGTAATGATATAAGGAAGACTATTGTCTTTATATAAGGAAGACAACTGCCTTTATATAAGGAAGGCGACTGTCTTTATATAAGGAAGACAACTGTCTTTATATAAGGAAGACAATAGAGCATATTAATAAAATAAAATGCCAGTTAGAATGAAATACCTTTTCTATTCTAACTGGCATAGTCTTTATAGTTTTTGCTTATTTTTTATTCGTTCATAGAAAGGAGGAATTCTTCATTATTCTTTGTTCGAACCATACGATCATGTATAGAGTTCATGGCTTCTATAGGATTCATATCTGCAATATACTTACGGAGAATCCACATTCTGTCAAGTGTCGTGCGGTCTTGTAAGAGATCATCACGGCGTGTACTAGAAGCAACGAGATTGACAGCTGGGAAGATACGCTTGTTACTCAAACTACGGTCGAGTTGTAACTCCATATTACCTGTTCCCTTGAATTCCTCAAAGATTACCTCATCCATCTTGGAGCCTGTATCTATCAATGCCGTTGCAATAATGGTCAACGACCCGCCACCTTCTATATTACGAGCTGCACCAAAGAAACGTTTGGGTTTCTGTAATGCGTTAGCATCCACACCACCCGTAAGTACCTTACCCGACGCCGGTGCAACAGTATTGTAAGCGCGTGCCAATCGTGTGATAGAATCGAGGAAGATTACCACATCATGTCCACATTCAACCATACGTTTCGCCTTCTCTAAAACAATACCAGCAATCTTTACATGACGCTCTGCTGGTTCATCGAAAGTAGATGCAATAACTTCCGCATTGACAGTTCGTGCCATATCAGTAACTTCCTCTGGACGTTCGTCAATGAGTAGCATCATCAAGTAAGCCTCAGGATGATTGGCTGCAATTGCATTCGCTATGTCCTTCATCAAGATAGTTTTACCTGTCTTTGGCTGTGCAACAATCAATGCGCGCTGCCCTTTACCTATAGGTGAGAAGAGGTCAACTATGCGTGTTGAGAGATTCGTTGTCTTTAGATCATTACAAAGTGTAAACTTCTCTTCAGGGAAAAGTGGTGTAAGATGCTCAAACGGTATGCGATCACGTACTTCGGCTGGTTTCCTTCCATTAATCATATCAATGCTTGTTAATGGGAAGTACTTCTCTCCGGCATGTGGAGGACGAACAAAGCATTCTACAACATCACCCGTCTTTAAACCATATTGCTTGATTTGAGTATTCGAAACATATACATCATCCGGTGATGAGAGATAATTATAATCGCTTGAGCGCAAGAAACCATAACCATCAGGCATTACTTCCAACACTCCGTTAGCCTTAATGATGTTCGAGAAGTCATAAGCCTCTTCATTATTAACCATCTGGTTATCAGATGTTGAAGGACCTTGCATAGGCATTGTTGGCTGGTCAAACATATCATAATTAGGCACAGCTCCTTGATCTTCAACAGGAATATCGACTATAGGGATGAAGTCTGTACCATCGCCAGGGTCTCCAGCCCATACACCATCAGGATTTATCTCCGTATTATTATGTGCATTCACCTTTTCTTGTAGACGAGCCAATAGCTCCTCTTTATTCTCTGTATCTTCCTGTGCAGGAATATCAGAGAAATGGTCTTCTGGAATAAAATCTTCATCCATTGTATTAGTCGTTGTGTCCTCAACTAGAGATTTATCTATCTCCTGATCATTAGACTCCTGTGCCTTAGCCTCTTGTTCTTGCTTAGCTTTAAGTGCAGCTTCAGCAGCTGCAATAGCCTCGAGCTCTGCCTTTGACTTTCTTCCGCGATGTTTAGGAATAGATGCAAGTATCTCTTCAGGTGTTTTCTTAGTTTTACTTACGTCTACAGGCGTTTCATCGTCTTTAAAGAGAGAAGTCTGTACATCCCCCGTAGGTTTATTCTTCTGTACATCGAAATTCTCCCCCTCATCACCATGCACGGAATAGACCCTATCTGTATCTTTCCGTGCAATCCTTGTACGTTTACGTTTTGATTCCATGGGATGAGCAGAACTAATCTCTTCTGCCTGTCGATCAAGAATAGCATAAACTAGCTTATCCTTGTCATCGCCTTTTGAATAGACGGCACCAGATTCCTGAGCAATAGTCTCAAGCTCAGAAACATCTTTCTCTAATAGTTCTTCTTTGCTTAACATATATGATATATGTAGAAAATTATATCTTATGAATTGTTATGTTTCATAAAGAGAAACATCTATAATGTGTCTTTTGTGCTTGCAAAGGTATAATAATAATTTGACTCTCACAAGAAAAGCTATCTTTTTTTGCCTTAGTTCTCCTTTTCCTAAGGAGACCATTCATGGTTGTTCTAATATTTATGACAGGTTCACCCAGTTTTTCTCACCTGTTTGCGAATCGTTTTCCACCTGTTCCAGCATTCTTTATCACCTGTTCCCCATTCCTTTCTAACGTGTTGCGCATCATTTATACACGCATATAAAGTTAGTCTCATCGTGATGAGACACAAGTTTCATCATGAGGAGACACTGGTTTCATCACGATGAGACACTAGTTTCATCACGATGAGACTAATAAAAGATACGGATAAAAAAGACGCAAGACGCATGGGAAAGGAACAGGAAACGGGCGAGAAAGAATGCGGAAACCTATTGGACGAAGAGCGCAAACAGGGATCTAACAGCGATAGAACAGGTTTGTAATAGTGTTGAAACATACTAAACGGGGGAAATGAAACAGCCCGCTACCAAAGGGTAACGGGCTGCTTATATATATAAGGTGTAAACCTTATCCGCTTTTGACCTATTGATTAGGCCTCTACAGGAGATTCTGCAAGTTCGCGTGAACGCTTTTCAATCTTCTTACCTAATACGAGGTAAGCAACTGGAGATGCGATGAAGATTGAACTCAAAGTACCGATGATGATACCAATAATCATTGCGAATGAGAAGCTGCGGATGCTATCACCACCGAGGATGAAGATAGATACGAGCACAATCAATGTAGAGACTGACGTATTGATAGTACGTGAGAGGGTCTGGTTGATAGAGTCGTTAAATATCTTCTGAATATCTGCCTTGGCAAGATTATGCTTATGTTTGCGCAGGTTCTCACGGATACGGTCATATACAACCACTGTATCGTTGATATCGTAACCGATAACGGTCAAGATGGCACCGATAAATGTCTGGTCGATCTCGAGAGAGAAGCCTATCCATCCATAACATAACGAGAAGCAACCGATAACGATAGTGGTATCGAGGACAAGTCCTACGATTGAACCAACAGAGAAACCAATGTTACGGAAACGCAAGAGGATATACAAGAAGATGAAGAAGATAGCCAACAATACGCTCATGATAGCATTATAAGTAATGTTCTTAGCGATTGAAGGACCAACCTTTGCACTCTGAATAATAGAGCCACCCTCACGAATATCTGGGTTCTTAAAGTTCTGTACACTTGCCTGACTAACAAAGCCACCCTTCTTCAATGCATTGTAAAGGATTGTCTCAGCCTTGTCATCCTCAGCAGGATTGTTAGAATCAATATTGTAGTTGGTTGATACACGAACAGTCTTACCATCTGTACCCAATGCAATAACAGTTGTTGTAGCAGGCTTACCAGCATTCTCACCAACAGTATTTACGAAGGCACCATTCATCACCTTACGAACGTCCTCTACATGGGTAGGCTTGTTTAATGTGACAACATAGTTGCGACCACCAGTGAAGTCAATACTGCGACTCAAACCACGAACTGCGAAACTTACAATACATACCAAGACAGCAACACCCCAAACAGTAAAGGTTGTCTTATACATACTGAGGAAGTTATAGTTCTTATCCTTCATGAAGTTCTTTGAGAACGCTGTTGTGAAGGTCTGATTCATCCACTTATCCTTGCTTACACGGTTCTCAAATACAAGACGTGTGAGGAATACTGCAGTGAAGAATGAGATAACGATACCAATGATCCAAGTTGTAGCGAAACCACGGATAGGACCAGTACCAGTCACAAGAAGGATAACACCAGTAATGAGTGATGTCAAGTTAGAGTCGAAGATAGCTGAGAAGGCATTTCCATAACCTTCCTTCAACGCCTGCTTCATACCCTTACCAAGTTTCAACTCCTCCTTAATACGCTCGTAGATAAGCACGTTAGCATCCACAGCTGTACCTAAGGTCAACACGATACCGGCAATACCTGGCATAGTCAATGCCGACTGGAAGGACGCTAAGACACCCAACGTGAAGAAGAGGTTGGCTATCAAAGCAAGGTTAGCCATCATACCTGGAATGAAGTTGTACATGACAATCATGTAAAGCATCAAGAGGACGAAAGCAATAGCAAAAGAGATAAGACCCTGCTCAATAGACTGAGCACCAAGTGTAGGACCTACGACTTCCTCCTGTACAATCTTTGCAGGAGCAGGCATACGACCTGACTTCAATGTGTTAGCCAAGTCCTTAGTATCCTCAATAGTGAAGTTACCAGATATAGAAGACTGACCACCAGATATCTCACCGTTAACG
>ERZ773079.2500-NODE-2500-length-10190-cov-8.587864_pt1 | contig 10190 bp, 7 predicted proteins | sample MGYA00511355_ERZ773079 | MGnify/ENA primary metagenome ERZ773079 (study PRJEB29015, sample SAMEA2737979) | human oral metagenome | biome: human oral; feature: human-associated habitat; material: dental | place: China | collected 2117 ... | reverse complement strand
AGGGGTTGTAGGGCGTCGTCGGCTCGAACTTGGCCGGGTCGTCCAGCTCCAGGTCGCCGTAGACCTCGTCGGTGGAGATGTGGTGGAAGCGCGTCTTGTGACGGCGCACCGCCTCCAGCAGGGTGAAGGTGCCTACGAGGTTGGTGCGGATGAAGGGGGAGGGGTCGCGTAGGGAGTTGTCGTTGTGGGACTCGGCGGCGAAGTGGACGACGACGTCGGCGTCGGCCACGAGCGGGTCGACCGTGTCGGCGTCGGCGATGTCCCCCACGACGAGGTCGACGCGCTCGCCCAGATCCGCGAGCGAGCCCTTGTTGCCGGCGTAGGTGAGTTTGTCGAGGACCGTCACCTTGGCGTCGGGGTGGCGCACCAGGGTCTGGTGGACGAAGTTGGCGCCGATGAAGCCGGCGCCCCCGGTGATGAGGACATTCATGAATGGAGCTCCGTTGTGCCGAGTCGAGGGCGGATGATCGCCGCTGGCCAAGGGTCATGATGCCACAGGGGCGCGGGGCCGGGCGCGGTGGACGGCCCCGCGGCTGAGCCGGCGGCGGGAGTGGCCAGCCGGTTCGGACGGGGCTGGCCCCGCGTCGGGCCTCCATCGTGATGAAGCGGTGCCCGAAAGACCCTTGCGGATCGTCACACGAGCGGTAAAGTTCACCATGAACATCATTAGTCACATCAGTATCATGTGTTGCTTGTGACACAGGTGTGTGGAGCCGCCGCCCGAAGGAGCATCATGCCGATCCCCCGATACCTACGCCCCGCCCTCGTCGTGCCCATGATCCTCGCGGGCCTCGTCGCCTCCGCCCCCGTCTCCTCCGGCGATCCGGCCCCGAGCGCGTCCGCGGACCCCGCGCCGGTCCAGCTCCTGGACCTGACCACGCAGTCCGGGCGGAGCACCGAGATCGCGCGCTCCGGCCTCGACGGGGCGCGATCCTCCCGGGCCCCGGCCGCCGCATCCGATGCGGTCAACGCCCTGACGGCCGCCGCCGGCGACGTCGGCCCCGAGGCCGATGCCCCCGATTCCGGGGCCGGCGCCGTCGACCCCGAGCGCGACGCCGTCATCCTGACCGACCCACTGCAGGTCGACGACTTCCTCATCGCCGGTTTCACGTGGATCGGCGGTGAGAGCGACGTCCCGCCCGACGGCGTGCACATCTACCTGCGCGTGCGTCAGGACGGCCAGTGGTCCCCCTGGTACCTCAACGAGCCCTCCGACGCCGGACGCGACGACGGCGTCGGACGCGCGGGCACCGACGAGCTCGTCACCGGCGGCGCCGACGCCGTCCAGGCCTCCGTCGTCGGGGACGCCTCCGCCCTGCCGGCCGACCTCACCCTCGCCCTCGTGCCCGACCATGCCTCGGGGGAGAGGGACCTGGGGGCCGCGGATGGGCGGGCCGCGGCGCCCGGGGATGAGACCGCCGTCTCCGCCGTTGCCGCCGTGCAGTCGGACCGGCGGGACGATCGGGGATCCGCCGGGGCTCCGGCCGGCGCGAGCGCCGCTCGGCTCCCGTCCGTCATCCCCGCCGCCGAGACGGACGACCCGTCGGCGCTCGTAACCACGCGCGAGGAGTGGGGCGCGAATCCCGCCTACCTGAACTGGAGGCCGAACTACGTCCCCGCCGACCACGTCATCGTCCACCACACCGCGGGCACCAACGACTACACCCCCGAGCAGTCCCCCTCGATCGTGCGGGGCATCTACTACTACCACGCCGTCGTCCTGGGCTGGGGGGACATCGGCTACAACTTCCTGGTGGACAAGTACGGGCAGGTCTTCGAGGGGCGCTACGGCACCCTCGACTCCGACCCCGGCACCATGGTCGTCGGCGGACACGCCTACGGCGCCAACACCGGCACCATGGGCATCTCCATGATGGGCAACTACAGCTCCGTCAGCCCCTCCGAGATCCAGATCGAGCGCGTCGGCCAGATGGCCGGATGGTTCCTCGGCCGGGCCGGCGTCGTGGACGCCTACGGCTCCTCCCGCTTCACCTTCCGCGCGACCCAGAAGTACCGGAGGGGCCAGACCATCGACCTGGACGTCATCTCCGCCCACCGCGACGTCGGCTACACCACCTGCCCGGGCGACGCCGGCTACTCGATGATGGACCCGATCCGCTCCGCCGCCCAGGACCAGATCGACTACGGCGCCTGGTAGGCCCGCGCGGACCCGGCGCGGGCCGGAGGAGGGGCCGCCGTCGCGGCCGCCGGGCCCCGCCGTCCTTCGCGGGGCTCCGCCGGACGGTCCGCGTGACCTAGACGATCTGCGCCGTCGGCCCGGGACGGGCTATGGTTGGGTGGTTCCTGCTGGCGCCCATACCAGGGGGATGGACGCGTGACGGTCGGGGGCCGTCTCAAGCACCGCGACACGACCCGCTGCCTGTGAGTGAGGACCTAAATGACGAAAACGAGTGTGAGGCCCATTAGACCGGTCTGGCACGAGTGGGATCTCATCAGGGCATTCGGTCAGCGAGATCTGAAGTCCAAGTTCAACGGGACGCTGCTCGGCTGGCTGTGGTCCCTCGTCGTTCCGCTGGCCTCCCTGGGCATATACACCCTTATATTCGGCGGGCTGTTCAAGATGGTGCCCACCGAGATCGCCTCCCGGCACCAGGGGATCGGCATCTTCGCCGTCTGGCTTTTCGCCGGCCTGACCATCTGGGGGTTCTTCCAGAACTCCATCAACGCGGGCATCAACGGACTCATGGGGTCGGGCAGCCTGCTTCAGAAGGTCTACTTCCCCGCCTACTCGGCGGTCCTGGGCTCCTGCCTGGCCATCGGGGTGCAGTCGGCGGTCGAGGTGGGGCTGCTGCTCATCGTCCTGGCGCTGCTGGCGAACGTCTCGTGGACCTGGCTGCTCCTCGTGCCCTTCCTGGTGCTTCTCATAGTGTTCACGGGCGCCGTGAGCGTCATCGTGTCCATCTGGAACATCTACGTCCGCGACCTGGCCCACCTCGTCGGCGTCTTCCTCCAGCTGGCGTTCTACGCCACGCCGATCATCTACAACCCCGATATCGTCCCCGACACCGTGTGGGGGCTGCCCGCGCACGCCCTGGTCGAGGCCATGCCGATGGCCGAGTTCATCGAGTTGTTCCGTTCGCTGGTCTACTCCCTGCGGCCCGGGGACCCGGGCGACTGGCTGGCGTGCTGCGCCTGGTCGCTCGCGGCCTTCGCGGTGGCCGTGTGGGTGTTCCGCCGGTGGGGAGCGGATCTGGGAGAGAGGATTTGACCCGATGAGTGCCAGCAGCGCGGCCGTCGTGCACCTCGATGACGACGACGAGTACGCCATCGAGGTGGAGCACGTCTCCAAGGCCTTCACCATGCACGCGGACCGGCGGGACTCGCTCAAGGAGCGGTTCGTGCGCGGCTCCTCCCGGGACTCGCACGTGTTCCGCGCCCTGGACGACGTCAGCTTCCGGGTCAAGAAGGGCACGACCTTCGGCCTCATCGGGCACAACGGGTCGGGCAAGTCGACCATGCTCAAGATCCTGGCCGGCGTGTACCGGCCCACGAGGGGGGAGGTCTCGGTCACGAGCAAGGTCGACGCGCTGCTGGAGGTGGGGGCGGGCTTCCACGGCGAGCTCACGGGCCGGGAGAACATCTACCTCAACGGCTCGATCCTCGGCCGGTCGAGGAGGCAGATCGACGAGTCGCTCGACTGGATCATCGAATTCGCGGACATCGGCGACTTCATCGATGAGCCGGTCAAGGTCTACTCCTCGGGCATGACCGTGCGCCTCGGCTTCGCCACGGCGGTCGCCATCAAGCCCACGATCCTCATCGTCGACGAGATCATCGCCGTCGGAGACGAGGAGTTCCAGCGCAAGTGCTTCGACCTCATGCGCGAACTGCGGGACAAGGGGACGACGATCGCGCTGGTGACCCACTCGCTGTCCCTGGCCACCGAGATGTGCGATGAGATCGTGTGGCTCGACCACGGGCGCGTCCAGATGGTCGGCTCCGCCGACAAGGTCGTCTCCGCCTACCTCACCGCGGTCAATGAGAAGGAGGCGCGCAAGCGCTCCGAGGAGGCCGGCGAGTTCCCCGAGGACGACCAGTACAAGATGAACCAGGGCACCGGCGAGTGCCGCATGACGAGGGTGGAGGTCCTGGACGACGACGGCGCCGCGCTGCCCTTCATCAGCTACGGGCGACCGGCGACGCTGCGCATCCACGTGCGGGCCAGGGAGGAGCTGCACGACGTCGAGCTCGGACTGGGGTTCACCACCGACGGCGGCGTCACCGTGGCCGGGCCGAATTCGCGCGCCGCCGGTACCCTGTACACGCTGGGCGTCGGCGATGCCTTCGTCGACTACCGCATCGACTCCGTCGTGTTCCAGCCGGGACGCCTGTGGCTGACGACCTGCTTCGTGCGCGACGGCCATATCTACGACCTGTCCGACCGGCGCACGGAGCTGATTGTGCGTGCGGACCAGACGATGGATGAACCCGGCCTCGTCACCCTCCCCCGGGGGACGTGGAGCGGGAGCCCGGGGGTATCCGTGATTGAGAGGCCAGAGAAGTGACACAGACGAATGACGCCGAGGCGAACGACGCCGAGGAGATCCGACAATTGAGGGCGGCCCTGCGCAAGACCCAGCGGGAGCTCGCCGAGCTCTCACTGGATAACGAGAGGCTGGCCAAGGAGCTCCGCCGGGCGCAGCGCACCGTCGACGGCGCCTGGGAGCAGATCGCGGTCATGCGCCACTCCTCCTCGTGGCGGATGACCGCACCGGTCCGCATGGCCAAGGCCCATCTCAGAAAGGCCCTTCGTTGAGGCGCCGCCGCGGTCCGCTCGTGTCGGAGGTCTCCCGCGGGCGCCTGCACATCGAGACCGGGAGACCGGAAACGGTCATCAATACCGACCGCGTGGCCATTGTGGCCCAGTTCTCGACCGGTCCCCGTCAGCCGCGCTCCTTGTCGGAGTACCTGCGCCGGCTCACGGACAACGGCTACACGACGATCGTGGTGTCCACGTGCGAGAGCCCGGAGCCGCTGGAGTTCCCCCACGGTCTTCCCGAGACCACCATGGTGCTGCGCCGGCCCAACCTGGGCTACGACTTCGGGTCGTGGGCGACGGCGCTCGGCTGCTTCCCCGAGCTGCGCGGCATCGGCACCGTCCTGCTGACCAATGACTCGCTCCTCGGACCCTTCGAGCCCATCGACCACCTTCTGGAATGGGTCTCCGCACCCGGTCCCGACATTCGCGGGATGACGGCCTCCTACCAGTTCGCTCGCCACATCCAGAGCTATTTCCTGGCCTACCGGGGAGGCATCCTCCAGGACCAGCCGTGGCGGGACTTCTTCAACTCGATCCGGGTCGAGCCCGACAAGGACGACGTCGTCCTGGCCTACGAGCTCGGAGTGTCCAGGGTCTCCTTCTCCGAGTGCTACTCGACGGATGTCTGGGTGACCGGCCCCGAGCTCGGCGTCCCCTACTCGAACCCGACGGTCGACGGCTGGAAGAACCTCATCGAGTCGGGGTTCCCGTTCCTCAAGCGCACCATTATGACTCACCCGTCGACCATGGCCCAGGCCGCCGAGGCCGCGCAGTACATCAAGCGGCGCTTCGCGACCGATATCACCACGTGGTAAGGACTGACAAGATGAAGGCGACCAAGACCGGACTGACGCGACGAGCCAATTACTTCGCCGCCAGGGGGCGCAACGCCCTGGCCAACTTCATCGCCTCCGGGAGCATCCACGGCTTCCGCAGCGAGCACTGCGCGGACTTCAACGAGTACGTCGCCAGGCTGGGGGGCCGGCAGAACTCCGGCTTCCCGGACCACTGGCGGGTGGAGGACGGCCTGGTCAACGCCGATCCGGCGAGGGTCGCCGTCGTGATCCACTGCTTCTACCCCGAGCTGATGGACGAGCTCTTCGACGCCCTGACCGCCCTGCCCGTCGACTTCGACCTCTTCATCACCAATGCGAGCGGCGACCCCGTCGAGGTCCCCGCGCAGCGGCTGGAGCGACTCGGGCACGTGTCCGTCGTCGAGGTCGACAACCACGGGCGGGACATCTTCCCCACCGTGCAGCTGGTCAATGCCGGGCTCCTCGACCCCTACGAGGTCATTCTCAAGCTCCACACCAAGAAGAGCCCGTGGAGGGAGGAGCACTCGGAGCTGCCGGGCGACGGCGCCGGATGGAAGGACCAGTTCCTTCACGATCTCCTGGGCTCCGGCGAGCAGATCGAGCGGATCCTGGACGCCTTCGCCGCGGACGCGTCGCTGGGCCTGGTCACCGCCGACGACACCATTGTCGGACCCGAGTTCTGGGGCGGCGACGAGCGCATCGTCTTCCAGCTCCTCAGGCGCCTGGAGATGTCCATGGACCGCGACAGCCTGCGCTTCGCCTCGGGATCGATGTACTGGGTCCGGGGCTTCGTGCTCCAGGGCCTGCGCGCGCTCAATCTCCAGGCGGCGGACTTCGACGAGGAGAACGGCCAGGTCGACGGCACCACCGCTCACGCCGTCGAGAGGATCCTCGGCGTCCTCACCGAGGAGGCCGGGCTCCGGCTCGCGGAGGCGTCCGAGACCCTCGCCGCGGGCGGCCCCGAGGACGCCGGCGCCCACCGACGCTTCGATCGCGCCGCGCCGCGCCGCGCCCGGGCGCAGGTCATCCCCTTCTACCTGCCGCAGTTCCACGACTCCCCGCAGAACAACAGGTGGTGGGGCGAGGGCTTCACCGAGTGGTCCAATGTCACGGCCGCCATCCCCGGCTACCGGGGGCACTACCAGCCGAAGCTGCCCACCGAGCTCGGATTCTACGACCTGGCCGACGACTCCGTGCGCGAGAAGCAGGCGGTCCTGGCCCGCGAGCACGGCGTGGCCGGCTTCATGTACTACTACTACTGGTTCTCCGGGGAGCGCCTGCTCCACCTCCCGCTGGAGATGCTGCACGCCTCCGACACCGATCAGCCCTTCTGCATCATGTGGGCGAATGAGAACTGGACCCGGCGCTGGGACGGCCGGGCCTCCGACGTCCTCATCGGTCAGGACTACTCGAAGGTGCCCGCCGAGGACTTCATCGACGACATCATGGAGTTCCTGCTGGACCCCCGCTACATGCGCATCGACGGCAAGGCCATCCTCGCCGTCTACCGGCCGGGGCAGATGAAGAACTTCGCCGACGTCGTCCGCACCTGGCGCGAAAGGGCCCGCGAGGCGGGCGCGGGGGACCTGTACGTTCTCGCGGTCGCGGTCGCCGATGAATTCGACAGCATCGGCACCCTCGGCGAAGACACGGGGATTGACGGGACCCTCCAGTTCCCGCCCCATAACCTGCCCTGGGTCGCCGGCCCGGCGACCGAGGTCGTGCTCGATCACCGGTGGCGCGGCAACTTCATGAGCTACCAGGAGACGGTCAAGGCCTCGCTGGCGCTGTCCGGCTCCCTGAAGGACAACGAGTACCCCGGGGCCATGGTCGCCTTCGACAACACCGCCCGCCGTCAGTGGACGGCCGACACCTGGTACGGATCGAACCCCTACACCTTCCGCCGGTGGGTGGCGGGGCTGGTCGACTCGGTCATGCCCCGCGATCCCGAGCACCGCGTCGTCTTCATCAATGCGTGGAACGAGTGGGCCGAAAGCGCGGTGCTGGAGCCCACGACCCGTTTCGGCCGGACCTTCCTGCTTGCGCTGAGGGACGTCGTCTGGCAGTGATCCCCGCGAGCGGCCGGCCCGACGACGGCGGGCCGGCCGCCGCATTCACGTGCCCGACCCGATGGGGCCGAGACGGCCGAGGACGCCGTCGCGCAGTCCCCGGGCGATCAGACGCCGCCGCTCGGGCCCCCGACCGGCCATGAACGAGTTGAAAACGGCGTACTTGACCGCCCAGTAGGTGTAGCGGATCCGCCACCGCACGGGGAATCCGTTCCATTTCACCAGGGCGATCGTGTTGCGGACGATGTAGTAATTCCTGATCGGCGAGTGGACGTGGATCGGCTGGGCCCGCCCGGGCAGCCGGACCACCTCGTCGCCGAGCGAGTGGTTGAGTCGGGCGGCGGGCACGGCGACCAGGCGCCATCCGGCCCGGCGGGCCCGCACCCCCCACTCCAGGTCCACGTGGTCGATGAACAGGTCCTCCCGCATGGGGCCGATCTCCCGCAGGGCCCGCACCCGGATCAGGCAGCCCGAGGCGAGGAGGAAGGCGGCGTCGAGGCGAGGGCGGCTCAGCTCCTCCTTGGTGGCCCGTTTCGGGCTCCAGCCCCGGTCGATGTAGACGAGCTCGTCGGCGCCCTCACGATCCTCCGAGGGCAGCGGTCCCGTCGCGGCGATGCGCTCGTCCTCCTCGATCGCCTCGACGAGGAGCGCGGTCATGTTCTCGGCGGGGAGGGAATCCTGGTCCGACAGGAGGATGAAGTCGGGGGAGGAGGTCATCGCGCGGGCCACCCCGATGTTCTGCGCCTTGGCGATGCCGAGATTGGCGGGCATCGCCACGAGCTCGGCCCCGGTGGCCCGGCAGGAGGCGCGCAGTGCGGCCACCGCCGCGGAGTCCGAGCCGTTGTCCACCACGGTGACGGCGTCGCACTGACGGCTCAGCTCGGTGAGCAGGGCGGTGACGTCGGGCGGCTGGTAGGTGACGACGACGGCGTGGATCATGGCGCCACCGCATCATCGGCGCACTCCGACCGGGTCCGCGCGCCGTCGCGCGGACGCGTGAGGGCCACGGCCGTTACGACGGCGATGAGATACGTCGTCGAGGCGACTTGCCACACCGTCATGGGGGATACGGGGACGGTCCACCACCAGCGCACAATGCTGTTGAGGTTGGAGAGCATGCTGAAGGACTGATCATCCATTCCGCGGGTGTAGCGCTGGATGACGATGTGGAGGGCCAGCGAGTGCACCGCGGCCGACAACCCGAGGAGCAGGGCGATCTGGGGGCGCGACGCGAAGGGGGGCCCATCGGCCACGACGAACCACAGGAGGAAGAACACCGCGAGGAGGGGCAGCATGTAGCGCGGCTGGTACTGGTACACGTAGGGCCAGAAGTTCTGCACCGCCGCGACGATGGGAATGCCGCTCATGGCGCCGAAGACGACGAGGGCCGCCAGCGCCTTGCGCCGCGTGAGCCTGCGAGCGCCCAGGAACAGGGCGGCCCCGGCCAGGGACACGGAGACGATGGCGACGGCCCCGTCGAAGGGGACGTCGAACCACCCCGCGCCCCAGCGGCGCCCGTAGAACCCGGCGAAGTAGTCCGGAAGGGTGGTGATATCGAGCTTGAGCCGATCTCCGAGCGACAGGCCGGGGAAGGCGGGCTTCTCGTGCACGGCCCGGGCCTGCCCCGTCATCGTCATGACCCGCACGCCGATGGCGCTCGCGACCAGCGCGGTGAGCGCCTGGGGTGCGATGGCGCGGCGCCACGGCGCCGTTATGAGCACCGCCAGGGAGACCACGAAGACGAAGAAGGCCGAATCGCCGCGCGAGGTGCAGCACAGGAGGGCGCCCACGGCGGCCAGGGCGAGCAGGACCCATCGCCGGGCCCCGGGGGCCGGATGATGGACGGAGCCGTACAGGCCCGCGGCGTAGGCCAGGACGCCGGTCAGGGCCCACGAGCTCGGATTGTTCGAGGTGATGAAGTAGACGCCCATGGGGATCCACGACACCATTATGGCCAGCGCGTACCCCCTTCTCATCGTTGTGGGCATGACCGCCGCGATCCCGCCGAGGAGAGCGATCGCAATGGCGAGGTTGACCGCCCGCATGAGCAGGACCGAGCGGGTGACCGAGGGGCTCACGAGCAAGTGGTGGAACTGGTAGTAGCCGTAGGGGTAGTTCCCGTCGTCGTATCGCGACGTGAACTCCATGACGTCGTCGGACAGGTAGAAACGGCACGCGGCCGACGATCTGGGGTGGAAGGCGTAGCAGGGGGTGTTGTCGGCCACGGTCTCGGGCACGAGGACCTGGAGCACGCCGTCTTCGGAGACGCGCGTCCGGCATCCGGAGGACTCCAGCGGGCGCGGACACCAGATGCTGCCCAGGTGGTAGTCGTCATCCGGGGATCCGCCGACGGGGGAGGCGAAGATCCAACCGAGGCCGGTGATAACGAGCGCCAGGACCAGAACGACCCCGCCGACCCTGCGGCTCCGGGGGCCGCCGGCGCGGCGCAGCAGGGCGCGGAGCCGACCGGAGATGTCGGACGGATCGGCGGGGGGCGCGGCGCTCCCGGGCTCGGGGGGCGCCGGG
>ERZ773079.2498-NODE-2498-length-10196-cov-2.936101_pt1 | contig 10196 bp, 9 predicted proteins | sample MGYA00511355_ERZ773079 | MGnify/ENA primary metagenome ERZ773079 (study PRJEB29015, sample SAMEA2737979) | human oral metagenome | biome: human oral; feature: human-associated habitat; material: dental | place: China | collected 2117 ... | reverse complement strand
GCGGCGCCATGTCGCTCGCCTCGGGCGCTGACTTCCTCGTGAACTTCCTGGTCGTCCTCCTTTTCCCCTTCCTCATCGGGATAATAGAGCTTAACCTCCACCGTGGCCGGTTTATCCACTTCCGGCTTTGACATCCCCTGTTTGGGGGAATTCTGTTCCCCCGCTGAAGGATTCGTCGTTGCCGCCGTATTTTCTTTGTCGCACCCCGCCATCAGAAGTGTCAGCGCTGTCAGCAGCGCCATCAGAAGTAAGGTATATTTCCGCATTTTACCATCGCCTGTCCTCTCCCAAAATGATCACCGCAGGGCCGCGAAATAATTGGCCAGCCCCTCGCATATCCCCAACGCCATTTCCTGCTGGAAACTCTCATTCGCCAAAAGGTTCTTTTCCGTGGGATTTGTAATAAATGCCAGCTCCACCAAAGCGGCGGGCAGAGAAGAATTATGAAGCACATAGAATCGTGCCTCTTTGATACCGCGATTGCGCCGCCCACCGTGATCGATCATCCCGTCCTGCAGAGCCTGTGCCAGCGCCATATCCTGCCAGGTCTTAGGATAGTAAAACGTCTCCGTCCCATTCGCCGCCGGCTTCGCAAACGCGTTGCAGTGAATGGAAAGGAAAACTTCCGCCTTGGCCGCGGCTTCGCCCACATCTACCCGAGCCTGTAATTCCTGCGCATCCGTGGCGTTCGGACCGTAAACGTCCCGATCATCCTCCCGGGTCATCACCACGTTAGCGCCCGAGCTCCTCAGAAGTTCCTGCACCCGCTGTGCCACCAGAAGTGTGACGTCTTTTTCCCGAAGGCCGTCTACTCCTACCGCACCGGTATCAGAACCGCCATGTCCCGGGTCGATGACAATGGTGTGTCCCCTGACGCCGTCAATTTGTGCAGACGCTCCCTGCTCTTCCTCATTGTAAATATCAATCACCAATCGCCAGGGCAGTTTATTCTGCTTATCCGGCGGCAGCGTAGATACACGGTAATTCGCTTCCTCCGCCGGTGCGACCATCACCACATCGACACGGGCATGATCCCCCGCTTCATAAAACGCTGCCCGCCGTGCATAGGTATCGCCCAACGGATACTCCCGCGGGAAATCGCCCAAATCGGTGTTGGGGAAATCGATCAGCAGCCTCTTAGGCCGCAGAACGCCGCCCTCTTTCACAGAGTAATCGGCCGGAGCCTGAGACAAGCCAATCTCACAGCGCAGAAATGTCTGCCCATCCTCTTCCATTACCTGTGATTGAAAGGACACCACGCGCTGCACGGGGGAGGCCATGCCCAGCGTCGGCAAAAGGAAAAAGCAGCAAAGCGCCAGATAAAGAAAACACCATTTTTTCATCGGTTCTTCTCCTGTAACTCTCGCAAAAGATCGGACGCCTCTTTTTCCGCCCGGGCTGTCGTCTCCTGATCGAAAGCAATATCTATGCGAAGATAGGCCCCCTCATCCAAAGAAGGAGGCAGATAAGCGGTAGGAAAGACGACCGGACGCTCCTCCGGCCCCACCAAAAGCACCGTTTTATCTCCTTCGTAACGGTCAATAACCGCCTTTACGGTAATGGCCGTCGATTTTGTACCCGCCATATCAATTCCCCTTATTGCTGTTCTTCACGCCCCGCTCCGGCGTCACGCGATACGTCTGACCGTCGGATTCCACGGTGATCGTCCCGTTTACATCCGTACGATAAAAATCGATACGCTGTTTCTCATAGCTTCGACGCACCGAGGCATGCGGATGATGATATGAATTGCCTGCCCCGCAGGAAATCAATGCCACTTCCGGCTGCACTGCCTTTAAAAATGCCAGACTGGAAGACGTCTTACTGCCATGGTGTCCGGCTTTTAAAACCTGACACCGCAAATCGCCCGCGGGATGGCGCTTCAACAGCGCCTGTTCCGTCGGTTTCTCCGCGTCGCCGGTGAACATCATGGCAAAATTGCCATAAGCGAGCCGCCCCACCAGCGAGTTAAGATTCAGATTGATCTTGCCGTCCGCCTCACGGCCCCCTTCTTGCACCATCTCCTCGGTGGGAGAGAGGATCGTAAAAGAAACGCCGCCGCCAAAATCCAATCGATCGCCGTCCCGCAAGGTTTTATACGGGATATTTTTTACTTTGATCGTCTTCAAATAGTCACGATAAAATTTAGGCGTAGTCGGCTGCCCATTATCGTATACGGCCTTAACAGCGTAATTTTGAAACACCATGGCCGAGCCGCCCAAATGATCACGATGGGGATGGGTGATGATTAACTTATCGATGGTCTTAACGCCTTCTTTATCGAGAGCGGCTTTTAACTTCGCTGCTTCGTCGGTATCCCCTGTGTCGATGAGAATCGTTTCGTCCGGCGTGCGGATGAGGATGGCGTCCCCCTGCCCTACATCCAACACCTTCACCGTAAGATGGGAGGCCACCGCCGACTTCTCCATCGGTATGCCGCATCCCACCAAGGATACAAGTGTCAAACTGAGCATCATCAGGAAACACAGGATTCGCCAATGCCGCCTCATACCTGCCCTCATCTCCCGCCATCACGCGCATATTCTCATATATTGTTTGATCATGGCACGGAAACATGAAAAATACCGGGAAAAAGGGCCCGCATATCCCGTAAACCGCATGAATCAACCGAATTTTTCCCATAAGAAAAGGCCCGACAGACGTCCCTGTCGAACCATGATATTTGGTGCCGAAGGCCGGACTCGAACCGGCACGTAGGTAACTACGCTTGATTTTGAGTCAAGTGCGTCTGCCAATTCCGCCACTTCGGCACATGATGCAACAACAGAAGAAATGATACCATTCCCTTGAGGTTTTGTCAATAGGAGCGTAAAGAGTTTTTGAGTGGCTGCCGTGTTGCGAATTTACCTTGCGAATTTACGCTTCACAAACTTCAGATGAAAAGCTCGATCGCACTAGGTACAACCTCGACGTGCATGGGAAGAGGCGGCCCCTGCTCGCCGTCCACATCACTCAAAAGCGGCGCATCCGCCGCGATGCGAAACTCACTTGCCTGCAGATACAGCACATTCTTCTCTGAGATTCCCCTGCCCGAGACAATCTCCGCCGTCAGAGCGACGAGTTCCGGCAGACTGCACTTCTTCACGAGCAGCAAATCGAACTTGCCGTCATCAATGCTCGCATGCGCTGCCACGTTGTTGAAACTGCCGACGATGCCGCTGTTGGCGATGACGAAGAGGAAGCCCTCCTCCTCGCGCATCTCGCCGTCCGCCTCGATGGAAAACTTCACCGAACGGAACTTCGGCAGTTCGCTGATGCCCTTCAGGTAGTACGCCATCTTGCCCAGTGTGTTCTTCAGGCGCACATCGACCTCATGCGCGATGTTCGTCATGACGCCGGCGCTCGCGACGTTGATGAAGTATTCTTCCCCGATGCGCCCGAGATCAACGCGCATCGTCTTGTGCGCGAGGATGCGCTCGATATACGCTTCCAAGCCATCTGCAAGACCGAGGTACGTCGCAAAATCGTTCGACGTGCCGCTGCCGATGATCGCGAGGGGAACTGCAAGTTTTTCGCGCACGATCACGTTGACGACCTCGTGCACCGTGCCGTCGCCGCCCGCCGCGATCACGACGGCCGCCCCCCGTGAGACGGCCTCGACGGCCTGGCCCGCCCCGGGGTCCTCCCGCGTGGTCTCCAACCAGTGGGGCGGGCCGGCGCCCAGGTCCATCGCGGCGCGGTCCACGAGCGCGCGGAACGCCGCGGGGTCCTCGTGCTTCGACGGGTTCATGACGATCCAGGGGCGCAGCAGCCCCTCGGCGGGGTCGGCGGGGGGAGAGGGGACCGAGAGCGCTGATCGCCTCCTCGCCCGTCTCGTCAGGGCGACGGCCGCGCGCCCTGCACCGATGGCGCTGGCGCCCAGGACCGCCGCGACTAACCACTTGGGAATGCTCATGCGCCCAGAGTAGCCGTGGGGCGGGCTTCCGTGTGGAGATGGCCGCTGACGGCGCGTGGTCGTCGTCCACAAGATTACGCACCAAAGGTGGATAACTGTGGTAAGGAGTACACACAGTTTCAAGAGTTGATTATATTCCGCGGAATGCCTCTGGTTACCAGCAGGTAAGCCATAGGGGCGGGGGCAGCAACGCCTCCTCCTGCCGGGCGCCCGACCGCCCCGGGGCCGGGTGGATGCGCAATCGGGATCGCCACCGGGTGGCCTAGGATGAGTGCATGATTGATGTGCGTGCACTGCGTGAGAACCCCGAACCCGCCAAAGACTCCCAGCGCGCCCGCGGAGCCGACCCCGGCCTCGTCGATGAGATCATCGAGGCCGACGCCGCCCGCCGGGGGGCCCTGCAGGAGTTCGAATCGCTGCGCGCCACCCAGAAGGAGGTCTCCAAGTCCGTCGGACGGGCCTCCAAGGAGGAGCGCCCCGCGATCCTCGCCAAGGCCAAAGAGCTCGCCGAACAGGTAAAGGCCGCCGAGGCGCGGGCGAACGCCGTCGGCGCCGAGGCCGACCGCCTCGCGCGCCAACTGCCCAACCTGGTGCTCGACGGCGTCCCCCGCGGCGGCGAGGACGACTACACCGTGCTGCGCCACGAGGGGCCCGCCCCCCGCGACTTCGCGGCCGAGGGCTTCGAGCCGAAGGACCACCTCGCCCTGGGCGAGGGGCTGGACGCGATCGACACGAAGCGCGGCGCGAAGGTGTCGGGCGCGCGCTTCTACTACCTCAAGGGCGTCGGCGCCCGCCTGGAGCTCGCGCTCATGTCGATGGCCCTCGACCAGGCCCACCGGGCCGGGTTCGTCCCGATGATGACCCCGACCCTGGTGTCCCCCCAGATCATGGGCGGCACCGGCTTCCTGGGCGAGCACTCCGACGAGATCTACTACCTGCCCGCCGACGACCTCTACCTGACGGGCACCTCCGAGGTCGCCCTGGCCGGCTACCACGCAGACGAGATCCTGGATCTGAGCGACGGCCCCAAGCGCTACCTCGGCTGGTCCACGTGCTACAGGCGCGAGGCGGGCGCCGCGGGCAAGGACACGCGCGGCATCATCCGCGTCCACCAGTTCAACAAGGCTGAGATGTTCAGCTACTGCCGGCCCGAGGACGCCGAGGCCGAGCACGCCCGCTTCCTGGCGTGGGAGGAGGAGATGCTGGCCAAGGTCGAGCTGCCCTACCGCGTCATCGACACGGCCGCCGGCGACCTGGGGACCTCCGCCGCCCGCAAGTTCGACTGCGAGGCGTGGCTGCCCACCCAGGAGCGCTACATGGAGGTCACCTCGACCTCGAACTGCACGACTTTCCAGGCCCGCCGCCTGGGCATTCGCGAGCGCCGCGAGGACGGCACGGCCCCCGTCGCCACCCTCAACGGCACGCTGGCCACCACGCGCTGGCTGGTCGCCCTCCTGGAGAACCACCAGCGCCCCGACGGCTCCATCCGCGTGCCCGAGGCGATGCGCCCCTACCTGGGCGGCGTCGAAGCGCTCGAGCCGGTGCGCTGACATGGCCGAGGCGTCCTTCCTGACGGTGCCCGGATCCGGCGAGCCGACTCGGCCTTTCGCCGAGGTCGTCGACGGGGCCCGCCGCGCCCTGCCCCCCGCCTTCCCCCACGAGGCGGACAAGGTGATGGTGGCCCTCGACATCGACGGGACCGTCCTCACCCCCAGGGGGGCCTCCCACCACGTGCGCGCCGGGATCCGGGAGCTCGCCGCGGCGGGCGCCCAGGTCGTCATCGCGTCGGGCCGCGCCCCCGAGGACGAGATGTTCGACGTGCTCGACGAGCTCGGCTTCACCAACGGGTGGGTCGTGTGCAACAACGGCGCCACCGTCCTGAGGGTGAGCGGGGGAGGGGTGGAGGTGGTGCGGCAGGAGTTCCTCGACCCCGCGCCCCTGATCGACTCCGCCCTGGAGGCGATGCCGGAAGCGGTCTTCTACTCCGCGGTCCCCGGGGCCAAGCGCCTGCTGTCCGCGCCCTTCCCGCCCGGGGAGCTGGAGCAGGGGTCCGAGATCATCCCGCTCGAGCGCATGCGCTCCACCCCGACCCCCAAGATCGTCGTCCGGGCGCCCGGCATGGGGCGCGAGGAGTTCGACCGCGCCGTCCACTCCCTCAGCGCCGCCGACCGCTACGAGGTCTTCGTCGGATGGACCTCGTGGGCGGACATCGGCCCCCTGGGCGCCACGAAGGCCAGCGCCCTCGAGTGGCTGCGCTCGCGGCTGGGGATCCCCCGGGACGGCACCGTCGCGGTGGGCGACGGCACCAACGACATCGCGATGATCGAGTGGGCGTTCTTCGGCGCCGCGATGGGCGGCGCCACCGAGGAGGTGCGCGCCTGCGCCGACCACGTCACCGCCGCCGTCGAGAACGACGGGGCGGCCGCCGTCATGCGCGTGGTCCTGGAGCGCTGCGGGGCGGACGGGGCGCGCTGAGCCATTCGCCCATGACCGCGAAGGCGCGGTCGGGCTGCCCCGGCGCCGCCCTGTTTGCGGGCTGCTGTTCAGGCGCGGGCCGCTGGGGCGACCGGCGCCCGCAGGGCTCCTCTGAGTTGCTTTCCGAGAATCTACCGGCGCCGCGCTCTTGGTGTTACCGTTAACAGCAGACTTTCCCGGGGACCCGCCCCGGCCTCGTCAACGACGACCACGGAGGACACAGTGACCACCGACGCGAGAGCACTCATCGAGGACGGCGACACCGCACTCGGAATCGAATTCGGCTCCACCCGCATCAAAGCCGTTCTGATCGGACCCGACCACCAGGTCCTCGCCTCGGGCTCGCACGGCTGGGAGAGCCACCTCGACGACGGCCTGTGGTCCTACTCCCTCGACGAGGTCCGCGCGGGGCTGCGCAGCGCCTACGCGTCGCTGGTCGACGACGTGCGCGACGAGTACGGGCTCACGCCGACCACCTACGGCTCCATCGGCGTCTCCGGGATGATGCACGGCTACCTGGCCTTCAACGCGGAAGGGCGCCAGCTCGCCCAGTTCCGCACCTGGCGCAACACCAACACCGCCGAGGCCGCGGCCGAGCTGTCCGAGCTCTTCGGCGTCAACATCCCCCTGCGCTGGTCCGTCGCCCACCTCCACCAGACGATCTGCTCGGGCGAGACCCACGTCATGCGCGTCGCCTCCATCAACACGTTGGCCGGATGGGTCCACGAGCAGCTCACCGGCCGCCACGTGCTGGGCGTCGGCGACGCCTCCGGCATGTTCCCCATCGACCCCGCCACCGGCTCCTACGACGCGCGGTGCCTGTCCGCCTACGCGAACCTGGTCGACCGCCTGGTGCCCTGGGACCTCGCCAAGCTCCTGCCCACCGTCCTGTCCGCCGGCGACGATGCGGGGGCCCTCACCGAGGAGGGGGCCCTCCTGATCGACCCGACCGGGGCCCTGCGCCCCGGAATCCCCATGTGCCCGCCCGAGGGCGACGCCGGGACGGGGATGGTCGCCACCAACGCCGTCGCCCCCAAGAGCGGCAACATCTCCTGCGGCACCTCCGTGTTCCTCATGGTCGTCCTGGAGAAGGCGCTGGACAACCTCCACCTGGAGATCGACATGGTGACCACCCCCGACGGCTCGCCGGTCGCGATGGTCCACTCCAACAACGGCTCCTCCGAGATCGACGCGTGGGTCTCCCTGTTCGTCGAGTTCGCGCGCCTGGCGGGCACGGAGGTCCCCGTCCCCAGGGCCTACGACCTGCTCTACCGCAATGCGATGACCGGCGACGCGGACGGAGGGGGCCTGCTGGCCTACAACACCCTTTCCGGCGAGCCCCTGCTCGGCCTGGAGTCCGCGCGCCCCCTGTTCACCCACACCCCGGACGCGGCCCTCACCCTGGCGAACGCCTTCCGCGTCCAACTCATGACGGTCTTCGCGCCGATGCGCGTCGGAGTGGACGTCCTGCGCGGCGAGGGCGTGGTCCTCGAAAGGCTCTTCGCCCACGGCGGGCTCTTCAAGACCCCGGGCGTCGCCCAGCAGATCCTCGCCGACTCGCTGGGGATCCCCACGACGGTGGGGGAGACCGCGGGCGAGCAGTCGTCCGCGGAGCGGGTGGAGCCCCCGGTCACCCCGCGGTTCCGGCCCCGGCCGCCTCGATCGCCGCCTTGAGGACGTGCGCGTGCGAGCGCGCGGTGTCCTTCGCCGCGAACAACAGGGTGACCCGGCCCCGGCGGGCCCGTTCGGCCAGCGCCGCCACGCCGGGGTTCCCGTCGAGCTGCGCGGCGTACTCCTGGCGGAAGGCGCTGTCGGTGATCTCCCCGTGGTGCCACGACCTGCGCAGGTCCGCCGACGGCGCCACGTCCTTCGCCCACTCGTCGTAGTCCAACTCGTCCTTGCGCACGCCCCTGGGCCACAGGCGGTCCACCAGCACCCGGTAGCCGTCGTCGGGGGAGGGCTCCTCGTACACTCGCTTCAACACAACACTCATGCCCCAACGCTACGCCCACGGCGCGCACCGGGGTCCCGCGCGTGACCGGGTAGACGCGCGTCCGGGCTCGCCGGTTGGTTCCAGGGAACCGGCGCCCGCGTGTGATCGGGCAGGCGGAGCGCAGGGCGCATGGCCTCGTGCGCAGGGGTCTGCGTGCACGACGGGGCGCTACTCCTGCGGCCCGTTCTCCAGCAGGTCGATCAACCAGGGCATCGCGGAGGAGGGATTGGGGCCGCGCTGGCGCAGGCGCTCCACGTACTCCTGCTCGGTGACGCCCTCGGTCACCACCAGGTACCTTGGGAGGCGCTGGCGTTTCCGCTGCTTCCAGGGTCTGCTCCTCCGGCTTCCCGCTGCTCCTCATTCCCCCTTCTGGTCGAGCAGGCTGTGGATGAGGGAGGGGACCGTGTAGGGCACCGCTCCGAAACGCCCCTCCAGGTACTGCTTGGGCACGTTGCTCCTCGGTTGCAGGGCGAACTCGCCCAGGTTGACGAGCTCCGAGGCGCCCTCCGCGTCCTTCTCCACCAGCCACACCTGTTCGCGCTTGTCCCGCTCGCCGCTGCCCGTGCCCATCAGGGACATGTCGTGGCTGGTGAAGACCAGCTGCGCGCCGGTGGCGTTGACATCGGGGTCCTCGAACCAGTCGACGATGATCCGGGAGAGATCGGGGTGCAGGGCTGCGCCGAGCTCATCGACGACCAGCACCCTGCCGTTCCTCAGGGCGTCGAGGACCGCGGTGCCCAGGGCCAGCCACGCCATCGTCCCCGTGGACTCGTCGCGCTCGCGCAGGTCCGCCCCCTCCCGGCCGTGGGTGAAGGCCAGGTTGCGGGCGATGAACTCGCGGGCCAGGCGCGCGTCCTGCGCTCCGGTTTGCTGACCCGGGGCACCTTCGGTGTCCGCCGATTCCTGGGCGTTCCCCTGCATCTGCTGAATGAACGCGCGGAACACTCTGCGAACCTCTTCAGGCGCCTCGTGCTCCTCGACGCGGATGCGGGTGATGCCCGTATCGGCGATCCGGGCGAGGGCGACGAGCTCATCGAATTCGAGTCTGCCCTTGACGAGCAGTTCGGTGATCTGTTCGACGCGTGCGCGCACCTCATGGTCCCCGACGCGGTACACGTCGAAGCCCTCCACGAGGTCCCGCCTGATCGGCGCGAGGCCCTCGTGGTCCATTTCAGCGGCGCGCGAGAGCGCGAGTTCGCGCCGCGCGACGCGCGCCAGTCCGCGCACCCGTGCGACCTTCCCGTCCCGGGTGCGCTCGAGGAGGGCCGTCCACCGCTGCTTCCCCACAACTTTGAGGCTCTCGTCCCGGATCCCCTCGGCGTCGGTGGAGAATCGGTAGATGTAGCGGCGGTCCTGTGAGACGAACTCCAGCTCGTACTCGCCCGGGTCGTCGAGGCGCGCGGGGTCGAGCGCGAAGGGGGCCCTTGGGAACTCGGGTGCCCCCAGCCACGTGCTGGCGGAACTCTTGATGGCGATGAGCGCGTAGTGGAGGGCGTCGAGCAGGTTCGACTTGCCCGACGCGTTCGCGCCGTACACGCCATCGACGTGGTGGACGTGATCGGCCCAGCGCGTCCCCTCGGGAAGCTTCAGCGTGCTCAGGGAGGGGCGCGTGAGGTCGAAGACCGCCTCGTCGCGGAAGGACCGGTGGTTCCTGAAAGTGAATCTCAGCAGGATCATGACCCCTATCTTAATGTAAGAGGGGTGATTGAGATATTTTTTATCGAAAAATCTTCGCTCGAAGCAGATTTGTGTGCAGGAGTATCCGCTTGCGCGCACTGGGCGCGGGCGGGCGGAGCGCGGGGCACAGGGTGC
>ERZ773079.2489-NODE-2489-length-10233-cov-3.284830_pt1 | contig 10233 bp, 6 predicted proteins | sample MGYA00511355_ERZ773079 | MGnify/ENA primary metagenome ERZ773079 (study PRJEB29015, sample SAMEA2737979) | human oral metagenome | biome: human oral; feature: human-associated habitat; material: dental | place: China | collected 2117 ... | reverse complement strand
CCTCGTCTCAGGAGAAGAAGGGGAAACCATCAAGGGGCAGATCCGCATTGCCGCCGGTAGCGTGGAGACGATTCAAAAGCTCATCAAGGAGAATGATATCGTTCTTGTCGGTGATCGACGCACAGAGACAATTCTTGCCTGTATTGAACAGGGGATCGCCTGCCTGATTATGACGGGTGACGGACGTGTTCCTGCCGAAGCGTTGGAGGCGGCAGAGGCGCACGGCATCTTCGTGCTCTCAACACCTTATGATACCTATACCGTTGCGCGCCTCATCAATCAATGTGTGCCGATAAGGCGCATCATGCACGACAATCCCGTCTGCTTCAAGCCGCTTGACCTCCTCTCCGATATTAAGGGGACGATGGAGGAGACCAATTTCCGCAACTATCCCGTCCTTGAGAACGGGCGTATCGTCGGGCTTGTAAGCCGTGACCGGCTCGTGGTATCAGAGCCCGCACAGGTCATCCTTGTGGATCATAACGAACGCAATCAGGCGGTCGAGGGCATCGAGGAAGCGAAGATCATCGAGATCATCGATCACCATCGCTTCGGCGGCATCAGCACAAGTGAGCCGATCTATACGCATGCGGAGCCGGTCGGATGTACGGCGACCATCGTTTCCAATATGCACTGGCAGAATGACATCGATATCCCCCCATCGATTGCCGGACTCCTGCTCTCGGCGATTATCTCGGATACGGTACTCTTCAAGTCGCCGACCTGCACGCCGAAGGATAAGGCGGCAGCAGAGCGTCTGGCGGATATTGCGAATGTCGATCTCAATACCTACGGACTTGATATGCTCAAGGCGGGCTCGAGCATCGGCAATATGTCGCCGATGGAGATCGTGCGCAACGATCTCAAGGAGTTTACGATCGGTGCCTATCGCGTCATCGTCAGCCAGACGTCCGTCATGGACACGAAGGAGATCATGGCGAAGGAGGACGAACTGCTTGCTGCGATGAAGACCATCTGCGATACGGAGGGTTTCGATCTGAGTCTTGTCATGATTACGGACATTCTCGAGGAGTCGACCTATCTGCTCTTCACGGGATCGCCGCGCACGCTGATTGGAGAGGCGTTCCGTAAAGATACGAGCGGGACACATCTCTATCTGCCCGGTGTCATGTCGCGCAAGAAGCAGATCATCCCACCGCTTTCGGAGGCGGTCAAGCGGATCAAGACGTAAGGGAATCACCATATGACGGAAGGGGCGGAGTTTGCCATGATGGCGGCCCCGCCTTTCTTTATTGGAGCAAAGGAGTTCTCATGGATTTGTTTCAGGGGCTGAACGAGCCACAGCAAAGAGCCGTAGCCTGCCTTGACGGACCTCTTCTGATCGTGGCAGGAGCGGGCTCCGGCAAGACACGCGTGTTGACCTTCCGTATCGCCAACCTCTTGGAGCATCATGTTCCACCGTATCGCATTCTTGCCATTACCTTTACGAACAAAGCGGCGCGTGAGATGCGTGACCGCGTCGATACGCTGATTGGAGAAGCTGCACGCGATGTCTGGCTGAGTACTTTTCACTCCTTCTGCGCCCGGTTTCTCCGCATGGAGATCGAGCATCTCGGTACCTATGCGAAAAATTTCGTCATCTACGACGCGTCGGACAGCAAGAATCTGATCCGCGAGTGCCTCAAGGAGCTGAATATTGACGAGAAGCATACGGCGCCGGGAGCTGTGCAGTCGCATATCTCAGATGCAAAGAATCGCCTCCTCGATGTCAAGGCATTTACATCCGAGGCTTCCGATTTCTTTGCGGAGCAGGTGGCAAAGGTGTATGAGCTCTACCAGTCGAAACTGCGCGTGAACAACGCACTTGATTTCGACGATCTGCTGATGCTGACGGTGGAACTGCTCTCCAACAACGAGGAAATCCGAACAAAGTATCAAAAGAAGTTTCAATACATTCTTGTGGACGAGTATCAGGATACGAACGGTGCGCAGTATGCAATTACGAAGCTGCTTGCTGCGGGACACCGCAATATCTGTGTCGTCGGTGATGCAGATCAGTCCATCTACGGGTGGCGCGGCGCGGATATGCGCAACATCCTGAACTTCGAGCGCGATTATCCGGACGCTACGGTGATCCTGCTCGAACAAAACTACCGCTCGACAAAGAATATTCTTGCAGCGGCAAATGCGGTCATCGAGAACAATCTGACCCGCAAAAAGAAGGATCTCTGGACCGATAATCCGACGGGCGATCCCATCATCGTCTATGAGGGGGGGACAGAGAAGAACGAGGCAGCATTTATCGTGCGCGAGGTGGAGCGCCTGCACACGATGTTCAACATGAAATACGGAGATATTGCCGTACTCTATCGCACGAATGCACAGTCCCGCAACATCGAAGAGGCATTCTACGCAACGGGGATTCCCTATGCAATGGTCGGTTCGGTACGTTTCTATGATCGCCGCGAGATCCGAGACATCATTGCGTATCTGCGCGTAATCTATAATCCGCGCGATACGCTGAGCCTTCTGCGCATCATCAACGTTCCCAAGCGCGGACTCGGACAGACCACTCTCGGACGTATGATGGAGAAGGCGGCAGAGTATCGCATCTCGCTCTTTGAGCTCATTACGGACGCACAGCTGCTCAGTACAATTCCAAAGCTCTCTGCAAAGGTGAAATTTGAGCTTGAGGATTTTGCTGCGCTCGTCTTTACCTACATGGGACAGCTCGGAACACGAGCCCTGCATGAGATTGTCGAGGACATCATTGAAGAGTCGGGCTATGCTGCCGCCCTTGAGGACGACCCCAAGGAGGATAACCGCGACCGCCTTGAGAATCTGCGCGAGTTTATCAGCGTTGCAAAGAATTTCGAGGACGGCGCAGAGGAGGGGGCAAACGGGCTCGAGGACTTCCTTGCACAGATCTCGCTCATCTCCGATGTCGACGAGACGGAGCAGTCGGACGGCAATGTCACGCTCATGACCTTTCATGCGGCAAAGGGACTTGAGTTCCCGACCGTATTCATGGCGGGCATGGAGGAGGGGCTTTTTCCGCATTCACGTACGCTGCTCGACGATACGGAGATCGAGGAGGAGCGGCGTACCTGCTACGTCGGTATCACGCGTGCTGAGCGGAATCTCTACCTCACCTATGCGCGTCAGCGAACCATCTATGGGCGTACGGAGATATCGTGCCCCTCACGTTTCCTTGCGGAGATTCCGGAGGAGCTGATCGAGCGCAAAGAGGCTGATTTCTTTGCGGAATCCGGCAGTGCGCGCGGACGTTCCGATGTTTGGGGGCGGGGCGCATCGGGCGGACGGCGCGGCTATCTGCCGCCACCGCCCCAACATACAGCAGAGGATGGGAGCGTGATCCGTCCCGATGTCGCCGCCAAGTTTGTGGCGGGGGATGCCGTGCGCCACAGCAAGTGGGGCGATGGACGCATCGTTGCCATCAGCGGTGAGGGAGAGGATGCAGAGCTTACAATTGCATTCCCCGGCGAGGGGATCAAGAAGTTCGTGCAGAAATATGCACCAATATTGAAGCTATGAGGGCAATATGAGCGATATCAAGGAGATCAAGAGCGAGCTCACAGAGTTGCGGAAGAAGATCCGAAAATATTCGAAGCAGTACTATGATGAGAATGCGTCCGATATCTCGGACTATGACTTCGATATGCTGATGCAGCGACTAAAAGCAATCGAGGCAGAGTATCCGGAGCTCATTACAAAGAATTCGCCGACACAGAAGGTGGGCGGAACAGCGCAGCGTGAAGTCGGTGTTCTCGTGCCGCATGACGTGCCCATGCTCTCCCTTCAGGACGTATTCAGCGAAGAGGAGATTCGTACCTTCGTCACGGGGGTTCTTTCCCATTTTCCGACCGCAGAATTTGTCGTGGAGGAAAAGATCGACGGGCTCTCGCTTGCCCTGCGCTATGAGAACGGTGTTCTGGTGCGCGCAATTACGCGTGGTGACGGCATTGTGCAGGGAGAAGATGTCACGCTAAATGCACGCGCAATCAATGACGTTGTAGAGGAACTGCACGATCCTCTGCCGTATTTTGAGGTGCGCGGTGAGGTCTACATGGAACGTGCCGCCTTTGCCGAGGTCAATGAGCGGCAGGAATTGCTCGGGCTAAAGCCCTTTGCGAACCCACGCAATTGTGCAGCCGGAACACTGCGTCAGCTGGATGCACGCGTAACAAAGGAGCGACAGCTCTCGATGTTTGTGTTCAATTTACAACGTGCAGAGGGGCATTCATTTACTGCCCATACCGAGGCATATGACTTTATGCGGGCACAGGGGATCAAGATTATCGCGAATTACAGCGTCTGTCATACGGCAGATGAGGTCTTGGATGCAATTACGAAAATCGGTGCACGACGCGGTGAGCTTTCCTACGACATCGATGGCGCCGTCGTCAAAGTCAACAACTTCGCACAACGCACGGAACTCGGTGCGACGGCAAAGGCACCGCGCTGGGCAATCGCCTACAAATACCCGCCCGAGGAAAAGGAAACAGTTCTTCGCTCAATTGAACTCTCCGTCGGCCGTACGGGGCGAATTACGCCGACAGCGGTATTCGATCCTGTACAGCTCTGCGGTACGCGCGTCGAGAGGGCGACTCTGCACAATCAGGACTATATCGACAGTCTTGACGTGCGTATCGGTGATACAATCCTCGTCTACAAATCGGGTGAGATTATCCCGCGCGTCAAGGCTGTCGTCATGGAGAAGCGCCCGCAGGGAACGCAGCCCTATGTCATCGGCGATACCTGTCCCGTCTGCGGATCCCATGCCGTGCGTGAGACGGATACGGCGGATATGAAATGTCAGAATCCGGCGTGCCCCGCACAGGTGGAGAACCACATCTTGAACTTTGTCAGCCGCAATGCGATGGATATCAAAGGTTTTGGCGAATCGGCAATCATTGCGCTGACACATGCGGGTTATCTGCATGATATCGCTGATATATATTCGTTACATTTGCATCGAGATGAACTCATTTCCTCCGGTCTGATCGGACGAGAAAAGAGCGTCGACAATCGTCTTGCCGCAATCGAGGCGAGCAAGGCGAATACACCGGATCGCCTCCTCACGGGACTCGGAATCTCCGGCATTGGACGTGCGGCTGCGATCTCTCTCATGCAGGCATTTCCGTCCATCGACGCTCTGGAGGAGGCGGCGCTCGCAGATCCGGAGAAGATCCGCGCCGTTCCCGATATGGGTGAGATCAGCGTGCAGAAACTCTCGGAATTCTTTAGGTCGGAATCCGGACGTGCTCTGCTCAACAAATTCCGTACGGCAGGCGTGAACTTTGTGAGTGCTCCGATGGAGCGCGCCGGCGCGGCTCTCGATGGAAAGAGTTTCGTCATCACGGGGACGCTGCCGATACTTTCCCGTGAGGAATGTGCGGCACTCATCACCGCTCACGGCGGTACGGTAAAAGCATCTGTGTCAAAGAAGACCGACTACCTCGTCGCAGGCGAAGCGGCGGGAAGCAAGCTGCAGAAAGCGGAAAATCTCGGTATTCCGATCTTGGATGAAGCAGCGCTTAAGAATATGATTGCGGCAGAATGAAAGGAGCTCATATGAAACTCAGCAGATATATTGATTCCTCTCCGCTGGGTCCCGCGATGACCTTCGATGAGGTACGTGCGGCGATTGCGGAGGCAGTGCAGCAGGAGTGCTGCTCGGTCTGTGTGCAGCCGGCAGATATTCCGCTTGCCGTGGAGATGTGCCGCAATACCAAAACGCGCGTGTGCACAGTGCTGGACTTCCCGCATGGGAAGGCACCCGCTGCCGTAAAAGAGCTTGAGGCGCGTTACTATATGGAGTACGGTGCCGAAGAACTCGATATGGTGATGAACTACGGGCTTGCACGCTCCGGCAGATGGGCGGAGGTCGAGGCAGAGATACGTGCCGTTGTCAATGCAGCACACGCAAGGGATGTGCAGGTCAAGGTCATCTTTGAGGCAAGCCAGCTGACACCGGAGGAGATCGCGCAGGCGACAGAGGTGAGTATTGCGGCGGGCGCAGACTTCGTCAAGACGGCAACGGGATTCTTGGGGACGGGTGCAACGGAGGAGCAGCTACGCATCATGCTCGATACAGCGCGTGGACGGTGCAAGGTCAAGGCATCCGGCGGCATTCGGGACTATCAGACGGCAAAGAAGTTTTTGGCGATGGGCGTTCACCGTTTGGGCATCGGCAGTTCATCTGTCGCAAAAATTCTTGCCGAAGAAACACATTCATAAAATGAGATGAGGGAATGCAATGCGGTTCATCCATACGGCAGACTGGCATTTAGGGAAACTCTTTGGACAGCGTCACATGACGGAGGATCAGGCGTATGTATTGGAAGAACTGCTTGCACTCTGCAAGGATGTACATCCAAATGCCCTCATCATTGCGGGGGATGTCTATGACCGCGCCATCCCGCCGCCGGAGGCAGTGAATCTCTTTAACGAGATATTGACACGGATTGCAGAGCTGGGCATTCGGGTGCTCTACATTGCCGGCAATCATGACAGTGCTGTGCGTCTTAATTTTGGCGCACAGCTTCTTCGTGCGTCCGGCATCTATCCGGCGGGGATTGTGCGCGCCGCAGAGCCGCCTGTCGTGCTGTCGGATGAATACGGCGATGTGTATTTCTCGCTCATCCCCTATGGGGATCCTCCGCATGTACGTGAGGCATTTGCGCTCGATGAAAACCTGTCCTTCGACAGAGCGCTTGCCGTGCAGATTGCGGCAGCTCGTGCACAAATTCCGCTCTCCGCGCGCAGTGTGGCAGTGGCGCATGCCTTTGTCATCGGCGGACAGATCTCGGAGTCGGAACATGCGCTCTCCGTCGGTGGCAGCGATCAGGTAAGTGCGGAGAACTTTGCCGCATATTCCTATACAGCACTTGGACATCTGCACGCTCCTCAGCGCGCAGGAGCGGAGCACATCCGTTATTCCGGCTCTCTGTTGAAATATTCCTTCGATGAGGCACGTCAGAAAAAAGGAGTCGAACTTATCGAACTTGATGCTGCGGGAGCAGCTTCTCATACGTTCTATCCGCTGACACCGCGCCATGATGTACGCATTGTCAGCGGGATGATGGACGAACTGATGCACAAAGACTTTGACCTTCTCCCACACGACGACTATATCTGCGTGGAGCTACTCGATATGGACGCCGTGCTTGCCGCACATGAGAAGCTGCGCAAGATCTATCCGAATCTCTTTACCATTACACGGCCTAACATCAACGTGAACCGGCTTTCCTCCACGGAGCGCAGCTATGAGCGTGGAAAGTCCGATCTTCATCTCTTCTCCGAGTTCTATGCTGACGTAACCGCATCGGAAATGACGGAAGCGGAGCGCATGGAACTCATCCGTGTGATCGACGCGATGGAACAGGGGGAACGTGCAGAATGAGACCGCTGAAACTTCGCCTGCAGGCATTCGGTTCCTATGTCGAGGAGCAGGTGCTCGACTTCGAAGATGCCGTCGTGGATGCCCCCTTTGTGCTGATTCACGGGGCGACGGGGGCAGGCAAGACAACAATTTTAGATGCAATTGTATTTGCATTGTACGGCGAATCGAGCGGCAACATTCGTAAGGATGCGACACTGCGTTCTTCCACGGCTCCTCCAGAGCGGACAACGGAGGTGGAGTATGTCTTTGCACTCGGTCATCGCCGCTATCGCGTCCTGCGTTCACCTACCTACGAACGCATGTCACGCGGTAAGATGAGGCAGCGTTTAGCGACAGGTCAGCTCTATCAGCTTCCGGATGTAGGGGAGAGTGGGGATGAGATTTTGCTCGCTTCCAATGTAACTGAGGTGTCGAAGCGCATCGGTCAGCTCATTGGATTTGACGCCGATCAATTCCGTCAGGTTGTACTTCTTCCGCAGGGACAGTTTCAGCGGTTTCTGCTTGCCGAGGTCAAGGATCGCAGCGCGATTATGCAGCGCATCTTTCGCACGGAACGATATCAGCGTCTCGAGGAGACTCTGCTTCAGGAGTCCATCCAGCTCGAGCGTACGGCAAACGAGGAACGCGCACAGATTGACCGAATGTTGCATGCGGAGAATCTGAGCACAAGCGATGAACTGCGCGTACGTATTGCCGAACTGACGGCGAAAATTGACAGCCATGCCGCAGAACTCAAAGCTCTCGAGCACAGCCAAAGAGAGGCGCGCAGTGCGCGCGAGGCGGGGACAGCGGCAGAACAGAAGCTGCGCGAGTTCACTGCGGCAAAGCAGCGTCTGGCAGAAAAAGAGGCGCAGGCAGCGTCTGTGCAGGATTTTCGTATGCGACTGGAACGTGCACAGCGCGCTCAACCCGTCCTCTACAAGGAGAACGCCGCCACACAGGCAGCAGCTCTGGAAAAACATCGGGCAGACGAACAAAAGGAAGCGGATGCCCGTTTTTCTGCTGCAAAAACGGCGTTCCAAGCAGCACAGGAGATACTGAAGTCGGCAGAGCAGCGAGAGCCGGAGCGCGCGAAGAAAGTGGAACAAATCAAGATTTTTTCGGATTATGCAGAGCGCGCAAAACAACTCCATGATTGTCAAAACATCATAGAGGAGCTTCGTGCATCCAATACCCGCACCGAGGAGAGCACGAAAAAAAATGCACACAGTATTGAAACCCTGCGTGCGGAACAAGTCGAGAATGAGGAGCGTATAGCCCTTCTTGAAAAAATATTGGCGACACGCGAGGCTTTTCAGCACGAGCAGAATCTCCTGAAGCGGTGTCAGAGCACCGCCGCCCGCATTGCCGAATGGAATGTGCAGGCAACGGAACTGGGCAGAAAGGAAGAGGCGGCACAGCAGACATGGCAGACTGCTACGGAAATATTGACCGCTGCGAAGTCGAAGTTGCGCCAGATGCAGATGCTCTATGATCTCGGCAGTGCTGCGCGCCTTGCTGAAATGCTTGCAGACGGCACGCCATGCCCCGTCTGCGGAGCACTTTCACACCCGACGCCCGCCATCCACACGGAGGATATTCCATCCGAGCAAACGGTGGAGGAGTGTGCAAAAGCCGTGGATTCTGCCGAACAGTCTGCGCAGGAATCTGCCCGCAGTCTGGAAGAAACCAAAGCGCGACATGCGCAGGCGATACAGAGCCGCGCCCATGGAGATAACCCACTTGGGTTCGGGCATCGAGTCGTAGACGCGGCGGATGATGGGCGCCATCTTGTGCGACACGCGGCCCGACACGATCATCATGTCGGAGTGACGCGGCGAGGCGCGGAAGACCTCGAGGCCGAAGCGCGACATGTCGAAACGGGGGGTGCCGGCGGCCATCATCTCGATGGCGCAGCACGCCAGACCCATGGTGACGGGCCACTGGCTGTACTTGCGTGCGAGCCCGAGGACTTTTTCGACGCTGGTGAGCGCGATACCCGCGGGCAAGGATTCTTCAAGTCCCACTTGTCTGTTCCTTACTTATATCTCAGTAGTCCAGGCCGCCGCGTCGCCATTCGTAGGCGTAGGGGACGCAGAGGGTGACCAGGAAGCTCATCATGACAACCAGTCCGAACAGGCCCAGCTGGTTGAAGCTGACGGCCCACGGGTACATGAACACAACTTCGATGTCGAAGATGATGAACGTCATGGCGACCAGGTAGTAGCGCACCGGGAAGCGACCCTCGGTGAGGTGAGCGCTAGTCGGCTGGATACCGCACTCGTAGTTGTCGGCCTTGGTTGTGGACTTCTTGGTGGGGCCCAGGATCGCGGAGGCGACCAACTCCCCATAAAGCTGAGGATAATATTGCAGTTTCAGGAACAACTTGCCCTTGGTGGTCAACAACAAACGCCGCGCACGCGCTCTCCTCAGAAGGTTGTGCTTCATACGCATCAGCATCATCCTCAAAAACGCGATGAAGCCACTGGTATGTCGCCCCCAGGGAGTAAACACCGAGGTAAACGCTATGTTCCCATTCTTTTTCCCCCTCGTATTCCGTAGGCACACGTAGCCCTGACCTCATATCCCAGGGCAAATCATCCCCATGACCCCATTCGATGGCTTGGTAAAAGATGTCAACATACTGCTTAGCTGCCTTTTTGTTCTTTTTCTCTACAACTTTCGACTTCGGCATCTTCTGCGGGCTAAAGAGCTCGAACATCCACCAGCAACGCAGAATCCTGCTCTGCTCGTCACCTATTTTGTTTTCTGGCATGCAATTATTGTGCCTTGATAGAAGTAGTGATGCAACAAAATTTAACAAAAATATTGTGGCAAAATTTTCCAAACATCAAGGATCATAAACC
>ERZ773079.2486-NODE-2486-length-10252-cov-13.472296_pt1 | contig 10252 bp, 8 predicted proteins | sample MGYA00511355_ERZ773079 | MGnify/ENA primary metagenome ERZ773079 (study PRJEB29015, sample SAMEA2737979) | human oral metagenome | biome: human oral; feature: human-associated habitat; material: dental | place: China | collected 2117 ... | reverse complement strand
CGTACCTTAGAGGGCTTCTAAGGTACGACCGCGCGAGCCCAGGTACGACCGCGCGAGCCCAGGTACGACCGCGCGGTCCCGGGTACGACCACGTGAGCCGGCCGCCGCCCCAAGGACCAAGGTTCTCCGAGTACTTCACCACCTGGATCGGTGCCGTACACCTCTATGCGGCGAGTCGCCGGCTCAGGCGGCGAAGTGCGCGCACGACCCGGCGGCCCGGCGCCCCAGCGAGCCACGCGCACGACCCGGCGCCCCAGCGGGCCACGCACGACCCAGCGGGAGGACCCCGCTCAGTCCCGTGCCCGCAGGGTCTGCCCGACGCTCTGCCCACTGCGAGCGCGGGAGGAGACCACGACGGCCAGGCAGGTGGTGACCAGCGTCAGGCCCGTGACCACGCCGAGCTCCACCCGCGGTGCGCGGACGAGGACGTCGGACACCGTCAGGCCAGCCGCGCCTCCCAGAAGCGGACCCGCCACCGTGAGGGCGAGGAGACCGAGGACAGCCGCGGTGAGCGCGTGGAGAGCCCCCTCAAGGACCTGCGCCGCGAGCACGCCGCCCTCGCGAGCCCCGGCGGCGCGCAGCAGGGCGGCGTCACGACGCCGTCTCCCGGCGCTCATGGCGATGACGGCGACCCCGCCGCTCCAGGCCACGACGAAGGCGAGGCCGAACATGGACAGGAAGCCCTTGGTGGACACCGAGGCGAGGCCCAATGACCTGCCGCTGAAGAGGACGGCCACCAACCCGATCGCCACGAAAAAGGGCAGGACCGTGGCCGAGGAGCGACGCGACTCCAGAGCAGCGGTCCGCGCGGCCACCTGCCACGCGGTACCGGGGAAGGGCAGGACCGCGAGCGCCCTCTGCAGCCAGGGGACGATCCAGGGCGTGAGCAGGCATATGAGGACGACAACACCGAGGGAGCCGAGGGCGGCGGCATCAGCGGCGCCGTCACTGCCGGCGCCCGCGGTCCGAATGGTCAGCCAGGCGGAGACCGCACCCGCGCCGACCCCGCCCACTGCGGCCAGCCGAAGCAGGAGGCCGAGGACGCGGGCAGGACCCCAGTGCCGTTCCTCGTCACCACGTCCGCGTAGAAGCGCGAACTCGGGGGCGCGCGCGGCGCGCCGGGCGGCGCCCCAGCCGCCGATCATGGCCAAGCCCGCGATGATGAGCGCGGACCACAGCAGATCGATGGGTTCCCACCGCGGCACGGTGCCGGCCAGGGCGACGCGCTCATCGATGAGGAGGGGCAGCATGAGGCGGGCGACGAGCACGCCGGCCGCTGTGCCGACGAGGGATCCGAGGACGCCCACGACGACCAGCTGCCCGAGGACGACGACGCGCAGCACGATGGGCCGCATGCCGAGGGCCCTCCACAGACCGTGGTCACGTTCGCGCTCGACGACGGCGAGCGCGCTGGTGGAGGTCAGCACGGCCGCCGCGGCGAGCACGACGGAGACGATGATGAAGGTGGTGACGACGGAGGCGGCCTCGATCATGCTGGCATCAGCCGTGGCACGGGCGGAGTCCAGGGAGCCGCGCATGACCATGAACTGACCGGCCACGCAGGCCCCGGTGACGACGGCGACGGCGACGGTCCACGTCCAGGTGCCGGCGTGGCGGCGCAGATCGGCGAGGAGGAGACGCGTCATCGGAGAGCCCCCTCCCGCCGCCCCATCCGGCTCGGGCTCCCGGCACGGGCGGCGAGAACGGCCCGGGAGACCGCATCGGGGTCGCCGCCGGGCAGTTCGCCGACGATCCGGCCGGAGTCCATGACCAGGACGCTCTGGGCGCGCGCGGCCGCCGCGGCGTCGTGAGTGACCATGAGAACCGTCGTCCCGGTCCGGCGCAGCCGGGCGAGCCAATCGAGGACGGCCGCGCCGGAGGCGACGTCGAGAGCGGCCGTGGGCTCATCGGCGAAGACGATGTCGGGGCGGGAAGCGAGTACGCGGGCGATGGCGACTCGTTGACGCTCGCCGCCGCTGAGCTGGTGCGGCAGATGGCGCGCCTGCCGGCTCAATCCCACGCGTTCCAGGGCGGCGTCGACGTCGGCGCGGCTCAGGGGTCTGCGCCGAAGCCGGCCGGGCAGGGCGACGTTGTCCCGGGCGGACAGGGCGGTGACGAGGTTGTCCTCCTGGAAGACGAAACCGATGTGGTCGGCCCGGAAGCGGGCGGCAGCGGCCGGGCGCAGAGCGGTGGTCTCGGTGCCGAGGACGCGGACGCTGCCGCTCGTGGGGCGATCGAGTCCGGCGACGCACTGGAGGAGGGTGGACTTGCCGCACCCGGAGGCGCCGACAAGGGCGGTGAAGGAGGCGTGCGGAAGGGCGAGGTCGACGACGTCGAGAGCGTTGACCCCGCTGCGCCGATGGCCGGGAACGGGGTAGGTGCGGGTCATACTGGAGGCGATCACGGCAAGAGCATTCATGGGTCCGAGGGAACCCGGGGGATGCGGATCCGGTCACTGGTGGTCGGGCCCGTTCTCCGCGATTCCATGTGGTGGACCCCGGTCCACCGTGAAGGGGCGCTGGGACCAGTGACCAGAGGCCCCGGGTTCCGTAGCGTCGCCCCCATGACGTCGACGGACCGGACCGGCCGAGCCGGCGAGCGCACTGGAACCGCCGGGCCCGCCGCTTCAGATGGACCCACCGCATCAGGTGGGTCGGCCGAGCCGGCGGGGCGCACCACTCCGTCCACGTCCGCCGGGCCGGCCGCTTCAGGCGAGCCCGCCGAGTCGGCGGCCTGGGCAGGGCCCGCCTCGGACGCGCTCATCACCCCGGCAGAACCCGCCGACTCAGCCGAACCGGCAGAACTTGTCGCTGTTAACCCGCACCTGCGTCGCGTCGTCCTCATCGTCGGCGAGATCGTGCGCGCCGCCCTGTGGATACCACTGCTCATCGCGCTCATCCCCCTGGCCCTGGCCTTCCACCTCATGGTGCCCGCGGCCGCCGCGACCGAGCGAACGATCGCCCGAGCAGTGGGCGCGAAGGCGCCCTCGGCACGGCTGGGCGCCGCGCAGGCGCAGCACCTGGGGCGGCCACGGGGCAGGGCCGACCGAACCCGAGGGAGCACCCCGCCCGAGGGCCTGGGGAGATGGCTCGCCTCCCGCGTGACCAGATCGGCATTCTGGCGTCAGGACCTGCCCCTGTGCCTGGGCTCCCTCATGCTGACGACGGTCGGCTTCTTCCTGACGACCATCGGCGGGATGCTGGCTATCACCTGCATCGCGATCCCCTTCATGGCCACCCCCGATCGGCCGATCCGGATCGACGCGTGCGCCGTGCACGTGGTCGGCGCGAGAGCGGGGGAGATCTGGTGGACGGCACCGATCGGCGTCGCCGTCCTGATTCTCACCCTGGCTCTGCTGCTCGGATTGGGAGCTCTGCGCACGCGAATGGTCGAGGCCCTCTCCGAGAACCGGCAGGCGAAGCGCATCGAGGCGCTGACCGCCGAGGTCGGTCACCTGACGGCGGGGCGGGCCACGCTCGTCGACGCCTTCGACGCCGAGCGCGCCCGCATTGAACGGGATCTGCACGACGGTGCCCAACAGGAGCTCGTCGCCCTCGCCATGGCCCTGGGCACGATCCGTCTGCGCACGGAATCGCTGGATGCCCTGGGACGGACGGGAGAGCTGCGCGCCGACCTGCTCACCGACCTCGACGTCGCGCAGGATCGCGCTGAAGCGGCACTGCGATCGCTGCGCGAGACGGTGCACGGCATTCGACCGGCCGTCCTGACCGAGCGGGGCCTGTCCGCAGCGCTGCGCGATCTGGCGGGACGAGCGCCGCTGCCGACGACGGTCCGGATCTCCGACGACGCGATCGACCGCGGGTCGGTCTCCTCGCCGGTGTCCACGACCGTCTACTTCGCCATCGCCGAGGCCCTGACCAACGCGGCCAGGCACGCGGGCTCCGGGGCGCGCGCCGTGGTGGAGCTCGAATGCGCGGCGAAGGGCCTGACCGCCGTGGTCGCCGACGACGGGTGCGGCGGGGCGGAGGCGGAGACCGCAGGCTCGACGGGGCTGCGCGGCATGGCGCAGCGGGTGGAGTCCGTGGGCGGGGCGCTCGACGTCGTCTCCCCCGTCGGAGGCGGGACGACGCTGACGATCACCGCTCCTCTGATGCCGCCGTGGGCGACAGGAGAGGACGCGACGAGGGCCGACTTCTGAAACGCGGCGTCGCGCTGTCGCGGTGCACCGGCCCCGTGGCAGCAGGGCCCGACGCCCTCGCGGTTGCACGGCGGACGAGCCCGTGCCGATGGTCGGAGGAGGGCCCGCGGACCGCACCGTGCGCGCAGCGCCCGCGGTGGACGAGTTCGCAGAGGTCGATCGCGGACAGGCAGTATGAGCGCATGAGGATCCTGCTCGCCGACGACGCCGTCCTGCTTCGCGAGGGTCTGGCGGGACTGCTGACCGCGGCGGGCCACGAGGTGGTCGTCCAGGTCGCTGACGCCGACGCGCTGCGCGCCGAGGTCGCACGACTGATGGCGGCGGGCGAGCCGCCGGACGCCGTGGTCACCGATGTGCGGATGCCGCCGACGAGAACCGACGACGGCCTGCGGGCGGCCATCGACCTGCGCACGGCGCACCCCGGGTTGCCCGTGGTGGTGCTCAGCGCCTATGTGGCCGGGCCCTATCTCGGCGAGCTCCTCGAAGGGGACGACGGCTCGGTCGGCTATCTGCTCAAGGAACGGGTGGGACGCGTGAGCGACTTCCTGCGCTCCCTGGATGTGGTGGCCTCCGGCGGTGTCGTCATCGACCCGGAGGTCCTGGCTCACCTTATGATGGCCGGGGCGGGCACGGCGCACAATACGGCCGGATACGACGAGGCAACCGTTCCTCCCGCCGGTCGGGAGGAACGGGACGGTCCGCAGCTGGGGAGACTGACCCCGCGGGAGGTCGAGGTCATCACGCTCATGGCGGAGGGACTGTCCAACAGGCAGATCACGGAGCGGCTGGTGCTGTCCGACGGAGCAGTGGCCAAGCACGTGGCGAATGTCTTCCTCAAACTGGACCTGCTGCCGGGAGAGGAAAACCGACGCGTGCGGGCGGTGCTCACCTGGTTGCGCGCCCACGCCTGACCGACGGCGACCAACAGCGTCCGGGCGCCGGACCCGGTGCAACTCCTTCGTCGAGATCGGTCGGGTTCCGGCTCGAGATCGGTCGGGTTCCGCGCCGAGATCGAGTATCCCCTGCCCTTGATGCCCACCGCGGCAGCACTCCACGTCGGCACGTTGGTCCACCATCTGCTCACGCCCTTGGCCGACCGAACCTTCCCCAAACGCCATCACGGGTATGGCTCCACAGAACTCGCACTCTTGGCGCCCGGACCTGCCGGGCTCGCCCTCACCGGCCCCGGGGTCGTCTCCTCTGGCCCTCAGCAGAGAGCCCCACCGAGCCCGAATGAGATGTGAGTGAGCTGCCGTTTCCTCGCCTCGCGGCAGGGGCAGGACCCCGCCGCCTCCACCACCGACCGCCAGACGTTCCTCGCCCCATGGCAGGGGCAGGACCCCGCCGGCATTGGCGTAGATGAATGAGTCGGCTCCCCGCACCTTTGGCGGGGGATCGGGCCGGAAACCGGTCAGTCGAGGCAACGCGAAGGCTGATTCGCTGGATTCTGGTTCGGACCGTCCACGCGCTCCCGGAGCCGGGCCGGTCGTCCGGTACTGCTTCGCGGCGAGAGCCCCGCGCGGTCGTACCCTTTTGCGCGCGGTCGTACTGTTCTCCGCGCGGTCGTACCCTTCCGCGCCAAGTCGTACCTTAGGGAGGCTCTAGGGTACGACCGCGCAGCCCCGGGTACGACCGCGCGCCCCCGAGTACGACCGCGCCCCCGCAACCAGGCTCCGGAACCACCCGCGATGCCCGCAGACACACCGAACGCCACGGCGCCCCGCCCACAACCGCCGCGAACATGTGACACAACCCGAGCCCGAATAAGTCTCATGGAAACACGACCGCGTCACGGAGCCGCCCCGCCTCGCCGTCGCCACCCCGCCGGAGCCCCCATCGAGCCCCGCCCCGCCACCGCCGACGACCGCGGTTCGGCACGTCCGAGGGGCTCGTACACCGTAGGCTGACCCCATGCGTCTTCACGTTGCCGATCACCCGCTCATCGACCACAAGCTCTCCGTTCTGCGTGATCGGACGACGCCGTCGGCGGTATTCCGCCAGTTGGTCGATGAGCTCGTGACCCTCCTGGCCTACGAGGCCACCCGCGAGGTTCGCACCGAGAGAGTCGAGATCACCACCCCGGTCGCGGTCGCCCACTGCCTGCGCCTGTCCGAGCCGCGGCCCATCGTCGTGCCCATCCTGCGCGCGGGCCTGGGCATGCTCGAAGGCATGACCCGCCTCCTCCCGACGGCGGAGGTCGGCTTCCTGGGCATGAGGCGCGACGACGACACCCTCGAGGTGGAGACCTACGCCAACCGCCTGCCCGACGATCTCTCCGGTCGCCAGTGCTTCGTCATCGACCCCATGCTGGCCACCGGCCACACCCTGGTCGCCGCCATCGACTACCTGCTGGAGCGCGGCGCCCGCGACGTCACCGCCATCTGCCTCATCGCCGCCCCCGAGGGCATCAAGACCCTTGAGACCGCCGTGGGAGGTCGCGCCAACGTCACCGTCGTCACCGCGGCCGAGGACGAGCGGCTCAACGAGCACGCCTACATCGTCCCGGGCCTGGGCGACGCCGGCGACCGGCTCTACGGCATTATCGACTGAACCGGCTGACGCCCGACGGCGCCCAGGGCGCCTGCTGCGCTCCCTCACTGCGTTCATGTCGTGCGGAGCCCCGGGGCGCGGTCGCGCGCTCGGGGCGCGGTTGCACATGGGAGAAAGGGGCCTCGCGAAAGCAAGTGCCGTTTTTCCGCATCATTCCGGGAGTCACCGCTGGCAGCCAGGACCGAGTGAGCAGCTCCCATGTGCACAGGAGGGGGTCTGCGCACATGGGAGCGTCGCACACGCGGCGAACCATCCCGCGCTTCCGCATGATTCCGGGGTTTTACGCCAGGCAGACCGCTCACGAATGTGCAACCCGACCGACAAGGAGCTCCAGGTCCCGGACCCGGGCCCCGGCTGAGCCGCCTCGCGGGCACACAAGGACATCATTGTTAGGTAAGGCTTACCCATCATAGGCTTCCGGAGTTCGCCGTTACCCTTCCGCGCCAGAAGGATCCCCATGCAGCTCTCCCGCAAGCACTTCCTCCTCGCCTCCCTCACCGCCGCTACGAGCACCGCCCTGACCGCCTGCTCCGGCGGCTCCAGCTCATCGGACGGCACCGATGGCACCCGCACGATCACCGACCACGCCGACAAGCAGGTCACCCTGCCCGCCGCGATCACGCGCGTGGCCATCGACCAGATCCCGATCGAGTCGATCTACATCGCCTACTTCGACGGATCGGCGCCCAACCTCGTCGGCATGAGCGCGGCCCGGGTGGCCGCCCTGAAGGAGACCATCGCCGCCCAGATCGCCCCCGAGATCCTCGAGGTCGACACCTCCTACTACGACAACGGCGAGCTCAACGTCGAGTCGCTGCTGGCGCTCAACGTCGACGTCGTCCTCTACGACGCCAACAACACCGAGCACGGCCAGATGTTCGACAAGGCCGGCATCCCCGCCGTCGGCTTCACCACGACGGGCGACCCGACCAGCACCTACGCCGACTGGATGCACCTGCTGGAGGACGTGTTCAACGAGCCCGGCAAGATGACCGACAAGATCTCCCTGGGCACCGGGTACGTCGAGGACGCCCAGGCGCGCGCCGCGAAGATCGCGGAGGCCGACAAGCTCTCGGCGCTCGTGCTCATGGGCGTGGGGGACGGCAAGCTCACCGTGGCCGCGGGCACCGAGGGCTGGTTCACCGACTGCTGGGCCAAGCGCATGAACTACACCGACGCGGCCGCGGGTACCGAGGGGTCCGCCCTGCCGGTCGACCTTGAGACGGTTCTGAGCTGGGACCCCGACTCCATCCTGGTGACGGGCAAGGGCATGAGCAACCTGACCGCGAAGGACGTCCTGGCGGGAAGCGTCGACGGCGTCGACTTCACCCAGCTGACCGCCTACAAGAACAAGGCGGTCTGCTCCACCGGCCTGGGCATGTGGAACTGGTTCACGCCCAACCCGGACGCGCCGCTGGCCACCTACTGGGTGGGCTCCAGCCTCTACCCCGACAAGTTCACCGACATCGATCTGCCCGCCCTGACCAAGGACTACTACAGCAAGATGTACGCATTCGACCTGACCGACGAGCAGGTGAAGACGATCATCAACCCGGACACCTGATGCAGACACCCTTCCTGCGCCGGGCCCGCCTGCGCCCCTGGGTGCTGCCGCTCCTGGTCGTCCTCATCCTGGTCTGCGCGGCAGGCGCCATTCTGGCGGGCCGCTACGGCGTGAGCCCGCAGGAGATGGTCGGGGCGATCAGCGCCCGCCTGGAGGGCGGGATCTATCCGGACCGGAAGGCCGACTCGGTCGTGTTCAACCTGCGGCTGCCCCGCATCACCGTCGCCGTCCTCATCGGCTCGGGGATGGCGGTGTCGGGCGCCGCCTTCCAGTCGCTCTTCTCCAACCCGCTGGCCACCCCGGACACGCTCGGCGTGGCCTCGGGAACCTGCGTGGGCGCCGTCGTCGCCCTGCTGCTGGGCTGGGGGATGACCGGCGTGCAGCTGACGGCGCTCGCCGCGGGCCTGGTCACGGTCGCGATCACGACGGCGGTGGCGCGCCGCCGCGACGGGGGCACCGACGTCGTCATGCTGGTGCTGGCCGGCGTCATCGTGTCGGCCATGGCGGACGCCGTCCTGTCGATGCTCAAGCTCACCGCCGACCCCACCAGCAAGCTGCCGGAGATCACCTACTGGCTCATGGGCTCCCTCGCGGGGGCGTCCTGGTCGCAGATCGCGCTGGCGGCGCCCTTCATCGTCATCGGCTCCGGGGTCATCGTGGCCCTGCGGTGGCGGCTCAACGTGCTGGCCCTGTCCGAGGACGAGGCGCGGGCCGCGGGCGTGGACGTGCGCAGCGTGCACATCACGCTGATCGTGTGCGCGACGGTCGTGACCGCCTCGGTGATCTCCCTGTGCGGGCAGGTCGGATGGATCGGGCTCATCGTGCCGCACGCGGCGCGCATGCTGACCGGGTCCGACAACCGGTACCTGATCCCGGTCTGCCTGCTGCTGGGCGCGAGCGTCATGATCCTGATCGACACGGTCGCGCGCACGATCACCGCCTCGGAGGTCCCCGTCTCCGTCGTCACGGCGATCGTGGGGGCGCCCTTCTTCATCACGCTGCTGCGCCGCACGGGCGGGGTGCGGGCGTGAGCGCGCGGCTGCAGGTGTCCGACGGCACCTTCCGCTACCCGGGCGCGCCGGCCCCGATCCTGGAGCACATCGACGTCGAGGTCGGGAACCGCGAGCTGCTGGCGGTTCTGGGACCCAATGGAGCGGGCAAGACGACGCTCCTGCGCACCATGCTCGGGCTGCAGAGGTGGGAGACCGGGGCGACCCTCCTGGACGGCATCGATCTGGCGAGCCTGTCCCCCAGGGAGGTCGGGCGACGGATCGCCTACGTGCCGCAGACCCGCAATTCCAATGCGACGGGTCTGACCGGCCTGGACATGGTGATGCTCGGGCGCAGCCCGCACCTGCCGCTGCTCGCCCAGCCGGGGCCGCGGGAGCGGGAGATGGCCGAGGAGGCGCTGGCGGGCATCGGCGCGGAGGCGCTGGCGCTGATGCCGTGCCGGACGATGTCCGGCGGGCAGTTCCAGATGGTGCTCATCGCCCGGGCCCTGGTCGCCGAGCCGGAGGTGCTGGTCCTGGATGAGCCGGAGACCGGCCTGGACTTCCACAACCAGCTCATCGTCGTGGACCTGCTGCGCACACTGGTCCACGATCGGGGGCTGAGCATCATCATGAACACGCACTACCCGGCGCACGCCCTGAGCGTCGCCGACCGCGTGCTGCTCCTGGACTCCCGACATCGCGCCGTGTCCGGTCCGACGCGCGAGATCATGGATGAGGCGACGCTCGCCCGGGTCTTCGATGTCGAGGTCTGCATCGGCCGGCTCGATCACCGCGGGGAGTCGCTGACGACGGTCGTGCCGGTGCGGGCTCTGCGACCCGACGCCGGCTCCGCGGCAGACGCCGGTTCTGCGAGCGACGCCGGCACGTAGATCACGATTCCGTCTCGATCGCATACGATCGACCCCATGAGTCCGCCCGCACCCGCGCCCGATCACCGCCCGCACCTCGACCTGCGCACGGCGGTCA
>ERZ773079.2485-NODE-2485-length-10262-cov-15.018419_pt1 | contig 10262 bp, 10 predicted proteins | sample MGYA00511355_ERZ773079 | MGnify/ENA primary metagenome ERZ773079 (study PRJEB29015, sample SAMEA2737979) | human oral metagenome | biome: human oral; feature: human-associated habitat; material: dental | place: China | collected 2117 ... | reverse complement strand
AACCATCACCGCAGTCCTCGGAATCATATTCACCTACACCCTATGAATAAGCCTCGGTGTACTGGTCAACGTCACCAGCACGTCTGTGCGCCAAGATGGTCGCTTCAGGCGTTCAAAACTATCTGAGACGGCAAGTTTTCAACGCACTGGCGCGCATCCAAGAACGTGCCCCCAAGCCACCACACGTCCCACATCACTCAGTGACCGACTGCGACGCGGAACCCGACTGAACTCGGCGAAGGGGGCGGATGGGGAGGCGGGGGTCCGTACAATCGCGAGCATGACCAGCACACCGGGCACCTCGGGCGGCCGGCGCACCCGCAAGAAGCTCGCCACCCGACGCGCCATCCGCCGCACGGCCCTGGACCTGTTCACCGCCCGCGGCTTCGACGCCGTCACCGTCGAGCAGATCACCGAGGCCGCCGACGTGGCGCCCATGACCTTCTACCGCCACTTCGGCACCAAGCAGGCCCTCGTCCTGGACGTCGCCTTCACCGACCGCATCGCCCGCGCCCTCGACCAGGCGCTCACACCTCCGGAGCCCGGCCGCTCCCCCGACATCGAGCGCGCGCTCGACGTCCTGCTCGCCGACGCCGACCAGTGGCTCGACGACCTGGCCCGCAGGACCCGCCTCATCCGCGACAACCCGGCCCTCCAGGACGCCCTGTGGCAGCACTCCACCGCCTGGACCGCCGTCATCGAACGCCACCTGCCCGACGACGGCCTGGCTGCGCGAGCCCGGGCGCGGGCCATCACCGGCGTTGTCATCGAGGCCGTCCTCGCCTGGCCCGACTCCATCGGCGAGTCCGACAGCCCGACGGCGGCCTCTCTGCGCGAGTGCCTCGTCCGGGCCCTGGCTGCCGTCCGCACGTCGCCGTCGGAATCCTCCCGGCCCGCCTGAAACCGCTTACTGCGCTCCTTTCCCTCGTACAGTAAGAGGGAAAGGAGCGCAGTAAGGGCAGCAAGCGACGTCACGGCCATGGGCGCGGCCGCGGTTCGGCACGTCGGGCGGGCCCGCACCCCGTAGGCTGATCTCATGCGTCTTCACGTTGCTGATCACCCGCTCATCGACCACAAGCTCTCCGTCCTGCGTGATCGGACGACGCCGTCGGCGGTCTTCCGCCAGCTGGTGGACGAGCTCGTCACCCTCCTGGCCTACGAGGCCACCCGCGACGTGCGCACCGAGGAGGTCGAGATCACCACGCCGGTGGCGCTCGCCCACTGCCGTCGTCTGGCGGAGCCTCGTCCCATTGTGGTGCCGATCCTGAGGGCGGGCCTGGGCATGCTCGAGGGCATGACCCGGCTGCTGCCCACGGCCGAGGTCGGCTTCCTGGGCATGAAGCGCGATGAGGACACCCTGGAGGTCGAGACCTACGCCAACCGGCTGCCGGACGACCTGTCGGGCCGCCAGTGCTTCGTCATCGACCCCATGCTGGCCACCGGTCACACCCTCGTGGCCGCCATCGAGTACCTGCTCGAGCGCGGCGCCCGCGACGTGACCGCCATCTGCCTCATCTCCGCCCCCGAGGGCGTCAAGCAGGTCGAGGGGCGGGTCGGGGGGCGCGCCAATGTGACGGTGGTGACCGCCGCCGTCGACGAGCGCCTCAATGACCGCGCCTACATCGTCCCGGGCCTGGGCGACGCCGGAGACCGCCTCTACGGCATCGTCGACTGAGGGGAGGCCCGCGCGGCGCCCGGCGGAACGCTCCGGGCCCCGCCGCCCGGGCCGCCGCGAGGCACCACCCGGGCCGCCTCATCGCCCGCCGCCCGCCCGCCCTCACGCCGGCGCCATGGTGTGTTCGCCCCAGTGTCATCGGGGGCCGGTCCTTCTAACCTCGCCCCATGAGTTCCCCGGCCCCCGCGGCAACACGCCGAAGCGTCCGCGTCCTGCGCATCCTCGTCATTGTGGTTCTGGCCGGCGGCCTAGCGCTGGCGGCGGGGATCTTCATCGGCCGGTACATTATGGGCAGCCGCACCGCCGACGTCGTCGGCCACCACCTGCCCGACGACGGCTGGGTGGACGGCGCCACCCGGACGTGGGAGGCGAGCATCGACCCGAACGCCGAGGTCTTCTCCGCCGGGGGGCGCCTCATCGCCGTGACGCGCACGAAGAGCGATGACGCGGATGCGACGCTGACGGCCTACATGATCGAGGACGACGGCCTGTCAGAGGCATGGTCGACGACGGCGGACCTGTCCCGGGGCACGATCCCCAGGAACTTGCCGGAGTTCATCGAGTGGGGCGAGGGGCGGGTCGTTCACGGCTCCACCGTCATCGACCTGACCGACGGCGAGACCTCGCCGGCGCCCTGGGCGGACGACGAGTTCCCCATGGCGGCCGAGGACACGATCATCACCTGTTCCACAGTCTTCGCCTGCCGGGCCTGGCGCGCCGATTCCGCCGACCCGGTGTGGACCGTCTCCCTCGACGAGCCCAACTGGACCACGTTGAGCACCAACACCATGACGGTGTACGAGCGCGGCGGGACGCGGTACGTCATCATCGCCCTCCGCGACGTGGTCAATCTCGACACCGGCGAAAGGGTCGAGTTCGACCTGCCCACATCCTGGGGCTACTACGTCCTGCCCGCCTCCAACGGCTGGCTGGTGCACGTCGGGGTCAATGACGACTCCGGCACCGGGGCCGCCGTCTACGCCTACGATCTCGACGGCGGGAAGCCCTTCGATTCCTATCCGGACATCCTTCCGGCGGGGACCCTGGAGCACTCCATTCTCACCCAGGGCCCGCACTCGCGCTCCGACTACCGCTCTTTGTGGGGCGAGGGGGACAAGAGCCTGCTGTGGGCCAGCTACTCGGAGACCAACTCGTGCATCGACTCGGTCGACGTCCCCGATGCGGGTACGCTCACGGTGCCGACCTTCTCGAAGCAGTCCAAGTCCGGGACCATGGTCATCAGCGTCCTGTGCGCCAAGGAGCTGCGCATGTCCACCGGCGAGCGGGTGATTATGGGCCTGGAGGGCGGCGCGCTCGGCCCCAACGCCCTCCTGTTCCTGCTCGACGCCGCCACGGGGTGGCAGATCGACTTCGAGGGCGTCGACGTCGCCGCTGGGGACCAGCTGGAACTGGTCGAGTCGGACCTGATCCTGAGCTACGACCCGGACACCGGGACGGTGAGCGCCTTCGTTCCGGCCGGCTGAGGGCCGTTCGGGGCGGGCGGCGAATCGCGGGCGGCGGGGGAACCGTATGGGGAGTCCATCACCTCGCCCCCACGAAGGCGACCTTCTAGCATCGGGCTCATGAGCGCAACCGCCCCGACTTCTTCCACGGCGAGGGGGAGTCGTCCGACCCACGGCCCTCGCGCAATCATCGCCGCGGTTGTAGCGGGCGTCATCACGCTCACCGCCGTCATCGGGATCGGGTGGATCGCCTCCGCGTCCAGGCGCGCGGCCAGCAGCGCCGAGGACCTCGACCCCTATCAGTCCCCCGTCTCCGACTGGACGGCGGGGGCCGCGCAGTCCTGGCAGGCGCAGATCGGCGGCGGCGCCGAGGTCTTCTCGGTCGGCGAGCGCATTCTGGCCCTGACGCGCAAGACCGAGCGCGACAGCGCCGCGACGCTGACGGCCTACACGCTCGAGGACAGTGGCCTGTCCGAGGCCTGGACGACGACGGTGGACCTGTCGCAGGGCACGATCCCGCAGGAACGCCCGCAGTTCCTCCGCTGGGGCGATCATCATCTCATTCACGGCTCGACCGTCATCGACCTGACCACGGGCGGCACCTCTGTGGGGCCCTGGCCGGCCGGTGGGCAGCCGATGGTGGCCCAGGACGTCGTCATCGTCTGCTCGATCGACGACAATTGCGCGGCCTGGCGCGAGGGATCCGACGAGCAGCTGTGGAATATCTCCATCGAGAATGTCTCCGCGTTTATCGGTCTCGACAATAATTCCCAGACCGTCTACCGGCGCGAGGGCGTGCGCTACGTCATTCTCGCCTTCCACAGCGCGGTCAATCTCGACACCGGCGAGCTGGTCTCCTTCGATCTGCCGTCCCTGGAGAGCTACTATCTCGTGTCCGCCGCGGACGGCTGGCTCGTGCACTCCACGAGCGCCAGCGGCTCCGTCGTCTACGCCTTCGGGCTGGAGGGCGGCGCGGCGATCGACACCTATCCCGATAACGATCTCAAGAACCACGACAAGAACGCGGTCACCTTCATGTCCCCGGAACCCCTGCCGCTATCCGCCTACCGCGCGGTGTGGCGCGACGGCAGCACGAGCAATGTCACGGCCCGCTTCGTCCCCGAATCCGACGACTGCATCCCCCGGATCGACGTCGTCGGCGGCGCCTCCATCACCATGCCGGAACTGAAATCGACGAATGATTCCAATGTCCTGACGACGAAGAGGACCTGCATATCCAGGCTGCGCCTCACCGCCGACCGCTCCCTCCTCTTGACCGCGGTCTCCACCCAGCTGGGGTTCTCCTTCCTGTTCAATGCCGCCACCGGGGAGCAGATCGCCTTCGAGGGAGTCGACGTGAACGCGGGGGGACAGCTCATGCTGGTCCGACCGGACCTCATTGTCGGCTATGACCCGGCCACCGGGACGGTGAGGGCCTTCGCCCCGAAGGGCTGAGGAGCTCCTCCCTGCCTGCTGCGGGCACCGCGATCTCGTAACATCGTGCTCATGACCGATGCCTCGCCCCCGAGCCGAACAGCATCCACCGGCCCCCGCCACCGCCCGCGCACGGTGCTGGCGGCGGCTCTGGCCGGCGTCCTCGTCCTCGCGACGGTCATCGGCGGCGGCTGGCTCCTGTCCGCCGAACGCCGTTCCACCAGCGGCGCGGAGAACCGCACCGCCATCACCCCGCCCGACGACGGGTGGGCCAATGGCGCCGCCGTCGGCTGGAGGACCTCCATCGGGACGAACCAGGAGATCGTCACGGCGGGGAATCATCTCATCGCCATCGGCCGCTCCACGGCGAAGGACCCGAATGCGACCCTGACCGGGTACACGATCGGCGACGAGGGCGCGACCGAGTCCTGGACGCAGACGGTCGACCTGTCCCAGGGGATCCCCAGCGCCCCGGAATTCCTCCCGTGGGGCGAGTCCACGCTCGTCCACGGCACGACGCTCATCGACCTGAACACGGGCGGGACCTCGACCGCGCCATGGAACGCGCAGTCGTCGCCGGTGCTCGCCGACGACACCATCATCACCTGCGACTCCAACGATTCGTGCCAGGCCTGGCGTGAGGGGAGCGCGGAGCCGTTGTGGAGCGCCCAGGTGCCCGGAGGGTCGAACCAGCCCAAACTATCGAGCCTTCTCGCCACGCCCGTGCGGCGGGGCAGCCGCTACATCATCATGAATATGCGGCACATCATCAATCTCGACACCGGGCAGGAGGTCCAGCTGGAGCTGCCGGCCCTCACCGACTACAGCATCGCCGCGGCGTCCAACGGCTGGGTCGTGGCCGCGCTGAAGACCGAGGACACGGCCGGCGATCACATGCTCGATATCACTCACATATACGAATTCGATATCGACGGCGGGGCCCTCACCGACTCCTACGCCGCCAAGTCCGGCGTCATGAGCCGCGGGAAGGCCTTCATCTACAAGACCTCGCCGCGTCCGCAATCCGATTACCAGGCGCTGTGGAGGGACGGCGACTTCAACACGGTCCTGGCCCTCGGACAAGGGGACGGCGGCTGCGTGACCTCCATCGAGGTCCTGGGCGGCCCCACCTTCAATGTGCCGCAGGCGGGGTCGACGGGGCCGAACGGGTCGACCATCTCGGCCTCCTCGTCGCAGTCCGGCTGCCCCGACGGCTCGATTTTCACCCCCTCACCGGGCCACCGGGTGCTCTTGACCGCCGCGAAGAGCAGGATCGGCACCAGCTCCTTCCACTTCCTCTACAACCTGGCCACCGGCGAGGCGGTCTCCTTCGAGGGGATCGACACCACCGGCAACAGCCAGCTCGAACTCGTCAGGTCCAACCTGGTCCTGGGCTACGACCCGGACGACGGCGAGGTCTACGGCTTCTCCCCCGCCGGCTCCCGCTGACCCGCCGTCCGCGGAACCGATCGACCGGCCTGCCGGCCCGCGCGGCTGCCGGCTCGGGCGGGCATCAGAACGGCGCGATCGCGGAGGCGACGAGGTTGCTGCACGGCAGCGGAGCGCCCCGACTGAGCGCTCGGCACCACTCGTCGGTGGCGGCCACCGCGGCCCAGTTGGAGTGCAGCAGCGCCATGAGCGTGGCGTGCACCGCTCGGGCGTCCGCCTTTCCGGCGCGGTTGCGCAGGTTCACGGCACCGACGGCGTCCGAGAGCACCTCCGTCGTCAGGCCGAGCGCCTCCCCTTGGGCCGCTGAGGCCAGGATGCAGTTGTTCGCCATGAACCCGACGAGCGTCACGGTGTCGACGCCCCGCTCGCGCAGCCACGGCTCAAGGTCGGTGCCGGCGTAGATCGATCCGTGGCGCTTGACGACGCGCTTCCACCCCGGGGCGCACCGGCCCTCGATGCGCGGGCAGAGTTCGAAGCCCCTCCCCCCGGGGTCGAAGACCGGCCCTCCGGGTCTGCCCGCGTGCTGCACGCACACCACCGGGATGCCGGCATCGGCTGCCGCGTCGAGCGCCCGCTCGATCCGATCCAGGCAGTCGCTCAGGCGCGGGAAGCGGATGCGCAGCGGGAGCCGGGCGTACTCGCGCTGCACGTCGACGAGGATCAGCGCTCTGCGAGGATCGGGCTGAGGGCCTCGTCGCGATTCGTTCCGAGAAGCGGTCACGGTGCCTCCAAAGCTGCGGCGCGCATCGGCGCGGTTACGGTGTCTCATCCAGGGTGCCCGGGGGCTCCAGCGCCCGCCAGTGGCGCATATGCTGTTCTTCGATGGTTTCACGCCAAGGAGGCGGCGGCACATCGACGTCGCATCGGCATCGGCGGCGCACACGTGGGAGGTCATATGCGGATCGCCGTCTACGCATTCGACGGCGTCACCATGTTCCACCTGTCGATCCCCCAGATGGTCTTCGGCACCGTGAGCCGGCTGGGTCTGGCGGACTGGCGGGTCTCACTGTTCACCACCGTCTCCGTCTCCTCGCTGACCACCGCCTCCATCCGCACCTCGGAGGGCTACGTCCTCAGCGGACTGGGCGGTCCTGAGTCGGCGCGGGAGGCCGACGTCGTCGTGGTCCCCGCCTGGTTCGCCGACGGTCGCGCGGCAGAGGACTCACTGCGCTCGCTGCTGAAGGAGGCTCACGACCGGGGAGCGAGCGTCGTCGGCCTGTGCCTGGGCGCGATCCCGCTCGCCGAGGCCGGCCTCATCGGCGGACGTCGGGCGACGACGCACTGGCGGGCCTTCGAACCGCTGGCGCGCGAGCACCCGGAGATGCGGCTCGACGAGTCGGTCCTGTACGTGGACCACGGCGACGTGCTGACCTCGGCCGGTGCGGCGTCGGGCCTGGACGCCTGCCTTCATCTGGTGCGCGCGCGGCTGGGGTCGCAGGCGGCCAACGAGGTCGCGCGCCAGCTCGTCATCGCGCCGCACCGCGAGGGCGGACAGGCGCAGTACGTCGAGCATCCGATGCCGCGGCACCCCGACGACGACGCCATCGGCCGCACCATGGCCTGGGCGCTGGAGCGCCTGGCCGAGCCGCTGACGGTGAAGCGGCTGGCCTCGGCCGCGCACATGAGCACGCGCTCCTTCATCCGCGCCTTCCGAGAGGCGACGGGGACCGCGCCGGCAGCCTGGGTGCGCGCCCAGCGCGTGCGCGAGGCGCAGCGCCTCCTGGAGAGCACGGGGCTGGCGATCGAGCAGGTGGCCGCGGCCTGCGGCTTCGGCAGTGCCGTGACGATGCGGCAGGTCTTCGGGCGGGTGCTGAGCACGACGCCGTCGGCCTACCGACGCCGGTTCCGCACCACGTCCCCGCGCTCCCCCTCACCGAGCCGGGCGAGTCCCACGCAGCCCCGCAGAAATACTGCCCGGACGCACGACGACTGACCGGCGCGGCGGACGACGCGCAAAGCCCCGCGCACGCGGAGCCATCAGGAGCCGGCGCTGGTCACCAGCCCTCCGGCATGATTCTGGTATGACTCAGAAGATCGCAGTGAGCCTTCCGGACGAGCAGGTCGTCTCCATTCGCCGTGCAGTCGAACAGGGCAGGGCGCCGTCGGTATCGGGCTTCATCAGCGCGGCGGTTGCTCGTGCGCAGCAGGAGGACCGCCTCGCGCAGCTGCTGGACGAGCTCGACCGCGAGCTCGGCCCCGTCAGCGACGCCGACCTGACGTGGGCGGACAAGGCACTGGGTCTGGCATGACCGCCGCCGGCGGGAAGAGCGCGAAGGGCCTGACCCTGGACACCGGCGCGCTGCTCGCGCTTGAGCGCGGGAGCCCACGGGTTCGCGCTCTTCTTCGGCGGGCCTTGGAGGCCGGCCTGCCCCTGAGCGTGCCAGCCGGCGTCGTGGCGCAAGCCTGGCGGGGCGGCCCGCGGCAGGCCCGAGTCGCACGGCTGCTCGCGGATCCCGATGTGAGGGTCGTGCCGCTGGATGACATGACGGCGAGGGCCGTCGGCCTGCTGTGCGGACGAAGCGGCCACCGGGACATCGTTGACGTCCACGTCGTCCTGGTGGCGCAGGAGCAGAGGCACACTGTTGTGACCTCCGACCCTGAAGACCTGCGCGCCGTTCACCCGGGCCTCCCGCTGATCGAGGTGTAGGCGAGCGTCGTCGCCGCGGCCCGGAATCTGGCCGCCCGTCGGGACGCCCGGCCCCGTCCCCCCCCGTCCCCGGATCCCGCTGGCCGGGATAACGCGGCCAGCGAACCGCACCTCGCTGGCGTCCCCGACCCCGGGTCCCGCTGGCCGGGGATGAGCCCGCCGCCACCATCCACGAAGTGCATCTCCGCCCTTTGCGCGTCTCCTCTCCGGGGAGTCAACACCAGTGTCCACGAGCCCGTCCACGACGGCCTGCACGTTCTCGCCCCCGGGGGAGTCGACGTCCTGGCCCAGCTTCTGACCCACTTTTGAACACGCCGCCCGCTCCCCGGGGGGAGTCGAGGCCGAATTGGACGCTGCCAAGGCCGAGATCGCACGTCGCCCGCCCCCGGGGGAGCGATTCGGTGATGTCACCTCAGCTCGCACAATGTGAGCTGAGGTGACATCACCGAATCGACTCCCCCCGGGGCGAGCCGGAGCGCCGGGACGCCAGGGCGCCGGGGCGGACCGGCGGGCCCCACCGCCCGGCCGGTCCTCCGCCCGGCCTTAGGACCGGCGCCCCAGGATGAGGCTCATGGCCTCGCTGCGGGTGGCGGCGTTGCGCAGCAGGCCGCGCACCGCGCTCGTCACCGTATTGGCGCCGGGCTTGTGGACGCCGCGCATGGACATGCACAGGTGCTCGGCCTCGACGACGACGAGGACGCCCTGGGCGCCCAGCCGCTCGATCATGGCGTCGGCCACCTGCGCCGTCAGCCGCTCCTGGACCTGGGGCCGGCGGGCGTAGCCGTCCACGAGCCGCGCCACCTTGCTCAGGCCCGTCACCCTCCCCTCGGGCCCGGGGATGTAGGCCACGTGCGCCGTCCCGTGGAAGGGCAGCAGGTGGTGCTCGCACACCGAGTACAGCGGAATGTCGCGCACGAGCACCATCTCGGAGTGCCCGACGTCGAAGACCCGCTCCACATGGGCCCCGGGATCCTCGCCGAGGCCGGAGAACATCTCCGCGAAGGCGCGCGCCATCCGCTCGGGGGTCTGGCGCAGGCCCTCGCGGTCGGGGTCCTCGCCGATGGCCACGAGCAGGTCGCGCACCGCCCGGCGCACGCCCTCGGCGTCGTAGCTCACCGCCGGTCCCCGCCCGCCCCGCCGCGGCGCGGGACCTTCGATCCGGCGAAGTAGTCGCCGGCGGCGATGGCCTCGTCCATGACCAGGGTGTCGTCGCTGGACCACAGGGGGCGCTCGGGCTGCTTGACCACGGGGGCGAAGATGCGCTCGAGGTCCTTCTCCAGGAGCGTCTCCTTCTCCAGCAGCTGCGTGGCCAGCTCCTCCAGGACGTCGCGGTTGCGGGTGAGGATCTGCCAGGCCTCCCGGTGGGCGGCGTCCATGAGGGCGCGCACCTCGGCGTCGACGGTCGCGGCGACGTCCTCGGAGAAGTCGCGGCTGGTGGCGCTCAGGCCCAGCACCGTCTCGTTCTCGGTGGTGCCGAGCTTGACGGCGCCCACGGAGCGGGTCATGCCGAAGTCGGTCACCATCTGGCGGGCCGTGGAGGTGGCCTTCTCGATGTCGTTGGAGGCCCCGGTGGTGGGGTCGCGGAAGACGAGCT
>ERZ773079.2481-NODE-2481-length-10270-cov-2.934606_pt1 | contig 10270 bp, 8 predicted proteins | sample MGYA00511355_ERZ773079 | MGnify/ENA primary metagenome ERZ773079 (study PRJEB29015, sample SAMEA2737979) | human oral metagenome | biome: human oral; feature: human-associated habitat; material: dental | place: China | collected 2117 ... | reverse complement strand
GGGAGCATCGCCCACGATCCCTGTGCCCCGTGCACCTATGGTAAGATCTTCCAATCGCGCCATCTGATTTCCTCTCGCTCCTTCTATGTCTTCTATTTTCTGTATATTATAACACAAGAATGAGAGTGTTGGGCGGTATATATGGAGTTTCTCGTAAGCTGCATTGCACTCGTCAATATACGCGCTTCTTGATCTCCGAGAATAGATTTTCTCCGCCGCGCCAATCGCTGCCGCTCTTCGCCATTGTCACCGTATATCGGTCATCGTCATAGTAGGTCAGTTTGTGATGTTTTCCCTCGGATGTAATCCTGAAGCCCATGTCAATCAAAGTTCTCCGAATTGAAGCAGTAAGAGTACGCTCCCCCTTCAGTACACGCTTGAGTTCTTCTTGACGCTGTTTTTGCACGCCCTCACTTTCATTCGCATTCAAAAGGTCTTGCAGGACATCAACGACACGCAGTTTAGGATGCTGCTCTTTCGGCAATCGATCTAATTTTTCGGATAGTGCCGTCAAAACAAACTCAAGCATTTCGCCTTGATAAAATTCCTTCTCATCGCCGTAGTAAAGAAGCGGATTTTCCCCCATCGAATCCACACGTGCGCGTAAGACGGCAAGCTCACTTTGCAGACGGGCATTCTGTTCAGTCAGAGCCTCGACCTGTGTCTGTGCCTTGACATACTCATCCCAGTATTGTTCTTTCTCCTTCGAGGTCTGCTTTCGGTTTTCCTCGATCCGACGCTTCTCTGCAAGAAGCTGCTTCGTCTGCCGACGCATTTGCATCATTTGAATGCCGTCCCATGTGTCCAGCCGCTCCCGCTTTTGTTGATTCATATAGCGGAAGATCATGCGCACGATCTGTGTCATGACTTTCTCCACGTCCATTCCGTCATACGGAATAAATCGCTTCGCTGCCGCTGATACGCTCGGGAAGTAGACCGCCATACCGCCGTTATAAACATTCTTCCCATGGCACAAGTCCTTCAACGTGCGGCTCACATCTTTGTCAGACTCGACCAATACATGAGCGACACCGCACAGGCGACGCGCCAGTTCCCCCTCATCAACGACACAGTGCTCTGTGAACCAATCCCGCGTCAGATAGACCACAGGCAGACGAAAAGCACGAGCATCCTCCAAGCAGAGCTGCGTCAACACCTGCTGCTCATCTGCAGTTGCACCAAAGGAATGCGGATATTCGGAAATGGTGAGCCCGCCATCCGATCCAAGAACATTTTCCCGCATGAGCAGCTTCAAAAAATATGGCGGTTTGAATTCCTTGTGAAAGTAAATGGTGTTCTCTGTCGCTTCACGGCTGAGGTAGATCCCGATCTCCCGCCGCTCTGTATGGAGGATAAACTCCGTTGTCCAATGGACGCCATGTTCGCTCTGAACAAAATGCGCCGCTGCCACATCGTTATACTCCGTGATCTCAAGCATGTTCTTCATATCGCCCCAACGATGACGATAACCGCCATCCCATTCGATGCCGTCGATCCGATGATGCGGACTGTCCTGATTCCAGCGAACAACAAGCTCGAAAAATTTTTCCTTGGTAAGCGTGTCCTTTACAGGAAGTCTTGTCGAAAAGATCAACATGGATTCATCGCATCCTCTCTACGAACCGATAACGATCAATATATCCAAGATAACAATTCAACTCTCTAGGGCTTTTTTCCTCCTTATTCTAGAGAGTTACGAGGATGGGATTGCCTGTACTTTTCAATACGGCTGATATTTGACAGCCAGACACACAGTGCCAGATCATCTATGATAGTTTTCCTCCCCCTTTACTTTTTTCCATAATCGCCTTTACTTTTCATCATTTTATGCCATAATAAGTAAAGGAGCGAGGTGAACATCATGGTTTCATACGGTGGGCTGTTACAAAAGTTAAAATCCAGGCAACTAACAAAGACGGCACTTGCTGCGCAGCTGGGCATTTCCTCTCGAACGATCGCCAAAATCAGACGGGGTGAGAGGATCGCCGATCATGTGCTTGTGAGGATTGCCGCATTCCTCGATTGTACGCCGGAGGAGCTCTGTCGCAGTGTGTCGGACAACGTTCTGCTCCAGACGCTGCGCGACGAGAAGCAGATCCGAATGCCGGGCGGTCTGTACCACGAGCTTCAGATACGCATGACGTATAATTCCAATCACATCGAGGGCAGCAGACTCAGCGAGGATCAGACACGGATGATCTTTGAAACGAATACCGTGGATGTTGCCGGAGGTGTTCCGGTCGACGATATCATCGAAACGGTCAACCACTTTCGTGCCATTGACTATGTGATCGACAAGGCGGAGGAACCTCTCACGGAGGACATGATAAAGGAGCTGCACCGCATTCTGAAACAGGGCACGAAGGATGCCGCCCTTGGATGGTTCGCCATCGGCGACTATAAGAAACGGGCAAATGTGGTCGGCGGTCGCGAAACCGCCGCACCAAGAGAGGTGCCTGCGCGGATGAATGCACTCCTTTCGGCATACGAATCTCTTCATTCGGTCAGCATCCACGATATTATCCGCTTTCATCACGATTTTGAGCGCATTCATCCGTTCCAAGACGGGAACGGCAGAGTAGGACGATTGATTGCACTCAAGGAGTGCCTGCGCTACGCCATTGTCCCGTTCATCATCGAGGACGCAAAAAAAATGTTTTATTACAGGGGGCTGTCCGAATGGGAGCGAGAAAAAGGCTATCTGACGGACACCTGTCTTGACGGGCAGGATACCTTCAAAAAGATGATGGCTATGTTTGACCTCTCCGTGGGGTGACCTAAGGAATCACTGATAAATGCAGCTTACGCTTTCGATCACCTTTCTATCGGTATAAATTCATATAAGCCGCTGGCGCCCCTACCGTCACGCTACCGCGTGCCACCTCCCCCGCAGCGGCGGGGGAGGCTGATCTGCCGCATCTAAGCCTTCCCCATGGGGCACGGGGAAGGGGAACCTCCTGCTGTGGAAGGGGCGCTTTGAACGACATTGATTTTGCTGCTCTATTGACGTGCCCATGGCGGGCGTATTTTATTTCTACCGAAGCTCCCTCTGTAGGTTCTGATAGATCGCATCATCCTGCGCGCTGAAGCTCACGATGGTCACGCACATGCCCGCATCTGGATGTGCGTCAAACCACTCCCGAATCGTCATGAGGGCGATCTCTGCCGCCGCCTCCTTCGGGTAGCCGTAGACACCGGTCGAGATGGCAGGGAACGCGATGGTATGCAGCCCGTGTGCCCGTGCGAGTTCAAGGGAACTCCGATAGCAGGAGCGCAGGAGCTCCGCATCGGATGCACTGCCGCTATAGACGGGACCGACCGTATGAATCACATAACGTGCGGGCAGACGGTATCCCTTCGTGATCTTTGCCGCGCCCGTCTCGCAGCCGCCAAGCGTACGGCACTCCGCGAGGAGCTCCCTGCCCGCCGCCCGATGAATCGCCCCGTCAACGCCACCGCCGCCGAGGAGGCTCCGATTCGCCGCGTTTACGATGGCATCTACGGCGAGCGTCGTAATATCACCCACAAAATAGACAATCTCATTCTTCGATGCATTTGTCTCCAACATCATCATTCCTCTCAAATACTCGTATTTTCTCAATATAAAAAGTATAACACAAGGATCTCGCATATTTTTCAAAAATTTTTCTAAAAAGCTGTTATTTATGACAGGTCACAAATAATTCCTTTCATGGTAGAATGAAGGCAGCACGTCCAGTTCCTATCATCGAAAGGCAGGTGATCCTCATGCCGGAGGAGGTTCGCGCGATCCAGTGCCGCAGCTGCGGCGGAGCGATGTACTCGGATCAGAAGGCGGCGGCGTATGTCTGTGGGTTCTGCGGCACGTCGGTTCCGTGGACAAACGAGCAGGTCTTTTGGGCGTCGCCGATCACATTCCGTCACAAGCCGGTGCAGATCATAGACGGCGCGATGAAGCTGGGGCATGTGGAGGTGATGACGGGTGTCGACCCGCACAACGAGCGTGTGCTGAGTCAGAAATATCGCCAAAGCAGTGTCGCGGACAAGCTCGAACGCTGGGACGATACGACCGTAGCCGCATTTGCGGGCGTTACACAGCTGGCGTTCGTTTGCCCGTTCTGCGGCGGAGAGTTCACGGGAGAGTCGACGCAGCATTTCTTCACGTGCGGCTACTGCAACAACACGTTCGAGGACGAGCAGCTCGTGCGCCCGGGCGCGTATCGGCGGCAGTTCATCATGGGTGTCGGCGCGGAGAATGTGCCGGAGAAGGCGATTCCATTCGCCGTGACACCGGTGCAGGCGCAGAATGCTGCGCGCGTGCTCGCACAGCAGTTCCCGCAGGAGTTTGCAAATCAGGACATCGAGCGGCGCATCCGCACCGAGATGACGGCGGTCTACATCCCGTTCTCGCTCGCCGACCTCAGTGTCAAGATGTCCGTTCACAGCAATCGCGGCGATTTCGAGGCGTACGAGGAGATTGTCAACTGGGCGTGTCCCGACACGACGCTCTATGACATCCACCTGCTCGATCGCCTCGACCCGTGGGATTTCGGCGCGGTGACACCATTCGATCCCGCCTTCGCCGAGGGGCGCTTCCGCATCGCGTCGATAGCAAACAACGCCTCACGCGCGGATGTGATCGACAATCTCCTTGCGGAGCGGCTCGTCACCGATCTGAAAGATACATTCTCACTGAAGAATGCTTCTATCCTCCTCTGGGGACAGGATTTCCGCAAGCACGAGAGCGCGACCTTCCTCCTGCCCGTCTACTATCTGGATCGACGCGCAGAGGACGGCGAAAATGCACGGCAGGTGCGCATTGCTGTGAACGGACAGACGGGCAAGGCAGCCGCACTTTTCTATCAATACGGGAGGGAGGAACGGTACGTCTCGCGTGCACCGTCTCACCCGAAGGCAATGTCGACGGAGCACACGGTGCGCACGCCGCCCGTTGCGGTCAAACGCGTCGGCTCGCCGTTCCTGCACCGCGTCCTGCCGCTCGATCAGGTGCTGCAGAAATCGTTCGGACAGCGTCTACGCGGGTTATTCGGATTTGGTGGCTAAAGAGCATAGGAAAAAGTGAGGTTGTTATACGAAGCTAAACGGCTTCGTATAACAACCTCACTTTTTATGCATTCAAGACGGATGCACTCAGCATGCCACAAATCTCCCGCAAAAAAGGGAACACAAAAACAACTTCACGCAAAACAAAGAATATCAAAAATATTTTCCTTGCTTTTTATTTGTTTATATTGTATTATGTCGTCAACACAGAAGAAACAACAACTTCAAAAATGTGTATTATGTTTTAAGAGAGGAGTGTATGCCTATGACGGACAAGAGCTGTTATCTAGCGATCGACATCGGTGCGTCGAGCGGTCGGCACATTCTCGGTTGGATGGAGAACGGCAAACTCCGCCTCGAGGAAATCTATCGCTTCGAGAACCGACTGGAGACGATGCACGGTCATCTCTGTTGGAATCTTGCGCATCTCTTTGACGAGGTTACAGCAGGGCTCAAGGAATGCGCTGCACTGCGGCGCATTCCGCAGTCGATCGGCATCGACACATGGGGTGTGGATTTCGTTCTGCTGGACGAGCAGGGGCAGATGCTCGGCGATCCGATCTCCTACCGTGACAGTCGGACGCAGGGGATGGACGCACTTGTGCGGCAGAAGATCTCGGACAAGGATCTCTACGCACGCACGGGCATCCAAAAGCAGCCCTTCAACACGATCTATCAGCTCGTGGCACTGCGGGAACAGGAGCCGGAACTCCTCACGCGTGCGCATCATTTTCTGATGGTGCCGGAGTATTTGAACTACCTCCTGACGGGCGCGATGGTCAACGAGTACACGAATGCCACAACAACACAGCTCGTAAACGCAGAGACACAGAATTGGGATTTCGATCTGATGGATCTGCTCGGCATTCCCCGTCGCATCTTCGGCGAGCTCGCCCTCCCCAAGACGGTGATCGGCGGCCTCAGTGCTGAGATTGCCGAGGTCGTCGGTTTTCAGACGAAGGTCGTCCTGCCCGCGACGCACGACACGGGTTCTGCGGTGCTCGCCCTGCCGACGAATGAGCGGGATGCGATCTACCTCAGCTCGGGGACATGGTCGCTCATGGGCATCGAACGCCTCGTACCCGACTGCGGCGAGGAGAGCCGCCGCCACAACTTCACGAACGAGGGCGGCTACCACTACCGTTACCGTTATCTCAAGAACATCATGGGGCTGTGGATGATGCAGTCGCTGCGGCGGGAGTTCCGTCACAAGTACAGCTTCGAGGAGATGTATCTGCTCGCCGGGATTGCACGTTACTTCACGTCGACAGTCGATGTGAACGACAGCCGCTTCCTCGCACCGGACAGCATGACGGAGGCACTGCGCGCGTACTGCCGTGAGACGGGGCAAGAGGTGCCGGAGACAGAGGGCGAACTCCTCTACTGTGTCTATCGCTCCCTCGCCAAATGCTACGCGCAGACGGTCGCGGAGATCGAGGAACTGACGGGAAGAACCTACGACGTGATCCACGTCATCGGCGGCGGTTCGCAGGATCGTTTCCTGAGCGGGCTGATCGCAAGCGAAACAAAGAAGAAGGTTTTTACGGGTCCGATTGAGGCGACCGCCATCGGCAATCTGATTGTGCAGATGCTCGAGGACAAGGTATTCGCCGATCTGCCCGAGGCAAGGGAGGCCATTGCGCGCTCCTTTGATGTAAAACGTACATCCGCATGGGATGAATCGGTCTGGAGGGAAAAACATGGAATTTAAGAATGCAAGCGAACGCTACGCCGCCATCGGAGTCGATGTGGAGGCTGCGCTGAAAAAACTCGCCGAGGTGCGCATTTCCATGCACTGCTGGCAGGGCGACGATGTGCGCGGATTCGATGCAGAGTCGCTCTCGGGCGGCATCGCGGCGACGGGCAACTACCCCGGACGCGCGCGCAACGTCGATGAGCTGATGGCGGACATCCGTAAGGCGTACTCACTCATCCCGGGCAAGCACAAACTCAATCTGCACGCGTCCTACCGCATCACAGACGAAAAGGTCGACCGCGACGCACTCGAGCCGAAGCACTTTGCTGCATGGGTCGACTTCGCCCGCGCGGAGGGCATCGGTCTCGACTTCAACCCGACATACTTCTCGCACCCGAAGGCAGCGGACAATCTGACGCTCTCGAACCCTGACAAGAACATCCGCGATTTCTGGATCGCGCACGGCAAGGCGTGCCGTCGCATTGCGGACTACTTCGGCAGAGAGCTCGGCATCACCGCGCTGAACAACGTGTGGATCCCCGACGGCACAAAGGATGTCCCCGGCGACCGTCTCGGTCCGCGTATGCGTCTCAAGGAGTCGCTCGATGCGATCTTTGCGGAGAAGTTCGACAAGTCACATATGGCGGATGCGATCGAGGGCAAGGTGTTCGGGATCGGCGTAGAATCCTACACGGTCGGCTCGCATGAGTTCTACATGAACTACGCGGCAAAGAATGGGCTCATGTGCCTCCTCGACACGGGGCACTACCATCCGACCGAGGTTGTCTCGGACAAACTGTCCTCCATGCTCATCTTCAACGAGAACGTCGCCCTCCATGTGAGCCGCCCCGTGCGCTGGGACAGTGACCATGTGATCAAGCTGGACGACGAGCTCAAGGAGCTGGCAACGGAACTCGTACGATGCAATGCGCTGCATCGCGTGTTCATCGGCCTGGACTTCTTCGACGCAAGCATCAACCGCATCGCAGCGTGGGTCGTCGGTATGCGCAATATGCAGAAGGCACTGCTCTACGGGCTGCTCTCCCCGAACGATCAGCTGCGCAAGTGGCAGGAGGCACAGGACTACACAGATCTGCTCGTCGGTCTCGAGGAGATCAAGACACTGCCGTTCGGCGTAATCTGGGCGGAGTTCTGCCGCCGTGCAAATGTACCGGAGGACGGTGCGTGGCTGCCGGAGGTTCGTCGCTACGAGTCGAACGTGCTGGCAAAGCGCTGAACACGGAAGCAAATGGAAGGGAATACTATGGATATCAAGCAGTCGGACTTTTTACAGGGCTTTGTCCGGCTCACGGCGGACGCGTTCCGCAAGGGCTGGCATGAGCGCAACGGCGGCAACCTCTCCTACCGCATCCGCGCGGAGGAGATTGCGGTAGCAGAGGACTCTCTGCACGCCCCGACGGAGTGGCTGCCGATCGGCAACACGGTGCCGGAACTGGCAGACGAATACTTCCTCGTCACGGGCAGCGGCAAGTATATGCGAAATGTGGAGCTCGCACCCGAGGAGAACGCCGCCGTCATCCGCGTGGACGAGCGCGGTGAGAACTACGCCATTGTCTGGGGACTGACGAAGGGTGGTCGCCCGACGAGCGAGCTGCCCACGCATCTCGCGGCGCACGAACTGAAGAAGCGCCTCTCGGACGGTACGAACCGCGTGATCTACCATGCGCACCCGACGAATCTCATCGCGCTGACCTTCGTTCTCCCGCTCGAAGACAAGGCATTTTCGCGCGAGCTGTGGGAGATGGCGACGGAGGATCCCGTGATCTTCCCCGAGGGTCTGGGCATCGTTCCGTGGATGGTGCCGGGCGGCAAGGAGATTGCCGATGCCTCGGTGCGCCTTCTGGAGAAGTACCGCGCCATCGTCTGGGCACATCATGGGCTCTTCGTCTGCGGAGACGATTTCGACGAGGCATTCGGACTGATGGATACGGTGGAAAAGGCATCCGAGATCTGTGTCAAGGTGCTCTCGATGGGCGGCAAGCGGCAGACCATTCCAAAGGAGGGTTTCCTGCAGCTCGCAAAGGATTTCAAGATCGACCTCAACACGGCGTTTCTGGACTGACCCGTATTCCCTAAAACACAGCTGCACAGCAGCGGAAAGGTGGAACTCCTATGCTTGGAGTAAAACAGGACATGCACATGTCCGCTTGGAAAAAGACGCTGATCGCCGGCCTCATCAGCTACATTGATGCCGGCTCCATTGTCGCCGGTGCCTCCGGTCTCAGTATGTGGGCAGACTATCTCGGCATGAGCAGCGTACAGATGGGGCTTCTCGCCGCACTCTCGTCAAACACGGGCGGCGCGGCACTCGGCGCGCTCATCGGCGGCAGGATCTGCGACAAGTACGGGCGTAAATTCGTCTACAACTGGGCACTGCTCATCTACATGATCGGCGTCGCCATCATCTGCTTTGCGACGAACTATCCGATGTTCCTGCTCGGCTACGTCGTCGTTGGCCTCACGGTCGGCGCGGACGTTGTCGCCTCGTGGACATTTATCGCAGAGGAGGCACCGTCGAAGGATCGTGCGAAACACTGCGGCTCGGCGCAGATTGCGTGGATGCTCGGCCCTGTCGTCGTGTTTGCCGCCTCCATCCCGATGAACGAGATGTTCGGGCTGCTCGGCAACCGCCTCATCTTCGCACATCTCATCGTTGTCGCTGCATGGATCTGGTACCAGCGGCTCAAGATGCCCGAGTCTGCCGAGTGGACGGCAGCAAAGGAGCGCGAGCAGGAGCTCGCCGCACAGGGCATCACAGAGCGCAAGGCGACCTACGCCGACATCCTGCGCGGCACATCCCTGCGCACCGTCGTCATGTGCTGCGGCGTCTACGCCATGTGGAACCTCGCCGCAAGCACGAACGGCTTCTTCATGCCGTATGTCTATGAGCACGTCGGCAACCTCAGCAATTCGATGGGGCTCTTCCTCACCTCGCTGAACTTCGCCGTCTGTATCCTCACGACCGTCATCTTTATGTATACGGCAGACCGCTTCAACCGCCGCAAGATCTTTGCGATCTTCTCCGGTCTCGGTGTCATCAGCTGGCTCGTCTGGGTTCTGCCGCCCGATATGCTCCAGACGTGGATGCTCTTCTTCTTTACGATTGTATGGGGCTTCTCCATGCAGCAGCAGTTCTATCAGCTCTGGAGCTCCGAGCTCTTCCCAGTGCGCTATCGTGCGACGGCGCAGGGGTTCACCTTCTTCGTTACGCGCTTTGCGGCGGCGATCTGGGGCTTTGCCGTTCCGATCATCATGGAGCTTCTCGGTTTCCAGACGGCGGCGATCCTCATGGTCGGCTTCTGTGTCATCAGCTGGGCGGCAGGGACCTTCTTCGGCGCGGATGACCGCGGCAAGACACTCGATGAGATCACGGCCGAGCGTTACGGCGACGAGGTGGATGAGAACGGCTGGCTTGTTGACCCTGCGGCGTCTGCACGGACGACGGGTCATACGAACTGAGAATCGAGGAGAATCAAGTGGAGCGATTTGCGTGGAAGGCAACGGTCAAGG
>ERZ773079.2479-NODE-2479-length-10278-cov-13.710359_pt1 | contig 10278 bp, 10 predicted proteins | sample MGYA00511355_ERZ773079 | MGnify/ENA primary metagenome ERZ773079 (study PRJEB29015, sample SAMEA2737979) | human oral metagenome | biome: human oral; feature: human-associated habitat; material: dental | place: China | collected 2117 ... | reverse complement strand
TATTTTCGTTCTATATTTCGAAAGTTTCTATAATTGGCCTCTAGTGATAAGGGGCTATCGCTCATGCCACTTCCATAAATATTAAGTTCTGAAGGAAGTCCAAAACGCTCAACGACCTCTTGATAAGTCATCCCGCCTTTGCCATGCTGGCTATCACCTATTTTTAATGTATCCATATCTTCTGGCTTCCACTTAAAGACAAATTCGTCTTTCGTCGCTGAAGGATAGTTACTGTCATCTAAATATACTGCACTTTTATTTATCAAATAGTAAGTCTTTCCATTTGAATCAGGATCATAAAAGCTCAAACGAATCTCCTGAGGATGTCCCGATGAGCCATATCTAGGAACATCTATAATTCTTGTCTTATAAGTTAGTGTCAATCCTTTTGTACCAAAACTCACAGCTGAACCCTTACCGTATTTCGCAATGACTTCTTCTAAAGTTGGGCTATTAGTCCCCCCATTTTCCACCTTGAGCTCTACAAAATTATCCAATGTCCAATTAAAAGCAAACTTCTCTTCATCTTCCTCAACAATTTTCTTTTTCAGTCCTTTTGTTCTTGGGTCAATGTTGATTCATCATCATCTTGCTGACTAGCTGAGCTTTCTCTACTAACTGAAGAGGCTGTATCATCATATTTGTACTTCAGTTCGGCTTTGTTAGGAATCTTTTGTGATAAATAATAAAAGCCAAAGAACAAAGCAAATGAGATCGCCAAACAAAGAAGAAGATAGGCCAAGGCAAGCCTTCTTCTCTCCTCCTGCATCGTCATCGTGCTGAGCTCTTCCCTTTTTAGCTTTTGTTGTCGATAAAGGTCTCTTTTGATCTCTCTAAATGAATGAAGATCACGCTTTTTCTTGCTACTCCGCCTCATTTTTCTCCTCTTTCTTATCTATTTAGTTTACGTACTTTCTTTAGACACTAAACGCCATCTACCATCTATCTGCTTGTAGAATTCTAAATGAACTCTTTTCAATTGTTCTGGATTTTGCCAATAATATGGATTAACATAATCAACCTGCATCTTCAGTTGATTGTCGTCTCCAGTAATCTTCTGATATAGTGGTAAGCCAACTTTTAAAACAATCTCATCATATGGTGTACCTTTGTCTGTTCCTTCTCTAGTACTAATAACAAGGCTATCTACGTATTCTTGTGTCCATAAAAAGGATCTTTTAGGATTGTTATCCACCTGAATTTTATCACTTGGAAGGCTAAAATGGTGTTTTGAAATGACCTTATAGACACCATCAAATTGAGCAAAGGTTAAAGATACATAGCCCAGACTACTATTGTTCGATTCCCAGATAAGATGAATACGCTTTTGAACTTCGTGATTCGGCAAAAATTCAATCCAGGCCCCACCTTGAACTGGTTTCCCAAATTCTTTTAAAACATCTTCCAAGACGGCCCCGCCCTTGTATTTATTCATGGGAAGCGCGACTGCCTTTTCAACTGTCCAAAGAAAGGGATCGCTTTTTTCTGGAGGGACGATAAGACTTTTAGCGAATTGTTCTGCTTCAGCTTTCTCATCTTCCAAACTATTTGATGATGAACTAATCTGGCTAGACAGAATTGGCGTCTGCTTGGCTTTGCTTTTTTCTGACAGAGAAAGCGTCAAAAAAACCGTTCCAATGATAGAAAATACAACAATAGCTACTAGCATGAATGGTAAAATCTTGGACTTATAGGTTTGCTTTTCTAACTCGAAAGCAAGATCTTCAAACGAATCTTCTTGTCTCTTCATAACTACTCCTTATCAGTCTAAAAAATCATCATATCACGAATAGATTGAAATTGCAAAATGTGCTTGAGTCTGTTTGTATATACTTGAGAAAGTGCCAGACTCTCCGCCATTCAGATTATCCTGTCGGTTTACTTGGGCTACCAAAGGAGGGCATCAATCTCCCTATCTTTCTGTTCTATCGATATGACTAGTAACTGTCGTCAACCGAAAGACGCCATCTTCTTGACGGTGTAAAATTAAATGAACCCATTCATTATCATAGACTTGATCTGATGTTAAGTATTTGAGTTCCAAGCCAATATGCTGGCTATCTGCTGCGTTCAAGCGCGAAATAAATACTTCTGATTCTCGAGGCAGACCAAATAATTGAACGATCTCTTCGTAGGACATACCAAGATTACCTGTACTCTCGTCACGGACTTGTAAACCGGCAATTTCGTCTTTTGTCCAAATATGAGGACTATGCTCCTGTGGCAAACTTGGATAAGCCTCATCAAGAATATTCGCTCTCTTAGCAATGAGATGATAGCCTGCTCCATCTTTTTCAAATGTCAACCTTAAACTACTATGACGACCTTGAATACCCTCACTGACATAGCTTAATTCAATATTCCCATTGCTCTCGGTATAAAGAAAGCTTGAAGCTTTGCCATGCTTTTCAAGGACTTGGTCCAGAGAAGATCCGTTTTGACCAGCAGCGGTATCCTTTATTTGCAGATTGATGATTTCATCCGTTGTCCATTTAAAACGATGGCTTCCTCTCTCTAAAACTTTCTCTTCTAGATCAAGCTCCTCTGGTGACTTTTGATAAACAGACGAGGACATACTCTTTCGCTCCAAATCCTTATAAGCAGCGTGAGCTCCCCACATAAGCATTAGTTTCCCAAGAGGAAGCATGATACAAACTGTCATAAAGACTATAAAAATAGTAATTGGTCCAACTACTGAACGCTTCTTATAGTCAGCATCTTTGGCCATATCGCCCTCCTTATTTCTTTCATTTTAGCACAGGCAAGTTTGGCAAGCAAACATTTGCTAATCTTCCTGATTTGTCAAGAAAAAATCCCCAATTTGTGATAAAATAGACCTATGAGAATTCAACAGTTACACTACATTATCAAAATCGTCGAGACCGGCAGCATGAACGAGGCTGCCAAACAACTTTTTATCACCCAACCTAGCTTGTCCAATGCTGTGCGAGATTTGGAAAATGAAATGGGCATCGAGATTTTTATTCGCAATCCCAAAGGCATTACCCTGACCAAGGACGGCATGGAGTTCCTTTCCTATGCCCGCCAAGTGGTGGAGCAGACTCAGCTTTTAGAAGAGCGATACAAAAACCCTGTCGCCCACCGCGAGCTTTTTAGCGTCTCTGCCCAGCACTATGCCTTTGTGGTCAATGCCTTCGTGTCTCTCCTCAAAAAGAGCGACATGGAAAAATACGAGCTCTTCCTGCGGGAAACTCGGACTTGGGAAATCATCGACGATGTGAAAAACTTCCGCAGCGAAATCGGCGTCCTCTTTCTCAATAGCTACAACCGCGATGTCCTATCCAAGATGCTGGATGACAATCATTTGATTGCCACTCATCTCTTCACAGCTCAACCCCATATCTTTGTCAGCAAGTCCAATCCGCTTGCCAAGAAAAAGCTGGTGCAACTGTCGGACTTGGAGGATTTCCCTTATCTCAGCTATGACCAAGGTACGCATAACTCCTTTTACTTTTCTGAGGAAATTCTCTCTCAGGAGCACCATAAAAAATCTATCGTCGTCAGCGACCGTGCAACCTTATTTAACCTTTTAATCGGTCTGGATGGCTACACCATCGCTACAGGTATTCTCAACAGCAACCTCAACGGCGACAATATCGTCTCTATCCCACTGGACATCGATGACCCGATCGAGCTGATCTATATCCAGCACGAAAAAGCCAGCCTGTCCAAGATGGGCGAGCGCTTTATCGAATATCTGATTGAGGAAGTACAGTTTGATAAGTAAAAATCTTTATAAAAGAATAACTCCAAATTGCATACTGCAATCTGGAGTTATTTTACTTCTTATTAAGAATTTCAGTTACATATTGATCCTTATTTTCATTTGTATAAGTTTTCGACCTAGACTGAACTCTAATTTCTTTTTTATTATCGCCTTTACTATCAATCACATAGGTCTCCGTTATTGTCGTTTTAAAGTTATCTCCAGTTGTACTAAGATTAATTGGTAAATTAGCAAATTGTTCAGAATAAAATAATTGATACGGATATTCATCAACCTCAATATTTAACCTATTATTCAATAGACTATCATAACCACTATATATTCTGTTAGAGTTACGTATCCAATAATTCACCATACCATCAGATTGATAGTCATCAAAAAAATCTTGCCGTTCAGCTACTGAATGTGACTTATCTTGTAAAAAGTAAATTGGTTGAAAAAAATTAAATTCGGGTACAACTCCATATTCATAGTAAGTTTGTAGTTTGTGAGATTTTGGATTTTTTAACTGGAAACTAGTTACTACATATTGATCATCTGAAGTTTGGTATAATGTATCACCTTGATAAATCATCAGATAGTTTCTATATCCGCTACCATCACCTTGTTCAATCCCTGGGAAACGACGTGATAATTCATTAAACAGTCGATAATTAAAACTATCCGATTTAAACAGTGAACCACTATTTAAAGTGTCAAATAAAATATCCAACTTCGTTTTATCAGTGAATGATAAATGTAAAATGGTATGATCCCTATCAGATTTTAAATCTGTTCTGGTTGATTCTGTCCATTGACCATCAGAAGGTTTCTCTTCGTGTTTATCATGAATAAATTCGATATTAATATCCCGAATAGTCTTTTTAGGATTCTTTCTATAAGTAACTTTTAAATTATAAACTTTGTGATAGATGTGTTCTGAATCAAACCAATTCGGCCTGATATAATATCGAAGACCAATATAGCCAATAAACAAACTAACTAAAGCGAGAAAGATATATTTCTTCTTAATCTTCAACTTCTTCATACTCACCTCCTGGGAAATTAATTTCATAAAATGATAGCTTATTTTTTATTTTTATATCTTTTTGTTAAAGCGTCATCATTGGATTTTACAAAAGTATCAAGATCGCCTAGAACTTCTTTGATGTATTCGTCTTTATTTTCTTCTGAATATAACTTGGTCGCCTTTCGTACTTTTACTTTACCATAACCATAATCCAGTAGTTGAGTCCTTGTAACAGAGATTTTAAATTTTGAACCCGTCAGTTTGACACTCACAGGAAGATTAGTTAAAGCATCGGAATAATACCATTTAGCATATAGAAAAGTAAAATCATGACTAAGCATTTTTCTAGGGATGTCAGAGCTCTTATCCCAATAACCAAGACTACTGGTGTTATAATCATCATAAAATTCTTGCAATCCGTCCTGATTCGCTCTTCTTTCAACTTTCAAATAAATCGGAAATATTGTTTTTCCTGGAGGATTTCCATATTCATAATAGGTCTGTAACTTACCTGTTCTAGGATTTTTGAGGTCAAAACGAGTTACATCGGACGCTTTTGGAATTTGGTATAATGTATCCCCAGTATATAGCATCCCAGAGAGAAAGACGAGCCTATAACCAGACATATATGCCTTATTTAAGCCTGGAAATCTTTGGATCATGTCTAGAAAAAGTTCATCATCAATGTAAAATTTATCGCTAAAAGCTGGACCCGTTTCAGAAAATTTTTTTAGCGGAATCCAAACACTTGTCCCATCATCCAATTTAGCATTCAAAATGACCCTACTTTCATAATAGCGATCAGCATTTGTCAAAGTCATTTCTGACCAAGTTAGTCCCTCAGGAACTTCAGCCTCTTTCTCATAAATAAATTCTAGATTTATTTCTTTTATGGTTGACTGTCTAGCTTTTATCGAACTAGTTTGATAATTATATACTTTGATGTATTGATTTTTGCTATCAAATAAGCCAGGAGCAACATAATATCGAAGCAAAATATAAAGTCCAATAGCAAAACAAACTAAAACTTTAATAGTAAGTGGAATTTTACGCTTCACTTTTTTTACCTTTTTCAACTCCTCACCTCCTAGGAAATTAATTTCATTATATCATAATCACCATCATTATTATAGACTTCCTAATGAGAGAACATTCAATAAAAAACCACCTGAAAGCAGTCCTCTACTCCTTTCAGGTGTTCTTTTATTGGCGTAATTTGCCCAAAACTTCCCCAATCTTTCCTTCGATGACGAGGTCGGCTTGCTTATCCTGTGGAATGCTGGTCTTGTTGATAACGACCAGATGCTTACCAGCAAAGTACTGGATGAGACTGGCTGCTGGATAGACCACCAAGGAAGTGCCCCCGATGATCAGCAGGTCGGCTTGATGAATGGCCTGCGCGGCTTGCTGGAAGGTCTCCATATCCAAGGGCTCTTCATAGAGGGTCACATCGGGCTTGATCACGCCACCACAATCAGGGCAGTAGGGCACCGTTCCAGGCAGAGCTAGAAATGCCTCCAAATCATAAAATCGCTGACAGCCTAAACAGAAATTTCTATCCGCACTGCCGTGCAACTTGAGGACATTTTTTGAGCCAGCCATTTCGTGCAGGCTATCAATATTTTGCGTCACCACAGCCTTGAGCTTGCCGATCTTCTCCAGATGAGCCAGATAGGCGTGAGCCGCATTGGGCTTGGCCTCTGGATAGAGCAGGTATTTCTTGTAAAAGTCGAAAAACTCCTGCGGATAGCGCTCAAACATGGTATGCGAAACTAGCTGCTCTGCTGTAAAATGCCGACCTAGCTTAACACTATAAATCCCATCCGAACTGCGAAAGTCAGGGATAGTGGACTCAGTCGAGACACCCGCTCCACCGAAAAAGACGATATTCTGACTTTGGTCAATCATGTCTTGCAACTGCTGTATTTTATCCATTTTCCTCTCCTGTCAATAAAGCTCTAACCAAGCGATTTGCCTCATCAAAATAAAAATGTTCCCGATCGTAGACAATCCCTGTAAAGCGAGCCAAGTCCACCAAAATCTCCATAAAATACTGGGATGAAAAGCCGGTTGTCCGATATAATTCTGCCTCATCAAAGGGCTTAATCAGATGAGCCAGCGGATTTCGGACTGACTTTTCCAATTCCCGCAGCTGTCTGACCTCTTCCTTGACAGACCCCGGCAGATCCAAATGCAAAATCAACTCTGTCAGGCTGGACGAATTGACCGTGCTTTCTGCATGAAAGACCTGCAAGACAGCATAATCCGACTCCCGCATCCGTTCAAACTTCCAGCGGTCATAGCTGGCTTCACGAGAATTATGGATAAAGTGCTCAATATCAGGAATTTCCAGCTTGATCAAGCGCATGAAAATCCGATAAATCGCTGGGCTGACCGCCCGAACGAAGTCAATAATCTGCTCATTGCGCAGCTTGGCTTCCAAATCATAGAGGTAGTTGGTCAGTTGCTCATCAGCCAAATCGGTATGACAAAAAAGCTGAAAACCGCTTTGCGTCTGCAAGGCAGTCTTCAACTCTTTATCCATGGCTGGCAGAATATTGAGCTCTCTGCGCTCTGCCAGAATAGCCAACAGGCTAGTTACAATCGAGGAACTTCCCATCAACTTCTGTGCCAGTTTATAGGCATAAGCATAGTCATAACGGGAAATCGCAAAGAGAATTTCCTCTTTTAAATCTAGATTCATGCTTAATCAATCAAGGTTTCCAGACCAACCTTCATCATATCGGTGAAGGTGTTTTGGCGTTCCTCTGCTGTCGTATCTTCGTCAGGATTGACCAAACTATCAGAAATGGTCATGATAGCCAGAGCATCTACTTGGTGCTGGGCAGCCAGATAGTAAAGGGCTGCAGCTTCCATTTCAACAGCTTTCACACCCCATTTGCCTAGCTCGATATTTTTCTCAAAATAGTTGGAATAGAAAACATCTGACGACAAAACATTTCCGACATGAGTCGTCATGCCCAAGTCTTTGGCAATATGATAAGCCTTGTCCAGCAAGTCAAAGCTAGCAATCTGCGGAAAATCATACTGAGGCCAGTCATTGCGGATAATGTTTGAGTTGGTTGCAGCTGCTTGAGCCAAAACCAATTCTCGAACGTGAACATCTGCATTCAGAGAACCAGCCGTTCCCACACGAATCAGCTTTTTCACACCGTAGTCCACAATCAGCTCACGCGCATAGATGGAAATAGACGGCATTCCCATGCCCGTTCCCATGACAGAAACCCGCTGACCCTTGTAAGTACCAGTGTAGCCAAACATGTTCCGAACTTCGTTAAAGCAAACAGCATCTTCTAGAAAATTCTCCGCAATAAACTTGGCACGAAGCGGATCACCCGGCAAGAGAATTTTATCAGCAATCTCACCTTGTTTAGCAGCAATATGGATAGACATAATTTATGATACAAAGAGCGACAAGAAAACGACTGAAAATTAGGAATCTGACGAGAAATCCTGATTTCTCAGTCAGATTATCTATTTTCCGAGTTTTCCGCTCGTGTTCAAATTTGAACACACGCTCTACCTTTCTTTTTTAAGATTCAGGATAGCGATAGAGAACCAAGCAAAAAGAGGAAATCCGACAAAGATGCAAGGCATCTAGGAGGATTTATCTTTTTTACAAAGCCTCTAGCCCGAGTTCAATTTAAACTCAGACGCCCTTCCTTTCTGTGTTTTTAGAAAAGTTTCCCGATCGTGTTCACATCTGAACACCTCAGTCTACTTTTCTTTTTTAAATTTTATATAGTTAGGCAAAATCAGACTCAATCAAGACCCCGATGAGTCTTCTTTTCTTTGTTTCAAACAGTTATTGATAAATTGATAGTATTTTCTATCTTCTAAGTTAAAGCCCTGACCAGAAGAAACTGTCGTTCCCTACCTTATTGCTCTATTCTTTGACTTTCGCCGTAATAGGTTAGCCCAAGGAAAACGGTCTAACGCTTTTGCAAATTCATGAGCTAAGAAAGCCGTTACTAATAGATAAGGAAGAGAATCTAAACCCAGACCAGTAAAGCCTATTACTAATCCGGTTGCAGACAAGGGAGCCCTCAAGGTCACAGACAAAAAGCAAACCGAACCTAAAAGTAAGATGAATGGCTGGTTGCCATCACCTAGATTCATGCCCAAGAGAGCAGCTCCAGCCATCCCCAAGGCAAAAGATGGCGTAAGAGTACCACCATAGGCCCCTGCCCAAAGGATAATAAGAACGACCACTGCTTTTAGGAAAAACATGAGAAGCACTGTTTTACCATCGCTACCATTTAAAATTTCCTGAGCCATCATGCGTCCATTGCCAAGTAGATGTGGAAAGTAGCTTACCAGACCAACAAGGAAAAGAAAAGCTAAGGGAAGAGTGAGGAGTATTCGTTTATCTTTTATTCTACTTGAAGATACTTCTTTGTTTAGGTAACCAAAAAGCCAAGCCAGAGGCGTTAGAAAAAGAAGTAATAAGGGGATAATCCACATTTCCCTTAGTGACCATGTGATGGATGGAATCTGGAAGAGAGCATGATTTGAAATAACTAGGCCTGCTGTATAGGTAGACACGTAGGTAGTCAAACCGACCAAGAAAAATCGTTTGAGGGATAAAGCAATCCCGAGGGTTTCAAAAACGAAAAAAACACTTGTTAATGGAACCTGATAGACAGCCGCTAAGCCAGCTCCTGAACCACAAGCAATGAGAAGGATCCGATCCTTCGTAGAGAGAAAGCACATTTTTCCTATTGGTCCTGCAAATAGAGCACCAATCTCCCGCGGTGCAGCTTCTTTACCAATAGGTGCTCCTCCTCCAACTGCAATAATCTGCCAAGTTGAATGAAATAGCTGTTTTAAAAAATGAAGCTTGTATTGTGCAGTTTCATCCTTCAACTGCGCTTTGATGGAAAAAATCTTTGTTTTCTTTTGCAGTAAATACCAGACCAAGGACGAGCTGACGCCCACAATTATTAAATTTAGTCCTATCCGTGACGAGGAAACTCCATCTGTCAAGAATCCAGTTTTATGTTCTGACTGACCAAAAGCTAGCTCCTCTACCATCTCTAAAAGATAATGGAGAAATATACCAGATAAACCCGAAACTATTCCTTGCAGAATCACTGCTAGGAGTAACTTAAGATTATAAGGGATCCTCTGAAAAATACTCCTCAATTCTATTAACATGATTACAATTCAGCAAGAATAGCTTTAAGCAAGCCCTTGAAGTCGCCTTTGACACGCTCAGTCACTTCTACAACCTCTTCGTGGTTGAGTTCTTCTTGCAGACCTGACGCAAAGTTAGTGATACATGAAATACCAAGGACTTTCAAGCCAGAATGAGCTGCAACGATGACTTCTGGTACTGTAGACATACCAACAGCATCTGCACCCATAGTCTTGTATGCACGGATTTCAGCAGGTGTTTCATAAGTCGGGCCAGTTACTCCAAGGTAAACACCATCTTGCAACTTGATGCCAAGCTTATCAGCGACTTGATGAGCAGTTGCACGGTATTCTGGAGTGTAAG
>ERZ773079.2473-NODE-2473-length-10293-cov-12.266263_pt1 | contig 10293 bp, 12 predicted proteins | sample MGYA00511355_ERZ773079 | MGnify/ENA primary metagenome ERZ773079 (study PRJEB29015, sample SAMEA2737979) | human oral metagenome | biome: human oral; feature: human-associated habitat; material: dental | place: China | collected 2117 ... | reverse complement strand
GCCGTCGAGGACGAGACCGCCGCCGACGCCGGTGAGCACGGTCAGGTGCAGGGCGCTGCGCGAGCCGCGCGAGGCACCGCGGCGGGACTCCGCCAGGGCCTCGCAGGTGGCGTCGTTGGCGACGAGGAGAGCCGCCCCCGGCTCGGCCAGGGGGGCGAGGCTCACCCGGTCCCAGTCCAGGACGGAGGACTGGACGACGGTCCCCTCGCGGATGGTGGCGGCCGCGGCGACCGACACCGCCCGCACTCTGCCCGCGTGCTCGTTCGCCTGCGCGGCCACCGCCCGGCGGATCGGGGCGAGCACGTCGGCGGGGCCGCGGCCGCGGTGGGGGGCGCGAGCCACGACCGTCAGGCGGCCGTCGAGGCCGGCGCTCGCCATTCGCCAGCCGGTGGCGGTGATCTCGACGGCGATAATGAGCGGGCCTCGCGGGTGCGCGGTGAGCGCCGACGTGGGGCGCCCGCGGCCGTGGGGGACCGGTTCCCCCTCGGTCAGGACGGCGGCCCGGCGCATCCTGGTGACGAGGTCGGCGGCCGTGCCGGTGGAGATCCCCAGCTCCCGGACGACTTGCGCCCGGGTGATGCCGGGGGACCGGCGCACCAGGGCGCAGACGTCGGCCGCCAGGGCCCAGTGGAGCTGATTGGCGGTACTGCGCCGTTGCACCGTGCGTCGTTGCGCCATGGGGTTCTCGCGCTCCCTGTCTGTTCCTGATCTGTCCCTTGTCGGGCGAGGCATCTGTTGGGCGGGCCTCTCGTCGGGCGGGGTGCCCGCCGGGCGGCCCCTCGTCCATCTTCGCCCATGGTGGGTCTAGCAATTTGATCGAATCACGAGTTTAATAGGTGCCATGACTTCGGCCGCAACCCTTCTCGCCCCCTGCCGCGCCGTCCTGCTCGACATGGACGGCACCCTGGTGAACTCCCACGCCGCCGTCGAGGCCACCTGGAAGACCTGGGCCCGCGACAACGACCTGGATCCGGCGGCCGTCCTGGCGGTGTGCCACGGCCCGGACGCCGCCACCACCGTGCGGCGCTTCCTGCCAAACATCGGGGCGGAGGAGCTGGCCCGCCACGTCGCCGCCCACCTGGAGCGCGAGTGCGCGGACACCGACGGCGTGCTCCCCGCCCCCGGCGCCCCGGAGCTGGTGGCCTGGCTGAACGAGCGGTCCCTGCCCTGGGGCGTGGTCACCAACGCGCACCTGCGCCTGGCCCGCGCCCGACTGGGGGCCGCCGGGATCGAGGCGCCGGTCATCATCTCCTTCGACGACGTCGAGCACGGCAAGCCCCACCCGCAGGGGTACCTGCTGGGGGCGCGGCGCCTGGGGGTCGAGCCCGCCCGGACGGCCGGGGTGGAGGACTCCGCCCCCGGTCTGGCGGCGGCGCGGGCCGCGGGGACGCTCGTCGTGGCGGTGGGCGGGTCCCGGGACGGCGACGTCGTGTGCCACGACCTGCACGAACTGCGCCGGCTCCTGATCGCGGCGGCAGACCGGCTGCCATGAGGATCGCGCACGCCGATACGGCGCCCCGCGCTACCGCCGGGCCAGGCGCGAGATGACGGCCACCAGGCGCGTGCGGCCACGGTCCTGGGCGAGCGCGGTGAAGCCGTGGTGGGTGTAGAAGGCGGCGGCCGCGTCGTCGATGGCGTCCACGACGAGCAGTCGTGCCGCCACGAGCCCGCCGGCCCGGTCGGCCGTTGCGACGGCGTGCGCCAGGAGCGCGCCGCCGACGCCCTGTCCGCGCAGTGAACGGTCGATGGCGAGGCGGGCCAGGAGGAAGGCGGGCAGCACGGCCGGCTGCCCGCGGCCCAGCCGGCGCGGCAGGTCGTCCGTCACGATCACCGTCGATGCCAGCGAGTAGTAGCCCAGGATGGTCGCGTCGGCGCCGGTCCCGGGCGCCGGCACGAGAACCTGGGTGGCTGCGGTGCGGCGGCGCTGGGACGCCCAGGCGAATTCCGCCAGCCATCGATCGAGCTCAGGATGACCGCAGCGGAAGGCTCCGGCGTCGTCGTCCTGCCGCAGTGGACGCACGCGCAGCGAGTGCGGCTCAATGCTCACAGCCCGAGTTCCTCGGCGCGCGCGCGGGCGCGCACCATTGCGGGAACCGGGGGCGCGTCGGACTCGATCGCGGCCACAAGCGCGTCGAAGACCTCGCCCGACACCTTGATCGATCGGGCGAGGTCGGTGCGGGCGGCATCGCGGGCGGCCGTGCGCACGTACTCCGTGACGGTCCGGCCGGTCAGGCCGGCGGCCTCCTCGATCTCCGCCTTCTCCGCGGCGGGCAGCCGCAATTCCAGACGCGCCGTGGATGCTCCCATGGCATGACACTACCTCATACGGCACATCGCCGTACATGTCGGGGCGGCCGCGGCGGAAGGACCCGGCGTCGTCGTCCCGTCGCGGCGGACGCGCGCGGCGAGTCACGCGCGGCGAGCGCGGCCCGGTGCTCGCGACCCGGGCTCCCCGGCGCCGGGCTTGCGCCCGCCCAGAAAATAGATATCATTTTGCTATACCCGGTCCTCCCGGGCGGCGACCGCCGCCCGGCGCCGGCGACACCGAGGAGGCCCCGTGCCCGACACGCCCGATGAGCAGAACACCCCCGCCGCAGCGACTCCGCACGGCAACGCGCCCGGGCCGGCCACCGCCCGCGTCGACATCGCCGAGAGGCCCTCGCGCGCTGCCGGCTCGGACGCCGCGCCCCTCACCCCGATCCTCTACCTGGTCCTCATCGTCGGATCCATCGCCACGATCACCAGGGCCGCGGCCGTCGCCTTTGACGAGGGCGAGCCGGCAGCGGTGGCGGCGGTGGCGCTCGTCGTCGGCGCGTCGATCTGGGCGATCACCAGCTCGCCCTCCGGCGAGCCCAACCGCTCGTAGGCGTCCCAGGCGGCCAGCGCCGCCTGCAGCGCGGAGGGGTCGACCCTCCCGCGATCATCGCCAGCGCCCCACACTCACCGCCGGGCGAGGCGCGAGATGGCGGCCACCGGGCGCGTGCGGCAGATCGTCTCCCAGCGGACGCGCGCTGCGAGCACGGCTCAATGAAGGTTATTCAGCGGGCTCATGGTGGCGCTCTTCTGTTCGGACCACTCGCGTGCGGTTGGAACTGCCCGCTCGAGTGCGAAGTGCGCGTCTCGGCGTCCGGGGCGGGGCGCGGCGGCGCCGGGCGCCGCGGTCCGTGAGATCGTCGGGTAATCGCCGAGCACGTCACTTAACCCGCGAGCACGTCTGCCAGAGTGACGTTCTCGCGGGTTAAGTGACGTTCTCGCGGGTTGAGTGACGTGCTCGCGAACCGGGCCGCGTCACGGCATGCGAGACGCCGTCCCACCATGCGGGACGGCCGGTGGGGGCGGGGGCGCCGGAACCTCTCCCGCCGCCGCCCGGACCGTCCCCGACAATCACCCCGGCCGATCCCGCCGCGCCCAGCGCCCCCAGCGCACCCGGGGGCGACTCGGGCGGGCCATCACGGCCGACCCCCGCGCCCCAACGCCCTCAACGACCCCGCGCGTCGCATCCGGGAGACGCACTCGGACGCCCTCGCAACAACCCTCCGGACGAGGAGGACCCGCCCGAGCAGACCACCACCACAACCCCCACGCCCCACATCCTCAAAACCACCCCTGAATAACCTTCATGGCGGAGCCCTGTGAACTGTGGACTCCGATGTCCTGTGGATAACTCTCTCCGGACTCTGGCTCGAGGGTGCCTCAGGCCTTCCTCGCGTTCGAACAACATGCAGCCGCGGATCGCAGTTTTTGTGAGCTGAGTCACCGCGTGGCTCGCTGTTGGAACGCGTAAGTCACAGGGTGGGGATTCCGCTATGCACAGCGGTGGATCAAGGGCGTCCCCGGCGCAGTGGATAGCGGGGACGGGCTCGAGACGTCTCGAGTGCCGAGACGGCGCGGTTGTCCCCAGTTGTGGACAGTGCTGTGGACAAAGTTATCCACAGTTCTCCACATCTGTGTCCACAGGTGTGGACGAATGACACCGTTGTGCTTCCCCAGTTTCCACAGGGGTCGACGAGCCTGTGGAAAACTGTTCGAAGAGGTGGGTCGCCCCTCCCCAAGTTATCCACAGCCCGTTGTCCACAGCCGCTTGCCCGCATGCTCGCAGTCGGTTGTGCACAGCGTCGGCCGCCCCGGACGGTGGCGGCCCCCACCGCGATCGCGGGTGAGGTCCGTCGTACCCCTTGGTCGGCGGGTAGAGGAGCCCGGGGCGGCCCCCACCGCGGTCGGGGGCGGAGGGGCCGGGCGTCCAGGTCGAGGGCGACGACGACGGATCCCACCGCGGCCGGGGGCGGGCCGCTCCGTTCGGCGGGTGATCCGGTTGTGAGAGGGCGTCGTGACGGTCGGGTGCAGAACGTGGCGACACTCGTGGGCGGTCCGGCTGTGAGGGTGAACGGCGAGAAGGCGTCGGGTGCGATGAGACGGCGGACGGGGATATGCGCGCCGGCGGTGGGACGGGGCTTCGCGGGGATGCGGGGCGGGGCTCAGGGTGGACGTTCGGAGTGGCGTTCAGACGCCGCAGCAGGTCCAAGGGCTCTGCGGGGATGCGGGGCGGGTCCGGACCGCACGGGCTCGCCTGCGCGGCCATGGACGGCGTCGGAGGCGACTCGCTGTGAGGCAAGGGCGAACGGGCGCCCGCCGCTCCGCCACGGGCCCCGAGAGCGCCCTTCTAGGCCGCCAGCATCGCCCGCAGGGCCACGAGGACCACCAGGAGCACACCCACGGCCGCGCAGCCACCCACCGCGTAGACGTCGCGCCGGTCCCGCGGCGCCCAGGCGAAGACGGCGGACACGGCCGCGCCGGTCAGCAGGCCGCCCAGGTGCCCCTGCCAGGAGATCCCGGACCCGAGGACGGAGATGACGAGGTTGATCGCGAGCAGCCCCACGATCGCCGAGGTGTCCCGGCCGAAGCGCCGCTGAATGACGAACAGCGCCGCGAAGAGCCCGAACACCGCCCCGGAGGCGCCCACGGTCAGGGTGAACCAGGATGACGAGGCGGGCGAGGACAGCAGGAAGATGGCGGTCGACCCGCCCACGGCGGACAGGCCGTACAGGGCCGTGAAGCGCCACCGGCCCAGAACGGGCTCCAGCACGCTGCCGCACACCCACAGGGCCCACATGTTGAAGGCCAGGTGCACGGGGGAGGCGTGGAGGAAGGCGGTGGTGACGAAGCGCCACGGCTCGTCCAGGGCCAGCGCCGGGAAGAAGGCGAAGCGGCTCGTGACCAGGGGCATGATGAGCTGAATCAGGCCGACTGCCGCGCAGGCCGCGATGAGCGCCTTCGTCACCATCGCGTCGGCGGAGGGGCGGCCGCCCAGGATCGTGCGCGGGCCGCGCCGTCGGCCCTGCGCCTGCCGGGCGCAGTCCACGCAGTGCACCCCCACGGGGCTGGGGACCTGGCAGGCCGGGCACACCGGGCGGTCGCAGCGCTGGCAGCGCACGTAGGCCACCCGGTCGGGGTGGCGCGGACAGACCGGGGCGTCCGTGGGGACGGGGGGATCCTGTGTCATGAGCATCTCCTGAGTGCGGCGACGCCGTCGAACACGGTGGTCCGACGGCGTCGCTCAGAGGGTGCGGACCCGTCGGGTCCGCGGCGGGCGGTGGTCATTCGGTCAGCGTGACCGAGGTGATGATGACGTCCTCGAGCGGGCGGTCCCCCGGGCCGGTGGCGACGGCGGAAATCTTGTCGACGACCCGGCGCGAGTCCTCGTCGGCGACGGCGCCGAAAATGGTGTGTTTGCCCTGCAGCCACTCCGTGGGCGCGGTGGTGATGAAGAACTGCGAACCGTTGGTGCCCTTGCCCAGGCGGCGTCCGGCGTTGGCCATGGCCAGAACGTAGGGGGTCGCGAAGGACAGGGAGGGGTCGATCTCGTCGTCGAAGACGTATCCGGGGCCTCCGGTGCCGGTGCCCAGCGGGTCCCCGCCCTGAATCATGAAACCAGGGATGACCCGGTGGAAGATAACACCGTTGTACAGGGGGGCGTTGGACTGCTCACCGGTGCGAGGATCGGTCCAGGTCTTCTCCCCCGTCGCCAGTCCGACGAAGTTCGAGACGGTTTCAGGGGCCTGTTCGGGATACAGGTCGCAGCGGATGTCGCCAAGACTGGTGTGCAGAGTCGCTTCCATGGGCGTCATGGTCGCACGTCGTTCGCATCGGCAGGTCCACGGTCCGACCATGCGCGCCGGTGTTCACCCCAGGCAAAACGCACCGGTCAACCGTGCGCGCCGGGGGTCGGATAGTGCGACCATAGGCTCCAGATCCGTTACCGACCGTCGTCTTCCGGGTAGGAGCAAGTCATGGCCCTGTGCAAGACCATCGAGAAGAACATCGACACCGACCAGATCCGTACAGAGGCCAGCGCGCTCGCCGCGAACCTCGCCGGGCAGGCCGAGCGCGCCGCGGAGTGGGTGGGTCCGCGTGTGACCAAGGCCGCCGGGGGTGTGGCCCGCGCCGCCAAGGAGGCGCAGGAGCGCCTGGAGCCCGCCTACGAGGAGGCCCGCACCCGCATCGTCGAGGACTACATCCCTCGCGCCCAGCGCGCCGCCGCGGCCGCCCAGGCCGCGGCCCAGACGCCCGGCACCGTCGGCGAACGGGCCCAGCGCGCCGCCGTCGCCGCCCGCGAGGCCGTCCTCGCCCCGCCGCCCGCCCCCCGCAATCCTCACCGCGTCCTCAAGACCTTCGGCTGGATCGTCCTGGCCGGCGGCGCCGCCGCGGCCGCCTACATCATCTGGCGCCGCAGCCAGCCCGTCGAGGACCCCTGGGCCGAGGAGTACTGGGCGGACTCCGTCGAGGAGGACGACGAGGCCGTCGACGAGGCCGTCGACGAGGCCTGAACCCGCCGTTCCGCCGTTGTCGGCTCGGACGGATGGCCGGGGGCGGTCTCCCCGCCGCGGGCGGACCGCGGCGCCGGGGCGCCCGCTCCCGACCGATGACCGGACCCGGTGACTGACTGGCCCGGACCCATGAATCCTGCACTGCCCGCCCCGCTGGTTCCGCTGGTTCACGGGATCGCGCCCGGCGCCTCCCCGGTCCTCGTCCCCCAACTCGGCGTCGGCACCTACAAGGTGGACGACGCCGAGGCGGAGCGGGTCGTCGCCGAGGCCCTCGCGCTGGGCTATCGGCACGTCGACACGGCCCAGATGTACGGCAACGAGGCGGGTGTCGGCCGCGCCCTGGCGGCCAGCGGATTGCCGCGCGAGGAGTTCTTCGTCACCTCCAAGCTCAACAATCCCAACCACCGCCGCCCGGACGCCCTGAGCAGCTTCGAGCGGAGCCTGGAGGCGCTCGACCTGGAGGCGCTCGACCTGTTCCTCGTCCACTGGCCCCTGGCGGCCTCGCCGGGCCTGTCGCTGGTGGAGACCTGGGAGACGATGATCGAGATCCTGGCCGGCGGGCGGGTGCGCGCCATCGGGGTCTCCAACTACCAGGCCGGGCACCTGCGCACCGTGATCGGGGCGACGGGGGTGACGCCGTCGGTCAACCAGATCGAGATCCATCCCTATCTGACTCAGACGGCACTGCGCTCGCTCCATCGGGAATTGGGAGTGGTGACCGAGTCCTGGTCCCCGCTCGGGCGCGGCCGGGTGCTCGCCGACCCCGAGGTCGGGCGCGTGGCCGCCGGGCTGGGAGTCAGCCCCGCCCAGGTCGTCATCCGGTGGCACCTCCAGCACGGGCTGGTGGTCTTCCCCAAGTCCACCGACGTCGAGCGCCTGCGGGTCAATGCGGAGGTCTTCTCCTTCGCGTTGACGCCCGAGCAGATGCGCATCCTGGACGGGCTCGACCGGGGTCTGCGCACGGGCTCGCACCCCGACCGCGTTCAGGTCTGAGGAGTCGCGGCGGCCCGGGCCGCCGACCGGCTCACTTCCAGCGCAGCAGGCCCAGGAAGCCGAACATCATAATGAGGAATCCCACATAGAGATTGCCGTTGATCCGCCAATCCGCGGCGTGGTAGTGCTGCACGAAGTAGGGCAGCGGGAACTGGCCCTTGGACAGGTAGGTCACCACGACCCACAGCAGGCCGATGATCATGAGGGTGACCATGGTCGGCGCGTACCAGCGCGGGGAGCCCAGCGACTTGACCCTGACGGGGGCCCGGGAGACGCGGTTGGCGGCGGCGCGCGAGGACCGCATGCGCTCGCGCTCGGCCGCCACCTTGGCGGGGTTGCCCGAGCGCAGCGGGTTCTTGCGGCGCCTGATCCTCTTGGTGAAGGGCCCGTCCTTCTTCTTCGACGTGTCGGTCTTCTTGCCGCTCTTCTTATCCGGCTCGTCCGCCTCCTCCGGACTCTCGGAGGCCTCCGGATTCTCGACGACGTCGGCCGCCTCCTCGGCGTCCTCCGCTCGCTCCGGCGACATCGAGCTCTTAGACTCTTCCGACACGGCCACGTGACCCTCCTCGCTGATGGGGCGGCCGGGATTTGGCCGCGTTCTCATGCACATCTGCCGTACAGCCTAGGCCATGGGCGCCACTGCTCCCGCCAGGGGCCGGGTGGGGATCGTCTGTGACGAGCGTTTCGTTCCCGGGACGCCTCGTCCTTCACCCCGCCTTCTACACTGGCTGCCGGAATACTCGACACAGGAGACTCGATGCCACGCCACCGCCGCGCCAGGCCACCCCGTGGGCGCCGAATCGTAGACTCGATCATCCACGGTGTCGGCGAGCTTCTCATCACGGGCGGCCTCGTCGTCGCCCTGTTCCTCGTGTGGCAGCTGTGGTGGACCGGCATAGACGCCCAGAAGAAGGCCCAGGTCCACAGCGCGGCCTTCGAGCAGACCCAGGTCGAGTCCCCCCGCGTCGAGGGCACCCGGCACACCGAGGACCCCCCGCCCGTGGACGCCGTCGGATACGGGGGGACCATCGGCATGCTCGTCGTCCCCCGGTGGTACGGGGTGACGAATAACAATATGCCGATCCTGGAGGGCACCGGCCCCGACGTCCTCGACCAGGCCGCGGCCGGCCACTACCCCGACACCCAGCAGCTCGCCGAGATCGGCAACTTCGCCATCGCGGGCCACCGCCGCACCAATGGCAACTCCTTCCGCCGCATCGATCTGCTCCAGGAGGGCGACGAGATCATCGTCGTGACGCAGGACATCTGGTACGTCTACACCGTGACCGGGCACGAGATCGTCGACCCCTCCGACGTCGACGTCATCGCCCCCGTGCCGGACGACCCCACGAGCGCCCCGACGCAGCGCATGATCACCCTCACCACCTGCAACGGCAGCACGACCGGCGAGTGGGGCAACGACCAGCGCTGGATCGTTCACGGGACCCTGTCCTACTGGATGCCGCGCTCCGAGGGCCGCCCCAGTTCGATCGTCAACGACCCGGAGGTCAACTGATGTACGAATTCATCTGGAGGCACCTGCCCGGCCCCACGTGGTTCAGGGTGATCGAGGCCCTGGCGCTGACGGCGCTCGTTGTCCTCGGACTCTTCGAGTTCGTCTTCCCCTGGGCCAACGAGACCTTCCACCTGTCGGGCGAGGCCACCGTCTGAAGACGAGTTCGTCCGGGGCCGCCGCGGGCGCCGCGAGAAGGCGCCGTCGGTAGCCGGGACGGCGCCGGAGGCCGGTGGGACCGTTGCCGGGGCTCGCACCGGCAGACCGGCGCGAGCCCCGGCACGTCCGGGATGACGGACTCAGTCATCCTTCTTGTCGGTCGGCGACTCGGATGGTTTATCCCCTCCCGGCGGCTCCGCCGGTTTCTGTGATGCCCCCGTGGCCGGAGCCGTGGGCTGCGCCTTGAGGGTGTAGTGGGTGACGGTGATACTGACGGCGCTGCCGATCTCCAGGCTCGTGCCCTCGGCCGGGTTGACGGCGGTGACGACGTACTTGCCGTCCAGCGTCGAGTCGGTGGTGGTCGCCTCCACGGTGGAGGAGTTGTAGGTCAGACCCGCCGCCGTGATCGCGGCCTGGGCCTCCTGGGACTCCATGTTCGTGATCTGGGGGACGGTCGTCCTGCCGGAGGAGATGACCACCGAGACGGTTTCGCCGCGCTCCACGGAGGTGCCCGCGCCCGGGTCGGTGCGGATGATCTGACCCGCCGACGTGGAGGCCGAGTCCTCGGTCAGCACATCGCCCCAGACCAGGCCGGCGCCCTCGATGCTCGAGCGCGCCTCGGACTGCGACATGCCGGTCACGTCGGGTACCTCGACCATGGCCGAGCCGGAGGAGAAGTGGACGGTGACCTCTCCTCCCAGGAGCACGGAGGCGCCCGCGCCCGGGTCGGAGGAGACGGCCTTGCCCGACTCCACGGTGTCCGAGGCGACGTCGTCGCCCTTGACGAATTTCAGGCCGGCGCCC
>ERZ773079.2472-NODE-2472-length-10295-cov-14.785645_pt1 | contig 10295 bp, 9 predicted proteins | sample MGYA00511355_ERZ773079 | MGnify/ENA primary metagenome ERZ773079 (study PRJEB29015, sample SAMEA2737979) | human oral metagenome | biome: human oral; feature: human-associated habitat; material: dental | place: China | collected 2117 ... | reverse complement strand
GCAGGGGGCTTGCTCCCTGCTCGGGGCGGCGGGGCAGACAGCCCCGCGATCTATCTTTTTCCGTGTAGTTGTTGCGTAAAAAATCCCCCGCCGATGGCGAGGGATTTGTATTTTAACCTAGACCTATTTATGTGTCGCACTGTCTAGCGGCGACTGAACATTTGAACCCAGACCTACTTGATGTGTCGCGCTGTCTGGCGGCGACTAAACATTTACTTGCGCTGATTATACCAAATGGGGAGTAGCGGTTGTCAAGCATGAATCGGAATATGCTATTTGCCGTGTTTACGTGTAAATCCTTGCCGCTGTTGGTTTTAGGGATTTTGTTTACATTTGCCGTTTACATTTTGTAAACGCTGAGACGCTTGTTTCTGTTCGCGTGAGCGGCATTTTGATAAATGCGATGGTGTGGAAGATAATAAACCGTCGCCCCAGAATCGAGAATGCGCATTTACAGAAATCTCCACGCGTGGAGATTTCTATGCGTTTTTTCGCCGGCATCGGAGCGATGCGCGGCAAAAAAAATTAGCGACCATGTCGCCGATCGGGACGCCGATCGGCGACAGAGTCTGCTAAAAATTTTTCTGCGCACACTTAGGAGTTTCTCAAACCCGCCTGTGGCGGTCGTGAGAAACTCGTGTGTGCGGCCGATTTCATCGGGCGGTTTTTCCGCTCACCTTCGTTCGCTGATTCGACCCTTCAGAGGGTCGAATTTTTGTTGTTTTTTTGTCTAATCCTTTTTGACAAATTTGCTGTTCTGCGGCACTTAGAATTGTGCTAATTCTTTTCGACAAATTTGCCGTTTTTGGACGGTCAAAAAATGGGGTTTCCTCCTTCTCTTGATACTTACGGCTTATAGGACATAAATAAAAAAACCCGCAAAGCCTTGCGGTTGTTATGTTTTTATGATTTTTTATGATGAAAAAAAGTAGAAAAAAAGAGTAGCAAAAAAGCCCGTCTTTTGCTATGATAGGAGTGTCTAATTCACATCGTAGCAGAGAGGGGCTTTATGTACCCTCAAGAGGTGTTTTGCAGAACCCTCAAGAAAGGTATTTCGCTATGACGATTGTATCAAAAACCGTAACTATTTACAAGAAAAATCATGATAATTGTTGTGGAGCAGAGTTGTGTAAGACCGTTACTGGAACAGGGGAAATACTGGAGGACGTAAGCAGGACGGGACGCAAGCGCCCATGGAGGGAGCATAGGATGGCAAAGATTGGGCTTATCGAGCTTTTTCATTTGGGCGAAAAAAAGCACGGTCACTTGTTGTCTGAATCGCGGATGAAGGACTTAGAGGAATGTGCTGATGAGCTGCTGTTCTTGCAAGACGCAGAAGGGAATCGCCGATTAAAGCAGGGGAATTTTTGCCGTATTCGTGTTTGCCCAATGTGTAACTGGCGACGGTCGCTCAAGCTATTTTCGCAGGTATCGGCTGTCACAGACGCTATCCTCGCCGAGAAAAAGGCGCGGTTTATCTTTGTTACGCTCACGGTTCAGAACGTCCGCGGGGATGTGCTGCGGGAAACGATTGACAAGATAAATAAGGCGTTCAAGTACATCGTTGACAAGCACCAGACCTTTGCGCCCGCGAAAAAGCTGAAAGAGAATCTGCTGGGATACATGAAAGCCGAGGAGATTACCTATAACGCCGATCGCGACGACTTCCACCCGCATATTCACGCAATCCTAGAGGTGCGCCCATCGTACTTCAAGAACGGATATATCAAGCAGAAGGATTGGACGGCTATGTGGCGTGCGGCTTTGGGCGTGGATTATGACCCGCTTGTCGATGTGCGGAACATCAAGGGAGGGACGGCGAAAGCGGTCGCCGAGGTTGCAAAGTACCCCGTGAAGATGGACGGAATCTTGAAAATCAAGGATAAAGAAAAAGCGGCGAAAGCCTTGGTAGAACTATATTCTGCGATTTTTAGGCGACGGCTCGTTACATTTGGCGGTGATTTCAAAGAGTATCGCAAGCGGCTACAGCTCGATGATGTTGAAACGGGTGACTTAATTCATGTTGAAGTTGAGGAAAAGGCGTTTAATCCCGTTGCGCAGATACTTTTCAAGTGGCGCGCGGATGTGGGCGCATATATCTGCTGATAGCCTCCAGAAGCCCCAGAAGCCCCAGAAGCCCCGATAAGGGGCTTTTTTTATTGCGTGCATGGTTTTATATGCGTTGGAGTAGAAAAACGCTCCTGCGGGCTGTGAGATGTGTTTGAGAAGGGGAACGATGTCGGGCGGGATGTGTCTCTCAATATCGTTATTTGTCTTAATTGTTTTTGACAAATTCCGATATAATGCGGTTGCTGATGTGCAGTTCCCGCGCGATGATGTTGACGTTCTTCCCTTCCTCGCGCATCGCAAGAATTTGCGCCTTCTCCTCGTCGGTCAACTCCTTCTTCTTGCGCCCGCCGTTGAAGCCCGCGAATGGCGTTCCGTCCTTCTTTGTGATTTGTGCGTGTTGCGGTGCCTGATCGCAGTCGAACGTCGCGCCGAGGAACATCATAGCCTCCTCGTCGATGAGGGTGCGGGAGAACTCTTCCTTGCCGTCGTCTCCAAGTTTGTCAAAAACAAAATACACAATATCGTCTTGAATCTTGATAAACGCTCTGATTTCCCCGCTGTCGCGTCTCCGCTCCTTTTCCGGCTTTTCGTATTCTATCCATCCGGAAATGACCATGACCTGTATCATGCGTTCTGGTATACGCTTGTAGGATTTCCATTCATGCACAAACCCGACGAGCTTGCTACGCTTGCTTTTGTTGATTGATCTGGCGAAAGTGCTGTAGTCAACCACTCTTGACATCGTACGCGCCTCCTTATGTTTGTGTAAATTCTTTTTGACAAATACAGTATAGCAAAGCTGCGGGTTTTTGTCAATATTAAATAACACAAAAACCAATTCCACCGAGATGGAACACGGCTCTTTTATCGCAATATCCCCAAAAAGCCCCCGAAAACCTCAATTTGACCGCCGAAAATGCCGAGAAAGACGATATTAGCTTTCTTTCGGCGGGCGTTATTTAATGCGCCAATCGTTGTTACAATTTATAGCGCATAATTTTTACTTATCAAAAACTTTATTATGAATTTGCTTGACAAAAACACAATTATATGATCTCACTTGATTTTACTGGCTTTATCAAAAACATATCAGTTTAGTATGTATAAATACTATAAATAGTTCTCTTATTGTAACTTTTGACGGCGCAATTAAAGCGCTCCGCAGATTGCCCTATTTCTGGGCGTGCGAGGCGTTTTTGCTGTCAAAATCGGGGTTTTTGGGGCGTTTTGAGGACGAGGGCGGACGCTGCTGCGCGTGCGTTGGCGTGGATGCGCGACCGTCCCACGCAGCGATTAACACAAATTCCACCACTTCAAGACGGTATGCCGACTTAGCCCCGTAGCCCGTTCACAGTCAATCTTACGTCCATCCGGATGCTCCAATCGCCACGCTGCTACCTTTGCTTGTGCGCTCGGTCGCCCATTTCCTCTCCGCCAATTTTCATTGTTGATGTCACGAATTGCGCGCGCTCCTTGTAAATGCTTCTCCCTCGTCCTCCCATTCCTCTTAATCGGCTTATACTCCCATCCAATCCAGTCTTGCAGACGTTCCCGTTGTGTGAGCATTGCTTTCTCGTTATACATTTTCAGTGCGCTTTTCACCTCCCTTTCTTTTACCTTGCGCGTGGCGTTCTTGTTGTAGTCAGGAATCAGTGACAACAAGTCCCGCTCTACTTCGTCCACAGGCACGTTGCACTTCCACGCAATCACCGTCAACGCGCACATGGACATATACCGATTGCCCTCTTTGGTCTTTTCGCGGCAGGTTCTGAGCGTGTAGTCATAAAACGCCCGATTCGTCCGCCAGCCCTCCCGCGCAGGAACACTCCCTTTCGACAGTGTTGCACGAGGCGGCTTCTTCGGCGGCGGGTCTCCGTATTGGGCAAACGTGACGTTCTTCAAGCCCACCACGTTTCCAAGTGCAACGGCACTCCACCTGTCCCCGATCAGGAATATGGTGTTCTTCCAGTCATACTTGTTCAGCCCGCCCGCAATCCGAAAGTCCTGCCCAAACCATTGCACCTGCCTGACGAGATAGACCCGCTTTGTCGTGTTCAACACCGCCAGACGCCGATACAGCTGGTCGATTGTCTCAGCGTTGCGACGCAGACACGGCAAAGGAGTGTCAAGTATGTAATACAGGTGCAGTCCCGTCCCACTGTTCACGATATACGTCGGCATCGGGATCGCCTCACCGTTCGCCGTCCGCCAATCCGCTTTCAGTGCCGCCAATAATGTCCCTGCATACACATTGTCCATATCCACGATGAACGCCCGTATTTCCTTTGCCGTCGCCTTGCTGATAAACGACTTGAAATACACCGAACCGCCGAGGAGCATATCATTCCGATGCTCCGCCTGCTCCACCGCCTCAGCAACGCTCATCTGCACCACATGCTTTGTATCCTCGTCGCTCTCATCAATCACGACGACGGGAACCACCATATCCAAGTCGTCGTAAATATCCTCATACAGTGTCCAAGCTGAAACCTGCTCCCCAAACTGCGCCAAGACCATATTCTTCTGCTCGTACTGGTCTTGAATCACTTCCAGCGGCTCATCCTTCAACACGATAACACCTCCTATTTGTCAAAAAGCATTTCAACAAATACCAACCCTCATTCATCGAACATCCGCGCGAAAAAACAGCCTATATTATAGTAACCCGCGTAATGTATCAATATATTTTTTGCACATTTTTATTATAGCACAGCCCAGAAAATCATGCTATACTTTTCGTGCTACTCACCCTGAAACTCAAGTAGCGGAGGGGGTGATGCTATGTCGGTACGCGATTTCGTTCAGGCTGTCATGGCAAGCGTAGTAGCCTACTACGTTTGCCAGTGGCTGGACAGTCTCCTGCGTTGAGTAGTCAGCCCAAGAGGTGAGCACGCCTCCTAAATGTGCGAGAACCCCCCGCAAGAATTCACCCAAATCTTGCGGGGGGTTCGTCGTTTGTGATACCTGTTTCGGCACGCGATTGCCTGTGATTAGTATAGCACAATCACATATTTTTTCAAGCGGTCGCCGATCGGCGACCGACTCACGCAAAAAGGTCTATTTCAAGCCTTGCTCTCTCTGCTTCTTCTCCTGCAAGTACCGTTGATACGCTTCTGGATGGTTCTGTGACCATATCCATTCGTTCATGATAGTGCCCTCAAAGACAGACCATCCCTCCGTATTGTACACCGCGTTATAGACGCTCTGTATGCCCTCAGACGCGTCTTTTACGTCCTGCCTAAGGTTATATGCCTGCCATCCCGCAAAAACGACGAGAAGGGCAAATACGGCGATTACAGCCCCATTCACAAAATGGAGTATGCTCATATTTCCTGCCGTTCTTTCTGCTCCTCTCATCGCCTTGGATAGGGCTTGTATATCGTCCTGCGTCGGCATCGCTTGATTCAGCTGCGCGATTCTAGCGGCTAAAACCTCGAGGTGTTTCTTTTCCTGTGCCAGTTCTTCCTCCATCCTGCTTTTCTCGTCCTTTAGTTTTTTGTTTTCGCTTTTCAGTGCTCTCTCGTTCTCCGAGAGCTTCAGTAGCTTCTCGTTCTCGTCGGTCAAGAACTTGTTGTATGCGGATAGCTCGGTCAGCGATCTCTCCTGCTGTTGTATCTTCTCGATCAGAGGCTCTATTGCTTGTGTCTTCGCCCTCAATTTCTCGTTCTCCGTCTGCAAGTCGGTCAGCAGCGAGAGCATTTGCTCTTCGTTGGAGCAGTCGTTGGAGTTGCTCATTGATTCTTTCTCCCCTCTCTTGGTCAAGTTCCCTTGCTTGTGTCAGTTCGTTTTCTATGCGGTCAAGCTCTTTTTCCCAGTCTTTTGCCTGTTCTTCAAGGCTTCTATGGTCGATTTTGTTTTCTTCGGCGAGGTGCTGATTGGCGATGCTTGCCCATCGCTCCCGCCACTCAAGGACTTTTTCTTTGTTTCCCCAGTCGTTCGTTGCAACATCTTCCCGCTCCCAGAGCTTGCGCCCTGTCTTTCGTTCGACCTTCTGATTCCCGTGTTTGTCGAGTACGGGTATCTTGTTGCCCGCTGAATCAAGTGCATATTTCCGTATGCGCTTGGCGAGGAACTTACCGTTTCCGTCAACGCTCCGCAGTGTACACATGATGTGCGCGTGACAGTTGTCTGTTGTTGTTTTTCTGTGCTTGGTTCTGTACTGTCCTGCTTTCACATCGTGTATGGCAATATCTACGCACATCCCCTCTTGACGCAGGGAATCTGCAAAACGTCTCGTCATTTCGATTTGTTCGTCTCTCGTGCACTCATTTGGGAGCGAGATTTCAAACTCTCGGTAGAGTTGTGCGTTCGCTTGCTTCTCACTCATCTCAACGCAGTTCCAAAGGATTTCCCTGTCTGCATACTCTTCGGGTGCGTTTTCGGGCAACATGATTTCTGTATAGACGACAGCTTGCTTTCGTGTATAGTCGAATGTCTTGTTGTCCGTTTGGCTATGTAGCTTCTCGGCAGAACGATAGGAAGCAGACGCAACGGCACTATTGCCGTTTGCTCTGCTTCCTATCTTGACAGAGAGATGATATATAGCCATCGACGTTACCCCCTCGGAGAGCACGCGCCACACGAAGTGTGGGTATAAGCGTGCTCTTCACTCACCAGAGGGGCTTATTCTCCATAGAATATGTCGCTCTGGCGGTGTCCTTTTGATTTGCGATTAGTATAGCATGTTTTGACGTATCATGCTATACTGTATGCGAATCGAAAGGAGGTTTTGCCTTATGGCAAAAGCTAAGACGTACTCTCGCGCCGACATCGAGAAGCTCGAAATACAGAAAAAGGAGCTCACAAAAAAGATAGCCGCGGTCAAAAGACAGGTGGCTAGGAAGGAAAACGAGGAACAGAGAAAAGCACGGACACATCGGCTGATTGAGGTCGGTGCTTTGGTCGAAAAGTACGCGGGAGAAATTACAAGTTTTGAAAGGTTCGAGGAGTATCTGAAGCAGTACGGCGGATATATCCGAAAAAATCAGTCGACAGAATGAAACAGCGCACCATTGATGGTGCGCTGTTTTTTGTCCTTCCGACACCTGCGTGGATTGTCGGCTGTTTTGTGTTTTTGCTTTAATTCTTTTTGACAAAATTCGACACGATTCGGTTGCTGATGTGCAGTTCCCGCGCGATGACGTTGACGTTGTTCCCCGCTTTGCGCAGCGCGAGGATTCGTGCCTTCTCTTCGTCGGTCAACTCCTTCTTTCGCCGACCGCCGTTAAAGCCGGCGAATGGCGTTCCGTCCTTCTTCTTGATTGTCGGTGCAGGTGCTGCGCGGCGTTCAGACGCGCCGATGAACCTTATGATCTCCTCGTCAATCAAGGTGCGGTGAAACTCTTCCTTGCCATCGACCAGATTGTCAATAATCATAAACACAATATCTTGGATTTTGACAAACGCTCTAATTTCCCCACTGTCACGCCTCGGATTATTGTCCTCGAACCATCCGTACAATGGTATGACCTGTATAGCGCGCTCAGGCACTCGCTTATACGTCCGCTCTTTGCGAATGTATTCTACTAATTTTCGCCGCTTGCTTTTGTTGATTGATTCCGCAAACTCAGGATAATCAACGACTCGATGAACGCTCGACATGACAGCCTCCTTTGTGTTAATTATTTTCGACAAATATACTATAGCAGACCTGTTTGGTTTTGTCAATATAAATTAACACAAATCCCACCACTTATAGACCGTCGGCTTTGATAGTCCCGTGGCACGGACACAATCCGCTTTCTTCCCCGTCGGGTTCGCGATCCGCCACACCTTGACTTTTTCTTGCGCCGTCGGTCGCCCGTTTCCTTGCCGCCAATTCTCATTGTTGATGTCCCGAATAGCGCGTGCCCCCTGTAAATGCTTCTCTTGCGTCCTGCCGTTGCGCTTGTTCGGCGGAATCACAATCCCTGACACACGCTCAGCTTCCGCTCTGGAAAAATTCACATAGCTCTCTTGATAGAGCTGCATGGCGTCCAGCACATCACGTTTGGTAAACCGATTGTGATCGTCATCGCTGCGACTGTCGAAGATGGGCAACAATCTCATCGCATCGGACAAAAGTTCAGCCTTTGACACATCGCACTTGACCGCATATGCAGCCAACACCGAAAGACAGTGATAACGATGCCCGGGGCTTGCCTTTTCCTCAATCTTCGCAAGCCACCAGTCATAGAGCGCACGATTCACATGCCATCGCCTCCGCGCCTCCCCTCGTTCAATCCGCCGTTCGTACCAGTCAGGATATTTTTTCTTTGCCTGTGCAAGCGTCAAGTCGCTCTGATAGTGGAATCCCGTCATTTTCTTATCGTCTGTCAAAAAGCCGCTCAGACGCTCCACAGTTGTCCTCTCGCCCGTTTTGAACGCTCTCACAGGGTAACGCTTGCCTAGCTTGGATTGTGTTCCTGCAATCCGAAATCCTTGGAATATGCCTTGATACTGCACTTGGTCACGCTCGGTATAGGTGCTCGTATACCGATTCCAAACTATATCCGTCAACGCATACTTAAAATCTCTCAGCTTGTCATGCAGGTGCGAATAAAGCGGAACTGATCGTTCAAACAGATAGTACAGGTGCAATCCATGACCGCTGTTCACGGTATAGGTCGGCTGCGGCAGAAATCCGTTCTTTGCTTGAAAGAACACGTCCCGCAGGTTCTGATACTCTACGCCGTCCAGATCAATCGCAATTCCATACAACCACCGCGCATTTTTCGCCGTCCGATTCCGACCAGAGTAACTGATCGGTGACATGATGGCAAACTCTGCGCCCTTCTGATCGACAATCTCCTGCAAGTCATCAAAGACAATATAGTTCCGTGCCTTATCGCCATTGATGACCGTCAAAATCCCATTCGCCTTGACATCCTCATGATGTCCGCGCCGCTCAAAACTGCCAATGGGAAACATATCCCGATAGAAATCCATCGGCTTCACTTCGCTGTAGTTCTCAGCAAGATATTCGTTCTTCACACGATAGGACTGCTTGTCTGTCAAAGGCTTATGCCGCTTCTTCTCTTGTTTTTTTTCTGCCATCACAATCCCCTCACAAAGACCCCCAAACCCCTTATAGGGGGCTTATATTATCAATATATTTTTTTTACCTTTTGAGTATAGCACGGCTTTCCGAATCATGCTATACTTTTCCCGCCGCAGCCCTCATCAAGCTAATTTGGCAAGGGAGGGAGGTATATTGCCATGTCGTTCGCTGAAATCATGGTCGCGCTGCTCATCAGCATTGCCGGGAGTATTCTCGGAACACTGATTGTGCAGATGTTGGGGCGGTAGAGACCAGCCGCACTGTGGCACCCAACGAGGCGCGGATTCATCACCCGCGCAGTCCCCTCGATTCTCGAGGGGACTTTTTTTGCAGAAAAAACCGCCTGCAGGTCATCACTCCTGCAGGCGGTTTCGTTGGTATCGCTATGTCGTCCGCTGATACACTCCGAGTATAGCACATACACAGATTTTTTCAAGTGCTCGCCGATCGGCGACCAACTCCCGCAAAAATGCCTATTTCAAGCCTTGCTCTCTCTGCTCCTTTTCCTGCAAATACCGTTGATACGCTTCTGGATGGTTCTGTGACCATACCCATTCGTTCATGATAGTGCCCTCAAAGACAGACCATCCCTCCGTATTGTACACCGCGTTATAGACGCTCTGTATGCCCTCAGACGCGTTTTTTGCCTCTTGCCTAGTATAATATACCTGCCACCCGGCAAAAACGACGAGAACGGCAAATACGGCGATTACAGCCATATTTGCGATATGCAGCATATTCATGTTGTCTGCCGAACGCTCTGCCCCTCTCATCGCTTTTGATAGCGCTTTTATGTCTTCTTGCGTCGGCATTGCTTGATTCAGCCGCGCGATTCTAGCGGCTAAATCCTCTGTTTGCTTCATGAGTGCGGCGTTCTCTTGCTCTTTCTGCCGCAGCTCGTTCTTCAGCGCGCTTTCGCTCTGCTTCAAGCTGCTGTTTTCTTCTCTCAGCTTCTTCTCGCTCTCTGAGAGCTTCAGCAGCTTCTCGTTCTCGTCGGTCAAGGACTTGTTGTATGCGGATAGCTCGGTCAGCGATTTCTCTTGCTGTTTTATCGTTGCTATCAGGGGTTCTATCGGCTGTATCTTCGCCCGTAGGCTCTCGTTCTCCGTCTGCAAGTCGGTCAGCAGCGACAGCATTTGCTCTTCGTTGGAGCAGTCGTTGGAGTTGCTCATTGATTCTTTCTCCC
>ERZ773079.2463-NODE-2463-length-10315-cov-2.473489_pt1 | contig 10315 bp, 8 predicted proteins | sample MGYA00511355_ERZ773079 | MGnify/ENA primary metagenome ERZ773079 (study PRJEB29015, sample SAMEA2737979) | human oral metagenome | biome: human oral; feature: human-associated habitat; material: dental | place: China | collected 2117 ... | reverse complement strand
CGGCACGCACTACTTCCCTTGCATTGGCAATATCGGCCTGTACATCGGAGGTATCGTCGCTCCACTGCTTGGTGGCCGACAGGTCTTTGCTGTGGCCGCTCTCGTAGGTGGGCTTGGCCTGAATCAGTGCGGCAATTTCCAACTCCTGTCGCAGCTGGATACCGGCGGTCACGCGGCGGGTGGCCTTGGCCTTCTCATCAAACACCGATTCGTGCTGTGCGCGGTAGTCCACGCCGGCGGCCAGATCGTGCTCTTCCAGCACCACCGACATCTTGCCCGGGAAGTCCAGCGTAATCACATTGCTGGCGGCACCCACGGCACGCTCGGTTTCATACTCGATCAGCGAGCCTTTACCGAACTTCGGCACCTTGATGCCTTCCTTCTCGGTCAGCACCACCGGCATGATGCGTTCGCCGATGAAGCCGGCCTGTCTGTAGCCCAGCGCCAGCTTGGTCAATACTTCGTCCACTTGGCGCAGATTGCCTAAATACGTGTTGCTCATGTTTTATCTTCCTTTACTGGATAAACGGTTAATCAATCTGCCGTGCGGCGCGCGGCTTCTTCGTAGGTGATGCCCTCGGCTTTCTGCAAAGCCAAAGCCCGCTCGTGGTGGCTCATGCCCTCGGCGAAGTTCAGACTACCTTTGGCCATCTGACCGGTCGGCAGCTGCTGCGGCAGCACCGCCGCCAAAAACTCGCGCAGCGCAACACCCAGTGGCTTGGCTGCCTCACCCTCGCCGAAGTCGGCGGTGGTGTGCTCGGGGTGCTCGGCAAAATCCAGCACCTGCACCACCAAGGCTTTGTCGGCTGGTTTCAGGCGGCCTTCCTTTACCAGTCCTTCGGCAAAGTCGGCGTTTTGCTGGTGCGCCGCGTCGCGCAAATCTTTCGCCTGTTCGTCTTGCAGCTTTTTCAATTCGGCCTTGGCCTGGGCGGCATCGAGCACTTCCTGACCGGCGGTGCGTACCTTCTCGTCGTGCTCGTTGGCGGTGAGGTAGTTGTTCGGCACCAGGTCACCCGCATAGAGCGGCGGGGCATAGGGGGCACCGACGTTGGCGATGGTGAGCGCTGCTTTCAGCGTGCTGGCCAGGGCAATGCCGGCATCGACGGCGCGTTCGGACAGGGGGGAACCGTCGGTGGCAATCAGAACATGCTTGTACATGAGAAGGTCTCCTTCAGGCCGGGTTGATGTATCTGTTGACAGCATAGAACACTTTGCCTGCTTTGGGGCATGTTCACCCTGTCATAAAGCAAGGACGTTGCTTTTTGTTAAACCCCCTGACATGGGGCGGCGTACAAAACATGGGGCACGTACGAAACCGGGATTGGCCGCCGCTTCATGGACAGGGCGAACGTATGTGCCGATGAGTCTGCACACAGGTCTGAATAAGGAGGCTTGCTGCAGCGGGGGTGGGGCAGACAGGAGTGGCTGGCTGGAGGGAGGACCGACCGGACAGAACTGGACCGGCCCGAAGAGGAGGCTCAGGCCGCAGCCGGCTGGAAGTGGGTGCTGGTTTGCAGGCGCTCCTGCAGGGCGGGAGCACTCATCGGCGGGCAGAACAGGTTGCCCTGCAGCGTGCAGTTGGGCAGATGTTCCTGCAGGCAGGCAAACTCGTCGGGGCGTTCGATGCCTTCGGCCACGGCGTCCAGCTCCAGCCCCTCGGCCAGCGCCAGAATGGCGTTGACGATGGCGCGGGAAACGGCCTGATGAGGCAGCCCCTGGATGAAGCTGCGGTCGATCTTTATTTCATCGAACGGCAGCGTGTGCAGGTAGGTGAGGGAAGAGTAGCCGGTGCCGAAGTCATCCAGTGACAGGGCCAGGCCCAGTTCCTTGAGGCGGCCGATCAGCTGGCGCGCGTGATCGCCGTTTTCGACCAGCAGGGTTTCGGTCAGTTCCAGCGTGAGGTGTTCGGGGGGCAGGCCGCTGTCGTCGAGGGCCTGCCGGACGGTGGCCACCAGATCACCCCGCTGGGTCTGGGCGGCAGAAATGTTCACGGCCATTCTGAGCGCGGGCAGGCCGGCATCCAGCCAGGTGCGGGCCTGCCGGCAGGCTTCCTGCAGGGCCCAGGCGCCAATCTCGCTGATCAGGCCGCTGCGCTCGGCCACGGGCACGAAGTGCTCGGGCAGGATCAGTCCACGGTCGCGGTGGTACCAGCGAATGAGGGCCTCGACGCCGGTGATCTCGAGGGTCCGGCTGCAGACCTTGGGCTGATAGAAGAGCTGCAGCTCGTTGTAGCGGATGGCGTGGCGCAGGTGGTTCTCGAGGGTAATGGCGTTGATGCCCACCCGCTTCTGCGCGGGGTCGAAATACTCGATGCGGTGGCCGCCGCGCCGCTTGGCCACGGCCAGTGCCTGTTCGGCGTGCCGGGTGAGCTGGTTGTGGTCGCTGCCGTGGTCGGGAAACACGGCCAGGCCGATGCTGGCCGAGATGAACAGTTCCCTGCCCTCGATGTGCAGGGGCAGCGCCAGGCTGCGCTGCAGTTCCTCCAGTGCCTGTTCGTGAGCCGGTTCACCGGGGCGGCCGGGCAGCAGGGCCATGAAGCGGTCGGCACCGGTGCGGGCCAGCCAAGGGCTGGTGGTGATGGCGGGACGGCGCCGTTCGGGGCCGGTATGGTGGCTGATCACGGCATCCAGCCGCTGGCTGACGGCCTTCAGGAAGGCATCACCCATGCGATGCCCGAGGCCGTCGTTGAGCTGGCGGAAGCGGTCGAGGTCCAGCAGCATCACGGTGTGGGCGGTGGCGCGGGCGCGCAGCACCACTTCCAGCCGGCGCATGAAGCCGCTGCGGTTGGTCAGACCCGTCAGCAGGTCCTGCTTGAGCAGCCGGTCACGATAGATCTTGAGGCTCAGGCACTGGCGCAGCTTCAGGTGCAGGGCGGCTTCGTCGAGGGGCTTGCCCAGGACGTCGGACAGGTTCAGTGCCAGGGCTTCCGGCCAGAGCGGGTTGCGCGAGCCAGGCGTGAGCACGATGACCGACAGCCGCTGCCAGGCCGCCGTGCGGATGGCACGACGCACCCACTGCAGTCGCTCGTCATCCGGACCGTCTACCGACAGGAGCAGCAACGCAAGTGTGGGCTCACTGTCGATGAGTTCGTCGGCCTCTTCCAGACTGTCGGCCACACGCAGGGTGCCCAGATGCTGGGTGTCCAGCACGCGCTGAACCGTGTGCCGGGTGGCGGGGTCGGCGTCGAGCAGCAGGACGGTGTTCTGCTGCTGGATCAGGGCGTCTTCGCTGCGGTTTGCGGCGTTGCCCCCGACACTGATGTGTGCCTCTAGGTTCACCGGGATGAGGGTTGCGTGGCGTTGTGAGTCAACAGGGCAGAGATTACCGCATTTGTGAGAACATTTTTCAGAAATGTTCAAAATTCCGTCATGGCGGAAATATGGGCCACCCGGGGTTGAAACCGCTGCCATGACAGCGGGGTCAGACAGGGGGACCTGCGGGTTACGCACATGTGCAGTTGTGTTCACGGCCAGTGTATTCCTCAACGACAAGGTGCCTATGGGTCTGAACGACTGCGAAGCCGGGCGGGCAGGTGATCCATTGCGCAAAGGTACTGGCCCGTCGTCCGGGGGAGCCTGGCTTGCCGCAGGGAGTGCCTGAGATGAATACAGCCTGGCATGCATCCAACCATCAGATATCCCTGCCATCAATGTGCATGGCCTGGCTGGCATCCAGCATGTCAGGCGTCCAGCGACTCGGCCTCGGGCTGGTGTTGCACCTGCTCCTGGCCGGTGTTTCGTGTGCCGTGGCCATGACCGCCCTGTGGTGTCTGCGGGCGGGAAGTGCCCATGGTGGCAGCCGTGGTGGATGCACTGCTTGCGACGACGTGGTCGTGCCGGATGGTGTCGACCGTATGGCCCCCTGTCGTGGTGTGAGTATTCACATGCCTGGAAACCGGCTGTTCATGCAGATGATGGCCAGCTATACTGGCCGCACTGGCTGTGCTGGCGGAGGCGGTGCTGCCGTTCGCGGGGGTGTCGCTGGTGTGGTTGTGGCTGACGGGCGTGTTGCTGGCCATGGAGGTGCTGGCAACGGCGTGGCTGCCGGTGGCGCCTGCGCGGCTGGCCGTGGTGGTGCCGGGCACTGCGCCATGGCTGCCGGCCGTGGAGACCGGAGCGGTGGTGTGCGTGGCAGCGGCAGTGGTGCTGTCCGCCGGCTGGGCGGTTCTGCTGTCGTGTGTGCCGGCTGCGGCTGCTGGCCCGGCTGCTTCGGCCGCCGCCTGGCTCTGGGCCTGATGGATGCGCCAGGCACGTTGCTGGGCCGTGGCCTGCAGGTAGACGACCTGTTCGGCTGCGTCGGCATCGCCGCGATGGATGGCCTTCATCAGGGTGCGGTACTCGGCCATGGACTGGCGAAGGCGGTTCTCGGGCAGCGGCATCAGGTTGCGCACCATCTGGAGAAAGTGACCGAGGTCGGTGAGCGAGCGGGTGAGCCAGGGGTTGCTGGCCATGGCCTGAAGACGGGCGTGGAAGGCGTCGACCGCGCGGTAGTAGTCGAGTTCGCGTACGTCGGTGACGGCCTGCTCGATGCGGGCCAGCTGTTCATCCAGTGCCACGATGTCCTCGGGGATCTGGTGGCGGACGGCCTCGCCGGCACAACGGCTCTGCAGCAGGCCCAGCACGGGGAAGAGACTCTCGACCTCGGCGGACGACAGCTCGATGACGAAGGCACCCCGGCCCGGTACCAGCCGTACCAGACCTTCGTGGGCCAGCACCTTCAGGGCCTCCCGCAGCGGGGTGCGCGAGGTACCGAGGCGGGCCGACAGGGCCAGTTCGTCGATGCGTTCGCCGGGCTGCAGGCTGCGTTCGTAGATCATCTCGCGCAGGCGGTCGGTGACTTCGATGTGCAGAGACGAGCGGGAGATCTTGTAATTGGCGTCCATGGTCCAGACGGTGGAAGAGACGGGTGACAGGAAAACGCCCGGGAGCAGGCACGTGGCGCGGCCGATGGCATGTGCACCGCGGTTGTACATGCAAGGCCGTGCCTCTGCCCGGGTAACCGGGCAGGGCAGCGACCATGCTGCGCGCCACTGACCCCAACACACCGACGGGTCGCTGAAAGCGCATTGCAGTACCCTGGCGCCCATGCCTGGGCGATCCAGTGCATCGTCATTTGCTGTTGATAGCCTTGCCATTGTGGACAAATGACGCGTTCTGGCTCATCCCGATTCTGGGTCCAGGGCGCTTGCAGACTTTCGCAGCGGTTCCCGTGCGTGCGGGCGGTTTTCCGGTGAGAATTATGTAACGCCCGTATTGTAACGACCCCCGGCATGCTGCATGCAGGGCGCACCCCCGGGCGTCGCGATTCAGTCAGGTAATCCGACGGGTAAGCCGACTGAGCAAAGGCGTTTCGTCAGCCTGTGGCCGGGGTCGGGACCAGGGCAGGGGCTGTGGCCGGGGCTGTGGCTGTGGCTGTGGCTGTGGCTGTGGCTGTGGTGTGACTGCGCTTTGTGAGTGCGCTAGCACCCAATTTTTTCCTTCAGGCGTTAAGAAATATTTATAAGCACCGAGCGCCACATAACCATTGGCATTCGCTAAGTGAAATTTTGCATTTCCGCTGTTGGTTTCAACTAAGGTTACTTTACCGTTTGCCACATGAGCGCCGTGATCCGTCACATTAAGGTGATGATCACCTTCCGCTTTTCCTTTCACAACGATTTTATCGGCTTTATTTTCAGCGATATTGGTATTGAGATCAAATGTGGCAGAGCCAGTGAGATCACCTTTAATCGTTAACGTTTTGTATTCCGATGTCGGTTCAAATTTGACCGTTGAATTTTGCGTATTCAAGTGATGAAGAATACTTGATTGATTAAAACGCCACTGGCTGTTTGCTAATGTGACGTTTACTTCAGTGTTTGCCGGTTTTTGTGGGTTTTCAATAATTGCGCCACTCAGTTTGGAGTTGTTATCCGCAAGCAGTTGTACCTTGAACGTGGCTTTATTGGCAATGTCTTCCTCGTCTTCCTCAAATGGGAAATTCGGATCATTGATGGAAACGAGTGCTTTAGTGGTATTTAATTCGGTGTTATGTAAGTTCAGGGTGATTGTATGTTCTTGACCGATTGCTCCCAAAATCAATCCATAACCGGCTTTAATGTGAGAATCAGTTAAGTTAACCGTTGGTGAACCACCTTCATAGGTTTCCATGAAGGTACTTTTATCGTTTAACGAGGCGTTTAACTTCTTCGCGTTAACACTTTGCGTGTCAGGGAGATCAGAGACAATATCAAGAACAGATTGCAAATCCCGATTGCCGTTAATGGTCACGTTCTCAATGTTCACAACGTCTTTTTCGTTAAGTGCATATGCGGTGTTATCTTTTCCATTCATCGTGATTTGATGATTCGAAGAATTAATGATCGAGGTTTGTTGTGATTCAATTGCATTTGAGCCGTCATTGTTGAGCTCAATGTCTGCTTGTGTATTGATGGTTGAATGATAGGAGCGAATTGCAGCATTGCCGTCAAATTCACCGTAAGCATCAGGAATTTTGTGAATTTGAGAGAAGTTTTGGTCAACAATGAGTTTGACACCTTTTTCTAAATTTGCTGTTGTGTTAAATGCACCCAGTAATTGGCTAGACGCATAATCCTCTTTGAGTGTTGCTTTAACGCCTGATTTTAAGGTGATGACATTCCCTTGTGCTGTTGTATCATAAACACTAAACAAAAAATCCGTTAATTGACTAGGTTGACCTAAGGAGCGATCAGCGCCATTTTCTGTTTTTGCTTTATTTTGGTAATTTCCTGCTTCAACGGTGATATTTAGCGCATTTTTGTATGCCGTCGGTGCTTTGTTGATGAGCCATTCGCTGTTAGGTCCGCGATCGTATATACAACCGGTTGGCGTATTGCAAGTGAGATCCACCGCCCATGCCGAGTGGGCTAAACTTAATGCTGCTGCCACCAAACTTAACTGAAAAGTGCGGTGTGTTTTTGACGTGTTTTTCATCTTCGTTCCTTTTCGTGATTAATCAAGAAACACGTGTATTTTATGATTCTTAGCACTAAAAATATCACGTGGAATTTATCGGCAAATTCTACTAAAAATGCCCCTTTTAGCTCAACAACAAGTTATTTTCCGATTACAGCATTTAATGATCTTAATCAAATTTCATGCTATGATCCGCCTTGTTTTTAAACATGAATTTACTCAAACAAAAGGAAAAAATTATGGCTTATACTTTACCTGAATTAGGTTATGCCTATGACGCATTAGAACCCCATTTCGATGCGCAAACCATGGAAATCCACCACTCCAAACACCACCAAGCCTATGTCAATAATGCGAACGCAGTGTTAGAAAACTCCCCGGAATTACAAGAACTTGCCGGCGGTTGCCCAGGTAAATTATTGGCACACTTACATGAAGTCGCACCGGAAAAACGCCCAGCGTTACGCAACAACGTAGGTGGCCACTTAAACCACAGCTTATTCTGGAAAAGTTTGAAAAAAGGCACTACGCTAAAAGGCGCATTAAAAGACGCCATTGAACGTGATTTTGGCTCTGTCGAAAACTTCAAAGCGGAATTTGAAAAAGCGGCAGCGACCCGTTTCGGTTCCGGTTGGGCATGGTTAGTGTTAGAAAACGGCAAACTTGCGGTGGTTTCTACGGCAAACCAAGACAACCCAATTATGGGGAAAGAATTTGCCGGTTGTTCAGGCACACCAATCTTCGGTTTAGACGTTTGGGAACACGCTTACTATTTGAAATTCCAAAACCGCCGTCCGGACTACATCAAAGAATTCTGGAATGTGATCAACTGGGATTTTGCGAACGAACGCTTTGAAAAAGCATTAGCCGAAGCCGACGCGCACCATTAATTTTAAGTCAGCCTCATGTTGTCATCTACACAGAAATTGTGTAGATGACGTTTAAGATTCGTCCACTGCGTAACCTTGCGGTGGCAACAAGTTCCCATCTAAATAAGCACCATCGCCTTTTTGCGTTAAACGCCCGTCCACAAACCATTTTATCACTAAGGGATAAAACCGAATTTCTTGTGTTTTTACTCGTTCTTCAATGTCCGTGATGTCATCATCAGGGAAAATCGGCACTTTGGCTTGTAATACAATGGCGCCACCGTCCACTTCTTCATTCACAAAATGAATGGTCATGCCGTGTTCTGTTTCACCGGCGTCTATGGCACGTTGGTAAGTATGCAACCCTGCGTATTTGGGCAATAAGGAAGGGTGAATGTTGAGAATTTTTCCGGCAAAGCGTCGGGTGAATTCTGCGCTCAGAATTTTCATGTAGCCGGCAAGCACAATTAAATCCGCACCGAGATTGTCGATTTCATCACCAATATGGCGATCCATGCTGAGGTTATCGGCGTAATCACGGCGCAAAAAAGTGCGGTGAAAAATACCCGCACTTTGGGCGCGTTGCAATCCAAAGGCATCTGCTTTGTTGCTGAATACGCCGACGATTTCGGCATTGATATAGCGCGATTGGCAAGCATCAATGATCGCCTGTAAATTCGCGCCATAACCGGAAATGAGAACAACGATTTTCTTCATTAACGAATAACAACTTGTTCTTTATCATCTTGGGCAAGGTGTTGAATTTCACCGATGACCCACGCTTTCTCGCCTGCTTGTTGGAGCAGTCCTAGGGCAGTTTCCACATCTTCTTTCGGCAATGCCACAATCATGCCGACGCCGCAGTTAAAGGTGCGGTACATTTCGTGGTCGGTAATGTTGCCATGTTGTTGCAACCAATCGAAAGCTGCCGGCCATTGCCAGCTGTTCTCGTTAATCACCGCTTTAACGCTGTTAGGCAACACGCGTGGGATATTTTCCCAGAAACCGCCACCGGTTAAGTGGGCGATGGCGTGAACATCAACGTGTTTGATCAGTTGTAAAATGGATTTTACATAAATTTTGGTTGGCGCCAGCAAGTGATCCGCTAAAGAACGACCGTCAAGTTGTGCTTCGGCTGGGTTTACGCCGGCAACATCAATGACTTTACGAATGAGTGAATAACCGTTGGAATGTGGCCCACTGGACCCTAGGGCGATTAACGCATCGCCGACTTTGACTTGGCTGCCGTCAATGATTTCGGATTTTTCCACCACGCCCACGCAGAAACCGGCTAAGTCGTAATCACCTTGGTGATACATCCCCGGCATTTCTGCCGTTTCACCGCCAACCAAGGCGCAACCGGATTGCTCACAGCCGTTGGCAATGCCTTTAATCACGCTGGCGGCAACATCCACGTCTAATTTGCCGGTGGCGTAATAATCCAAAAAGAATAACGGTTCAGCACCTTGCACCACCAAGTCGTTTACGCACATGGCGACAAGATCAATACCAATGCTGTCGTGACGATTTAAATCAATGGCTAAACGTAATTTTGTGCCAACGCCATCGGTGCCGGACACCAAAATCGGTTCTTTGTATTTCGCCGGAATCGCACATAAGGCACCAAATCCGCCCAAGCCGCCGATGACTTCAGGGCGAGTAGTGTGTTTGACGTCAGGTTTAATACGCTCAACTAATTCGTTACCGGCATTGATATCCACGCCGGCATCTTTGTAACTTAAGGATGGTGTACTCACGATGGCTTCCCGTTGATTTATGAAAATAAAATGAATGAGAGCGCCATTGTACACGCTTACGCAATCGTTTGCGAGGTGTGAAACGGATTTTTCTCTCAAGGCGAGGTTTCAATTAGCTATTAGGTGGAAATTATGACAAAATGAACCACATAGGAACCGTTCGGAATAAAAAGGAGTTTGCTATGAAAAAAACGATCGTCATTTTAACCGCACTTTTATTGGCAGCTTGTACTTCCTTCTCCCATTCGAACAAATCGGTATCCACGCAGCAAGGTGATGCAAAAGCGCAGGAAGAGGTTTCCATCACGCCACCAAAGAAAACAAAGGTCGGTTTCTTGCAGCTCATGCCGGGCATTTTTTATTATGTTGATACTGATTCCATTTGGGTGGATAACAAAGATAAACGCCTTATTCACTTTGATGCGGTGATCAATTTAGATAAAGGATTATATGTCTTTGAAGAGCATCCTAAGTTATATGCCAAATCTATGCGTCAATATAAGATCTTAAATTGTGAGAATCATCATTTTACGCATGTGCGTAGCGATTTTTATGCTGATTTCTGGGGAGAAGGCATTCGTACTGCACCAAAACGTCAGTCTCAGCACACGATGACGTTACAACCGCAATCTTCGTTGTACATTTTAGGCGAAGTCATCTGCGCCAATATGTATCGTCGAAAATAAATTTCGTTGCGCAAGTTCGTAGCGTGCATCTTGATGCACGACCAAATTACGCACGGAACGTTATTTAA
>ERZ773079.2457-NODE-2457-length-10338-cov-17.234854_pt1 | contig 10338 bp, 10 predicted proteins | sample MGYA00511355_ERZ773079 | MGnify/ENA primary metagenome ERZ773079 (study PRJEB29015, sample SAMEA2737979) | human oral metagenome | biome: human oral; feature: human-associated habitat; material: dental | place: China | collected 2117 ... | reverse complement strand
AGACCCCCAACACCGCAATACCAACGAAAACTCACGCCGAGTCACCGAAAACCCATCAAGGTGTCACGAGTCAGGTGCTGGCCCTGCAGACCATTGGTGTAATAGTCCGTGACATTGACATCGACGGGCTGGCCGTTGTCATAGAGAGTGACGATGAAGCCGTCTCTCGCGTCATTCAGACGGATATTGTCTCGCAATAGCTGCCGGCCGTCCTCGCTCTGCGAATAGGCCTGGAGGGCGGCCAGGAGGAAGCAGTCTTCAATGGCCTGCTGATCCACGGTTCTCCAGTCCATTCCCCCCTCGTCCTGCGCTTTAATGCGGTTGACGTCCTCCGTGGTCAAGCGCCTCTTGCTATTGACCGTTTTTCTGTGCTCGAAATTGCGCTTCCACAGCCTCTTGAACGGGTCGTCCGATTCCGAGGCTCCGCTGCCCGCGCCACCCGCGCCCGCCTGCTGGCCGCCGGCGTAATCCTCCAGGACGCCGGCCCCATCCAGCAGGCAGTCCAGCGCGCCCTCCAGGTCCCGCGTCAGACCGCGGGCGGCCTCTCGGCACGCGTCAGCGCTCATCCCCGGCATGACGAGACCGTCGCACGCGCGCTGTCGGCCAGGTCCGCTCCCCACGTCACGGTACGTGCGGCGGACCTCCACGAGTCCGCCAGAGCGCGCACTCCTCCGGGCGAGCCCGGCACTTCTCCGACTGCTGCTCCCGCAAGGGCCTCGGCCTCCCCGCTCATCGTCGGATCCTCCTCTCACGAGTCCGCTTCCCGCGGGCCCCGACCTCGGCCTCCGCGCTCACCGCCAGGCCCCCGATTCTCCGGAGGGGGCGCCGGACGACGACTGCCCCAGGGCGCGCGCGCCGGCGGCGGCGTTCTCGTCGGCGCTCGTCAGCAGACTCAGAGCCTCTCGGGCCCCGTCGGCCATCCGCCCGGCTCGGGACGCGGCACGGGCGACTTCGTCCGTTCGGGCGGAGGCGAACGCCGTCGTGGCCGTCGCCAGCACGAAGGAGCCCAGGACGCCCTCCCCCTCGCCGTTCACGCGGACGGTGGACATCTCCTGGCCGCACTCGTCGGCCAGGGAGGCCGCACGTACCAGTCCCTCCCCATTGACTTCCTGACTTCCAGCACCATGGGGACGGCCTTCTGCGCACCGGCCGAGTGCCGGGCCGGATGCTATAGGGATGAACGGAGACGTGCGTCACGTTAACGCATTGCATTGCCGCCGGCAAGGTGCTGAGAGCGCCGGGCGGATGCGGGCGGGGTGAGTTGACGTCGCGTCCCGGGACGCGGTGCGCCGAGAGCGCCGGGCGGATGCGGGCGGGGCGCGCACAAAGGGCGATCAGGAGTCGAGCGGGCGGAGAACACCGGGCGGATGCGGGCGGGGCGCCGCCGTGGAGGCGCGAGCGGGCGCCGCCGTGAAGGCGCCTTCGGGGCCGGGGCGCCTCCGGGGCCCGGTCCCGGACGCCGTCGAGAGCCGCACCGACCGAACGGTGTCCACCGAATGGTGGACGGCCCATGAAGCCCTTCCGGTGGCTACCGGGGCTGTCGGCGCAGGGCGAAAATGTGCGTCATGGCAGCGAAATCGGCGATTACTATCAATTCCCTGCGCAAGTCCTACGGCGATAAGCGCGTCCTCCGGGACCTGGACCTCGACATTCCCGCCGGCATCGTCCTGGCGTTGTTGGGGCCCAATGGTGCTGGTAAGACGACGACTGTGGAGATTCTGCAGGGGTTGCGTCGTCGTGATGGTGGTGCTGTGTCTGTTCTGGGTCATGATCCGCAGCGTTCCTCGCGTTCTTGGAGGGCTCGTATTGGTGTTGTCTCTCAGGCTTCGACTGATATGGGGGATTTGACGGTGACTGAGGCGGTGGGTCATGTGGCTCGGTTCTACGGTGATCCGGCTGATGTCGCCGGTACGGTTGAGCGGGTGGGGTTGGCCGATGATGCCGGTACTCGGGCCTCGCGTCTGTCGGGTGGTCGGCGTCGTCGGCTCGATGTGGCCCTGGCCATCGTCGGTCGTCCGGAGCTGCTGTTCCTCGATGAGCCCACCACCGGATTCGACCCCAAGGCCCGCCGCGTCTTCTGGAATCTCGTCGAGGACCTGCGGGCGGACGGCACCACCGTCCTGCTGACCACCCACTACCTCGATGAGGCGGCCCATCTGGCCGACGAGGTCGCCGTCGTCCTGGGCGGGAGCATCGCGGCACAGGGCGCCCCCGAGGACCTGGCCCGCGGCGAGGGCGATCTGACCGTCTCCTGGGTCGAGGACGGCGAGGAGCGCACCGAGCGCACCACCGCGCCCACCGCCGTCGTGCGGCGCCTGGCCGACCGCCTGGCGGGCCCCGATGGAGAGGTCCCCGGCCTGCAGGTCCACACCCCGACCCTGGAGGACCACTACCTCGAGCTCGTCTCCCGCCACCACGCCGCCTGAGCGCCACTCCGCCCCGCACCCGCCCTTCCCCGCACCCACTGTCGACACCACGAGGAACCCATGACCACCACCGCCCTCGACCCGCACGCCCCGGCCGCCGGAGGATCCGGAGGACGCCGGGCCGTTCAACGACCCGGAAGCTCTGCGGCCGCCGTCCTCACCATGACCTGGACGAGCCTGCTCACCTTCGCGCGCGAGCCCGTCGCCTTCGTCATGGGGATCCTCTACCCCCTGGCCATGCTGGTGCTCTTCCACACCGTCTTCCCCTGGGAGATCGACGGGGGCATCACCTACAGCGAGTACATGCTGCCGGTGATGATCACGATGGGAGTGCTCATGACCTGCTTGCAGGTCCTCGCCATCACCGTGGCCAGCGAGCGGGAGACCGGCGAGCTCAAGCGTCTGGCGGTCCTGCCCGTGCCGCCGTGGGCGTACGTGGTCGCCAAGTGCATGTACAACACGGTCCTGGCCCTGCTCAACGTCGTCCTCCTCATGGTCGTGGGCCGCTTCGCCCTGGGCATCGACCTGCCCTCCTCCTCTCGCTCCTGGGGACTCATGATTCTCAGCCTGGTGCTCACGATCGGCTCCTGCACCGCTCTGGGCATGGCCGTCGGCCGCATCTGCCCCTCCTCGCGCGCCGCCTCCGGAATCATGACGCCGCTCGTCATCATCTTCCAGTTCGTCTCCGGCCTCTTCCTCCCCCTGGCCCAGCTGCCGACCTGGATGGTCGACATCTTCTCGGTCTTCCCGGTGCGCTGGTCGGCCGAGCTCATGCGCGAGGCCTTCCTCCCCGCGTCCTTCGCCTCCGCCGAGCCCACCGGCGCCTGGGAGACCGGCAAGGCCCTGGCCGTCATCGCGGCCTGGTTCGTGGGCGGCGTCGTGGCCGCCATCGTCATCGCCCGGCGGGATACAGTGGACCGATGATGCGAGAGGTGACGACGCCCGGCCGCCGTCGCCGGGGCCGTCTCGTCGCCTTCGCCTCCCGGGGCAATGAGTGCCCCGGGAGCGTCCATGATCCACTGCACCGGTTGGGGCTGCCCGGGCGGGCGTGGCGCCTGCTCACTTGGACCCTCGTGGCCGTCGATCTGACGGCGCTGACCCGCACCCGTTGGGCCTACGCCGGGTTCTTCCTCATCTTCCCGATGCTGTGGCTCGTTCACACCAGGCTGTGGGCCGCGGTGCTCGCGAACCTCGTCTTCGGCGCGGGCTTCGCCGGCGTCCTATTCGTGCAGGGGCTGGAGGAATGGTGGGTGGGGCCCCTGGTGACGATCCTGTGCTCGCTGATCGGCGGGATCTGGATGACCCGGATTCAGATGGCCCGCGCCGACCTCATGGCGGCGCTGGACGCCAAGGATCGGGCGATGGAGGCCCTGGTCCGGACCCGGGGGGAGCTCGCCGCCGCCGAGCACGCGGCGGGCGCCGCCGCGGAGAGGGAGCGGTGGGCGCGGGAGGTCCACGACACCCTGGCCCAGGGCTTCGTGTCCGTGGTCGCCCTCTCCCAGGCCGCGCGAGCCGAGCTGGAGGCGGCGGGGGAGGGGCCTCACCCGGTGCTGCACGGGCGACTGGCTCAGATCGAGGAGACCGCGCGAGACAACCTCATCGAGGCTCGGGCGCTCGTCACGGGGCGGGCGCCCAGCGCTCTGCACTCCGGCGGCCTGGAAGCGGTGCTGCAACGGCTCGTGGGCGCCCAGGGCCACCACGGGGTGGAGGCCTCGCTCAGTGCCGGACCGCCCGCGGACCTGACCCCCGGGCTCCAGGTCGTCGTGCTGCGCCTGGTCCAGGAGGCGCTGAGCAACGTCGTCCGCCACGCCCGTGCCGAGCACGCGGAGGTGCTCGTGGCGCCGGACGACGGGGAGCTCGTCGTCACCGTCAAGGACGACGGCGTGGGCGTCGGCGGTGCTCCGGAGGGGACCGGGATGACCGGCATGCGCGCGCGGGTGGAGTCCCTCGGCGGGACGCTCTCCGTCGTCCCTCTGCGCGCGTCGGATGCGCACGGTCGCGTCGGAACCGTGATCGAGGCCAGAATGCCCCTGTGAACGACACCCTCGCTCTGTCCTCGCCCTCTTCGACCGCTCTCGGCGCCAGGCCGGTGCGGCTTCTCATCGTCGACGACCACCCGGTGGTGCGCTCGGGGCTCGTCGGCATGCTCGACTCCGCCGTCGATATCGATGTGGTGGGGCAGGCGGTCGATGGTGCGGCGGCGGTGGAGCTGGCCGGGGAGCTGGCTCCCGATGTGGTTCTGATGGATCTGCGTATGCCCGGTATGGATGGGGTCGAGGCGACGCGGCGGATTCTGGCCGTCTCCGATCCGCCTCGTGTGGTGGTGCTGACCACCTATGACACCGACGGCGACATCCTGCCCGCCGTGGAGGCCGGTGCGATCGGATACCTGCTCAAGGACTCACCGCGCGAGGACATCCTCGCCGCCGTACGCGCCGCCGCCGTCGGACGCGGGGTGCTCAGTCCCGCTGTGACCTCGCGCCTGGTGGAGGCGGCCCGAGGCGCGGGCGGCGGGGCCGGCGGGGTCCCGACGCCGGTGGTGCTGTCGCCGCGCGAGCGCGAGATCCTGAGGGCCGTCTCCCGGGGGATGTCCAACAGCCAGATCGGGACGGAGTTGTTCATCGCCGAGGCGACCGTCAAGACCTATCTGCTGCGCGCCTTCCACAAGCTCGGGGTCGCCACCCGGACGGCGGCGGTCGCCGAGGCGCTGCGACTCGGGCTGCTGGACCTGGGCTGAGCGCCGGGCGTCGGCGGGGGCGCCCGGCGCTCCAGAGGTGGTCGAACCGGCGGTGGCCTACTCCCGGTCCTTGAGAGCCTCCGTGACGTCGACCCTGCTCAGGCGTCGTCCCGCGGCCAGGCGGACCAGCGCATAGGCAGCCAGGACTATGAGGACGATGGCGATGACGGAACTGCGAGGCAGAACGAATTCGAATGCTGCCGGCAAACTGCTGATCAGGTACTGCCACAACGGTTTCATCGCCGCGAAGGAGATGGGTACTCCCACGACGAGCGCCGCCAGTACGATAAGGAGAAAGTTGCCGAGAAAGAAACGGCCCGCTTCGCGTTCCGAGTACCCCAGGGATTTCATGAGGGAAATGCTGTACTGCTCCTTGTCGACCACCATCCTCATGAGGAGGAACATGATGATCGCGAACAAGACGACAGATGCCGTCAGAATGAGATGAACGGTTGTGCCCATCAGGCTGATGAGGGTGTCGGCCCCCCGGATCATCTCCGACCTGTCGACGACGGTGCGCGCCTGTGCCGCCAGGGCATCATCCGCCTCGTCCGTGATCGCGGCGTTCACCGCGCCGGGTTGGTCTCCGAACAACTCGTTGGCCCGGTCGCGTTGCGCGAAGACGGCGAGCCCGGGGTACCGAAGCACTCCGTCCACGATCACCTGGTGGTCTGATCCGTCGGTCGTTCTCAGGGAGAGCCGGTCCCCTTTCGACAGGCCCCGACGAAGAGCAAGGGAGGAGGACACGTGGACGTGATCCGGAGAGGAATCCGGCAGATCCCACCCGAAATGATCGCTATCGGCGTCGAGTCCGACGAAAGTCACGTCCGAGCCGCTGGAATCCGTCAGGGATACCGTTCTCACCGAGGCGGTCTCGGCGCCGTCGGGGACCTCTGACGGGGCCCGATCGAAGATGTACATGTACGAGAAGGGGACTTGCTGGCGGACGGCGTCGGAGTAGGCGAGAATGCTTCCCCGCATGCCGAAGCTGAAGACGAGGAGGAGAAGACTGAGAACGATGCATGTGAAGGTCAGCACGTTGGTTCGCAGTTCGCGAATGAACCCGCGCAAGCGGAATCTCGTCCGGAACGGGAGCGAAACCAATCCGATCCGAGAGGCATGCGGTTCCCCAAGATCACGCCGCAGCAACTGAAGCGGCTCCCTCGACAGCCTGCGCCTCAGGACGGAGTAGTTCACGATCGCCACCGAGGCCACCGGTACGAGCAAGCCGTAGGCGACGATCAGGGGCGACACCTGGCTGTGGACATCCGGGAACGAGTAGTACGCGGAGTTGTTCTGCATATAGGGGGCGCAAGCGATCCCCGCAGCGGTGCCGCCGATCGCGGAGACGACCGCGAGCAGCATGGGCGCCATCATGTACTGCTGGATCAGCTCGCCTCGCGTGAGTCCAAGAGCGTAGAGGGTTCCGATGACCGGGGACTCCCTCCGGATGCTCTCGGCGATTAGAACGGCGAGCACGTAGGCGATGAGAATGAGGGCGATCCCACCGGCGACGAAAGCAATCTGCCGAGTCACCCTGGTGTCATCGACGACCGTGTTGATCCTCGGGTTGTCCTCTTGCTTGAGGAGTGATGCGACAGTGGTGGGGTCACTGCTCCCGTCCGCTGCCGAGGTCATGATTCTCCTGACGAGGCCCTCTGCCGTCAGGTCCGAGTCGGCGAGCACGTAGGAATAGCCGATCACCCACTGGGGCTCAGCCCGCCGCAGTCGCTCCAGGCCTCCGGAGGAAAGGAACGCGGTGCCGAACTCCTTGTGGTCGGGCGAGGTGTCGGAGGCGCGAGAGGTGACCGTCGAGTAGTCGGGAGTACTGCCCAGTCCGCTGACGTGGAAAGTCAGTCCGGACAGGTCGACGGTGTCGCCGACCGAGATTCCATTCTCCTTCGCGTAGAGCTTTTCCAGGACGATGTCATCCGAGTTCTGCGGGGGAGTTCCGGAATCCAGGCTGACGAGATTGATGCTGGAGCGGTTCCGATATACTCGTAGCGTGCTGTCGTCGGGCAGGCTCAGATCCGCGTAATCGGCCTGCTCGATCTGAAGACCCTCTCCGGTCAGAGTCGAGACGAGCTCCTCGTCGAGCGGTTCGGGGACGGTGAGGTAGCCGTCTTCGACATGACCCCGTTCCTGGCTGTCGAGCACCGCTGCGAGGGCGGATTCGTTTCCTGCTGAGATGCCGGTCGACACCGTGACGCCCAGGAGGATGAGAAGGAGCAGGGCGATGTACCGTCCGGGTTGCCGCTTGAGATCGCGCAGGCCCCGTTCGCGTAGAATCTTCACGGTTGGACTCCTTCCTCGCTCACCACGTCAGGGTGGAGGCGGCCTCCGGGGCGTCCTGCACCGATACGCCTCGGATTCGACCATCGCGAATGGTGATGGTACGGTGGGCCATGGCCGTGATGGCCTTGTTGTGGGACACGATGACAACTGTGACTCCGTGCTCCCGGTTGACCCGCTCGAGCAGTTCGAGCATCTCCTTGGAGGTCGTGTAGTCCAGCGCCCCCGTGGGCTCGTCGCACAGGAGGACGCGCGGGCGCTTGACGAGTGCGCGTGCGACGGCGCATCGTTGCTGCTGCCCTCCGGACAATTGCGAGGGGAACTTGTTCTGATGAGCCGTCAGGCCCAGGGAATCGATGAGGCTCCGCAGGGGGAGCGGGTTGCTCGTCAGGTACTCGCAGACCTCGATATTCTCCCTGACCGTCAGGTTCGGCACCAGGTTGTAGAACTGGAACACGAATCCGATCTGCTTTCGTCGAAACCGGGTGAGGTCCTTGGGGTGTAAGGATGCGATGTCCTGGCTGTTTACCTCGATAGTGCCGGAATCGGGTCGGTCGAGGCCTCCCAGGCAGTTGAGCAGTGTCGATTTCCCCGATCCGCTCGCGCCGATGATGACGCAGATCTCGGAATCCTCAATCGTGCATGATACGTCCTTGAGGACGTGCGCCGTCCCCTCTCCCTTTCCGTAGGACTTATTCACCGAGTCGATGACGATGGGCATATTCTTCTCTTTTCGCGGATTCGAAAGGATGCTGCTTGAGAAAGTCGATAAGGTGGATATTCGCTCCGGGGCAAAGTAATGAGATTCTTCGGGCGGCCGATGATGCACGGATGTGCCCTTGCGGGAGAGGCCGGCGTCGCCAGCGCGCGAATAGTCGACGCCGTGTCTTCGGGCGCGCGGATGGGTTCGTGATCGCCCAGCCGCAGCGCGGCATGTCCCCGCATGTCTTCGGGCGCGCGCGGATGGTTCTTCGATCGTGCCCTCGCGCTTCCAGTGGCCGGGTGGTGCGCCGGGGCGGTTCGGCCATATCTCTGTCTCTCCAACGGTTCCGGTGGGCGCTGGCTCCAAGTGATCGGGGTTGGCCGTGATCGCGGAAGTGTCCGGCCGGCATGATCCGGCGCCGACTGGCTCGACTCCGTGATCTTTCTCCGACGGGGCCGCCCTTCTTCGCTCCTGAGTCATCGCTTCCGAGAACTAACAGGAGGGGTGGCCGTCACCGCCTACGAGAGGGGCGCTCCGTCTCCCTGCCCCTTTGGAACTTTCGAGGCGAAGCGCCCGGTGAGGTTCCACAATTCGCAAGTGCATGGGTGCGTTTCTTCTCATACTTCTCTCATGGTCGAGGAGTCGTATCGCGATAATGTTCGGGGTGCAGCGGGGGCTTCAGCGATGATATCGATAACCGTCGGCATGCAGATCTCCGATATCGGTTTCCGCAGCGGGATCGGGACGTGATGTTTGGTGGGTGAACGTGCTGACCCGAGAAGGGTGGGCGGGGTGAATGCCCGAGGTGGGCGAGGGGAGTGGGTGGTGGTCGGATGGGAATGCCAGCGGGGACGATCATCAAAGCGGTCGTCCTCAACTGTGAAAGAGGTTAGTTGTCTCGTAACTACGATGTCAAGAGATGAGAGGGGAGGGCTCGGGGCTCATCGCGGAGCTTCCCATCGAGGGTGGACGGCATTGCGACTTCCCGTCATCTTCGTGCATGAGGACGTGTCGTCGCATTGTGCTGCACGGGATCCTGGCGACGGGCGAGAAGACGGCGGACGCTGACGTCCTCGAATCGCGCCGGGCGCTTTCGTCGGGGTGCTCGCGACACATGATCATCCGCATGCTCTGCGACCGGCCCGACGGATCCAGCAGATCAGTGGTCTGGGAGACGTCCCTCCGTGGTGGGGCTTGTCGGGCCCACGGCGGGGGTTCCGCCCAAGTCTGGGAGACGTCCTCCGTGGCGGGACTCGCTGCCCCCATCGCGGGCCAGGGGAGCCCAAGGCTGCGACTGCCACGCAACCAACGGGGCTCGCCGCCCCCATCGCGGGCCAGGGGCGCCCACGGCTGCGACTGCCACGCGACCAACGGGGCTCGCCGTCCCCATCGCGGGCCAGGGAACACGTTTTCCCGGAGGGCGCTGGCCCGCGCCGTATTGTCTGCCGGTGGGGCTGTCCCGGTGTCCGGGTGTTGCGAGGACCGGGGTTCGGCCGGAAGGCGCGGGAGGAGTGGGTGATGTTCCGGGCTCTTCTGCGCCGCTGGTGCCGGTGGGCGGCTTCTTTGCAGTGGATTCGGGTGCGTTGCCGTACGGATGAGTTCCGGGTGCCGGGTCCCCTGCTGCGCGAATGCGGCGGAGACGTGCTCCCGCTCGGATGAGTCCCGGAGGTCCTGGGTGCTCGTCGCGTGCTGCTTGCGGGTGCGTGCACCGGCGCCGGTGCTGGCATGGGTCCCGTTGCGTTCCATGGGCCCCGTCGGCCCCGGCCGCTGGTCTGCGCGTCACCGCTCCAGTCCAGAGCGATCGGCGATGACCCGCGGCCCCGGGCCGCTGTTCTGCGCACCGCGCGCTGCTGGTCCGCGCGCTGTTGGCCTGTGCAGCCCGGCGCTGAGGCTGCCCTCGATGCGGCCGTGCACTGGTCTGTGCCGGTGGAGCCCGTCGCTGCGCATCCCTGTGCCGTGCGCGCTCACCGACGGCGCGCCGCCGGCCTGCGCGCCGCCGGTCGGTGGAGCCCGGGGTGCCGGGGAGCGTGCCCCGTTTCGTCGCCGTGCGCCACCGGCTTCTCGCGGTCGTATGCAAAGCCGCGCGGTCGTACGCAATCCAGCGCGGTCGTACTCCTGGCGCTCCCGGTCGTACGCAACTCCGCGCGGTCGTACCTTAGAGCCCCTCTAAGGTACGACCG